>Ga0126373_10000725_pt1 | contig 22250 bp, 21 predicted proteins | sample PanSoiMetPlot_11_FD_92545 | JGI IMG/M metagenome (GOLD analysis project Ga0126373, IMG submission 92545) | Tropical forest soil microbial communities from Panama - MetaG Plot_11 | ecosystem: Environmental > Terrestrial > Soil > Tropical forest > Bulk soil | place: Panama | collected 2016-02-17 | reverse complement strand
GCCGCAGGCAGCGCCGCGCTCAGCCCTCGGGGTAACCGAGCGAGAACGCCGCCTCGAGGTCGTGCCGCGAATAGGTGCGGAACGCGATGTGGGTCTCGGTGTGGGTAACGCCCGGCACCTTATTCAAGGTGCCGGGTATGACGTCGCTGAGTTCGTCGTGGGACCGGACCCGGACGATCGCCACCAGGTCGAACTCGCCCGTCACCGAGTAGACCTCACTGACCGAGCGGATCTGCGATATCGCCTCAGCGGTCTCGGGGATGCGGGCCACGTCGGCCTTAACCAGAACGATTGCGGTGACCACAGTTTTCCTCCGCAGGCCGCGGGCCGCACCGGGCCGGTGCAGCCACTCGCGCCAGTAGGGTATCGCCGGCCGTCGGGGACGCACCGGCGCGGCATCGCGGCCGCGTCATCAGCGGGTCAGCTGGCTAGCCGGTCGAGCAGCGCGTTGTCGGGCGGCCGCCAGCCTGACGCCAGCCGCAGCAATCCGGCCAGCACCTCGGCGGTGGCCCTGGCATCCGCGAGCGCGCGATGAGTCGGCACGGCCCGGGTGCCGAAGAAGGCGGCGAGGGTGGCGAGCCGGCAGTCCGGCACGTCATCAGGACCGAGCAGCAGCCGGGCCAGCACCGCCGTGTCCAGCACCGGCAGCGGGGGCCAGCAGATCCCGCAGGCGGCGCTCGCGCTGGTGAGGAAGCCGAGGTCGAAGGGCGCGTTATGGGCCACCAGGATGCAGTCGCCCGCGAACGCCAGGAATGCGCCGAGTGCCGCCGAGGCCAGCGGTGCCCCGCTGACCATGCACTCGCTGATGCCGGTCAGTGAGCTGATGTCCGCGGGGATCGGCCCGGCCGGCCGGACCAGCGAGGAGAACTCGCCGGTCAGCTGTCCGCCGCTGCACCGCACGGCACCGATCTCGGTGAGCTCAGCGGTCTCCGGCAGCCATCCGGTGGTCTCGACGTCGACGACGACCACGGTGAGGTCTGCCAGCGGTCCGATCACGATGTCACCGTAGACCTCGCTGCCGACAGTCTCCCGAAGACGCGCGGACCTCATAAAACACACCTGAATCAGCCCCAGGAATGGCTTGCAATCGGCTAACTACTTTGCGTGACAGTGCGCGAAGTGGTTGAATGCGCTACCGCGACCCCCTAGGGTCGTTGACCGAGCCGCATCGTTAGGCAGTCGCCTTCCGGCGGCGGCGGGCGGCCGCAGCCGAATCTCCCTGCGCCGGCGAGGAAGTCGGCGGGAGAACCGGGGACCCACCGGTGGCGTCCGAAGCTGAGCGCCACCAGGGGTGAATCGACCAGGAGACCATTTCCGGGTCGTAGGGCAGACTTCCACAGCCCGAACCCGTCAGCTCACCCGGTAGGCGCAGTGGAAGAAGGAGCGTGTCGCGCGGGTGCATATGGCGCCGTCAGTACGCACGATCATCAGGCGACGAGTCACGGGAGTGGCGGTCGCGGTCTTTGCTAGCGGGCTGCTCGTGGGTATCGCAGGCAGTGCCACCGCCGCGCCCACGCCAACCCTCGCCCAGGTGCAAGCGAATCTCTCCAAGCTTCAGTCCCAGCTGGACAAGCTGAGCCAGCAGTACGACCAGGTCCAGCAGCAGCTGTCCACCACCAACCAGCGGCTGGCTGTGATCAACAAGCAGGAGGCCGTCTACGCGGCCAGCTTCACCACCTTGCGGCGGCAGGTCAGCAACATTGCCATCGCCGCGTACGAGGACGGCAACTTCAACTCCTCGCTCGCACTGCTGTCGTCGGGCAACCCGCAGCAGGTCCTGAACCGGTCGTCGATCCTGCAGCAGCTCTCGGCCTCCAACAACGCCAAGATCAGCCAGTTCCTGGCGTCCGCCAAGCAGCTCAACGCCACCCAGGCGCTGGCCGAGCGCACCAGGGCCGGAATCTTGAGCCTCAGGAACAAACTGGCGGGCCAGAAAACCACGATGACCAAGCTGGTGTCGCAGCAGCAGACGCTGGTGACTCAGCTCACGCCGGCGCAGGCAGCCGCCGCCTCGCCAGGCGCCAACGGCACGACCACAGCGGTGTACAAGGGTCCCACGACTACCCAGGCGCAGAAGGCGGTCGCGTTCGCCTACAGCAAGCTCGGCTGCCCGTACGTGTTCGGCGGCACCGGACCGTGCGCCAGCGGCTATGACTGCTCCGGGCTCACCCAGGCCGCCTGGGCAGCCGCCGGCATCTCGATCCCGCGCACCAGCGAGGAGCAGTGGGCCGGCCTACCCCACGTCGGCAGCCTGGAGCCGGGCGACATCATGGTGTTCAACGGAGCCGGTCACGTGGGCATCTTCGTGGGCAACAACCAGCTGATCGACGCGGCGCATACCGGGGTGCCCGTGGAACTGGTCGCGTTCAGCGGCTGGTATCAGTCGACCTACATGGGCGCAGTCAGGCCGTAACCGGCTAGGATCGGTGCCTGCGCCGCCACCGGACGCTAGCGCGGTGGCGGCGCAGGCACGCCTATGAGCAAGGTTCTGATCGTCACCAACGACTATCCGCCGCGCCGCGGCGGAATCCAGTCGTTCGTGCACGCGCTCGCACGACGGCTGCCGGCCGATGGCGTCGTGGTATACGCACCGGCCTGGCCGGGCGCCGCCGAGTTCGACGCAGCGCTCCCTTTCCCGGTGATCAGGCACCCCGGCTCGCTCATGCTGCCGGTCCCTTCGGTGGGCGCGCGCGCCTGTGCGCTGCTGGCCGAGCACGGCTGCGACCGGGTGCTGTTCGGCGCTGCCGCTCCGCTCGGCCTGCTAGCGCCGCGGCTGCGTGCCGCCGGAGCCGAGCGGATCGTCGGGCTCACGCACGGACACGAAGCGGGCTGGGCCGCGTTGCCTGGTGCGCGATCGCTGCTGCGGCGGATCGGCGACGAGACTGACGTGCTGACCTACCTGGCCGAGTACTTCCGGATTCGGCTGGCACGGGCGTTGTCCGACGACGCGGCCGGGCGCATGGTGCGGCTTGCGCCCGGCGTGAATCCGGCCGAGTTCCGCCGGGGCACAGGCGCCGCGCGCATCCGCGCCGAGCGTGGCATTGCGCCGGGCCGGCCCGTGGTCGTCTGCGTGTCCCGGATGGTGCCGCGCAAGGGCCAGGACACCCTGATCAGTGCCTGGCCGGCGGTACGCGCGGGAGCGGCGGGGGATCCGCTGCTCATGCTCGTCGGCGACGGCCCGTACCAGTCCCGGCTGGAAGCGCAGGCCCGCAAGCTCGGCGTTGCCGAGTCCATCCTGTTCACAGGACCGGTGAGCTGGGATGACCTCCCTGCCTATTACGACGCAGGCACTGTCTTCGCGATGCCGTGCCGCACCCGGCGCCGCGGTCTGGACGTCGAGGGACTCGGCATCGTCTACCTCGAGGCCGCCGCGACCGGATTGCCGGTCATCGCGGGTGACTCCGGCGGCGCCCCCGACGCCGTCCTCGATGGCGAAACGGGCTACGTGGTCCCTGGCCGCAATGTGACGCAACTGGCGTACCGGCTTGTCGAACTGCTCAGTGATCCAGCGGGCGCTGCCGCGATGGGCGAAAAAGGCCGTGCATGGATCGACCGCGAATGGACCTGGGACCTCGTAACAGAAAGGTTTAAGGCTCTCCTCGCGTAACGCGCGCGTACTTACTTCGCGTAGAGCGCCTCAATCTCGGCTGCGAAGTCCTTCGCTACGTTGGCTCGCTTCACCTTGAGCGACGGCGTGATGTAGTCGTTGTCTGTCGTGAAGTCGACCGGCAGCACCCGGAACTTGCGAATCGACTCCGCTCTGGAAACCGCCTGGTTGGCGTCGTCAACCGCGGCCTGAAGATCGGCCAGCAGGTCAGGGTCGGTGGCCAGGTCCGCGACGGACGCGTCGGCCGCCTTGTCATGCTGCTGCTTCCAGTGTTCCAGCGCTTCTTCGTCGAGCGTGATCAGGCAGCCTACAAAGGGCTTGCCGTCGCCGACCACCATGCACTGGCTGATCAGCGGGTGAGCGCGCAGCCTGTCCTCGAGAACGGCCGGGGACACGTTCTTCCCGCCGGCCGTGACGATGAGCTCCTTCTTCCGGCCGGTCACCCGCAGAAAGCCTTCGTCGTCGAGTGAGCCGAGGTCGCCGGTGTGCAGCCAGCCGTCGGCGTCGATGGTGTCCTTGGTTGCGGCCTCGTTGTGCCAGTAGCCAATCGTGATGATGCCTCCGCGCAGCAGCACCTCGCCGTCCTCAGCGATCCTGGCGCTCACGCCGGGCAGCGGCTGGCCGACCGTGCCGATCTTGTTCCGGCTCGGCTTGTTCACGGCCGCTGCCGCAGAGGTCTCGGTCAGGCCGTAGCCCTCGAGCACGATGATGCCGACCCCACGGAAGAAGTGGCCGAGGCGTTCGCCGAGGGGCGCACCTCCGGACACCGCGTAGCGAACCTGGCCGCCGACCGCGGCCCGCAGCCGGGCGTAGACGAGGCGGTCGAACAGCGCGTGCCGGAGCTGCAGGCCGGGCCCCGGCCGGCCCGATCCGAGCGCCTGACTGTAGGCGATCGCCGTGGCGGCGGCCGCCGCGAAGATCCTGGCCTTCGCGGGGCTGGCGGAGGCCTGCTGCTGGGCGGTGTTGAACACCTTCTCGAACACCCGCGGCACGGCGAGGAGGAACGTCGGCCGGAACTCGCGGAGGCCTTCGGCTATCGTGCCGGAGTTCGGCCAGTGGCCGAGCACGGCGCCCGCTTCTAGGCAGCCGATCTCGATGATCCGGGCGAACACGTGCGCGAGCGGCATGAACAACAGCGTGGAGGCGTCCGCCATCTCGAAGATTTCGGGCAGCGCCGCGTGGACGGCGTTGCGAGCCGCGGCGAGCAGGTTGCGGTGCGTCAGCTCACATCCCTTGGGCCGCCCCGTCGTGCCCGACGTATAGATGATCGTGGCGAGGTCGCCGGCCCGGCGGCTGACCCGGTGCTGGCGCAGCTGATCGTCGGTGACATCGGCGCCGGCAGCGACCAGCGATTCCACCGCGTCGATACGCCACAGCGGTCCTAGCTCCGGTAGCCGCTCCCTGACCACCTGAATGGTCTGGGCATGGCTGTCGGTTTCAGCAAACGCGGCCCGCGCGCCGGAGTCGCCGAGGATCCACTCCACCTGCTCGGCCGATGATGTCTCGTAGACCGGCACCGGAACCGCGCCGGCCGCCCAGATCGCATAGTCAGCGACCGTCCACTCATACCGGGTTCGCGACATGACCGCTACCCGGTCGCCCGGCTCGATCCCCGCCGCGATCAGTCCCTTGGCCAGTGCGGACACCTGGTCTCTGAACGCTGCTGCCGTGACGTCCTGCCAGCCGCCGTCCGCCGTCTGCCGACGCAGCATGACCTCGTCAGGATCAGCGGCGGCGCGGCTGAAGACGACGTCCGCCAGCCCGGCGTCGTCGGGGATCTCGATCAGGGCTGGGATCCCGAATTCGAGCACTGACCCTCCAGCCACCACGTTCCCGTCCCTTTGCTCTGTCCCTGGACGTTACCGCGTTGCCGACCCGCCTGTCTGTCGCAGGCCGGCTAGGCCTTTCTGCCCGACTTGCCTACTGTAGGTGGATGCGGGTGCACGTGGTGAGTGATGTCCACGGCCGGACCGATGCGCTGCGGCGCGCGGGCGACGGCGCAGATGCCCTGATCTGCCTAGGGGATCTGCTGCTCTTCATCGACTATGCCGACCACAGCCAGGGGATCTTTCCCGACCTGTTCGGCGCGGAGAACGCGCGCATGCTGATCGAGCTTCGGTCAGCCGGGCGCTTCGACGAGGCGCGGGCGCTTTCTGCTGGGCTCTGGGCCAGGCTGGACGGCGACCCGCGGGCGTATATCGAGGCAGCCGTCGGGCGCCAGTACGCCGAGCTGTTCGCCGCGATGCCGGTCCCTTCGTACCTGACGTACGGGAACGTGGACCTCCCGCGGCTCTGGGACGGACACGTCCGGCCGGGCCAGCGGGTGCTCGACGGCGAGCGGATCGAACTCGACGGCTGGGCGTTCGGCTTTGTTGGCGGCGGGCTGCGCACTGCGTACCGCACCCCCAACGAGCTCGACGACGAGGTGTTCGCGGCGAAGGTTGCGGCGGTTGGTGACGTCGACGTGCTCTGCACTCATATCCCGCCGGCCGTGCCCGATCTGCTGTACGACACGGTGGCCCGGCGGATGGAGCGGGGGAGCGAGGCATTGCTCGATGTGATCGCGACGAGTAAGCCCCGGTACGTCCTGTTCGGTCATGTGCACCAGCCGCTGCAGAGCAGGATCAGGATCGGTGCGACCGAATGCATCAATGTCGGCCACTTCCGCGCCACGGGCGTGCCGTACCTGCTGCAGTGGGGATAAGGCCGGGGAGCCTGCGGCCCTGGCAGCCGCACCGCGGGCTAGCGGTACGCTCCACCTCATGACAGACCGGACCTCTTCCAGCATCACGGTGGCGGCCGACCGCCCCACCGTCATGGGGGTCATCGCCGATTTCAGCGCCTACCCGCAGTGGGCGACCGGTGTGCGCTCGGCCGAGGTGGTCGATAGCAACCCAGACGGCGCTCCCAGGCGGGTGCGGTTCGCCCTCGACGCCGGCGTGATCCGGGACAGCTATGTGCTGGCCTACGAATGGGACAAAGACACAGGAGTGCGCTGGCAGCTCGCCGAGGCGGGCTCGATGGTCACCGAAATGTCCGGTGCGTACCTGCTCGCCGACGAGGGCGGGTCAACCAAGGTCAGCTATGAGCTCGCCGTGGGGACGAAGGTGCCGCTGCCGGGGCTCATCAGACGGCGCGCCGAGAAGACGATTGTCGATACCGCGCTCCGGGGCCTGAAGTCGCGGGCCGAGGCCGGGCCGTCGGCTGGCGGCCGCTGATGTCAACGGGGGGAGCGACCCCGCGAACCGCGAGGAAGAACAGTCAGGGGAAATGGTGACACTGATGAGCGAGCAAGCCGGGCGCGGCGAGCCCGCGGACCAGCCCGAGTCAGGGCAGCCGCGGGACGCGGGCCGACCGGGATCGGGCCGGTCGCAGCAACCCGGGAGGCGCCAGCCTAGCTCCGACGTGCTCGGCGACCTGCAGCGCTGGCTAATCCGGTCGAGTGCCAGGAACATGCGCAGCCAGTTCGAGGACCAGGTCCGCCGTACGCTCAGCGGCCACCGGCCAGACAAGGGCGACGTATGGGACATCGCCACCACCGAGATCCCGCCCGAAGTGGGCGAGGCGCCCGAGTGTCAGTGGTGTCCGATTTGTCGCGCCGCGCGCCGGATGCGCGGCACCGGTCCAGGCCTGACCGGCCAGCTCACGGGAGCCGGCGACGCGGTGGCGGCCGCGGTGCAGGACGCCGTCCGCGCATTCGATGGTTTCCTGGGCAGGACAGCGGGCGCTAGCGACCGGGCCGGCAGCCCGGATCTGGCGGAGGATCCCGAGAGCGGCGGGCTCGAGCCAGACGCCGATCAGTCCCGGCCAGCGGCGACCCACCCGGACCCAGCCGGTCCCGGCGCGGCCGGCCCGCCGGACTCGATGGCCGGCGAGCACGGTCCGGTCGGCTGGAAGCCCGGCGACCGGCTGGCCACCGCGGGCCCGGTCGCCGACACGTGGGCCACGGCAACGGCGCCTGGCGAGCCAGCCGACGGCGGGACTTCGGACGAGATCGGGACCTCTGGTAGCTCGAGTTTCGACGGGCCAGAGGGGCGAGACCATGGGCCTAGCGATCGGGGTTGACGTCGGCGGCACGAAGGTTGCCGGCGGAGTCGTCGATGGCCAGGGGAAGGTCATCGAGAAGCTCAGGAGATACACGCCTGCGGCGAGCCCGGACGACACGATCAACGTCATCTCCGGCGTGGTGATGGAGCTGGCGAGCAGGCACGAGGTCGACGCGGTGGGTATCGGCGCGGCCGGCTTCGTGGATCAAACGCGGTCGACAGTGCTGTTCGCGCCCAACCTCGCCTGGCGTGATGAGCCGGTGAAGAAGCTGGTGGAGGAGCGCATCGGCCGGCCCGTGATCGTGGAGAATGACGCGAACGCGGCGGCGTGGGCCGAGACTAAACTCGGCGCGGCCCGGGGTCACGACGACGTCGTGCTCATTACCGTCGGTACTGGCATCGGGGCGGGCATCGTCATAGACGGCCGGCTGTATCGCGGCCGCTTCGGTTCTGCCGGAGAGCCCGGCCACTACCGGGTTTTCCCTGATGGCCGGGTCTGCGGCTGCGGTAACCGGGGCTGCTGGGAGCAGTACGCGAGCGGCAGCGCGCTGGTTGCTGAGGCGCGGGATTTCGCCCGGCGGTCACCCGAGGCAGCAGCACGGCTGTTGCAGCTCGCCGGCGGCAGCGCGGAACTGATCGACGGGCCAGCGGTGACGGCCGCCGCCCGCGAGGGCGACCCGGCCGCTGAGCGGTGCTTCGAGATCGTCGGCAACTGGCTTGGTACCGGCCTGGCAGACCTGTCGGCAATCCTCGACCCCGGCTGTTTCGTCATCGGAGGCGGCGTGTCCGAAGCCGGCGAGCTGCTGCTCGGTCCGGCGCGTGAGGCGTATGAGCACGGCCTGACCGGACGGTCACACCGGCCCTACGCCGACGTCAGGCTCGCCGAGCTAGGTCCCGACGCGGGCCTCATCGGAGCGGCGGACCTGGCCAGAACCGGCTGAGCCGCGCTGCAGCGCTACAGCGCTACAGCACAGCGCCGTCGTCATCGTCGTCGCGATGCGGACGATCACCGAGCTTCACGACCAGCGTCACGAAGCCGCCGATGAACGCTGCGACCGCTACGAACGCCGCGGTAGCCGAGATCGCCCAGTGCAGGAGGACGCTCAGGAGCAGGTAGCCGGGGCCGCCGATGACGCCGACGAGCGCTGCCTTGGAGTAAGAGTCGAGCCGGGCGGGCGGCGGCAGCGGCACGGGCACGTAGCGCTCGTCGTCTTCCTCCGGCGGGCTGTAGGAACGCGGGTCGCCGGCCTGGCGGATGACGCGGGTACGGTCGACCGGGATGTACCCGCCGCTCGGCCTAGTCCACGGGCTGGCTGCAGGCGGCCGGGCCTGATGCCCCCCGAACTGGTCGGGAGTGATGACCGAGTCGGCGACGGGATCGGCCGCGCCGCCGTCGTTGTCCGGCCGCCCGGCGCTCCCCGAGCGGTCGGGTTCGGCGGCGCCCGTGATGCGTCCAGGTCCGGGCAGATCGGGGCTAGTCTCGGCCGCTCCGGCCAGGTCTTCCCTGGCGGGCCACGGCGAGCTGGTCAGCTCCGGGTCCGCCGGGAGGTCAAAGCGCGCGATCAGGTCCCGCCAGGCCGCTTCATCCCGGCTGACCTCGCCGCCAGTGTCCCCGGCACCGCTCATTCCGACGTCAATCCCCGCCGATCGATTCCCTGGTTGCTTCGCCTGTTGATGCCCGTCCGACCTGGGTATGCACCCGAACGAAGTCAAGGCTTCCGGCAAATATTGCCTCGGCGTCGTTATCGAGCGTCGCCACGTGGTAGCTGTCGGAAAGCTCACGAACCTCGATCTGGCTGGCCGGCAGGGCGCGGGTCAGCAGGCTGACGCTGGCCGGGCCAACGACATGATCTGTAGTGCTGCGAAAGACCAGCACCGGCTGAGTGACCTCGGCCAGGTGCTGCTGTGTTGTCTGCCACAGGCCAGGCAGGGACGCCGCAGCCTTGACGGGCGTCCGGTCATAGCCCGCCTCAACCGCGCCGGGTTTCTTGATGTCGCTGGCGATGCCCTTGACGGACGGCACGACGAGTTTCAGCACCCGCACCGCGGCGAACAGCAGCGCCGAGTCCGCCGTGAGCGAGGGGTTGACCAGGACCAGACCGCGAATGGCAGGCCGGTGGATCTCCGCGAGGCGCAGCGCCAGGCACCCGCCCATCGACAAGCCCATCACGAAGATCTCGTCCGAGCGGGACTGCAGCTCATCGAAGGCGCGGTTGACCTCGGCGAACCAGTCCTCCCACCGCGTCCTTGCCATCTCCTGCCAGGTCGTACCGTGGCCAGGCAGCCGGGGCAAGGACACGCTCAGGCCGGCATCAGCCAGGTACTCGGCCCACGGCCGCAGGGACTGGGGGCTGCCGGTGAAACCATGACAGAGCAGCACGCCCGTCGGGCCGCCCTCGCGGGCGTAGGCTTCGGCGCCGGGTACAACTGGCATGAGCGCAATCCTCCTGGTGGCTCGTGGCCGCTTCTTCTCGCATCGTCGCATGCCGGGCACCCGCCCGGCACATCGTCAGCGCAGTTCTGCCGCAGGTGCACGGCGGCTGGCTGGCCGGCCATGCGGTTCGCCAGCTCGGCCCCTGCCACTTGCGCAAGCAGTCCGGTCGACGGCAATCTGTCGATCATGTGGGTTGCGCGCTGCACACCGCTCGCGGCGCAACCCCCGGTTGAGTCCGCGCTCCGAGGCGAGGGTTGACGCGTGTTCTACTGGGTTCTCAAGGCGATCATCTGGCCGGTCTTCAACGTGCTCTTCCGTCCGTGGGCGCAGGGCATCGACAACGTTCCGCGGACCGGCCCGGCGATCCTGGCCAGCAACCACCTGTCATTCTCTGATCATTTCTTTGCGCCGTTGCCGCTGCCGCGGAAAGTTATATTTCTAGCTAAATCAGAATATTTTACCGGGCGCGGCATCAAAGGGCTGGTCAGCAAGGTCTTCTTCAGCAGCCTGGGCCAGCTGCCCATCGACCGTACCGGCGGTGAGGCGAGCGAGCGGGCCTTGCGCACGGGACTGCGCGTGCTGGCCTCGGGCCAGCTTCTGGGCATCTACCCAGAGGGAACCAGGACACCGGATGGACGCCTGTACCGGGGCAAGACGGGTGTGGCCAGGCTGGCCCTGGAAGCGCGGGTGCCTGTCATCCCAACCGCCATGATCGGGGGTTTCGAGTTCCAGCCTCCCGGCAGAATTACGCCCAGTCTCGCGGTGAGGCCCGGAGTGGTGTTTGGCAAGCCGCTTGATTTCTCCCGGTACTACGGCCTGGAGCAGGACCGAATGGTGCTGCGCGCGATGACCGACGAGATCATGTACGAGCTGATGAGGCTCTCCGGTCAGGAGTACGTCGACGAGTACGCGCAGCGCGCCAAGATCCGGCTGTCCAATCCGCTGCGCCACCACGACGGCCGCGGCAGGTCGGCCGAGCAGCATGACCAGGGCCAGGGCGACCACGGTCAGGGAGACCAACCCGAGAAGGTCGCAGAGCCCGAGCATGTCGGAGCGGCGGAGGCCGACGATGACTGAGGCCCGCCGCCTCGCCGCCCTGGCGGGCTGATCGGCTGAGCTAGCCAGCCCAGCCCTTCGTCTGCTCGACCGCACTGCGCCACCGCGCGTGCGCCGCGTTGTCGCACGCACCAGGGGTGAAACGCTTGTCCAGTTTCCAGGTCGCCGCCAGTTCCGCGGTGGTTGACCAGATCCCGGTGCCGAGGCCAGCCAGGAACGCGGCGCCGAGCGCTGTGGTCTCGGCCACGACAGGTCGCTCCACCGGTCGCTGGACCTGGTCGGCCTGCAGCTGCATGAGCAGGTCATTGGTGCTGGCGCCGCCGTCAGCCCGCAGCGCGCCGGCCGTTTCGCCGCCGGCGGTCTCGCCACTCAGGGCCGCAAGCTCAGCGGTCATCACGTCGATCACATCGCGCACCTCGAAAGCGATGGCCTCCAGAGCCGCCCTGATCAGGTGCGCGGCGGTGGTGCCGCGGGTCAGGCCGAACATGGCGCCGCGGGCCGCCGGGTCCCAGTACGGCGCGCCGAGGCCTGTCAGCGCTGGCACGAACACAACCCCGCCGGAGTCGGGGACCGTCCGGGCGACCGACTCGCTCTCGGCCGCGCTGTCGAGCAGTCGTAGCCCGTCGCGCAGCCACTGGATAGCGGCGCCCGTCACGAACACCGACCCTTCCAGTGCATACGTCAGCGACCCGGACGAGTCGAGCCAGGCCACTGTGGACAGCAGCCCGGCGTCCGACCGCACCACTCGCTCGCCGGTGTTGACCAGCACGAAAGAGCCGGTCCCGTACGTGCACTTAGCCGCGCCCGGCTCGAAGCACACCTGCCCGAACAGCGCGGCCTGCTGGTCGCCGGCAATCCCTGCGATCGGCGCTGCCACACCAAGGAAGACGGTTGGGTCGGTGTGCCCGGCCACGCCAGTGGACGGCACCACCTCCGGCAGAGCGTGCGGCGGTACTCCGAAAAGCGAGCACAGTTCCGCCGACCACTGGCCCGACTCGAGGTCGAACAGCAACGTGCGCGAGGCGTTAGAGGCGTCGCACACGTGCCGGCGCCCGCCGGTCATCCGCGCGATCAGGTAGGAGTCGACAGTTCCGACCGCCAGCGAGCCGTCCGAGACCCCGGCCCAGACGGCGGGCTCGTTCTCAGCCAGCCAGGTCAGCTTCGTCGCGGTGAAGTACGGGTCGAGCCGCAACCCGGTCAGCGCGGCCACGCGCGGCTCGGTCCCGGCAGCCTGCATCCGCGCGCAGATAGCGGCGGTCCGCCGGTCCTGCCAGACGATGGCGCGGCGAGGCGCCGCGAGTGTGGCCCGATCCCAGATCACCGCCGTCTCCCGCTGGTTGGTGATGCCAACCGCCGCGATGGCCGGGGAGCCTGCAGCCGCCAGCGCGTCTGCGCAGGCGACCAGCGTGGCCTGCCAGATACCCTCGGGCAGGTGCTCGACCCAGCCGGGCTGAGGGAAATACTGCTGGAATTCCGAGTAGCCGCGGCCGACCACGGTTCCGGCATCGGTGACGATTAGTGCCGTAACGCCCGTGGTGCCGGCGTCGATCGCCAGTACGCTCATGACGTCTAGTGTGGTGGAAAGGCATGGGAGGGGACCGCATGCGAGTGGGAGTCCTTACCGGTGGCGGGGATTGCCCGGGGCTGAACGCCGTCATCCGCGCGGTGGTGCGGACCGGGAGCGCCGAGCTTGACATGGAGTTCATCGGCTTCCGGGATGGCTGGCGAGGTCCGCTCGAGGGCGACACCATGGTCCTGGACGTCGCGGCGGTGCGGGGCATCCTGCCACGCGGCGGCACCATCTTGGGCACCTCCCGCACCAACCCAGCCGCTGCGTCCAACACAGTCGACGGCAAGTCTGGCGTCGAGCGGGTGCTCGAGAACCTGGACAGCCTTGGCGTCGACGCGCTGATCGCGATCGGGGGCGAGGACACTCTCGGTGCCGCGGCCAAGCTGCACCAGCTCGGCGGCAAGGTGGTGGGCGTGCCCAAGACCATCGACAACGATCTGGGCGCCACGGACTTCACATTCGGATTCGACACGGCGGTCAATATTGCGATGGAGGCAATCGACCGGCTGCACACCACGGCCGAGAGCCACCATCGGGCGCTGATCGTCGAGGTGATGGGCCGGAGCGCCGGATGGATCGCCCTGCACGCTGGGATGGCAGGCGGCGCCAACGTCATCCTGATCCCCGAGAAGCCGTTCGACCTCGACCAGGTCTGCGACTACGTGGAGCATCGGTTCCAGACGCGGTATGCGCCCATTGTGGTCGTCGCCGAGGGCGCGCACCCGAAGTCGCTGGACGAGGCCGTCGGCATGCAGGAGCTTGACGAGTTCGGCCACACCCGCTTCGGCGGCATCGGTCAGCTGCTCGCCGCCGAGATCGAGCGCCGTACCGGTAAGGAGGCGCGAGTTGCGGTCCTCGGGCACATCCAGCGCGGCGGCACGCCCACGGCGTTCGACCGCGTCCTGGCCACCCGGTTCGGCGTCCAGGCCGCCAGGGCCGTCGCGGACGGGGCGTTCGGCAGCATGGTTGCACTGCGTGGAACCGATATCGTCAGGGTTCCGCTGGCCGAGGCCACGGCGACACTCAAGCTCGTCCCGCCGGAGCGATACGCCGAGGCCGAGGTCTTCTTCGGCTGACGAATACCACCCATCAGGCGGTCATCTGCCGGGCCCGGAACGCGGCCGCCTTCACCCGGTTCTGGCACGTGGTCGAGCAGAACCGTCGGGTGCCGTTGCGCGAGACGTCCACGTACACCCGATCGCAGCGGGGCGCAGTACATACGCCGAGCCGGTCATAGCCATCGGTACCGAGGACGATGGCGAGCCCGGTCACGCACCCGGCCGCCCAGCCCTGCGCCAGTGTGTCCGTGTGGCCGTGGAAGTGCAGGTGCCATGGCTCGTCGTCATGCCGGTCCAGCTGCGGCCGCGCTCCGGTCTCGGCCAGCAAAGCGTTGAGGGTGATCGCAGCGTCGTCGACATCACCGCGTTCGATCGAGTCGAAGACCGAGCGGAGCCAGCCCGCCAGCTCGGCCAGCTGGGCCGCGTCGGCCGCTGAAATGGCGGCTGGCCACGGCCGCTGTCCCCGAAACGGGAGCACCTGACGGATCGCTTCGCCGAGCTCGGCGCCGGCTGGCGCCTCGAAGCTCCGCCCGTGAGCCTCACCTGGCGTGACCGCGTTGACCAGGTTCACGGCCGTCGTGACGATCGCATCGACGTGACTGGTGAAATTCACTTGACCGGTTATGCCCTTCGATCTAGCGTGTGACTGGCAAAAGAATATACGTCAGTTACGTGGGAAGCGAGGGGCGATGACTGCGATGACGCTCAGCAGCGACACTGCACGCACCTGGATCGACCGGTGGGACGCTCAGCAGCAGGAGTACCTCCCTGACCGCGAGGACAGGTTCACCGCGATCATCGACGCGGTCGAGGAGAATGCGGCCAGGCCTGACCCGCTGGTTCTCGACCTCGGCAGCGGACCGGGCTCGCTGGCGGTACGGCTGCTGCGACGGCTGCCGCGCGCAACTGTGGTGGCGATCGACGCGGATCCGCTGACGCTGGCCCTCGGCCGTGCAGCCTATGGCGAGATTGCCGGACTGGAGTTCCGCGATCTCGATCTGCGCACGGCGGGGTGGTCAGCGGGGCTGCAGCTCGACAGGCAGCCGGACGCGGCGGTGAGCACGACCGCGCTGCACTGGCTCACGCAGCCAGCGCTGGCTGCCCTCTACGCTGAGCTCGCCGCACTGCTCCGGCCTGGCGGGGTGCTGCTCAACGGCGATCACCTCAGCGAGGATGACGCCGCACCGGTACTGCGGCGGCTGGACCGGGCGCTGCTGGAGCGGGAGGAGCGCCGCCGTTTCCCCGGCGGCCACAGCGAGAGCTGGACGGACTGGTGGGCGGCGGTGGCTGCCGATCCGGCGCTGGCCCCGCTGCATGCTGAGCGCGCGGCGAGGAGGGTCGAGTCCGAGCACCACGGCTCGCCGGCCGGCCGGTTGAGCGTGCACGTGGACGCGCTGCGCGCGGCCGGCTTCGCCGAGGTTGGCACCCTGTGGCAGCGCGGCGAGAACCGGCTGCTGTGCGGCGTGCTGCCCGACTAGCAGGCGGTGAAGGACGCCTGGTATCCAGCTGGCGGCTGTTGGAGCAGGTAGCTGCTGTCCTGCTGGAGCAGGTACAGCGAAACGGTCCACGCGGTACAGGCTGAGTTGGTCGGGCTCGAGGCGGGTAGCTGGTGGCTCACGAAGCTGACCTGGGCGACCAGCTCGCCGGCTCCGATCAGTCCGATGCTGGTCAGCCTGATGGCGGAGTCGGTCGTCGTCCCGTAGCCGGCTATGAACCCGGCCTCCGGCAGGTCTGCGCGCAGCTGTGCGCTGAACAGCTGCTGGTATGCGGCGAAGTCGTGCTTGTTAATGGCCGTGAAGTAGCTGGCCAGGAACGACTGGACGACCGCCTCGTCCGGCGAGGACGCCGCCGCCGGCGCGACTGCTATCTGGGGGCCGGGTGATGGCGTAGCCGACGGCGTCGGGGCCGGCCTGCCGGTGCTGGCGGCCGGCCTCGCTTGCGGCGCGCGAGCGGGCGCCGGACGGGCGAGCTGAAGCAGGACCGTCCCGGCCGCGATGATCAGCACAATCAGCGTGGCCGCTGCCACCAGCCAGCGACCCTCACGACGCTGAGCCGCACTGGCCCTCACGCGGGCTACGCGATCGCGGGCCGGCAACCGAGTGCGCTTGGCGACGATGGCCCCAGGCGGCTGCCGGTTCTCCTCGGGCTCAAGCGGCGTCCAGCTCGCGCCTTCCGGCGCCGGCGCGCTCGGGCTCGGGCTCTGTAAGGGAAGCAGGATCTGCTCGAGATCGCCTTCAGGACGGCTGAGCCGGCTGGGCGCATAGGAGTAGATCGTGGCGGGTGCCGCGTACCCCGCGCAGGCCGGGCAGAAGTCTGCTTCGGGCTCGGTTAACTGGCCGCAAGTGGTGCACGGTCCCATGTCGCGTCCCTCCTCGCACCCGGTCGCGGCAAGTAGTCCGGCCGTAATCTCACTTTTAGTATCCGAGCGAACACTCTCAGGCGCCAGCGAGAAGAGGATTATGACCTGTTCATCCGATTCCGTGAGTCGTCTGCGCCTGCTCGCCACCGGGGCGCTGAACGGCAGGACGACCCGCCGAAACCCCCCGCGGTTAATGGCAGACTGATGTGATGACCGCGCTGTCGGAGTCCGGGCACGCCGATCAGGGTGCAGCCGGTCGGCCATACGAGCCGTGCGTGCTGCTGAAGCTCGGCGAGATCGTGCTCAAGGGCCGCAACCGCCAGCATTTTGAGCGGTTGCTGCACGACAACATCAGGCGGGCCGTGCACGATCTCGGCGTCGAGGTCCGGCTGTGGCAGCGCGAGGGCGTGATCGTGCTGCGGGTCGCCGGGCCGGAGGCCAGCGGGCTGGCTGCAGACACCACTGTCGGCCTGCTAGCCGAGCGCATGACCCACGTCATGGGCGTGGCCGTGGTGTGCCGCGCCGTACGGGTCGCAAAGGATCCGGAGGCGGCGATCGCTGCGGCGCTCGACCTCGTGGCGGGCTGCAAGGGCTCCTTCGCCGTGCGGGCGCGACGCCGGGACAAGCGCTTCCCGGTCACGTCGGCGGAGCTGGCCGTGGCCATGGGCAGCCGGATCCAGCAGGAGTATGGCTATCCGGTCAATCTGCGCACCCCGGATACGACTGTGTTCGTAGAGGTGGACCAGCGCGAGGTCTTCGTGTTCACCCAGGGCTGGCCGGGGCAGGGTGGGCTGCCGGTCGGCATGAGCGGCCGAGGACTGGTGCTGATGTCCGGCGGCATCGACTCCCCGGTCGCCGCCTACCGGATGATGCGCCGCGGGCTCCGCTGCAGCTTCCTGCACTTCTCTGGGATGCCATTGACCGGCCCCGAGTCGGTGTATAAGGCGTACGGGCTGACTCGCCAGCTCGACCGGTTCCAGCAGGACTCCCGGCTGTTTGTTGTGGCGTTCGGCAATGCGCAGCGTCAGCTTGCCTCGTCCGGCGCGGGGAAGCTGCAGATCGTGGCGCAGCGCCGGCTCATGCTCAAGACTGGCGCTGCGCTCGCCCGCCGGCTGCACGCTGCCGCCCTCGTCACCGGCGACTCGCTGGGACAGGTGAGCAGCCAGACGCTGACGAACATCACTGCCCTGGACGACGCCGTGCCGCTGCCAATCTTGCGGCCGCTGATCGGGCTGGACAAATCCGAGATCATCGCCGAAGCCCGCCGGATCGAGACGCTCACGATCTCCGAGCTCCCGGACGAGGACTGCTGCTCGCTGCTGACGCCGCGGCAGGTGGAGACGCGCGCGCGGATCGAGGACCTGCGCCGCATCGAGGCCCGGCTAGATGCCGACGATCTCGCCGAGGAACTCGCGGCGGCCGCACAGGAGCACACGCCTGGCCGGGGCTAGCGTCGCGGGATCAGGCGCCCACCCCGTCGGCGGGGGACGGCAGCCGGCCGCTCCAGATCACTGCCTCCCCGCCGATCCGGGTGAGGACAGCTCCGCTGACCCAGAGCACGTGAGCCGGCCCAGCCAGCACGACATCGCTGATGCCGCCAGTGCTCAGCCACGAACGCGGACTGATCTCCAGATGGCCGCCCTCCGCCGACGCCTGCACGATCATCCCGCTCGCGGAGGCGCTAGCCGGCGTGGCGGTGATCAGCACCGTGCCGTGAGGCCCAGCCGCCAGTCGTCCGGCCCACGCGTTGATAGGGGTCACCAGGCTGGACCAGCGCGCGCCGTTCCAGTGCAGGAGCACCAGCCGGACACCGCCGACCGCGTCGGTCTTGTCACCAAGGATCCATACGTCTGCGCTGGAGATCGCCAGGATGTCCCGCACGTTCATGCCGTTGAGCGCGCTGCCTGTCGGTACCTGCTCCCAGTTCGTGCCGTCCAGGCGGACCACAGAGTAGGAAGCCGGGCTTGCGGCGATCGCCCAGATGTCGCTCGCTGATAGTGCGCTTGCCCGCACGATCGACCCTGCCAGGCCGGTCTGTCGTTGCCAGGACACGCCGTCGTAGTGCCACGTTCCGATGGTGCTCGTGCCATCCGCCGACGTGCCGAACAGCCAGACGTCGGCTGGCGTCACTGCGGTCACGCCGGTGACCTGGCCCTGCTGCCAGCGCCTCGCTACCCGCCAGCGCGCGCCATCGAAATGCAGCAGATACCGGCCGTACTGGCTAGCTGCCCACACATCCGAGCTCGACGTGGCGCTGGCGTCGCTGATGAAGCTAGGGAGACCGGCCGGCAGGGTGGCGGTCGCTGAGGCGTCGCCGTTCCAGAGCGTGGCTACGGGCGCGCTTGGCCCGCCGGGATTCGTCCCGCCGAAGGCCCAGGCCTGATCCGGGCCTGTGGCGAGGATCGCCGAGTAGCCGGACGCGTTCGCTGGCAGGCCGTAGTGGCGCACCAGCGCCATTCTGAACGCGGAGCTAGCCGTCGTCGGCTTGCCGCTCACCTCATTGGCTGAGGGCGCCGACTTTGCCAGCCGGGCTAGCCGCTGAGACGGCAGCTGGTGCGCGACGGCCCACGTCGTCACGCTGGCGCCCGCCACCAGGGCGGGCACCGTCACGCAGACGGCAAGATGCCGGGCCCTAGCCGCAATGGGGCGGCTCCACAGCATCGACGTCTCCCCGTGGGGGCTCCGGGTGAGCAACTCGCAGATTGCATAACGCTAAAGTCAATTCTTTCCCAAAGATACCGGGCAACTGGCGCGAAGGTGCTGCATCACTGCTGTCATGCCCAGCACGTGGCAACCTGGGCCACGTGCCGTCGGCGTTGGGGATCGCCCACTCGGCGGTGGGCGCAGCGTGACCGATCACCGAGCAGTGGCAAGATAGCTGCACCTGAAGGTCCGCGCCCGAGGCCATGGGCCAGCAGGGTGCGACGGAAGGGGACGGGTCAGCGGGATATGGCGGACGAGCCGGTGCTGCCGCCGGGTCAGTACATACCGCGGACGCTGCCGGTGCTGCACTACGGTCCGGTCCCCGCGTTCAATCCCGAGACCTGGGATCTGCGGATCTTCGGGGCGACCGAATCAGGGTCAGAGGCGCGGCTGAGTTGGGACGACGTGGCGGCGTTGCCGGTGAGCGAGCTCACAGCCGATTTTCACTGCGTGACGAAGTTCACCGTTCCCGGCATTCGCTGGTCGGGTATCCCGGCGACCGAGGTGCTCGCTCGCTTCCCGCCCGCGGCAGGGGTCACGCACGTGATGATCTGGGCCGACTTCGGCTACAGCGCCAACGTGCGCATTGGCGATTTCGCCGCGCCGACTACGCTGCTCGCGACCCAGATTGAGGGCGCTCCGCTGAGCGCCGAGCATGGTTATCCGCTGCGCCTCGTCCTGCCGCATCTGTACGCATGGAAGAGCGTCAAGTGGGTTCGCGCGCTGGAGTACCTGACCACCGACCGGCGCGGTTTCTGGGAAGAGCGCGGCTACCACAACACCGCGGATCCCTGGCGTGAGCAGCGCTACTCCTACCAGGAACGGGACGGCGAGGGACCCCCGTTCTAACGGGCCCCGTGCCTAGAGAGCGCCGATGTTGATCGTGATCGTCGCGCCCTGCGGTGCCTGGCCAGTCGGCGAGTAGCTCGTCACCCTGTGGCCGAAAGCACCCTGGTTCACCTGCACGCCGAACCCGGCCTGCTGGAGCGCGGCCGTTGCCTGGTCCTGGGTCATCCCCAGAACGTCGGGGACGGCGACCTCTCCGTTCGGCTGGCCGGTCTGGCCGCCCTGCCCAGTCGACACGTACACCGTGACGACTTCGGGATTGGTGATGGGCGTGCCCGGCGCCGGAGACTGATTGCTGACCGTCCCGGCGGGCAGCGAACTGCTGTTGTCGTCGACCGGGTTGATGGTGAGGCCGCCAGCGGCAGCCTCCGCCTGGACGTCGCCGATCTGCTGGCCCACGAAGTTCGGTAGCGGCTGGCCCGAGCTCACTACCAGCTGGACAGGCTTGTACGCCGGCCACTTCTGGTAGGCGACCGGGTTCGTTGAGATGACCACGTTCGCAGGGACGCCGGCGGATGTCTGGTAGCTCGGAGGTGCCGCCTTGAGGCCAGCTGACCGGATGGCCTGCTGGGCCTGGTTCACCGGCAGGCCAGTGACCTGCGGCATCGTCACCATCACCGGCCCGAGCGAGGGAATGACGGTCACCTGGCCGCCCCGGCCGATGTCCGATCCGGCTGCCGGGCTGGTGGAGATGACCCGCCCGGCCGGCACGCTGTCACTGTTGCGGGCGTGGCCGGTCACCACGTGGAACCCGGCGCTCGACAGTTCGGCGCGGGCCGCGCTCACGCTCATGTTGGTCACCTGCGGCACTGCAGCGTACCGGCCGAACGCCAGCCACCAGACGAGCACGCCGACCAGCACGATGGCCGGCACGATCAGAACTCGCCGGCTGAACAGCCAGCGCTGCAGCCACGGCTCCTGGTAACCCCGGCCGGAGCCGCGCCCGTGGCGGCCAGAATGACCGCCGCCGAAGTCTGGCTCCTGGCCCACGGGGACGACCATGGTGTGGTTGGGCGCTCCGCTGCGGTCGCCCAGCGCGGGCAGGTAGCCGGCCGGCGGGTACTGCGCGGTCCTGGCGTCATAGGCAGGCTGCAGTGCGCCCCCCTGCTCGGCGTCCGGCATCGGGGAGTCGCTGCCGGCCTGGCGGGAGCCGTTCGATGCCAGGCCCGCTGGCCAGCTCGTCATCGGCGCGGCGGGTGCCGGGACGTCAGGCGGCGCATATCCGGGCCCGGCTGGCTGCCCGTCCCGCCTGGTCACCGGCGGTAGCGGCATGCCTCGGCGAACCTCGGTGATGGCGCGCAGGTAGTGCCGCGCGTCAGCAGGGCGGAGATCCGGATCCCGGCTGGTCGCGAGCGCCACGAGCGCGTCCAAGGCCGGCGGCAGGTCGGGCTGCGCGCTGGATGGCGCCGGTACAACAGAGTTGACGTGCTTGTATGCCACCGCCAGCGGCGTGTCCCCGGTGTGCGGCTGCCGCCCGGTCAGCATCTCGAACAGCATGACGCCCACCGCGTAGACGTCCGTCCGCTGATCGGATGAGTTGCTGGCTACCTGCTCGGGCGCCAGATAGGCGGCCGTCCCGATGAGCAGGCCGGACCTGGTGTGCCGGATTCCGGACGCGGCCCGGGCGAGACCGAAGTCAGCGACCTTGACCGAGGTGCCGTTGCCGAGCAGCACGTTCTCCGGCTTCACGTCCCGATGGACGATGCCAGCATCGTGTGCGACGGCCAGGCCGGCTAGCACCCGCTCAATAATGTCGAGCGCCTCACGCGGGTTCAGGCGGCCGCGGGCCGTGAGCAGCTCACGCAGCGTGGGCCCAGGCACGTACTCCATGGCGATGTAGTGGAGATCACCGGTGGAGCCCTGATCGAAGACGGCGACGACGTTCGGGCTCGACAGCCGGGCGACCGCGTGGGCCTCGCCGATGAACCGGTCCACGAACTCGCGGTCGCGGGCCAGCTCCGGATGCGCGATCTTGATCGCGACGGCACGATCCAGTCGCACGTCGCGGGCCAGGTAGACCGTGGCCATGCCGCCTCGGGCAATCTGCGACTCGACGAGGTACCTGCCGTCGAGTAGCTGCCCAATCGGCGCCGACAACGTCACATCCATCGGGAGAATTCTAGGGGCCACGCAGTGTTCTGCGCGCAGAACAGGCTGCGATAGCCCTAACCCACGGGTGGAGAGGAGGCGAGCGCGAGGTGGCGCCGCGGCACCCGGCCAGCTAGGAATGCCTGCCGTCCCGCGGCGACAGCGAGCCGCATGGCCTCCGCCATCAGCTCCGGGCTGCGGGCCCTGGTCACGGATGTGGCGAGCAGCACAGCCGCGCAGCCGAGCTCCATCGCGATCGCGGCGTCGCTCGCGGTACCGATCCCTGCGTCCAGGACCACGGGCACTCCGGCCGACTCGACGATCAGCTCGATGTTGTGCGGGTTGCGGATGCCAAGCCCGGAGCCGATCGGCGCGCCCAGGGGCATCACGGCCGCACAGCCTGCCTGCTCGAGCCGCCGCGCAAGAACCGGATCGTCGTTGGTGTACGGCAGCACCGTGAAGCCGTCGGCTACGAGCTGCTCG
>Ga0126373_10000722_pt1 | contig 22336 bp, 21 predicted proteins | sample PanSoiMetPlot_11_FD_92545 | JGI IMG/M metagenome (GOLD analysis project Ga0126373, IMG submission 92545) | Tropical forest soil microbial communities from Panama - MetaG Plot_11 | ecosystem: Environmental > Terrestrial > Soil > Tropical forest > Bulk soil | place: Panama | collected 2016-02-17 | reverse complement strand
GATTCGAGTTCGGGGATGTTGTTACCAGCGAGCACGACATCCTCGATGGCATCGCGTGGTCCGTTGCCGCCCATGATTGAGCGCCCAGTGACTGAGTCGCCCGTGCCTGACCGACTGCCTAGCGTGCTGCCAGGTACCGGATGGCCGGAAGATCCGGCCACCGCCGGAACGCCTGTGGCATGCAGCCCAGCCGACGTCCACGCGCTTGCAACAAGCGCCGAGTCGGTGGCCGAGCTCGCCGCCCGCGAGTCTGTCTGCCGGGCATGCCCTCGCCTGGTCCAATGGCGCGAGGAAGTCGCGCTCACGCGGCGGAAGTCATTTCAGGCCGAGGCCTACTGGGGCCGGCCGGTGCCAGGCTGGGGTGATGATCAGCCGTCGATCTTGATACTGGGCCTGGCGCCGGCCGCGCATGGCGGCAACCGGACCGGGCGTATCTTCACTGGCGATCGAAGCGGCGACTTTCTCTTCGCGTCGCTCTGGCGGTGCGGACTGGCCGCGCAGCCGACTTCGGTAAGCGCTGGGGACGGACAGCGGCTGATTTCCGTGCGGATGTCTGCAGCCGTTCGGTGTGCACCGCCAGCGAACAAGCCCGACATCAGCGAACGCGACGCCTGCGCACCGTGGCTTGCGGCCGAACTGCGCCTGCTGAGCAGCAACCTGCGTGTCATCGTCTGTCTTGGCCATTTCGCCTGGCAGGCAATCTGGTCGCAGATGCAGGTCCTCGGATATCAGGTACCGCGGCCGCGGCCAGCATTCGGACACGGGGCCGAGGCCGTGCTCACAGCGCCGGGCGCGACAGGCGGGCATGCGGTCACGGTGCTTGGCTGTTATCACCCGAGCCAACAGAACACCTTCACGGGCAAAGTAACTGAGGGCATGCTGGATGCGATATTTCGCAGTGCCCGGGATATCTCTGGATTGTGACTCGCTAACGCACCGCAAGGCGCACACATGGCGTTACGGAGCGTCATAGGAATGGCGCTGCGGTTACGGCGAGTATCACCGCGAAACGCTGGCGCCCTTTTTGCCGCTGGACATTGAAGCAGAAACTGTCTGCCTTAATTGGATGTCTAGAAAGCGCGTTCAGCGCGGAGTATCATCACACTGCCCCCGTAGCCCAAAGGAAGAGGCCGGCCCCCTAAAAGGGTCCCCAGTGTCGGTTCGACCCCGACCGGGGGTACTGTGACGGGGCACGTATCCGCTGGTAGCTGGCATTGTCCGGGTCTCGCGCGCGAGTTCTTCGCAGTAGCCGCTGCTTGAATATTCATTCAGACATTGTTGGCACGGGGACTCATTACTCGGCCGTTAACTTGCGGTAACGGCAGCCAGTTTTGTCCGTTGCTGCGAATTTCTAGATGGGCGTTAGGGCTTTCTGGCCACATTCTGAACGCAGATCAAGCGAAGGGGAAACGGAGTTCGGATGGGCCGCGTTACCTACTGATTTAGCCACTCACATCGGGCCCTGCGCGGTCGATAGTGATCCTGAGGATCAGGCGACGCTCTCGACGCATTGCGTCGCGGTATTCATCCCAATCCGGATGCTCACCGGAGATACGGCGGTAGTAGTCCTCAAGGATCGGCATTGCGTCCGGCAAGTGGACTAGTTCAGCCGTGCCTTCGACCTGATACCACTCGCCGAAGAAGTTCTCGTTCAGCAGGCAAAGCGACGCACGCGGATCCCTCGCCAGGTTCTTCGCCTTGATCGCCGTCTCCCTGGTGCTGACCAAGACGCGTCCGTCCGCGTCGACAGCGGCGACGATGGGCGAAAGCTGTGGACGCCCATCAACTCGGGTTGTGGCCAGCACCGCCCGAGGATGCTTCGTCAGGAAACTGGTGGCGCGCTCGATGTCCACCGCGGTACCAATCGGGAGTTAATCAATCAGGTGCAGTCAGTCAGGCGCTGAGCCTACTGGCGCGTTGGAGCTCGTACTCATGCACGATCGCGCTCGCATAGCCGTGCGACAGCCCGTGTTCATCTGACAGCCAATGGGCTCGCTCGGTGCAGCGCAAGAAGGCAGGACCCGATTCGAGTCTGCTGAACCACTCTCGGAGTTGGAGTCCGGTGACGGACGGGATGCGGGCGATTAGGTTCTTATGCATCTCCGGAGAGTGGGTCAGGGACAAGTGGCACCTCCAGGGTGAGGGAGAGTCCTTGCAGACGAGACTGCACCACTGTCAGCCGCCTGACAACCCCTGAATGACACCCTTCCTTAATGCGCTGTTTGACCCAGGCCGCGTACCGGGCAAACCCGGCATCAGACCCAGCGAAGCATGGTCGAAAGAACAGCCCAAAGTGTAGGCCCAGGTACTGCTCGAGCGGCAGCCCGAAGATCGGCCCGATTGATCAGGCGGTGATCAGCCGGTGATCAGCTCAGGCGCTCGAAGAGCATCGCCATGCCCTGTCCGCCGCCCACGCACATGGTCTCCAGGCCAATGGTCTTGTCGTGGAACTGGAGGCTGTTGAGCAGCGTGGAGGTAATGCGAGCGCCTGTCATCCCGAACGGGTGACCCACTGCGATCGCCCCGCCGTTGACGTTCAGCTTGTCAATGTCGATGCCGAGGTCACGGTAAGACGGGATGACCTGTGCGGCGAACGCCTCGTTGATCTCCACAAGATCCACGTCGCCGATCGTCATACCGGCCCGTTCCAGCGCCTGCTGCGACGCTCCTACTGGCCCAAGACCCATGATCTCGGGGGAAAGCGCGGTAACGCCGGTGGAAATGATCCTGGCCAGTGGCGTGATGCCAAGCTCGGCCGCCTTGGTGTCGCTCATTAGTATCACCGCGGCGGCGCCGTCGTTCAGCGGGCAGCAGTTGCCCGCCGTCACGGTCCCGTCAGGCCGGAATACTGGCTGCAGCTGAGCGACCTTCTCCAGGGTCGTGCCCGGGCGGGGCCCGTCGTCGGCTGATACGACGGTGCCGTCTGGAAGCGTAATCGGCGTGATGTCGCGCTGCCAGAAGCCATCAGCCAGCGCCTTCTCGGCCATGTTCTGCGACCTGACGCCGAACTCGTCCTGCTCCTGCCTGCTGACGCCGCGCAGTTGGGCCACGTTCTCAGCGGTCTGGCCCATAGCAATGTAGATGTCAGGAATCTCGCCGTCTGCGCGCGGGTCGTGCCACTGGAAGCCGCCCTTGCCCATGTCGGCAGCGCGCGCCTCCGCCGCCTCGAACACGGGGTTCTTGGTGTCGGGCATGCCGTCGCTGCTGCCCTTGGCGAACCGGCTGACGCACTCGACGCCGGCCGAGATGTAGATGTCTCCCTCGCCGGCCTTAATAGCGTGGTAGGCCATCCGCGTGCTCTGCAGAGAAGAGGAGCAATACCGGGTGATCGTGGTTCCGGGCAGGGTGTCGTAGCCGAGCATGACGGCGACCACCCGGGCCATGTTGTAGCCCTGCTCGCCGCCGGGCAGGCCGCAGCCCAGGATCAAGTCGTCGATGTGCGCCGGATCGACCTGCGGCACTTTGGCCAGCGCTGCCCCGACCAGCTGAACGGTCAGGTCATCGGGCCGGATGGAGGTAAGCGAGCCCTTGAATGCCCGGCCGATCGGTGAACGAGCTGTGGCGACGACTACGGCCTCGGGCATGACGCGCTCCTGGGATAAATCGGGTAGTTAACCCGACAGTAGCCTATGGAAACGAAGCTTACGTATCTCGCTCCGCCCAGCCGGGCCAGCGCCGATGTGGGATAGCGTCGGCACCAGGGCAAGCACCGGACTAGAGCGCTGCCGGATCCAGGACCAGCACACAGGGTGGTGTGACGGAATGCAGGTGCATGATTCCCTTATTGAGCTGTTCGGGAACACCCCGATGCTGCGGCTACGCAAAGTAACCCGGCAGTTGCCGGGCGATGGCGCTGGACCGGTCGTGCTAGCCAAGGTGGAGTACTTCAACCCGGGCGGGTCGGTCAAGGACCGGATCGCGCTGCGCATGGTCGAGGCGGCCGAGGCGTCAGGCGCCCTGAAACCCGGCGGAACCATAGTCGAGCCCACATCGGGTAACACCGGCATCGGCCTGGCGATCGTCGCAGCGGAAAAGGGCTACCGGTGCCTGTTCGTCTGTCCGGACAAAGTCAGCCAGGACAAGATCAGCGTGCTACGTGCCTATGGCGCCGAGGTAGTCGTTTGCCCGACAACGGTTTCGCCAGAGCACCCGGACTCCTATTACTCAGTCTCGGATCGGCTGGCGAGGGATACGCCCGGCGGCTGGAAGCCAGACCAGTACTCCAACCCGGAGAACCCCAACTCGCACTACCTAACTACAGGGCCGGAAGTCTGGAATCAGACCGAGGGCAGGGTCACCCACTTTGTGGCCGGCATCGGCACTGGCGGCACGATTTCTGGTGCGGGCAGGTATTTGAAGGAGGTCTCCGGCGGAAGAGTCAAAGTCGTTGGGGCGGATCCGGAAGGCTCTGTCTACTCCGGCGGGACCGGGCGGCCGTACCTGGTCGAAGGCGTCGGTGAAGACATCTGGCCCGACACCTACGACAAGAGCATCTGCGACCAGATCATCGCGGTCAGTGATGCCGAGTCGTTCCTCATGACTAGGCGGCTGGCGAAGGAAGAGGCGCTTCTTACCGGCGGCTCGTGCGGCCTGGCGGTAGTGGCCGCGCTCCGGGTGGCCAAGACGGCTAAGCCGGAGGATGTGATCGTGGTCCTGTTGCCCGACGGAGGACGCGGTTACCTGGCGAAGATTTTCAACGACGACTGGATGGCCGACTACGGCTTCCTGACCTCCGAGACAGTCGAGCCGCGCGTTGGCGATGTGCTTGAGCACAAGGTCGGCACCCTCCCGCAGTTTGTGCACGCCCATCCAACCGACACGGTCCGCACGGTGATCGCGAGCATGCGCGAGTTCGACGTTTCTCAGCTGCCGGTGCTGAGCGCCGAACCGCCGGTCATGGCGGCCGAAGTTGTGGGCTCCATAGTGGAGCACGATTTGCTCGACGCGCTGGTCACCGGCAAGGCCGCGCCAGACGACCAGGTGCATGACCTGATGTCGCCGCCACTGCCGTCGGTCGGGTCCGGGGAGCCGGTCAGTGTGGTTGCGCGCGCACTCGGCGACGCAGGGGCGGCGCTCGTTCTGGTCGACGGCAAGCCGGCGGGCCTGATCACCCGGCAGGACGTGCTGACCTTTCTATCCACCCAGACGGCACTGTCCAGCCAGACGGCACTGTCCAGCCAGACGGCACTGTCCAGCCAGACGGCACTGCCCAGCCAGACTGTCTGAGAGGGGCGCGCAGCATGCAAGATGGGTTCGAGACGCTTGCGATTCACGCCGGACAGGAGCCCGATCCGGTAACCGGTGCTGTCGTCCCCCCGATCTATCAGGTCTCTACCTACAAGCAAGATGGTGTAGGTGGCCTGCGCGGCAAGGAACTGGGTGATGCCGCCCGCTGGATCGAGGGCTACGAGTACTCACGCACCGACAATCCGACCAGGGGAGCGCTCGAGGAATGCCTGGCTGCGCTCGAAGGCGGTGTGCGCAGCCTGACGTTCGCCTCCGGCTTGGCAGCGTCGGACTGCCTGCTACGCGCGGCCTGCCAACCTGGTGATCACGTACTTATCCCCGACGATGCCTACGGCGGCACGTTCCGGCTTTTCGACAAGGTGCTCACCAGCTGGAACGTTAGCTACCAGCCTGTGCACATGTCCGATACCGGTGCCGTGCAAGCTGCCCTTTCCGCCCGTCGGCCGCGACTGATATGGGTTGAGACTCCGACCAACCCGCTGCTCGGAATCGCGGACATCGCCGCGCTCGCCCAGCTCGCCCATGACTGCGGGGCGCTGCTCGTAGTCGACAACACCTTCGCTTCGCCGTACCTGCAGCAACCCCTGGCGCTGCGAGCCGACGCTGTCGTCCACTCGACGACGAAGTACATCGGCGGACATTCAGATGTTGTCGGAGGCGCGGTCGTCGTATCCGACACTGCTCTTGCAGAACAGCTTTATTTTTTGCGGAACGCGGTGGGTTCGCCCCCCGGTCCCTTCGATGCCTGGCTCACACTCCGGGGCGCCAAGACCTTGCCTGTACGGATGGACCGGCACTGCGAGAACGCGACACGCATCGCGGAGTGGCTGCTCGGTAACCCGGCGGTGTCGCGGGTCTACTACCCGGGCCTGGCTAGCCATCCAGGCCATGAGATCGCGGCCAAGCAGATGAGCGGGTTCGGCGGCATGGTTTCCTTCCGCGCTACTGGCGGGCCGGCCGAAGCTGTCGAGATCTGCGGCAGGACGAGGCTGTTCACGCTAGGTGAGTCACTTGGCGGCGTTGAGTCTCTGATCGAGCACCCAGCCCGGATGACGCACGCCTCGGTGTCTGGATCTGAGCTGGAAGTGCCCGCCGATCTGGTGCGCCTGTCGGTTGGCATCGAGTCGTGCGATGACCTGATCGAGGACCTGCGCATCGCGCTTGGGTCCGGCTTACCGGGCAGGTGAGCAGTTCGGGCCACGATGGCCTCTTTGATGGTCTGTTCGGCCGCGGCCTCGTGAGCGTAAGCGACGAGGATTGGCTGTCGGCCATGCTCGACACTGAAGCCGCGTTGGCGCGGGCCCTCGAGCGCGCGAGCCTGGCGCCTGCCGGCGCAGGCGCCGCGGTAACCAAAGCAGCCCGAGCCGACCAGTTCGAGATCGCTGAGCTCGGCCGCCAGGCGCAGCTGACCGGCAATCCGGTACCAGCACTGGTCCGGGCGCTGACCGCGCTCGTGCCGGCCGAAGCTCGCGAAGCCGTGCATCGCGGCGCAACGAGTCAGGACGTCATCGATACGGCTGTCATGTTGCTCGCCAAGCGTGCGATCACCGTCATCAGCGCCGACCTGGGTACCGCAGCTGATCGGACGGCGGACCTAGCGGCCGAACACATCGGCACCGTCATGGTTGGCCGGACCCTGCTTCAGCAAGCGGTGCCGGTCACCTTCGGTCTCATCGCAGCAGGCTGGCTGACCGCGCTCGACGAGACGCGGGCCGAGCTGAATCGCTTCGCGGCAACACGGCTTGCGATCCAATTCGGCGGCGCAGCCGGGACGCTGGCTTCGCTGGGCGAGTCCGGGCAGGAGCTGGCCGACTTGCTGGCCGCCGAACTAGATCTGCCAGCTCCGGTCCTGCCCTGGCACACGGACCGCACGCGCATCGTGCAGCTTGGTGGCGCACTCGCCACCGTATGCGCCGTGCTCGGCAAGATTGCCAGGGATGTGACTCTGCTCGCCCAGACCGAGGTGGCAGAGGTGGCTGAGGGCGGACCGGGGCGCGGCGGGTCGTCAGCGATGCCCAACAAGCGAAATCCCGTGGCCTCGGTGCTCATCCTGGGCTGCGCCAAGCGCGCACCGGGCATGCTCGCGACACTGGTGAGCGCGGCCGAGCAAGAGCATCAGCGTGCGGCCGGGGCCTGGCATGCCGAGTGGGAGAGTGTTGCCGACCTGCTCCGGTTGACCGGATCAGCTGCGTCGTGGGCGACCGACCTGCTTGCCGGGCTGCGCATCGACGCGACGAGGATGCTGGCCAACCTGGAAGCGGCCGGTGGCCTACCGCTGGCCGAGCACGTGGCCGCCGAGCTGGCCGCAAGCCTGGGACGACTCGAGGCGCACGATCTCGTGGCACGCGCGTCGGCGCGAGCGAAAGAGCTGGGAATCAGCTTGCCGGACGCATTGCTGTCCGACGCGGCGGCGGCGACAGCTCTGCACAACGCCGGGATCGGCGCAGCCGAACTGGCCGCTGCGGCTAACCCGAGGAGCTACTTGGGATCTGCCGCCCCGTTTGTCCGGCGCGCGTTGGCTGCGCATCAGAAGCTGCGCGACAGCGTGACGTGAGCGAAGGAGACTGGCCCGGGTGAACGACGAGGAACGCTCGACCGCAGGCATGCGAACCAGACGCGAGGTTCTTGGAGACGCACACGTTGATCGCGCAGTCGCGAACACGACTGAGTTCACGGCCCCGTTCCAGGACTTCATCACTCGCTATGCATGGGGCGAACTGTGGAACAGGCCTGGCCTGACCCGGCCGCAGCGGAGCATGATCACGCTGGCCATGCTGGCTGCCCTCGGCCGGGATGAGGAACTCGAGATGCATGTGCTTGCCGCCCGGCGGAATGGGCTGACCCCGGACGAGATATGCGAGGTATTCCTGCAAGTAGCGATCTACGCGGGAGTACCAGCCGCTAACCGGGCCTTCGCCATCGCCAAGCGGGCGATCGAAAACTCTTCGTAGTCCGCACATCTGTTCACTGAGCGGCAGTTCTGGATATCGTTTCGGTAAATGCGGCGAGGAGGGTTTGGTCGAAAGTGGCTGAGATCGTGACGCTGGCGCAAGCAATCGCAGCCGCGGTGCATGACGGCGACACGGTAGCGATGGAGGGTTTCACGCACCTGATACCGCATGCCGCCGGGCATGAGGTGATCAGGCAAGGCCGCCGCGATCTGACCTTGATCAGGATGACCCCGGACATCATCTACGACCAGATGATCGGCGCCGGCTGTGTTCGCAAGCTCATCTTCTCCTGGGCTGGCAACCCCGGCGTGGGTTCACTGCACCGGTTTCGTGATGCTGTCGAGAACTCTTGGCCCGGCCCGCTCGAACTGGAAGAACACAGTCATGCCGGGATGGCAAACCGGTATCAGGCCGGGGCATCTGGCTTGCCCTTCGCGATCCTGCGCGGCTATCGGGGTACAAGCTTGCCTGCGCACACCACCGGCGTGGCGGAGATCATGTGTCCGTTCACCGGCGAGGTGCTGACGGCCGTGCGAGCGCTGCGCCCGGATGTAGCAGTAATCCATGCGCAGCGGGCCGACCGCCAAGGCAATGTTCAGTACTGGGGCATCACCGGCGTGCAGAAGGAGGCGGTGCTCGCCTCCGCTCGCTCGGTGGTCACCGTCGAGGAGATCGTCGATGTGCTGGAGCCAACGCCTGGCGCAGTCGTTCTCCCGGCCTGGGTTGTCGGCTACGTGGCTCAGGTTCCCGGTGGCGCTCACCCGTCGTACGCGCTTGGCTATTCGGCTCGTGACAACGCTTTCTATTTGGCGTGGGACGAAATAAGCAGGGACCGTGCCAGGTTTGCTGCCTGGCTTGATGAGAACGTCTATGGCCAGACTGCGCCGCGAGCGCGGGTCACGGCTGCACTGCCCGGAGCAGCATGCTGAACTACACGCCAGACGAGATGATGACGATCACCGCTGCCCGGTCGCTGCAGGATGGGATGACGTGCTTCGTCGGGATAGGCCTGCCAAGCGAAGCAGCCAACTTGGCCCGGGCAACTCATGCGCCGCGCCTGGTGCTGATTTACGAGTCGGGCACCATCGGCGCTAAACCAACGGAGCTGCCGCTGTCTATCGGGGATGGCATGCTGGCCGAGACTGCCGACGCGGTGGTCAGCGTGCCAGAGATCTTCAATTACTGGCTCCAGCCCGGCCGCATTGACGTTGGCTTCCTGGGCGCCGCGCAGCTAGACAAATACGGCAACATCAACACCACGGTGATCGGCTCGGACTACGCCAGGCCCAAAGTCCGCTTGCCGGGTGCAGGCGGAGCGCCGGAAATAGCCGCGGCCTGCAAGGAAGTCATAGTGGTGCTGCGCCAGTCACGACGGACCTTCGCCGATCACCTGGATTTCGTCACGTCAGTCGGCTACGGCGACGGGGACAACAGCAGGCAGCGCCTGGGCCTGACGGGCGGCGGGCCAAAAGTTGTGATCACCGATATGGGCGTGCTGCGTCCGGACCGCCGCGCGCAGGAGCTGGTCCTCACTGAGATCTACCCCGGAGTTTCGGTGTCTGAAGTGCAGGAGCGGACGGGCTGGGCGTTGCGAGCCGCGCCCGACCTCAGCGAGATCGAGCCGCCGACCCAGACCGAGCTTGCGGCGCTGCGAGCGTTGCGCGATAGCGTGCCAACGGTGCAGCAACCCCAGCCAGCCGCAGCACAGCCGTCGAGTCCGGTAAGCGTCGCTAAGGGAGCATCCTCGTGACAGCCAGCGTCCCGTCGTCCGCTCGCGGCCCGCTCGAGCTGCCGGTCTACCCACGGCCGCACGGAGTGCACCCGCCGCTGGACTCGCCGGGATACAACTCTTCCCGGCTACGGCACCCGCTGCGGCCGCTGATTCCGTTGCCGCAGTCATTCACCGAAGTGACCGGTCCGCTGCTCGGGCCAGGACGGGTCGAAGCCTCGGATGCTGATCTCACCGCCGGGCATCCGGGCGGCGAGCCGCTGGGCGAGCGGATCATCGTTACCGGACGGGTGCTCGACTCTGATGGCCGTCCGGTGCCGGACACATTGGTCGAGATCTGGCAGGCAAACGCGTCCGGTCGGTATAAGCATGCAGTCGACGATCACCCAGCACCGCTCGATCCGAACTTCACCGGCGCCGGCCGGTGCGTGACCGACTCGCAAGGCCGGTACCGCTTCGTGACGATCAAGCCAGGCGCCTACCCCTGGCGCAACCACTTCAACGCGTGGCGGCCAGCTCACATCCACTTCTCTTTGCTCGGCCGGGCCTTCACTCAGCGCCTGGTCACCCAGATGTACTTTCCGGCCGATCCCCTGTTCAGCCTCGATCCGATCTTCAACTCAATACCCGACCCGCAAGCGCGCCAGCGGCTCATCTCGAAGTTCGAAATCGACCTGACCGAGCCGGACTGGGCGCTGGGCTATAGCTGGGACATAGTGCTGCGAGGCCGCAACGCGACGGTCTTCGAGAATGAGGAGGGCGGGTGAACCTGGGTATCACGCCATCCCAGACTGTCGGCCCGTTTTTGGCGATTGGATTGCCATGGGACGACGGCCCCTTCGTAGTCCCGCCAGACACCTCTGGTGCGATCGTCATTACCGGCGAGGTGCTCGACGGCGCCGGTGAGCCTGTCCCCGACGCGCTGGTCGAGACCTGGCAGGCTGATCCTGAGTCCAGGTTCGATCATCCTGACGATCCGCGCGGCGCAGCGCAGTCCTCGATTCCAGGATTTAGGGGCTTCGGCCGGTGCCCGACGAACGCGCATGGCGAGTACCGGATCATCACCGTCCGACCGGGCGCTTTGCCAGGGCCAGACGGAGGCATGCAGGCGCCGTACATAGATGTAACTGTCTTCGCGCGCGGCATGCTGGATCGAGCGGTGACCAGGATTTACTTTGGCGATGATGTGCAAGCCAACGCTACTGATCCGGTGCTGACCTCGATCACTGACCATGCCCGCCGCGCCACCCTGGTCGCAGAGCCGCAAGCCTCCGGATCGGAGTTCAGGTTCGACATCAGACTGCAGGGCGATGGCGAAACGGTGTTTTTCGATGTCTGACAAGTTAGATGGCTAAGCCCACGCGCGCACTTGTTCCGCAATGGGCGCCTCCGGAGGGACCAGACGGCGCGCCGGTTCTCGTGCTTGGCAACTCACTCGGTACGACTGCCATGGTGTGGGACAGCCAGATACCGATATTCCGGCAGCACTATCGCGTGCTGAGCTTTGACTTGCCCGGCCACGCCGGCTCGGCCGCGCTACCTGGCCCGTACACGCTCGAGGAACTTGGCTCGGGAGTGCTCGCCATGCTGGATACGCTCTCGATCGAGCGTGCCTCATATTGCGGGGTCTCTCTTGGCGGCATGATCGGGATGTGGCTGGCCTCGCGCGCGCCGTCCCGCATCACCGCGCTCGGACTGGTGTGTACTTCGGCCCATCTGCCGCCCGCCGCGGGGTGGCATTCCCGCGCCGCACGGGTGCGAGTTGACGGGCTCAGCGCCATCTCGGATCAGGTAGTGAACCGCTGGTTTACCCCTGCTTATGTCGCGGAGGCGCCGGCAGTGCCAGACGCTTTCCAGATCGCGCTGGAACTGACCGACCCCGAGGGCTACGCGGGCTGCTGCGAGGCGATAGCAGACATGGACCTGCGGGCCGACTTGGGCGCGATATCCGCCCCAACCCTGGTCATGGCCGGCGCCAATGACCCAGCGACGCCGCCAGAGCACGGTGACGCCATCGCCGAATGCATCCCCGGTGCGAGTCTCCAGGTGATCCCTGGCGCTGCGCATCTGGCCACAGTCTCAAATCCAGACGTGGTGGGGCACGCACTTGCAGCACATTTGCGAGCCACTACAGGACCTGAGCAGTTTTGGCGCGCTGGGCGCTAGCATGCCAGCGATGACAACTTCTGGTCGCAGAGCGAACAACCCGGTCAACGGACCGCGCCGGACAGCTGACGGCACTCCAGTGCGCAACAGCGACTTCGTACAGTCGCTAGACCGCGGCCTGGCAGTCATCCGTGCCTTCGGCCCTGACCGGGAGCGGCTCAGCCTCAGCGAAGTTGCCCGCGCGACGGGACTTACCAGGGCCGCGACACGTCGATTCCTGCTGACGCTGGTGCAGCTTGGTTACGTCCGCAGTGACGGCCGCGAATTCTCGCTTCGGCCGCGGGTGCTCGAGCTCGGCTACGCATACCTGTCCGGGCTGGGCTTGCCGGAGGTCGCGTCGCCGCATCTGGAGGAGCTAGTCGCTCATGTTCGCGAGTCATCGTCGATCTCGGTGCTCGATGGGCACCACATCGTCTATGTCGCGAGAGTGCCGACTAAACGGATCATGGCGGTTGCGATATCGGTCGGCACCAGGTTTCCGGCGTACGCCGCGTCGATGGGGCGCGTCCTGCTAGCTGGAATGAGTGACGAGGAACTCGACCGGTATCTGGCTGAAGCTGACTTTGAGCCCCTCACAAGCCACACCGTGACCGATCCCGACAGGCTGCGGCAAATTGTCCGCGAGGTGGGCGAGCAGGGTTACGCGATCGTCGATCAGGAGCTAGAGGAAGGGCTGCGCGCGATCGCCGCGCCCATTCATAGCGGCGGCAAAGTGACCGCGGCGGTCAACCTCTCAGCGCACGCGAGCCGCGTCAGCATGGACGCGATGCGAACAGACCTGCTGCCCGCCTTGCTCGAGACGGCCAGGCGGATCGAAGAAGATTTGCGGGCGCAAGGCCTGGGGTAACGACGCCGCCACTGCTGATGCGCGTGATGCCGATGCGAGCGGAGTCACTAACGGTAACGGGCGACCGATTTACCGGCAGCAATATGAGTGCTCGCGCCGCATGCGATCACTAAGGGTGACGAGTGCCAAATCACCCCGTTGGCCACAGCGCCTCTGCAATCCTTTGCAGGGTAATCAACTGCACTTCACGAGGCCCTTTTGGGTCGTTGACACTGATCGTCGCGGCTGATTATGTTTCTACATTGCGCATAGTCGTACGCCAAGCGAACATCTGGCAGTAGCAATCTCGAAAGCCTGTTGCGGCACCGAGTGCTCGTATCGCCGGTGGTACGCGGGCGCTGACCCTGAGGAGACGTATGGAGCGTCAGGAATCGGACCCCACGGTCCCGATTGATCTGCAGATCAATAGACGTTCACTGCTGAGAGGAATCGGTGTTGGCGCGGTAGCGGCCAGCACTGGCGGGTTTCTTGCCGCGTGTAGCTCTGGCCTGAAGGGCGCCTCCGGGGGCAGCACCAAGGCCATCACCATTGGCTGGATCCACCCCCTGACCGGCCCACTCTCCGGATTCGGTGCACCGGACAACTGGGTGATCTCCAAGATCAAGCAAACTACCCCGTACAGCAAGGGCTTCAAGATTGGTGGCAAGACCTACGACGTCACCATCAAGTCCTACGACACCCAGTCCAGCCCGACCCGTGCTGGCGACCTCGCCAAGCAGGCCATCCTGAATGACAACGTTGACCTGCTCCTGGCGTCATCGACGCCAGAGACAGTCAACGCTGTGTCGAGCCAGGCTGAGACCCTTGGTACGCCGCTGATCTGCGCGAATATCCCGTGGGAGTCGTGGTACCTGAACCTGTTCCCGAACGGCAACCCGCTGCACGCGACCGAGAAGGCCAAGTACGTGGTTATGTACTTCCTCGGCGCCGAGCATCTGATCAAATGCTTCATTCCGATGTGGGACCGGATCCACTCCCAGTTGCACACAAACAAGGTCGTGGCGGCGGCGTTCCCGAACGACTCTGACGGCAACGCGTTCCGCGCAGTGTTCCCGCCGATCGCCAAGGCGGCCGGCTACGACATGAAGTTGTCAACTGCCTACCCGGACGGTACGACGAACTACTCCTCGATGATTTCCCAGTTCAAGGCGGCCAAGGCTGACTTCTTTACCAACGTGCCGTTGCCACCAGACTTCGCCACCATGTGGAAGCAATCGGCGCAGCAAGGGTTCAAGCCGAGGCTGGCGACCGTTGCCAAGGTCCTGCTCTTCCCGCCCGACGCCTACGCGCTCGGATCGCTGGCATACAACGTGGCTACCGACGCATGGTGGACGCCATCACTGCCGTGGAAGTCCTCATTCACCGGCGAGACGTGCCAGCAGCTGGCCACCGACTTCGAGTCCGCCACCAACGGGCAGTGGAACTCCAACATCAGCAACTACAGCCTGTTCGAAGCGGCGCACGAGGCTCTCACCTCGGTGAGCGACCCGCACGACAAGGCTGAGGTGGCCGACGCCATCCACAAGGTGAACATCCAAGCCGTGGCCGGGCCGCTGAACTTTGCATCTGGTGGCCCTGCGCCAGGTGTCGCCATTACGCCGCCGGTCGGTGTGCAGTGGCAGAAGGGCACCAAGTTCCCGGTGGAGATGCAGACTGTCGACAACACGCTGCAGCCCGACGCGAAGATCACCGCCGATCTGAAGCCGACTAACCCGTGACCGGATGACGCAAGACGCGCTGCTGACGCTCGATGGTGTGACGAAACGGTTCGGCCAGGTCGTCATCGCAGAGGACCTGTCGCTTGCCGTCGGCACCGGGGACGCAGTAGGGATCGTGGGGCCGAACGGCGCTGGCAAGACCAGCCTGTTCGGCCTCATTTCCGGTGATCTCGCCCCCGCCGCTGGCGAGATTCGTTTCGATGGCCGCACCATCACCAAGATGGACCCTGCACAGCGGTGCAGGCTCGGCGTGGGTCGCACTTACCAGGTGCCGCGGCCCTTCGGTGATATGACCGTTTTCGAGAACCTGCTGGTCGCCGCCCAGCAGGGGGCCGGCCTCCGGCGGAAAGCAAGTTATGAAGCCGCAGTCGAGGCACTTGACCGCACCGGCATGTCCGCGCATGCCAACGTGGACGCCGACCGGCTTGGCCTGCTGCAGCGCAAGCGTCTTGAATTGGCCCGGGCGCTTGCCACCCGTCCGAGTCTGCTTTTGCTTGACGAGGTAGCGGGCGGGCTCACTGATCCCGAGGTCGCCCAGCTCGTCGAAATCGTCCGGGGCGTCAACTCCGAAGGCGTCACCGTCATCTGGATCGAACATGTCGTACGCGCGCTGACCTCTGTGGTAAGCCGGCTGATCTGCCTGGCAGGTGGACGATTTGTCGGTGACGGTGAGCCAGCCGCTGTGCTGGCCACCCCGGCTGTCCGGGAGGTGTTCCTGGGCAGCGAGGTCACGGCGGCCCTGGCCGGCGGTTCGCTCGCAGAGCCCGTGGGTGACGAACAATGACCGCGCCCGCAGTCGAAGGAAACGGCAGCCGGGCCAACGGCGCATCACCGCTGCTCGAGATCAGTGACCTTGCCGTACATCATGGACAGCTTCGCGCTCTGGATTCGATCTCGCTGCAAGTGTTCGCAGGCGAGGTCTACGCGATCATCGGTGCGAACGGCGCAGGCAAATCGACGCTGCTGCGAACCATCGCTGGCTTGCACCATCCGTCCACGGGCTCAGTGCGCTTTGATGGCGCCGACGTGACCGGCTTGCGGCCCGAGCAGCGGGCCAGGCAAGGCATCGTCATGGTGCCAGAGGGCAGGCGACTGTTCGGATCGCTCTCGGTCGAGGAAAACTTGAAAGTTGGCGCCACCTACGCGCGCCAGGGACCGTGGACCATCGACCGCGTCTATGAAATGTTCGGCTGGATGCGCGAGCGCCGCAGCCAGCGCACAGCTCAGCTATCAGGCGGCGAGCAGCAGGCGGTCGCCATCGGCCGGGCGCTAGTGGCCAACCCACGAGTTCTTCTGCTCGACGAGCTGTCGCTTGGCCTGGCCCCCGTCGTTGTGCAGCGCATTTACGGCATGATGCCGCAGATCCTGTCGACGGGCATTACGGTCCTGCTCGTCGAGCAGGACGTCAGCCAGGCGCTGCGAGTGGCGTCGCACATCCAGTGCTTGCTCGAAGGCCGGACCACGCTGCAGGGACGGCCAACCGACGTGACCGCAGAACAGGTTGAGCGCGCCTACTTCGGCCTCGCGAGCTCCGCCTCAGGAGGTCAGCCAGCCGAAGGGAGCGACGCGTAATGGCCTGGGTAAACGCCATCATCCAGGGCGTGCTGACTGGCGGGCTCTATGCGCTGTTCGCGTGCGGGCTGTCGCTGATGTTCGGGGTGATGAAGGTTGTCAACCTCGCACACGGTGACCTGGCCGTCGTCGCGGGCTATATAGCGATCGGCGTTATCACCGTTACCCACATACCGGTGCTGTGGTCGTTCCTCATAGTCGTACCAGTGATGGCCGCCCTGGGCTACGTGCTCCAGCGCACGATCATCCAGGGTGCGCTCGACCGCGGCGTGCTAACCACGCTAATGGTGACTTTCGGCTTGTCGGTGGTAATCGAGAACGGCCTGCTGCAGTTCTTCAGCGCCAACAGCCGCGGCATCGGCGTCGGGTTGTCGCTGATTACCGCGTCCTTCAGTATCGGCTCGCAGATCCAGATCGCTTACCTGCTAGTGCTCATCTTCGCCGTCGCCGTGCTGGTTCTGCTCGGGCTGCAGTTCTTCTTGTCCAAGTCCAAGTTCGGCCGCCTGATCCGGGCCAGCGCGGACGATCCGGAAGCCACACAGCTGGCGGGCGCCGACTACCGGCACGTGTTCGGCATCGCGGCGGCGCTCGCTTTTGCCACCGTGGCGCTGGGCGGAATCGCTTACGGCATGTACTCGCAGCTGTCTCCGACGACGGGCACTGACACGATCCTGCTGTTCGCGTTCGCGGCAGTTGTGATTGGCGGGCTGGGGTCTTTGTGGGGCACGCTTCTTGGCGGTGTGGTGCTCGGCGTGGCGCAGCAGATCGGCGCCCAGATCAACATCTCTGACGAGGTACTCGCGGGGTACATCGTGTTCCTAGCAGTGCTGGTCTTGCGCCCGCAGGGCCTCATAGGCCGGAGGGCGCAGTCATGAGCACCATCGCGCAGACCGTTGCGCCGTATGCGGCGGACTTCCGGGTCACCCGGTCGCGACGCAGTGTCGTCTGGACCGGGGCAGGCGCGCTGCTCGTAGTAGTCGTGCTCGCATACTTCCCGTACATCGTTCATTCCGGCACAACCGCCATCCTGGTGCAGGCCTTCATCGTGCTCACGCTGGCCAGCATGTGGAACCTGCTCGCCGGATACGCCGGCCTGGTGTCGGTGGGCCAGCAAGCCTTCGTCGGCCTCGGCGGCTACTTCGTACTGATACTCGGTCTGCATGGCCTGTCGCCGTTCGCTGCGCTGCCAATTTCGGCCATCGGTTGCGGCGTCGCGGCGCTGCCGCTGTGGTGGCTTGTTTCCCGGCTGCGCAGTGGCTACTTCGCCATCGCTACGTGGGTGATGGCCGCTACGGTCATGCTGATCATCGAGAAGTTCTCCTCGATCGGCGGCGGCACCGGCATGCCGCTGCCGGGTCTTGCTGGGTATGGCCCCACGTTGCTCGCGGCTGACACCTACTGGGCCGGCCTCGCGGTTACCGTGCTTGCACTGCTTGGCATCTACCTGCTACTGCGCGGCAGGCTGGGCCTGGTACTCACCGCGATCCGCGACGACGAGGTAGCCGCACGCAGTTCCGGAGCGCGGATCGGCCTGGCCAGGCTGCTGGTGTTCGTGGTGGCCGGGGTTGGCTGCGGCGCGGCCGGTGCGGTACTTGCGATCAGCCAGCTCCAGGTTCAGCCGAGCGCGGTGTTCAGCATTAACTGGACCGCGGAGATGGCCTTCGCCACCATCATCGGCGGCCTTGGCACCATCGAGGGGCCGATTATCGGCACCATCGTCTACATGGTGCTGCAGCAGACGCTGCAGTCTTACAACGCCTGGTACTTGATCATCCTGGGCCTGGTGGCAATCACAGTGGCGCTGTTCGCCCGGCGCGGTCTGTGGGGGTTGGTAGATGACCGGCTGAACGTCCGGCTGTTCCCCGTCGGGTATTACTTGCGCCCCCAGGTCGCTGGCCGGAGCAGCGACGGCAAGGACGCCTGAGTTCAGCCAGGCGGCCGACCGCGCGCGCTCGAACGAGGTCAGGGCAGCTAACCCCGTTCCCTCTATCCTTCGCCCCAGACATCGTGTGCGACATCGGCGATAAGGCGGAGCTTGGCTGCTTGCTCGTCTTTGGTGAGCACATTGCCCTCGACGGTGGAGGAGAACCCGCACTGCGGCGATAGGCACAATTGATCCAGCGGCACGTACTGTGCCGCCTCGTCGATTCGGCGCTTGAGGTCACCAGGGTTCTCCAGCTCGCCGCGCTTGGTGGTTACCAGGCCGAGGACGACCATCTTGCCTTTCGGCACGAACCGCAGTGGTTCGAAGCTGCCTGAGCGCGCGTCGTCGTACTCGAGGAAGAAGCCATCAACGTTGAGGTCACTGAACAACGCCTCGGCAACGAAGTCGTAGCCACCCTCCGCGGCCCACGAGGAGCGGAAGTTGCCACGGCACATGTGCGTGGTGACTGCCATCCCTTCTGGCCGGGTGGAGATCGCGTTGTTGACCTGCCGGATGTAGCGCAGGTGCAAATGCTCGGCGTCCTCGCCGCGATCGGCGATCTCTGCTCGCTGCGCGGGGTCGTTGAGGTAGGCAAGGCTCGTGTCGTCGAGCTGCAGGTATCGGCAGCCCAGTGCGCCAAGGCGGGCTACCTGCTCGGCGTACGCAGCGGACAGGTCGGTCCAGAACTCCTCCATGTCCGGATAGATGTCGTGGTCGATTGAGGCCGGGCCGCCCCGGTAATGCACCATGTTCGGCGACGGGATCGTGAGCTTAGGCGTGGCATCGGTCACCGCCGATTGCAGGTAGCGGAAGTCATCTTCGAAGATCGTGTGGTCGAGATTGATCCGGCTGCCAACGTGCAAGGCAGCGGGAGTGAACTCGATGGTGCCCGACGGATTGCGGAACTTAACCGCCAGGTTGCCCGGGGCCTTGCTGATCCCGCCGAGCTGGTAAATGAAGTCCATGTGCCAGGAGGCGCGCCGGAACTCGCCGTCAGTGGCCGACTGCAAGCCGACGTCGGACTGCATCGCCACGGCCTCTGCGATCGCGGCATCCTCGATCGCGCGCAGTTGGGCGGCATCGATCGTGCCGGCAGCGAAGTCTGCGCGCGCCGCGAGCAGGTTGGCCGGACGTAGCAAGCTGCCGACATGGTCAGCGCGAAATGGCGGTGTAGTGCGCATGAATGCGTCAGTCCTTTACGGGTTAGGAAAGCCGGGGCCACCGGTCAGGTCCGGGAAGCCGGTGTAGTTCTCCGCCAACGCCGTGGCGGCAGCGCGAGAGGTCGTCACGTAGCGCAGCTGAGACAGCTGGAGCTGAGTCGCCATCTCGTCAGCGCCCGGCGTGCGGTGCAGCATGGTCGTCATCCACCAGGAAAAATGCGTAGACCGCCAGACGCGTTCCAGGCAGGTAGCCGAATAGGAATCGGCAAGTGAGGTGTCGCCGTGCGCCAGCCTGTCTAGAGCCGGGGCGAGCACCGCGACATCCGCAAGTGCGAGGTTGAGACCCTTGGCGCCCGTGGGCGGCACGATGTGGGAGGCGTCTCCGGCCAGGAAGAGCCTGCCGTAGCGCATCGGGGCGCTGACGAAGCTGCGCATCGGCGTAATGCTTTTGTCGAGTACCGGGCCTTCGTGCAGTGTCCAGCCCGGCAGCTCGAACCTTTGGCTCAACTCCGTCCAGATCCGGTCGTCTGGCCAGTTGACGATGTTCTCATCCGGATCGACCTGCAGGTACAGCCGGCTGATCGTGTGGCTGCGCAAGCTGTGCAGAGCGAACCCGTTGGCGTGGTGGGCGTAGATGAGTTCGTCGGTCGATGGGCGCACGTCAGCGAGGATGCCGAGCCATGCATAGGGATAGTCGCGCTCCCAGGTGGTCAGCGTTCCGGGCGGGAGCGCGGGCCTGCAAATGCCGTGGAAGCCGTCACAGCCAGCGATGGCGTCGCAGATGATCTCATGGTGGCTGCCGTCGGCGGCCGTATAGCGCAGCACCGGCTGATCGGTATCCAGCGCGGCCACCTCGGTGCCAGTTACCTCGAACTCCAGCGCCCCGCCATCGGCGAGACGCCTGGCGATCAGGTCCTTAACCACCTCGGTCTGCGCGTAGACAGTGACGGTGCGGCCGCCGGTCAGATCGCGGAAGTCGACGTGCTGGCGCTGGCCACCGAACTGCAAGTAGATGCCGCCGTGTTCGATGCCCTGCCGATCGAGCCGGTCGGCGAGGCCGGCCTTGCGCAGCAGGGCCACGCTGCCGTCCTCGAGTACGCCGGCGCGCTGGCGCGCTTCGCAATACTGCCGGCTGCGGCTTTCGACGACCACTGACTCGATGCCGCGAAGCGCGAGCAAGTGCGAAAGCAACAGGCCAGCTGGCCCCGCCCCGACGATGCCTACCTGCGTACGCATGTCCAGTTGGGGCCTGCCTTCGCTAACTGCCTGGCTGTGTGAGGTGCCGCGGCGGAGTTGTGTGCGCTTCACGAACAGCAGTTACATGATCGAACAAAAGAAAATCTAGGTGGGCGAGTCCCCGAGTGTCAACGGCGGTCAGTGCTCTGCACTATGGCAGGCGGGAATCCAGATCGCGCGGCATCGAGCCATGCAAGCAACCGGGCGTGCAAGCAACCGGGCGTGCAAGCAACCGGGCGTGCACAGTGGCATACGCCACCGACACGCCCGGTTACGAAGCCTACGACTACAGGCCGAGCGTCAGGCCTTCTTCTTGCTGGTCCACCATGCCCCAGCGCCAAGCACGACTGCTACAACCAGCGCTGCGATGCCACGGAAAAGGTGGCCGCCGCTGCTGGACTTGACGTGGCTGCCCTTGTCCATGAAGGACGGTGCCGTGCCGGTCAGCCACAAGATGGCTACGACCAGGGCGACGACCGCCACGACGCCCAGGATGATGACCAGCGAGCGCCTGGAGCCGCCGCCGGGCACGCTTTGAGAACTCACAATTCCTCCTTGATGCTGGCTGCCCCCGAACCGGGGCTCAGCTTAACCAGCGATGACTACGTCCGGCACGGTACTACTCACAGGCGCCTTGGATGGGGCGAAATGACGGGAAAAGCGTAAAGTCTTTTCCACGCGGCACGCTGCCTACGGCTGCCAGACCATCAACGCCAGTATCGCCAGCCAGATCAGGTTCACGACGCCGCCCATTAGCGCTATCCGGCCGCGCTCCACAGACGCCACGTGCGCAGAAGCGGCGGCCTGGCTTGCCGCGGGTTGTTCCTGGTCGGGGTCGATTGACTCGGTCCCGTTATGGCCTGCATCTGGCTCCCCATGTCCGCTGACTGGGTCGCCGCCGGGCGTGAGTGCCCTGATCGCCTTGGCTTGATCACGCAAGATCAGCACAAGCAATACCAGCATCACCAGGAACAGCGTCATCGCAGCAGTCATCCACGGATGGTCGAAGTCATGATGGATCTGGCCGAGAACGATTCCGAAGATGAGCACGAGCAGTGACCCGAGGCTGAAGATCGCCGTGACGCGGCGCAAGTACCGCAAGATCGGCAGGTCGCGCTTACGTATGTAGCGGGGCGTGGAAGAGATGGCCACAGCGAGCGGCCCGATGGTGAAGATGGCGAAGCCAATGTGCAGCCACAGGACGAGCTGATCGCCAAAAGACACGCTACTGATCCTAAGGCGGGTACATCCGCCGGCCAGCTACCTGCTGTGCTCCCGGCGCGTCTTGAGGAAGTCCTTGACCACGTATTCGCCCAGAGTGTCAGGCAAGGCGCTGAGCACCCGGCCGCCGTTACGCCTGGCGACTTCGTCCACAAACGAGGTGAGCCGTTCGTCGTCGGCCAGCATGAACACGTTCAGCGTGGCCCGGCGCCTCGTCATCTTGTCGACCTCGGCGAGCGTGAGCTCCAATGTCTCCGGCGATGGAGGCCAGTCAAACCAGAAGCGTCCGTCTCGGCGCAGGTGCGCGGTGGGCTCGCCGTCCGTGATGATCATGACCACGGGATTGTGCTCCGGTCGGCGATCGAGGAACCGCCCGGCAAGTACAAGGGCATGGTGCAGGTTCGTGCCCTGCACCATGTCCCAGCTGAGTCCGGCGAGCTCTGTCTCACGCAGCTCACGCGCATAGTTAGAAAAGCCGATTACCTGAATGGCGTCTTGCGGGTACTGCGTACGCACGAGCGCGTGCAGTGCCAGCGCGGTCTGCTTAGCCGCGCCCCACGTGCCG
>Ga0126373_10000720_pt1 | contig 22382 bp, 16 predicted proteins | sample PanSoiMetPlot_11_FD_92545 | JGI IMG/M metagenome (GOLD analysis project Ga0126373, IMG submission 92545) | Tropical forest soil microbial communities from Panama - MetaG Plot_11 | ecosystem: Environmental > Terrestrial > Soil > Tropical forest > Bulk soil | place: Panama | collected 2016-02-17 | reverse complement strand
GCGTTCGGTGGATTCAATCGGTGGCAATCTCGATGCCTTCACGGCCAAAGAGATGGTCTGCTACAACACCAAGGTTCTCGACGAACATCTCCCCATCGCCGTCGACGTCCTGAGCGACCTTGTGCTGAATCCTCTCTTCCGTGAAGAGGATATCGAGAAGGAAAAAGGCGTAATTCTCGAAGAAATCAAAATGGACGCGGATAACCCGGATTACCTCGTCCATGAAATATTCTCATCGAATTTCTGGAAAGACCACGCGCTGGGCCGTCCGATTCTCGGAACTCGCGAGACGGTCAAGAAATTTTCGCAAAATGCCGTTCGCGATTACTACGACTCGGTATATACCCCGGAAAATCTGCTGATCACAGCAGCCGGAAACCTGACCCACGACCGTCTGGTCAATCTCGCGCGAGAGCGGTTCGAAACGGTGAAGCCGGGCGGACCACGGCCAGAGCTCGTTGCGCCCGCGACCCACGCCCGCATTTCGCTCAAATCAAAAAAGGAACTGGAGCAGGTTCACGTTTGCCTTGGCGTGCCGTGCTATCCGATTCCACATGAAGACCGCTTTGTCTGTTACGCCCTGAACACGGTATTAGGCGGCGGCATGAGTTCGCGGCTGTTCCAGAATATTCGCGAGCGCCAGGGTCTCGCTTATGCGGTGTTCTCAGAACTGAATCCCTACGCAGATACCGGATGCCTTGCGGTCTATGCCGGCACCTCGCTCGAATCGGCGAAGAAGGTGGTCGATTCGATCCTCAGGGAATTCACCGAACTCAAAGAAAAGGAAGTTCCCGCCGACGAACTGCGCCGCGCGAAAGATCATCTCAAAGGCTCGCTCATGCTGAGCCTGGAATCGACCTCGAGCCGGATGTCGAATCTCGCGCGCCAGGAGATGCACTTCCGCCGTTTCTTTACGCTTGACGAACTCGTCGAGAGTATCGAGAAGGTCACCGCGCAGGACATTCAGCGCGTGGCGCGCGACTTCTTCGATCAGCAGCAGGTCGCGCTCACGATTCTTGGAAATCTCGACGGATTTAAGGTCGGGCGCGAAGAGCTCGTCTGCTAGTTTCCTGTTACCAGGTCAGTTCGATCAGCGATAACGCCTGAAGGGGCAACTCAAATCGGAACTGAGCCGTTCCAGCCTTCACGTCGATCCATCGGGGAGAGCCGGCAAGCTGCAGTTGCCCCGCCGATTCGAGTTGCGCATATTGCTCTGGCGTCGGATGCTGTGGCGATCCTGCGCGCTGCCATGCGGCGTGGGCATTGCTGTGATTTGCGTCGATACGGAACTGACGCAACGATACGCGATTCACGTTCGCCGGAAGGCCCTTCGCGTGTAAGTCGACTGAGGCAGCGCTGCCGGGTTGGTCGTCATCGCGATAATGCCATGTCAGGATGCTGAGTTTATGGTCTTCGCGAGTCGCAACCGAATCCAGATTGCCCTTCGGCCCCACGCCCTCCTGCAGGATGGTGTCGAGCGGAACCGCCGCTGAACTCTCCGTCTTAACGCGGTCACCTCCGAGCAGACCGGCCATCCGGAAAAAGTTCAGGACCGGCTTGTCCACTCCATTCGTGGCCAGAGAGCGGAAGCCTTCGAACCAGGGCTGCCCTTCAAATTCGAAAGCCCACGTCAGCATTCCTTCCAGATTCACGCTACGGCGCGCAGCAAGATCCGTCAGAGCCTTCATGGCGGTCGCGGTATAGACGGCATAGAGAGGTCCGTTCCGATAGGCGTTCTGCGGATAGACTTTCGCGGAACAAGCCGCGCAACCTTCGGGATCCGATTCGCTCAACACGATGGGCAGCGACCGGAACTTCGGAAACGAGGCCACAATACCGAATCCGGTATCCGCATCCTGCAAATTCTTCGCGATGCCCATTCGAACGTGTCCATCAACGACAGTGGGCCGACCCTTCGCGTGGAAAGTAATGAAGTCGAGAGGAACATTCGTGGCAGCGCAGTGTTCCAGGAACTGCTTGAGGAACGCCGCCGCTTTTGGTGAAGCCGGTCCCGTTGTCGCTGGTCCCCCGACCTTCGCTGTCGGGAGCGCGCGTTTTAGCGCGGCGGCTGCGGCGTCGTAGAGCTTGTCATATTCCTCGGGAGTGCCGTGCCAGTAAGCGATATCGGGCTCATTCCAGACTTCCCAATACCAGTGCTCAACGGCGGTCTTGCCGTACTTCGCGACCGCGTGTTTCGCAAGTTCATACACCAGCTCGCCCCACTTGCCGTAGTCGACTGGCGGATACGACCATCCCACGTAATATCGATCGAAGCTCGCGCCCGGCGACCAGACTGGAACGTAGGGGTCGGGCTTAGTTGACAGCGCCTTCGGCATGAAGCCGAGTTCCACGAAAGGTCTGGCGCCGGCGTTCACCCATGTGTCGAGAATGCGGTCCACTATGGTCCAGTCGTAGACGGGTTTTCCGGCGGCGTCTAACGTGTACGCATTCGTCGATCCCCATTTGAACTGCGCGACGCCATCTCCGGTGTTCAGCAGGCTATGAGCGCGGATGTAAACGGGCTGTTCGCTGAGGAGCGAGAGTTCTTCGATCAGTTTGCGTCCGTTCGTGGCGTAGGTATAGTTCGGCTCGTCATATCCGAAATAGCGGAAAATCGGGCGGAACGAGCCTTCCGTCGCGGACGCGTCAACCGTGATCGTAGCGGTTTGTGCGCTGGAGAGCGCAACGCACAGTAAAGCGAGAAACAGGAGGCGCACGCATCATTTATATACCGGGCTGATGCTCTGGACATTGCGATAGCATCGAACAAGAGATGAAAGGTCTCACGGACGTTCCCGGCATTCTGGTCGGCCATGTTACAGATTCGCGCGCGTTGACCGGTTGCACAGTCATTTTGTGTCCTCCTGATTCGGTCGGCGGTATTGATATTCGCGGATCGGCGACGGGCACTTCCGATATAGATGTTCTGGCTCCGTGGCACGTGACCAATGCGGTTCACGCGATTTGTCTTGCAGGAGGCAGCGCATTCGGACTTGAAGCGGCATCGGGTGTCCGCCGCGCGCTGGAGAAACGCGGCGTGGGCTTCGCGTTTGGCGGGGCGCGAGTGCCGATTGTTCCGGGCGCAATCCTCTTTGATCTGGGCATTGGAAGCCAACATGTCAGACCGGATCGCGAGATGGGCGAAAAGGGTGTTGAGGCCGCGAACGATGGTCCGGTCGTTGAAGGCAATGTAGGCGCAGGAACGGGAGCTACAGTTGGGAAGATTCTCGGGATGAAGCAGGCGATGAAGAGCGGGATCGGCAGCGCGTCGTTGACGCTTGGTTCGGGCGTAATGGTGGGCGCGCTCGTCGCTGTAAACGCGTTGGGTGATGTCATCGATCCCATGCGGGGCGCGATTGTCGCTGGAGCGCGCATTTCTCCCGAAAGTCGTGACTTCGTGAATTCCGCCGCCGTAATGAGGCACGGTGACCACGAGCCGGCCCGCGGGCGGGGAAATACGACTCTTGCCGTGGTTGCGACGAACGCCCGGTTCGATAAGGTTCAGACCAATAAGGTCGCGGCGCTGGCGAGCCTCGGAGTTGCCCGCGCTATTTCTCCGGTGAACACGATGGGGGACGGAGATCTGACATTCGCGGTGAGCTGCGGCAAGGAGAAAGCCAGCGTGGACGCCGTCGGCGCCGTCGCGGCGGAAGTTCTTGCGACCGCGGTGATTCGAGCTGTGCGCGCGGCGAAGTCCGCAGGCGGCGTTCCCGGTCTAGCGGGCTAATAGAGGATGCGCGTACGGATCGTGCCGGGCACGCCGTCAAGCAATCGCTTCAGATTCATCGTCTCTTCCTGTTCCGCCGGATCGATATCGATGACCACATAGCCCAGTTCCGGAATTGTCTGGAGGTATTGCGCCGCTACGTTGATCCGTTCACCAGAAAAAATAGCATTGATGCTTGACAACACACCGGGCTGATTACGGTGGATGTGCAGAATCCGATGATGTCCGGGATGTTCGGGCAGTGAGACTTCGGGAAAATTAACTGCCGTAAGGCTGGATCCGTTGTTGCTGTACTTGATCAGCTTTTCGGCTACTTCGCGGCCGATATTTTTCTGAGCCTCTTCGGTGCTGCCGCCGATATGCGGCGTCAGAATGGCCGCTTCCTTCCCGCGCAGCGGAGATACGAACGCATCTCCGCCCTTCGGTTCTTTCGGAAAGACATCGATCGCCGCGGCGGCGAGGTGACCGGAATCGAGAGCCGCGGCGAGCGCGTCGATATCGACGACGGTGCCCCGCGATGCGTTGATGAGCTTCGATCCCACCTTCATCAGCGCGAGTTCCGATGCGCCGATCATATTCTTTGTCTGCGGCGTCTCGGGCACATGCAGCGTAACCACATCGGCCTCGCGCAGCAGGGCTCCCAGAGAGCCGAGTTGCCGGGCGTTCCCCAGCGCGAGCTTGGACTCGATGTCATGGAAGATCACCTGCATTCCGAGCGCTTCGGCGAGCACGCCCACCTGCGTACCGATGTGCCCGTAACCGATGATGCCCAGTTTCTTTCCACGCACTTCATTCGACCCCGTGGCGGTCTTGTGCCACTCGCCGCGATGCGCCCCGGCGTTACGCCATGGAATTCCCCGCATCAGCATGATCGTTTCGGCCAGGACGAGCTCCGCGACGCTGCGCGTGTTGCTGAATGGGGCGTTGAAAACCGGGATGCCCCGATCCTGTGCGGCTCTCAGATCTACCTGATTGGTGCCGATGCAGAAGCATCCCACGCCAACCAGACGAGAGGCCGCGTTAAAAACCTTCTCGGTCAGGTGCGTCGCGGATCGGATGCCGATGAAGTACGCGTCCTTGACCGCATCGATCAGTTGCGCTTCCTGGAGCGGCTTTTTGTGATATTCGATCTCGGTATAGCCATCGTCGCGAAACACGTCAATCGCGCCGGGATCGATGCCTTCCAGCAGCAGAATGCGAATCTTGTTCTTATCGAGGGATGTGAGACTCAAAGGGAACTTTCAGTATCGCATCGGATTGTTTCGCAACCGAAAACTCGGAATAACCCTGGAATAGACAAAAAAAGAGGGGCGGGTGTGATACCCGCCCCTCTTTTTTTCAGCGTTTGTTGAGCGATTACTTCGGGCAGCCCTTCGCCTGAATGGCCGCCGCCGGAGCCGGCTGGAGACCAGTTAGGTTGGAAGGCATATCCGCGCCGCCGGGGATGAACCAGATTTCAACGCGGCGGTATTGCGCGCGCGTATCCGATTCCCTCACCGACTGGCCTCCACGTTCCTTAATGTTGGTGGAGGTTCCGCACAACGCCGGGTGCGTGTCGGATGCCTGATCCGTGCCTACCCAGTTAACCTGGACGCGGCTGAGATCAAGCTGCGGGCAGATGCCCTTTCCGGCGCTGAGAACGGCGGCGGAATTCAGAACGCGAGCCTCATCCACCTGAACGGGCGTCTTGCCTTTCACCACCCGCTCCCGTTCATCCCGATGTCCGATCAGCACGACTTTAGCGTCCGGATCGGCGCGGAGCATTGGAGTCAGCTCTTCGATCAGCAACCGTTTGGCGCAGTTGTTCACTCGAGAGCTGTTCAGCGGGAAGACGATATCGTCAAGCCGCTTGGCCTGGGTCGTGAGAGTAACTGTCACGGGCGCTGTCGCGCTCGCGGTCTGGTTTTTCTGATCGGTGGCCGTGCACGTGAGCGTCACCGTCTGCGACTGTTGCTTCAGACGGTTGCTCATGTCGAACGTGAGCGCTGTCGAATCGAAGACCATGCCGGTGACGCCTTGACCGGAGCAAGTGACCGTGACCGGTCCGCCGCAAGAAGATCCGGTTGCGTTGGGGGCCAGATTGATCTTCGTGCCGTATGGAACCGTCGAAGGCGAAATCGTGAACAGGATCGTCGGCGGAGCCAACGGATTGATATTGATGGTGACTGGATTGGCCGTGGCCGAGGCGTCGCCAACGCTGACACGAACCGTGACCGTTTTGGTCTGGCCGTCGGCGGTAGGCACGTTGAACGAACTGCCCGTCGCACCGGCGACCGGGTTGCCGTTGACGATCCATTGATAATTCATCGTCCCGTTCGGCGGTCCACCACTGGCGGTCACGCTGAGGCGAACGTCTTCGCCCCCGCAAACATCGCGCGCGCCGGTGATCGCCCCGACCTGAAGGGCAGGCGGAGGAGGCGGCGGCGGGGGAGGAGCCGGCGCAGGAGGCGCCGGCGGCTCATGATAACGCATCCGGAAGGTCAGGCCGACCGACGCCGTAAGCGAACTCTCGTGGGAATCACCTCCCGGAATGTAGAGGGTGCCCGGGCCTCCCGGTATCGTTGGAAGGCCGAAGTGGGGCGTTCCCGATCGCATTCCCTCAACATCAAAACGGAGGGCCCATCTCCGGCTCGCATTGATTTTCAGACCGATGCCATAGGCGAGCGCTGTGCGGCCGGTACCGTGCGTTGTGCCTGCCAAGGGCGCAACAATTGCCGGACTTCCGGGCGCAACATCGATCGAGCCGAACCCCGGTTCCAGGTACCAGATGTATTCAGGGCCGATCTTTACGAACGGCCGGAACTTCGCTTCGCGAGGCGCAAGGTTCAGAACGCCTGCCGCGTAGACTCTGTTCTGCATGTCAGACATCGACGACAGATTCGTCGCACCCACCGGGAGTAGCTCCAGACGGTTGAAACTCATCTGGTAGCCTTCCTCTATCGCAAAATAGCGGGAGAGTTCCTCGCTCAGTCGCGCGCCCCATGCACCCGCCCCATCGAACCGGTGGATGGCCGCGTTGCTGCCCTGGCCGAACTGAAACCACTGGTAGCCGCCAAAAATAGTAAAGTCCAGGGTCGAATATCCCCGGGTATCGGCGACATTGTTCGTATTGCTTTGCCCCGAAACACTGGCGGTAAAAACCAGTCCTGCCATGACCGTCAGCAAGGCGGCACGGGACCAGCCAGGGCGCAAACAGTATTTCTCACTCATTGAAGTGGTTTCTCCTTTATCGAAGTCGAAAATATGCCGCGTCTTGGGAACAACGCAAATAAAAGATCCGGAGCCGCGGGGAGAACAGCTAAGGCCGACGGCCCTGAATTGCCCTGCGCATCGTCATCGAGCGGAAGCCATTTCTGGCCTCCATCCGTAGACACCATGACGTGCCCGTTTTGGGAAACGAAAGCTTCGCCGGAATGGGTTGGGTGGAATAAGACCGAAATAACGGTTTCGGGCCGAAGACCGTTGGAAACGAGAGTCCAGGACGAGCATCCGTCTGACGACCGGAACAGGCCAGCCGAGGTGGCCGCCAAAGCAGTCCGCAGCGACACGGCGTCAAAATCCATGCCGTACCACGCGGCTCCCGTTGCCGCTTTACCGCATTGTTTCCAGGAAATCCCGTCGTCGGCGCTGCTAAAAGCGCCGTGAGATGTCACAGCCGAATACATCTTCTTTCCGAGACCCTGTAGTAACACTACCTGCCCCACCGCGCATTGTATCCAGGTTACACCGTCCGATGTCCGGAATAAACCCTGATCGGTGGCTGCGAGTACAATTTTGTCGGAAATCGTCATCAATGCGGTAATTCGCCCACCAGATGGGCCTTTTTTTGCCCGCCAGGTTTTTCCGTTGTCCAGCGATTCGTAAAGACTGTGATAAGTCGCTGCGTGAAGTATTTTTGCGTCGTTCGGCGCGGCGCTGATAAGCAGGAATTGTTCACCTGGAGGAGCGCCCGTGTGCGTCCATCGCAGGCCGTAATTGTTCGTTCGGTACAAGCCTCCGGAAGCGCCCTCGTACACGCTGGTCGCATAGAGATCGAATCCAGTTCCGACAAATGAAGTGAAATTCCGGTTGGCAAATCCGACATTGATTTCGCGCAGCGTGGCCCCTGAGTCCGTGCTGACGAGCAGCCCGGCAGTGGTGGAAGCGAAAAACACCCGGCCCTGCACCCAGGGATCGAATGCGATCGATTTAATGGATTCCGCGCTAACGTTCCGCCAGCTACGTCCTCCGTCAGAGGACCGTAGAAGACCTTCCGTCGTTCCGGCGAAGACGATATCCGTATTCGCAGGGTCGAGAGCGACAAAATGTGTGCGGAAAGCCCCCTTCGGAGTCTCCAATCGCGACCATCTCGCCGCGCCATCCGCGCTTCCGTAAACGCCGCTGCATGCGCTGGCGAAAACCCGCTCCGGCTTTCCCGGGTCCACCTGGATGCTGAACACATCTGAGTCATCGATCATTCCTTGGTGTATGGAGTTCCAATTTTTTCCACCATCGGAGGTCTTCCACGGCAGATGAGTCGTGCCAGCAAAGATAACGTCCGCATCGACGGGGTCAAATGCGAGAGAAACCACGGGACGGATCTCGGGGTCTCCTTCGGGTGAAATGTGCGTCCAGCGGCCTCCCGCATCGCCGCTCAGGTAAACTCCCGATCCGGTTCCGGCGGCGATTACATCGGGATTTTTCGGCCAGAGCGCGATTGACCAAACCGCGAGTCCCTTCGTCCCCGGCAGCATGGTCCATGTGCGGCCCGCGTCTTCCGTCTTGTAAACGCCCGATAGCCAGGAATTCTCGCTTTCGGTACCGACATACCACCTGGACGGCGACCGCGGATCGACTTCCAGCGCGTGAAGAACCGCTCCGAACTGCGCCGGGAGGCGGATATTGTTCCAACTCGCGCCTCCGTCCTTCGAAGTGAACAGGAGGCCGTTTCTGGCGCCGGCGATCACGAGATTCCGGACCTTCGGAACGGTGCGGATGACCTCGGCGTCGCCGCCGAAAGGACCAGTGGCGCGCCAGGCGCCGAGGGCGGCGCTGAAAAAACCTGAAGCGAGAATCAGAACAGTCGCGAGAGTGGCCAGACGAACAGCGAACTGCCTGACGGGTGCAATTCTATTCGTCATCAGTCAGTCTTCGAATCTACTTCCTTTACTTTCGCATGGCATTGGGCGAAGAGTGAAGTAGATTGGAAGTTTCTTAGAAGTCTTTGTAACTGCAGTTATGCGGGTTTTTCCGGAAATACTCACGCTAGTGCTGTTTTCCACATTTATGCAGACTCAGCCTGCCAATTCCAGCGTCGAACAAAACCCAGATCCGGCGAACGTCATCGAGAGCATCTACGCGGCGAGGGACTGGGATCCCGCAGCCGATCCGAATTCGTCCGAATGGTCGCGGGTCAGAGGCATCGAGGCCTACAAAGGTTTCTTTGGACAGACGGAGCGTTTGCCGCCGACGCAAGTTCGCTCACGCTGGACTCAGAAAAATCTGTATCTGCTGTTCATTTGCCCTTATTTGACGCTGAATCTAAAACCCAATCCCGTTACCGACGCCGAAACCAATCAGTTATGGAACTGGGACGTGGCGGAGGCCTTTATCGGCTCCGATTATCTGAGAACATCTCGTTACAAAGAGTTTCAGGTATCGCCCCACGCCGAGTATGTCGACCTCGACATCGATCGCGACAATCCCCGGGAACAGAAAGGCGTCGAATGGCAGTCCGGGTTTTCCCTGGCTGCAAGAATCGATCAACAAAAAAAGATTTGGTATGGCGAGATGAAAATCCCTTTCGCCAGCCTCGATATCAGATCTCCGAAACCGGGAAACGAGCTTCGGATTGGGCTATACCGGATCGAAGGTCCTGAACCCAATCGCATTTACGTCACATGGCGGCCGACGGGCGCCACCACATTTCACGTGCCGAGCGCATTCGGCAGCCTGGTTCTCAGAGATTAATGAATGTCTTTTGCGCTGAATGCGGGATTGCTTCGGAAAAATCCGCTCGGCGCCAGTTCGAAGCCAGCCCGATGAACCGACATGACCGGCCATTCCTCCGGCCGCGGAATGTGCGTAACGCCGAGCGTGTACCAGACGACCAAGTCCTTGGCGGTGAGCGGCCGGTTGCGCGCGACCCAGGCGGGCAGTCCTTCGCCGCCCGAACTCTGAAATACGTAGTTGCCCGCGGGATAGCGTTCTGCGGGTTCGAACGGCGTCACCCACAGTTGCGAATCGAGAAACCCGGCGCGCCGGCGAATCTGCGATGAAGGGGCAGCATAGGAAATGGCGTTCTCTCCCGGGATCAGCAGATATCCGACAGGCTGATTGAGCGCGTTCCGAACCGATGGGTTGAAGATCTTCCAGACCCGGTTGGACGAAGGATTCACCATTCGCTTCGCATCCAGTTCGCGCGAGAGTGGAGTATCGACCGTCGCGATGGCGTTGCTGCTGTCCTCGGCTCGCTGCGCATTCATTTCGAGGATGCTGTTCTGAGTTCCGTCGATATCGAAATCGAGCCTGAAATTGAAGAAGTGCTGATGATGGACCGCCTCAAGATCGGGCGCGACGCGGTGACCGTGCATATCCGGGGAGTTGGGATCCACCCCTTTTGTAGTCATGATGCCCGTGAGAGAGACCGACATCTCGAGCCTTCCGTCCTGGTGGAAAATCCAGTTGAAGCCATATTCGTAGGGCGGCGCGGATAGAAACGACGAAAGTACAAGTTCGCGCGCCCGGCGGACTACAGGACGTTCCGTCCGCAGATCCGCATACCGCCACAGCACGCCGCCATCCCGCTCGTACAGCGCGGCGGCGCGGCGTGTCGTGTAGGCTTTGCCTTCTTCGTCCGCGAATGTCGCGTCGAGAAACGCGGCGTTTGCGGGCGCATCGGCTCCGAGCGTCATCGAGAACATCGAACGAGCCGTAAAGGCGTATTCGCTGATATCGAACGCATTGCGGAACGACCATGCCGGACTCGGGTCCCCGTAGGGCACCACCATTTCCGCCAGAGATGCGCGATATAGAATCGGTCGAACTTTGCCTCCCTCGGCATAGCCGACTGAATAGAGCACCAGTCCTTCGCGGGCATCAAACGAATAACGAAAGCGCCAGTTGTCCCACTCGATGAGATGACCATCGAAGCGAAAGCTCGGGCCTTGCGGCTGCCGAACTTCGAGCGGTCGAAGGCTCGCCATCGAGGGTTCGGCGAACGCCGGGGGCTTCGCGAGAGGTAGCGCGCCCGTGTCGAGAAGCCGTTCCACCTTTCGGGAGTCGAGGTCCACCCAGGCGACAAGGCCCTCGACTGGATGGAAGTACCCGATGCCACCTTCCTTGTAATACGAAACGGCGCGTACGACCCGATGTCCGTTGTCTCCCGGCTCGGCCCCTCCGCCCCATGCGTCCACTTGTACGCGCTCGAGGTCCCTGATGCCGCGTTTGGCAATCGCGGCGCGCCAGCCTCGGTCGTTGCGGACCACTTGTTCGGCGATGACGAAATCTTCAATCAGTAGCGGCGGCTGAACGCCTTTGATCTCCTTCCAGGAAACCGTATGTCCGGCCGCGAGGTCGATCATTGCCTCGAACACCTGCCGACTGGCCCGCCGGTAGACCATCGCAAAGACCCGGCGCGGCGGATTGTGTCCCGCGAGAATCTCGTTTTTCGGAGGCTCTTCGAACTGCAGCAACGGCAGACGCGAAGCATTATCAAATTTGTGCTCCGCGCGGAGAATATTTACTGCAGCCGTGATTTCCTGCGCCGTGAGCGGATCGAGGGGATGTCCCCTGAGAGCAACCGCCACGGTGAAAAGCGTCAGAAAGGCCCGAACCATAAGTTATTCCCCGAAGAAGCGCCGAATCCGCGATAGAAGCTGCATCTGGGATTCCGCTTCGCGCCGCAACGCCGTCTCCCGGTCCAGCTTTTCGCGAACGGTGTCTAATTGCAGTTGACGATGCGCCATGACAACCGACATGTCTTCCGCCAGTTCGGGAAGCCGGCGAATAAATCCTTCGAGGCCTGCTTTGTCGAGCCGGTAACAGTCAACTCGCGCCAGCGCCGTGCCGTTCGCGTTCCGAAGCTCGCCCGTCAGCAGTGATGCTTCGCCGAAAAATTCGCCCGGTCCCATTACCGCAACCTGGCGCGCCGGTCCGCCGTTGCTGTGGAAAGAAATGCCCACCTGTCCCTGCACGATGAAATACATCGAGTCGCCGTGGTCGCCCTGGCGGACGATGTATTCGCCCTGCGCGAATGACAAGGGCTTCAGGTGTGACGCGAGTTCAGTGAGATCGGGGTCGGAAAGGAGCCGGAGAATCGGAGTCCTGCGTAGTACGTCGACTGGATTCAGGGAAGCGAGCGTAGCCGTCGCCGACCCTGACCTCATCTCAACTACTGTCGAGATCTCGATTGCGGGTATCCCTGCCCGCCTTAGAGCGAAGTAGACGCGCATCAGAACGGTCGAAATCTCGGCCACGTCACGCCCGGGATTCGAAAGCCAGACGACCGCTGCGTATTCAATCTGTCCCGGCGCCATGGCGCGGACTACGCAGGATGGGGCCGGATCCACTGCGATACCGGGAATAGGCGATGATTTCAGTGCGAATTCCACTGCCGCGATCAGTTCCTCCGGATCGCGGACATAGGGGGCCGAAAACGGAATCAGCCGGCGTTCTGCGTGTGAGCATATGCTGACGGCTGTGCGGGTCAATTCGCTGTTCGGGAGGATGATGGTCTCGCCGTTCGGGCTCACGATCGCCGTGTGCCGCAATCTGACGTGCTTTACCCATCCGGACCTGGGGCCGCAATGGATGAAGTCGCCGGCCTTGATACCGCCCTCCAGCTCCAGGGCGATGCCTCCCGCAATGTTGCTCAGCATGTCCTGAAGCGCGAAGCCGGCGATTGCGGCGGCAACCGCCGAGGTCGCGAAAATACCGGTGACGTTAACACCGACCTTATAGAAGAGGTTAAACACCACGGCCGCGTAGGCCGCGACGATGAGGCTCTCGCTCGCGAGCTTCGTGATTCGTACGCGACGAAGCAGGAGATCGAAAATCAGGACGACCGCGATCTGAATGGCGGCCAGTTCGATCAGCGCGATGGCCACCGCTTCCGCAGTCGCGTCCCCTGGACGCCATGCCAAGGGCAGAAGCGAAGCGATCCATGCGGCGACCCAGAGGGCCAGCAACCCGATGGCGGCTCTCAGCCGTGAACGGTCACGCGCGGGGCGCCAGAGCGCGAGCGAACCGGCAAAGATCGCAGCGGCGAACCAGTAGTGGGCTGGATGCATGCGAAGACCTTGATTCTACCGGCGGGTCAACTGAGCGCGATCTCGAAGCTTTCTTTCGCCGCGCTGATCGTCCGTTCGATATCCGCCTCGCCGTGAGCAGTCGAGACGAAGAACGCTTCGAATTGCGACGGCGGAAGATAAATGCCGCGATCGAGCATGGCATGGAAGAAGCGGGCGAACTGTTTCGTGTCGCTGCGCTTCGCCGATTCGTAGTCGGTAACGGGGTCCGGATTGAAGAACCACGTCATCATCGAACCGGCGCGGTTTACTGTCACGCTCTCGGGAGCGCATGCGGCGATGCGGCCTGTGACCCGATTGAGATCTTCGTACAATCCGGGGTTCGTTTGGATATGACGCAGCATCGCCAGACCTGCGGCCACGGCCAGCGGATTCCCGGAAAGAGTCCCCGCCTGATAAATCGGCCCACTGGGCGCGATGTAGGTCATCACGTCCTTTCTGCCGCCGTACGCCGCAATCGGCAGCCCGCCGCCAACGATTTTGCCCAGCGTAGTGAGATCCGGTTTGATGTTATAGAGCTGCTGCGCGCCTCCGGGCGAAACGCGGAATCCCGTCATCACCTCGTCGAAAATCAGGAGCGACTCGTACTGCTCCGTGATCCGCCGCAGCGCTTCCAGAAATCCGCCTTCGGGTGGAACGCATCCCATGTTGCCGACGACCGGCTCCACAATCACAGCGGCGATCTGCGCTCCTCGCGTCTCGAAGGTCTCCTCAATAGCCGAGACGTCGTTGAACGGTAGAGCGATCGTTGTGTCGCTGAACGCAGTGGGCACGCCCGGCGAATCGGGCAGCCCGAGCGTCGCGACACCGGAGCCCGCTTTCACCAGTAATGAATCGACATGCCCGTGATAACACCCCTCAAATTTGACCGTCAGGTCCCGGTTGGTGAAACCGCGGGCGACTCGGAGCGCGCTCATGGTCGCTTCGGTCCCCGAATTGACCAGTCGCACCATTTCCATTGAAGGAACCATCGCCTGGATAGTCTCGGCGAGTTCCACTTCCTGCCCGGTGGGAGCGCCGAAGCTGGTTCCCATGGAAAGCGCGCTCTGCACGGCGTCGATGATCTCCGGGTGCCGGTGCCCCAGCAGGAGCGGTCCCCAGGATCCGACGTAGTCGATGTATTCGTTATCGTCTACGTCGAAAATGTGCGCGCCTTCTCCGCGCGCGATGAAACGCGGCGTTCCGCCGACTCCGCGCCACGCCCGCACGGGAGAATTCACGCCGCCGGGGATCGAGGATTGGGCGCGATCAAAGAGTTGTTGAGAGACGTCGAGCTTCACTGTGTACCAGGATACTCAACGGGCCTGATTCGCGCGGCAATCGTTATAGATGCGCTCCACGATTTCGACGGCGTCCCGCCCTTCCTCACCCGCCACGAGCGGCTTCCGCTTGTTTTTGATGGAGTCCGCGAAATCGAGAAACTGCCTCTCAAACGGTTCGAGTGAAATCGCCATAGGATCGGAGGCTCCGGAAGAGACATCTTTCGCAAGCGGCGCGGGGTCTCCTTCGTCATCCCTCACGTCCCACGTGGTGAGTTTGTCACCAGTGATGATCGCGGTACCCCTCGTCCCATGAATTTCGACGCGCTCCGAATAACCCGGCCACATCGCGGTTGAAGCCTGAATCACGCCGGTCGCCCCGCTTCGGTACTTCAACAGGGCGTTGACGACGTCCTCCGACTCGATTCGATGCAGCGCGCCGAGCTGCCACATAGCGCGAACGGTATCCACCGGTCCGGCGAGCCAGCGGAGAATATCGATCTGATGGATCGCCTGGTTCATCAGAGCGCCGCCCCCTTCCACCGCCCAGCTTCCCTTAATCGGCCGTCCGTAATATTCCGCGGAACGAAACCACTTTACGTATGCGTCGCACTGAATGAGGCGCCCGAGGCGTCCCTCGTCAACGGCGCGCTTCAGAAACAACGAAGAATCATCGAAGCGATGCTGGCTCACGACTCCCAGAAGAATTCCCGCCGCCCGCGCCGTTTCCACCATCTCGTTCGCGGTCGCGAGGTTGGTCGAAATGGGTTTCTGCACCTGAATGTGTTTGCCCGACTCGGCGCACTCCTTAAGCGGCTGGAGGCGAAAGTCGGGAAGGGTGCAGACATCAACGTAGTCAACTTCCGGATGGCGGCAAAGCTCCTCATAGCTCGGCACGAACTGGGCGTTATACTGCGCGGCGAAGTTGCGGCCGCTTTCCGCGTTGATATCGGTGCACACGGTGATCCGGAATCCAATGTTCCGGTACGCAAGCGCGTGCTTATGCGAAATGGCTCCCGCGCCGATGATTCCGACTCTCATGGGGATCAGGCTCATTATAATGAGGGTTCACAGATGAATCACCTCCGAACCGCGGCGGGGACCGCGCTTTTGTGCGGTTTCGCCTTGCTTGCCGCGTGTGGTCGGTCCGTTCCCTCGGATGTCGCCGCTACCGTAAATGGCCGACCCATCAAGTACAGCGAAGTTGACCAGGCTTACAAAGCTCAGTTTCCCGGCAAAGCGGAGGGCGAGAGCGAAGACCAGGTGCAGCTTCGCAGGCTGGAGGTCCTGCGGTCCTTAATCGACAACGAGATCATGTTCCAGCGGGCCGAGAAAGCCTCGCTGGTTGCAACGGACGCCGACGTAGACGCTCGTCTGGGCGAACTGAAGTCCACCTATACGAAAGAAGAGTTCGATAAACAGCTTAAGGCCTGGGGCGTCACGCTGGAGGAGCTCAAGGCCCGCGTTCGTCGCGATGAGAGCGTCAAAAAGCTGTTCAACAAAGAGATCACCTCCAAGATCAACATTACGGATGGCGACATCGCGAACTTCTACAACGCCAACCGCGGCAGCTTCAATCTGCCCGAGCCTACCGTTCACCTCGCGCAGATTGTGGTCACGCCTCAGCCGGATCCGAACGTGCGCAACCTGAAAAGCGACAAGGCGAAAAGCGAGGAAGAGGCCGTTCGCAAGATCAACGCAATCGCCACGCGCCTGCAGCAGGGCGAGGACTTCACGATGATGGCTCAGAATTTCTCCGAAGATCCCCAGACAACTCCGAATGGGGGAGACTTGGGGTTCGTTCCGGAATCCTCTCTCGAGAAGACCAGTCCCGAACTTCGCAAGCTCATCATGTCGCTCCAGCCGGGTCAGCTTTCGCCGGTCATTCACACGCAGGAGGGATACCGGATCCTGAAGCTCCTTTCGAAGGAACCGGCTGGACAGCGCGACCTCAGCGATCCACGCGCCCAGCAGACGATTCGCTCCACCTTGCTCGACCGCAAGGATCAGTTGCTGAAGACGGCCTATTATGAAATGGCTCGCAATGAAGCGAAGGTGGTTGACTACATGGCGCAGTCGATCTCCGGCTCGGCAAAATAAACAGCCACTCGCGGCCTGATAAATTGATCTGCGAATGCGCGGAACAATTTGGATCACGGCTTTGGTGTTTGCGAGCGCGGCTCTCGCGGCGGAGCGTGGCGAAGAAATTAAACTTTGGCCCAATGGCGCGCCGGGGTCGGAGGGAATCACAGCTCCGGAAGTTTCCAAGCCGTCGGTTGCTCCCGCCAACGCGAAGCTTCCCGGCAACTTCACGGTCACCCACTATCCCTCGATCTACGTCTTTCTGCCCCCGAAAGACAAAGCGACTGGCGCGGCGATGGTGGTTGCGCCGGGCGGCGGCCACACGCAGCTTGTCATGGAAAAAGAAGGCTGGGAGATCGCCGACTGGCTCAACGCGCACGGCATCGCTGCTTTCGTTCTGAAGTACCGCCTGGCCCGCGCACCGGGCGTGAAATACACGCTTCCAAACGAGGTTTACGCCGATGCCGCGCGCTCGGTGCGGCTGGTGCGGAGCCGCGCGAAAGATTGGGGAGTCGATCCCGCCAGGATCGGGTTCATCGGTTTTTCCGCCGGCGGCGAGGTCGCCGGAATGATCGAAACGAAGTTTGACACCGGTAAGCCGGATTCTCCGGACCCGGTCGAACGCGTCAGTTCGCGGCCTGATTTCAACATTCTGGTGTATCCGTTCTATCGGCCGGGCTCCGTTCCTCCGCGACCTGCGGCCGGCCAGACCCCGGGTCCGATCACCATAGCGCCAAACGAAACATTCCCCGTACCGGCCGATGCGCCGCCCGCATTCCTGGTATGCGCCGACGATGATCCCTCGCATGTAGTGCCGACCGTGAAGTTCTACCTCGAGCTTCAGGCGAACCACATCCCGGCCGAAATGCACATCTATGGTTATGGGACGCATGGATTCGCCCTCCGGCCAACTAAGCGCCCCGGCGCGCCGGTGGAAAGCTGGCCGGACCGGTTAAAGGACTGGCTCGCGGACCGCGGAATTTCTAAGCAATAACTCGGGCGGACGCAGCAGGCAGCAGGTCCGCGAAGACGAAGCCGTCGCGCTCCACCACTTCACCGCTCTCGATTGCGATGGGGTAGGTGAACATCGGGCCATCCCATGCGAATGTGTGGAACTCGCCGTTCTCGCCACAGGGGTCTGCGCTCGCGGGCAGTTCTGCAAGGAACTCAGATCCAAATTCACGTCCCGCGAATTTGCGATCGAGTTGTTTGGGATCGACGCAGGTCACTCGCGCCTGAAGTCCGGCGGAGATCATTTCGCGAGCAAGCCGATCGGTGGGCATCTCCCAAATCGGGAACAGTGGTTCGAGTCCCGTTCCCGCCAGGCGGCTCTCACGATACGCTCTCACGTCGCGCAGAAACAGATCGCCGAATGCGATCGCTTCGATTCCGTCAGCCAGGAGTTGAGCGCATTGCTGCGACATCAGAGTCTCATATCGCTCGTTCGAGCAGGGCCAGGGTAGCTCCACAACCAAAAGCGGCAATCCTGTGGAGCGCGCCTGCTCGTCCACTAGCGCCCGCCGTACCGCGTGCATCGCGACGCGATTCGCCTCGGCGTTGAGCGACGTCAGAAGGCAAAAGACCTCGATATCCAGTCTTTGACGAAGTACGTGGAGCGCCCAAGCGCTGTCTTTTCCGCTGCTCCAGGAAAGGGCGACGCGTCGTGCGTTTCGCATGAATCCCGATTCTAGCGGGTGCGTTGCGGGCGGTTGCCAGAAATTATTCGGAAATATTCGTTGTTGAATCAACGGCTTAACGCTTCGCCTTGCGAGATCTCGCGGCGCCGATGGCTAACGTTTGTGCAGGAAGACAACGTGCGCCCGGCGACAAGAAATGGAATCAGCGCGAATAGGCGGGGCGGTTCGTCGATCGTGCGGCTGATGATGGCCGCGGGCAAATGCCTCGGCCGCGAGCGCATGAAGCTCGGTGACTTTGTTCGGCTCAGCGAACTCCGGAATGAAGTCGCTTCCGATGGGTCACTCCACATTACGGCGGGATGGGTGGGCGGATGAGATCCGAAATCAGGCGAAATATCAAACATGCGCCGCTGCCCAGCCAAAAGAAATTTCATGACTCGAAGGCGCGATTCAAGGGGTTTTCGGGTCCGATCGGTTCGGGCAAAAGCCAAGCGCTCTGTCACGAAGCGATTCGACTGACGTATCAGAATCCCGGGCGGACCGGACTGATCGGCGCGCCGACGTATCCCATGCTGAAAGACGCCACGCTGGCGTCGCTCATGGAGTGCCTGTACGAGAGCGAGATCCCCTTCGAACTCTATAAGGCCGAGAACGTGATTGTTATGGGGGACACCGGGTCGAAGATCCTGCTGAGGGCCGTGGACGAATTCGAGCGGCTTCGCGGCACGAATCTCGCCTGGTTCGGCGTCGATGAACTGACGTACGCGCCCGAAGGGGCGTGGTCGCGGCTCGAAGGACGACTGCGCGATCCCAAAGCGAAGCGACTTTGTGGGTTCGCGGTATGGACTCCGAAGGGCTTTGATTGGGTGTACCGGCGCTTTATTCAGAATCCAGCGCCGGGCTTCGACGCGATCATGGCGGCGCCGTATGAGAACCGCTATCTGCTGAAGCAAGCGCCGGATTTCTACGAACGGCTCAAGTCCAGCTATGACGAGAATTTCTTTCGTCAGGAAGTTCTGGGGAATTACCTGAATGCCGCGGGCGGTCTTGTCTATCAGGCATTCGTGCGCGCGGCCAACGTGCGGGATTTGAGTGTGGATCCGGCCCTGCCGCTCTGCTGGGCGGTCGATTTCAATGTCGATCCTATGTGTTCGGTTGTGGCGCAGGCCAGCGGCGGCGATTTCCGCGTTCTCGATGAAATCGTTTTGCGCCGCGCCACGACGGAACAGGCATGCCAGGAATTCGAGAAGCGCTTCGGCTTGCCGGTGTCGGGCGTGATTGTTTACGGGGATGCTTCGGGCTCTGCCATGAAGACGTCGGGTTTTTCGGATCACGGCGTGATTCGCGAATACTTCAAGTCGCGCTCGGCCAGGGTGACTTATCGGATTCCGAGCGCGAATCCGCCGGTACGCGAACGCGTGAACGCCGTCAACGCGATGTTGCGAAATGCTGCCGGCGATATCCGGCTGTTCGTGGACCCGAAATGCAACGAACTGATCGCCGATTTCGAGCAGGTCTCTTATCTCGACGATTCGACCCAGATCGATAAGGAGAAAGATCGCCGCCGCACGCACCTTTCGGACGCTCTTGGCTATTGGATCTGGCAGGAGAGCCGCGGAACCGTGGGAGAGCGATCGGCGCGGCTGTTTTGACGCCGCTTAAGGATTTTATGACTTCACACATCGAACAGGAACATCCGGATTACGCATCCCGAGCCGGAATGTGGCGCAGGTATCGCGATCTCTACGCGGGCGGCGAGCGCTTCCGCCACAATGGAGCCGAGTATCTGGTTCGCCGCCAGAAGGAACCGGCCGAGGTGTACGGGGAACGCCTCGCGCGGGTTTTTTATGAGAACTACCTCGGGTCGATTATCGATTGGTACATGGCCACGCTGGTTCGTAAAGAGCCGGGAATCCTTTACGAAGGCTCGGACGAACGCGCGAAAGCCTTCTTCAATCGTTTCGCGCTGAACTGCGATCTCAGAGGAACTACTCTGACGCAGTTCTACAAAGAAATGCTGACCGAAGCGCTGGTCTGCGGCAAGTCGTACATCGTCGCTGATTTCCCGAAAGGCGCCGGAAACGCGATGACCCGCGCGGATGAAGATGCCGCCGGACTGAGTGACGCTTATCTCGTCGGCTACACGGCCGATGAAGTCATTAACTGGAGCTTCGATGAAAAAGGCGAGTTCGAGTGGGTTGTCATTCGAACCTCCTGTCTCAGACAGGACAGCGTCCGCTCTTTCGGATGGAAGAAAGAAACTCGCTGGATCTACTACGACACGACCAACTACGAAATCTACGAAAAGCGCGAAGGTGAGGACAACAAGATCGCTTTGATTGAGCGAGGGACGCACGGCTTCGCGGGAATCCGCCGAACGCCCGTTTTCGACGTGCGAATTCCCGATGGCCTGTGGCTTACGAACAAAATTGCGCTCCTGCAGCTCGAGCACTTCAACAAATCGAACGCGCTCGCATGGGCGCTGACGATGGGTCTCTTCGCGACCCCCGTGATTTATTCCGACCGCGAGTACACGCAGGTGACTGGCGAAAGTTATTACGTGCAGCTTGGCTCGACTGACCGTTTCGGATGGATGGAACCCGAAGGCAAGGTCTTTCAGATCGCGGCCGACAATCTCGATCGTCTGAAAGACGAGATCTACCGCGTGTCCTATCTGATGCAGCAGGCGGGCAACAGCACGAGTCAGAGTCAATCCGGACTCAGCAAACAGTGGGATTTCAGCGTCACGCAGGAGGTTCTTGGCGCTTACGGCAGCGTCATGAAAACTTCGATGCGTAACCTGCTGAACCGTATCGCCGAAGCGCGCAAAGATGCGCTCATCATCGATGTAGCGGGCCTCGACGAATTCGACATTACCAGCTTCAGTTCCGAAGCGAGCGACGCGCAGAGTCTTCTGAACCTGAACGTTGGTTCTCCGACGCTCAGAAAACAGGTGCTCAAGCGCGTGGCCTTGAAGTATCTCAGCGACGCACGCCAGGAGATCAAGAATCGCGTGGCCGAGGAAATCGACACGGCCGCTTAACAGGACGTGGCGCGGCCCATCCGCGCGACTGAATTCTGAAACAGGAGGACGAATTGGAATCGCCAATCGACGTACAGACGATCGTGCAGCAGGCGATCGACGAGTACATGAAGAAGGACAGCGCCCGCCGCGAGCCCGCTTATAAAGCGGAGTTGCATGAAGAACGGCGTCGGCGCGAGCAGCTTGAAAAGCGCATGAACGAGCTGGTGGAAGAAAACAAGCCAAGCCGCGAAGCGGCCGAACAGGCGCAGAGAGACGCGTCGATCCGCGCCGAACTGCAGAAGCTGGGCGTGGTGAAAGTCGACCTCGCCTACAAAGCTGTGCAGGACGGCATCGTGAAGACCGACGATGGTCGCCTCGTTGGTCGCGGCGACAGCGGTGAGATGCCGCTGACCGAGTACCTCGCGGGTTTCGTGCAGGAGAATCCGGAGTTCCTTCCGGCGAGAATCGCCGGGGGAACGGGGATGACGGGTCATCAGAAAGCGGCGCCGCAGGCGAATGCCGGCGCGATCGATCTGGATAAGATCGGCCCGTCCATGAGTAAGGAAGAGCTGAAACAAGTGCGTCAGGAGATCCTGCGCGTCGCTTCTCAGACCTTGCGCGGGGCTTAGGTCCTGAACCCGGAGTTGCTCTCGCGAGCCTCCGGTTGTGAACGTAACGCGGCGGAGCCGGCAACGGCTCCGCCTTTCTATTTGTAGTCAGAAAAAGGAGAAGAATGCCAACAATTACGTCAGCAAATGTCGCGAACGCAATCGTGAAGCTGGTGGCGGCGGATGCTCTGCCGGCCCTGGTTGGGAACCTTGTGATGGGGAACCTGGTCAATCGCGATTACGAACCGACATTGGCGCAGGCGGGCGACACGGTCAACATTCCGATCGCGCCTCAGCTTGTGGCCAACAACATCGCGGAAGGCGGATCCGTCACGCCGCAGAATCCGAATCTCGGCAACGCGCAGATCGTGCTCAACACGCACGCCGAAGCGACGTTCCAGATTCCGGATGTCACCAAAGTGCTCGCCGTGCCGGACCTTCTGAAGGTCTACATGCAGCCGGCGGTGATCGCGATCGCGGAAAAGATCGAAGGCGACCTTTTGAACCTCTATGCGGGTTTCACGGCGAACACGCCGCTCGGTACCGCGGCTACGCCGATCACCGAGGCAATCCTCGATCAGGCCGAAACCTCGCTCTTCCAGGCGAAGGTGCCGGCAAGCGAGTCGAAGTACCTGGTGGTCGATAGCAACACGTACTCGGCTATGCGCCAGATTCCGCGCTTCAGCGAATTCCAGACCTGCGGCGACGCGGGCCTTCGCGCCATCGTTGACGGGACCATCGGGAAGATCAAAGACTT
>Ga0126373_10000719_pt1 | contig 22387 bp, 18 predicted proteins | sample PanSoiMetPlot_11_FD_92545 | JGI IMG/M metagenome (GOLD analysis project Ga0126373, IMG submission 92545) | Tropical forest soil microbial communities from Panama - MetaG Plot_11 | ecosystem: Environmental > Terrestrial > Soil > Tropical forest > Bulk soil | place: Panama | collected 2016-02-17 | reverse complement strand
CCCCTAAAGAATGACATGTGATTTGACCTGTAAAATACTGCTGCATGACGTTGTTCAAGGGTTGGTCGGTCATGACGGCGAGGAGGGCCCTCTGAATATTCTGCAAGTCGTCAGGGTCCCATGACGCCTCGCCACCGACGAAGAAATTGAAATACAGCAGATCCGTGATTGTGGCGCCATTGCGGAACACTAGGTCGTGCACGGGGGTGGGACGGAGCCCGGCCGCTAGAACATCCGCCGTAGGAGTCGTCTGCGCAAGAGCTGCCGGCGTAAGTCCTGCAGCCCTGCGGTAGAGCGACTCTGCGGGCGAACCTTGGCGCGTATTGACACGCATAACGCGCGGTCGTCGGCGCAAAAGCGTAGTGGCTCTAGCGACGGCGCGAAAGGCGAGTGAACTACCGAGATGACTCAGGTTCGATTGTGGAGTCCATTTGAAGTCGGGGCGAATGCCTGCCGCAATCATGCGCGTACCTTCGGCGGCGAGGTCAAACATCAGTCCGATGGCGCTACCGAGACTTGAGGCATTCACTGTCCAGGCCTTCTCAAGCAATCGCAGTAAATCCGAGAAAAGCGTATTGAACTTGAGTGTGACCGACGGGTCGGCGGCGGAAGCGAAGGAAAATACGTCGGGCACGGCGATCTCGGCTCCATCGAAATGGAAGGTACCGTCGGGCCCCTTCTGTAATTTGTGGCCTTCGCGGATCTCCTTGAACCGATAATAATGAGCCAGGTCATTGAGATCGAAATCGGCTGCGAATGGCGAGGTCTCGGTACCTTCTCCTTGCTCTTTTATCTGGTTGATCGCTTTCAAAGCATCTCCGACAGCAGTGATCGGGAAAGTGCCTGTAGGCACGTTTGAAACCTGATGAACTGGTGTCACGGGCGGTTGCAGAGACTGGAATGCATTGGAGATCGCGTCATAGAAGTCGCCGATGGTCGGGAAGATTTGCGCCGCCAGGAGCGCAACGGGTTGGAATTCGGGCTTTTCGATGGCAATAAAAGTATCGAGTGCGGCTGTACTCAGTGGTAGCAGATCCACAACCAGGCCCGGATGCACGTTGCCGGGCAGTCCGGTCACGGGGTAAGACGGGGAAAATGATGAGTTCGCAATCGACGGAGAGCCGCCGATGGCTGTTAGCATATTGCAGGCCAACGCCATGTGGCCCATTTCCTGTATCACGATTTCATCGATCGTTTCCTGAACCTCGCCGCCGTTGCGAATTGACCACTCCGCACAAAGGTATGGCGGTATCGTCGAGAACTCAAGCTGCGCCGCGAGTTGCAAACTTTCGCGAAGGTCTTCGACTTTCGTGATTCCGTCAGACAGTATTTGAGCGATCGTTCTCATCTCAGCATCTCCCATGTTGCGTGCAAGCGGGTGGGATCACACGCCTTGCGCCTTGTCGCATTGCGCTTCACTTAGCAATGTATTTCGTGACGTCACGCAGGGTGACGAGCTTCGACCCCCAAAACGAAAGTTTCCGAGTCGCGGTACGAACTGAACTGGACGCTAGCACGCGAAAGGAGATTCAAACCCTTTGCGCAGTCTTTCTTGGCGCGCGCAGGCACGGACATTCTGGAAACGGAGCCTACAGCGTCAAAGTGCATCGGTCACAACACTGGGCACGGCGGCTTCACTTGCCGATTGCGTACGCAACGATATCGCGTAGGGCGAATTGGTTTCCTTTATTCCTGATAAAGGGAACCCAATCGGGCTCCGAACTGAGGAATGAATCGTTGTCGCCGAACAACATGCCGAGGAAAACTTCGGCAACGATTCGTCCGCCTACAGGTCCAAGCTGTGGAGTGCTGATTTTCATTGCAGGTGTGACTGGGATGCTTAACGTTGTCCGATTGTTTGCCGCTTCAGCGAGGATGTAGGTCCACAGCGGACACTTGCCTCTAAACGGGGCGAGCTTGTCGATCTTGGACAAAGGACCTAGAACGTCATCACCGGATGGGTTGTCCACCGCTTTGCCGATGATGATCTCATCGTCGGTGAGTGGTTTAACCTTCATGGCCTTGGCGACGCTTTGTCCAGTCGGGAGGCCGAGTTCAAAACCACGAAGGAGATTACGTTGCGCCAGTGACGGTGGGGGATCGCTAACGACGCTAGGCGGCAGAACGGAAAGCGGCGTAACAACGGAGGTATCGATTCGGTAGGCGAACTGCAGCCGCCGCTTCATGGCAGCGTTAGCCGGTTTAACCTTATCGGGATCGTCGCCATACGCTCGGATATCTCCATCAAGATCAATGAAGCGTCCCCAGTCGATACCACGATTCTTAGCCATCGCTTGAAACCCGGTGAGCCCGTCCGGGAGGCCGTGTGAGGGAACGGGGAAGATCGGCAACAGGGTCTTCTCGTCGTCGTTCAGCCGGTACCCTGGCCGGATCATTGAGTGACCAAGGCGATAAGCTGCAACCGAGAATTCGGCGGGCATAAAGGGCTCGTTCTTCCAGTGAAAGAACTCCAGCTTCTTCTGGTCGTATTTACCATTGATCATCAACGCCTCAAGTACAGAGGCCTTGATGATCTTAGGAAGAAAATCGTGGAGGACGACCCACTGATAGTGCCAACGGACGATCTGTTGGAGCGCAGGTAGATCGAGACCGGGGTTGTCGTCAACCACTCGGTTGTGGAAGCGCAGCATGAGCGCTTGAAACTGGGAGACAATGCTGTTCTCGTCGTTGCGTGGATCTCCAATGAGAGCGCGGGCGGGATTGGCTTTGTTGCGTGGAAGGTCTGGGGCGCCGTTGTCAAGGGAGTCGCCCAGGAAGAACTTCAGGCCGTGATTGTCGTACAGGTAGGGCTGGTCACCGGGGCCACGCCCATAAACGTTGTCGAGGTCGAGCGCGGGCGTTCGAAAGTCGGTTAGAGCGTCTGGGTCGCTATGTTTGATCAGTGTGGTCATCGGATCAAACGTAATGTCATGGTCCACGAATTGACCAAAGTAAGTGTAGAGTGCCGGGATACCGCTCTCTTCGCCATCGAAGCCATCCTTGGGTGGGTCGAAGGAGGATGTCATCAGTTCGCCTAGCTGCAGAAGTGCGTTCCGGCTGTCGTTGTCCGTTTTTCCATACGCTCCTGCAGGAAGGGAGCGGAACAACCGGCCAAACCGACCTTCAAAGTTCGGCGATTTGGCTGTAGACATCAGCCCGCGAAGCGGCTTGCCATGATGCGCAAAGGCGCTGAAGATTGCGCGGGCGGCATCCGAGTAGCGGGCTGAAAACATGGCTGGCTGGCCTTGCGGCGGCTGCTGTTTCTGATTCATGATCTTCGTCTCCTCTTTTAATCATGGTGCTTCAATTGGAACTGCGAATGATAAATGCGCGAATGGGATTGTCGCCTTGAGTGATGGTGTGCGGCCTTCCACCTTCTCTCACTCGCTTCTGCGTCCATACGTTCATTCCGAGTTGCTCATCGAAGAACTTCTTTGATGGTTTGGGATCTTTTGCATTTAGGTCGGCTTCTGCCGATCTTGGTGAATTGCGTTCTTTACCGGCAATTCGGAGAAAGGACCAATCCTAGGATGTCCCTAGGCCAATGTCGTAGCGGCGCGTGACAGGGCGGAGAGTGTCCATGACAGTTCTCCTCGCATTTTGCCTCCCCGCCAAAGGCGACTTCGTCAAGCGATAGCTAGTGGCGTCATTCGCGAAGAGCCTTGTCAATAGTTGAGGCCCATACCAACTAGGGGAGAAAGGCCAGGACCACGCCGTGGCTCGGTGCTTTCTCTGAAGCCAAGACTTCGCCTAAATAATATATTCTGCTGCACGCCGTCAAGTTAAATCGGTGTTAATATCGCCCGTCGTCGGCGCGATCACAGTTCACCGCATCGAATTCGGCTCGCTGTAAGAGAGGTTCCTATCTGTCCGTCGAGTTCGCCGGTGGATGTCGATCGACAGCAAAGTGATTTCCCGAGCCGGTTTAGCTTTCCACTCAGTGGCAAAGGAGCAGCACATGAAGAACCAGAAGGAATGCATCGTGATCGGTGCCGGCTTGGCGGGGTTGGCAGCGGCCCACCGCCTGAAGAGCCATCGATTTCACGTCACGATGCTCGAAGCACGGGACCGCTTGGGGGGACGCGTGTTTACCCATCGCTTCGCCGAAGCGCCGGAGCTTAACTGCGAACTGGGAGGGGAATGGATCGGGAAAAACCACACCGAAATGAAAAGCCTGTGTCACAGTTTGGGGCTTGAGCTACAACCGCACCAGTATGCCAACTCCTTTTGGAACGGCACTACGCCGGCTCAACCGATCCCTCCTGGGGAATGGTGCATGTCGGCAGAGGCCAAGGAAATCTGGACCCGCTTCGCCAAAGAGTTCGAGCGCTACGGATCGCGCCAATGGCAGGAAATGGATAAGATCGATTGGTGGACGCAACTCCGGCTTCTCGGCTTTAGCCGCGAGGATCTCCTTCGGCGCGACTTGATGGACAGCACTGACTTCGGTGAAACAATTCGCATGAACTCCGCCTATACGGCCGCCACCGAATACCTCAGCAGCAAATCCGAAAAAGTGGATACCAGCGACGAGATGGATTTCAAAGTGATTGGCGGCAACACGCAGCTCGTCGAAGCTTTGGCCGAGAAGGTCGGACGCGAGAACATCCGAACCGAGCAGGAGGTTGTGTCCATCCGTCAGACAAATGGCCGAGTGTCGGTGGAGGTCGCATCGGGCGCTCCGGTCGGCGCGGACTTTTGTGTCTGCGCCATTCCGGCCCGCTGTCTGACGAACATCGACTGGGGACCAAAGCCACCGAAGAAGAAGCTCGAGGCCGCAAACCAACTGCAATATGCGCGTATCACGAAAACAGCGGTGTTGTGCACGCGGCAGTTCTGGCCTGACCCGCCCGAGGGAGGGTTTTCGGTTTGCACCACTCTTGCGTCCGACTTCTGCTTCGACAGCACCTATCTCCAGGGAGGCTCCAAGCGGATTCTCTGCAGCTATGCGGTGGGCGATAAGGCCGACGATATCGCTTCGTCTCCTCAAGACAAGCTAAAGTATTGGATCGTCGAGGACGTTGCCCACTCGCAAGGCCTAAACTGGAATCAAAGCCAAAGCACGGATACTGCCCTTGACATCCAGCAGCAGCCCTGGCAATCGGACCGATTTACACGCGGGGCCTACGCATTTTATCGGCCCGGTCAATGGTTCACGGTAATGCCCGCTCTGAAAAAGCCCTTTGGAAGGGTATTCTTTGCGGGCGAGCATATTGCGGAATGGCAGGGATTTATGGAAGGTGCGGTGGTTACGGGTTACGAAGCCGCGGATGCGATCTTAAAGGCTTCGACCGCTTGAGAAACTCCTCAAGACAAGTGTTCAAAGCACACAGCAGATTCCGGCTCATTTCCCAGGGATCCGTCTAACGAGACCGGTTTTTTGCTGACGTCCGAGTTGTTGCCAACTCACAAAAGAATCGGCACCAGACCCAAGAGGACAAGACCAACCCCGATGCTAAACGCACGGGACATTCGGCCCTCAACCACCACTCCAATCGTCAACCCAAGGATTCCAAATCCGCAGCTAAAAAAAGCAACTGCGATGGGCATTAGGGCAACTGGAAGGTTGGCACCGGATGGGGGAGAACTCAGTAAATTATCGATCGCCAGAATCACAGGAAGTAGGGACAGCGTCAACGGGCCTACTCGTCGATTGGCCACAATTCGATAGGCTAGAAATCCAACGAATAGCAGCCAAACACAAATTGAGATTGGTGCAAGCCACGGGTTCGCCGGAACTATGCCTTGGGCTGCGCCGGAGTTCAGGCGCAGGCTAACCAATGTCGCCAAACCATCGCAGATCCCGAATAGTAGGCAGGTTTGATACTTCCGGCGTGCAGGAAGTGGAAGGATGCCAATAGCAAATGCGGCGAGAAAGCTGTCGATCGCCAGAAGGAACGGTAGCAGCATGTATACCTCCGAAGACGCCAATCTGACTACGGCTTAAGCCTGAATCTGGCCCCTAACTGCTCAACACCACTTTGTCGATCACCGCAACGCAAAGGTCCTGTAGCAATGGATTGTTGTTGCCGTGACCATCCTGATGCGCCGTAACGGGCATGCCAGCGAGCGCGGATGCGGCCATCGCAAAGGTCGCGGAGCCTACGACGGTCCAGTTGATGCCGTCACGCGATACAGAACCAGTAAATTGAAACGAATTGCCGCTTACAGTGCGAGCCAGGCGCACCCAAAACGGAGCCGAGACGTGCGTCTCAAAACTCACATTGACGCTGGCCGCACCTTTTGCCGGGCGAAACTGAAATGCCGCGCCCTGGCCCGGAGTGATGACCATCATGGCGTGCGGCGAGTCCGCATCCAGATCTTCCCGAATCATCACGCCCGCTTTGGCCCAATCGCTGGTGTTCTGTATGGCAACGACGCGCGCAGTGATCGTTACATTGCCACTTTCGACGGTTCGATAGACAAAATGAAAGCCGTCGGATGGGTCCCAGATGTCATGTCCGCCGCCGACGATGGTGAAGCGATTACACGAGAACGTGGCCGTGCCCTCCACTTGAAACGTAGTGTTGGTGTTTCCTTGGACGGGAATGTCTTCCTGCAACCACTCGCCGAGTGGATCGCTCAAGCGCTCCTTGAGGAGGCCATAGACGACGAGCTCTTGTGAAAAGGTCGCGACGTAAACGTGGCCGTTCGCTACGACCGGAGGGCAGAACTTGGCAAAGTCTCCAAGATCATCCGTGCCGCGAGGATCATGATTGCTCGACCAAATAGGTTGCCGTAGATCGTCAGAGCGGAACGCTTCCAATACGCCCGCAACGGTTCCAGTGTTGGCATTTCCGGAGGTGGGATGACATGCCCAGACGATACCCGTGCCTTTCACGGCGTTTGCGCCATTCCCATCACTGGAGATCGTGAGCATGCCGCCCGGCATGCCGATGGGCAGGATCTGCTGGCTGTGCAAAGTCGGTTGCAGTTGCGTCTCGAAGTGCGATGTCCCTAGATTGAAGCGGTAACCGCGCAGCATGTCGTTTTCGCCCCACACGTAAGAGATAGGACCAACGGTGGGATCCTCAAAAAAGACGGGAGCGCAATGGATATGTCCCGTTCCTCCCCCGTTCTCCGGCGCGGTCATTCCAGCTGCATACTGCACGATATCGTTTGTGTTGGGGTTGAACTTGCCTAAGTTGGAGCGATTCATGATGTGGTAAGCCCGGTCTTTTCCCCAGGAGCCGACCAGGTTGTTCCATGGAAGGAGAACCGGGCCAGCGCACATATCGTTATCACTGGAGTTGGTTGCCAGAACATCGTGAGGCGTGTACCAATCAACGAGTTGGAGTTCGTTGTGATTTCGGTCCGCTTTCAGTTTAATTGTCGCCTGACCGAAAAACGGCCCGTTCGAAAGCTGCGCATTGTTCAAGTTTCCGCTGCGTCCGTTTCCACAGACCGCGAAGATATTCCCTGACCCATCTCCCGGCAGACCGCAGCCAGACTGCCAGATGCCGCCGTCTCCCCAGTTGGGTGTGGTGCAGTAGGTATTCACGAGTTTGAGGGTTAGTGCGTCGTAAGCAAGAACCCAGCCATGGTACGGGGTGCGGTCGCCTTGTGATGCGAATGCTAGATAAATCAGTCCGTCCTGCAGCAGCAGCCCGGGCCGCTGCAATTGAAAAAAGGCATTAAACGTCAACGTTCCATTGACACTTCCGTCTCCTGAACCCTTGACGGCCGGGCCGCTCACAAATGTGAAGTTGCTGGCCATGTCCAGATTTTTCGGATCGTTAACGATTGTTTCGGCGATGACCGTCGGTCCGTTGAGCTGCTCGGCTCCGGTCTTTAAGTCCAGTGCGTGAAGACGGTGGACATAGTGTGGCTTGCCGGCAGCGAACAGTTTGCTCTTCGAAGTGAGATAAACAAGCCCAGCGGTGCGGTCGATGACGGGCGTGCTGGTAACGCCAATTTCCAACGTGAAATCAATGTACTGAGAGCCATAGTCGGACCGAGGCACGGGCGTGGCGCCCCCGTGATCCAACTGCACTCGCCACACTGGATGGCATTGACTGGGATCCTCCGCATCAAAAGCGTAAGCCATGTTTCTCGTGGTCGCGACGATGACCAGCGAGCGCGTCGCGCCGCCATCGAACTGCACATCAGACACAATCAAGGGTTGCGCATAAATCTGGCCATCCACGCCGCGAGTGAAAATCTTGCCGAAGCCGTTCACATTGACATTGGTCTGATTGAGGACAGTTTCAGCCGTGTTTGCACCTGCTCTCGCGGAATTGTAGCGGTTCGTCAGAACGTCAATTTTTGCCATTTTGATGCTCCTGCTTGCGAAAGCCACCTGGGTGCCTGGGACGATCCTTGCCTCTCAGGATCCAAGCATGTACATATCCACGCGGCCATCGTACGTCGGGACGAACAGCCGGCCGTCTGCGACCACGGGCGCGTTGAATTTCGCGTGATTGAAAGTCACTCCAGCGCGTGTACTGTCCCACAAAAGCTTTAGCCGGGGAGTCTGCGGATCAATCGGCGTGCTGTCGAGATTTGTGGCATCGTAAGCGCGCGCTATGCCGGCCACCACAGCTTTGTTGGCGTCGCCGTCAACGGGTGCGAGCGCCCACACGATTCCGGTATTCGGATTCTTCCCGTTCGCTGACAATACCAACATTCCGCCTGGCATTCCGCCTATGCCTACCGGCGATGAAGCCAGAGCGGCGGAAGCTACCTCAGCGCCCTTGCCGACGAAGCCTAGGCGCCAGGTCGAAGGATCAAGGGTCCAGGCTCGCAGCGATTCATTCTCGCCCCAAGTGAAGATCATGGGACCCTTCGAGCCGTCCCAATACAAAGGCGAGCCGTGCAAATGATGTGTCTTGCTTGGATTCAGCGCCGGATTGCCGAGCAGAAAATCCATGTCTCCAGAGACGGGCAGTCCCATGCCATTGAAAGTCACGTAGATCGGTGGGGATTTCAGCGCGCTGAGGTCACCGATTTTCTTGCCCAGCTTGTGTCGGTCCAGAACGTAGAGAAGCCCGTCTTTGCCGCCGCCCAATATCAGATTGTTGTCGTCCGGCAAGACTGGACCAGCCGAGCCGAGGTCCTGATCACGATAGTTGTAGTTTTTGTCGATTTTACGATCGGCATCCAAGAATGGAATGAACCAATCGTCAAGCGTAAGGCTCGCTTTGCCCCCGCCATGCGTGTATTTCAAGCGGACGATCGCTTCGGCGAAATCGGTGGTGCCGTTGAAATCGTGAATTACATTCTTGTGGTCCTGCAGATAACCGCCGTTTGCCGTAATAGCATAGACGTTTCCCTGTGCGTCGGCTGCGGGTCCCTGGGACGCTTGCCACATACCGCCGCCGAAACTGCTGGGAGTCGAGATCCATGCAGCGGTTTGCGTGAAGCTGTCCACGTCGAAGGCAACCATCCAGCCATGCGGGGATCCAGGGTTCTCGCCGCCGGTCGTGGCGATGAAGAGCGTCTTGTTTGCTCCGCGCAGCGGCACGAGGAGTAACGCCGCGCGTTGCTTCTGATCGGGTTTTAGAGATACGGTCGCGCCTTGCTCGTTGACAACGCTCGCCTCGATCCGCTGCGGTTGTCCGACCTCCTGCATCGTGCTGAGGTCGACTTGGTGTGCGAACAGCGCCGGTTTTCCGTCGTTCTGCACCATCCAGTTAACGAGGTACATGCGGTGGTTATCCAGGTCGATCACCGGCGTGCTCAAGATGCCCCACAGAATGTTGATTCCAGCGCTGTCGATGCTGTTTCCAGGATGGCCGGGTTTTGCTGGCGGCTTGAAGGGCGTTCCAAGCTGCGGCGTCTTCCAACTTCCGTTCCCATTCACATCGAACGCCCACACGTGGTTGCCCATCGACGCCACAAAAACCACGTCGTGAGGCTTTCCATCGGGCATCGTCATGCCAGGCACATAAAGTGGCTGGGCCTCAATGCGCGGATCATCGGGAATTGTGAAGCTTCGGACGCGATGCAAACCCTTGCTGGCGATCAGCGCGGGAGTGAGAACGGTTTCTGTGGTATTAGCTCCTGTTCGACCATTGTTGTAAGACCGGGTTACAACTGGAGTCGGCATTTTGTTCTCCTCCATTTCTGGGTGCGAGTCCACATTGATCGATCACAGCGTTTGCGGAGCCATATAAGAGAGGCGAAGCGTAAAAGACGTTTCGCTTTGCGTGGATGGCGTGTTCGTCGATTGCAAGAGAAACGTATAAGCTCCCTTGTTTGTGGCATGCAGACTTAGCGATGCACCAGACATGTTCCGGTCGAAGGTCTTTCGCCCAGGGGGCGCTCCAGCGGGATCCAGAACCTGCAATTCGATGTTGGTGTTTGCCGCCCAGTGGGACGAGTTGAATAGGAGCTTTGCCTCGATCGAGGTGTTGGCATCCGCTGTAATCCTGCAGACCTGAACCTGGTGCGCGTCCGATGCACCCGGAATGTCCAAATCGTGAGCGCCGTCATAGTCCTGTGTGGCCGCGACGCGGTGCACCGCGAAGGGCGTAATTGGCGCGGGTTCTGAGTAACAAACGTAACCGAGCCCGTTGACACATTTCGGAATGGTGATGGTCACGCTTCCGTTGGACTCTGTGGTTACGTCTCCGCCGTGGCCGCAGAAATCCCGGAGCCGGGAGTGTGCAGGAAACCCTGTTTCGACCGTGATGGTCCTCGGGTTGTTTGAGTCTTTATTCAGTCCGACGAGAAGATGTGTTGGCGCGCCGGAAGCGCCTAGCCGCTCGTACGCAAATACGCCGGCATCCTTCCAACGCTGTTGTGTGGGGCCGTTGGCGAGATGTTCGTGAATCCAGATAAGCCGGTCGATCGGCTCCTTCAGCCCGAAGCAGTTTTTGTCCGTGCTATAGTCCCGATAGAAGACGCAAGGATATCCTTCAGACGTCAGGATGTAGGCGTAGGCAAGCATCTTGTTGCGCACGATTGGTCCACCGATGCCGCCCCGGTCGGTGTCGTGATTTTCGACGAAGGTAACCGCGCCGAGTGGGTCGACTCCCGCCAGGCCGGCGTGATCGAGCGAACTCATCTGCATGGTGTCGGGGTCGTTGCACATCGACTTGAGCAGGAAGTGCAGTGGGAAATCGAAGGAGCTGGCGCGATGTTGCATTGCGGTCGCCCACTGCGCGATGAGGCCGATGTTACCGTCTGCGAATTCACCCACCGCGAACTTTCCGGCTAGCGCGCCGTGATTGAGCAAGGGCAGCATGAAATCGGTGGAAACGCCTTTGGTGTTGTCCAGCCGGAAACCCTGGTTTCCCAGCGACCGCGTCAACCAATCGCCTGCGTTGAGAAGGCCGTTGAAGCAATGATGCGCGGGCCTTCCGTTGATCGGCGCCAGGTCGCGGCCAAAATTGAAAGCATCGCTAAATACGCCGGGGTCTTCGGGGACATGCGGATGAAAATCCCCTGGTCCTTTGGAAAATCGTCCCCCTGTTGGATTCCCCGCGGCGTCCGCATACTCGAACACAAAATTGCCGGTATCGCCATCGCGGTCGTTCTCGACGATGTCAACGTAAATGTCGATTCCATTCGCGCGCATGATCGCGATGCAGCGTTCGAGAATCTCGCGGCTGCCGTACCGCGTCGGCACGGTACCCTTCTGGTTTTTTGCACCCAGGTCATAGTCATCGAAGACGTCGTATCCGCTCGAGAGCTCTCCTGAAGCGCCCTTCAGTGGACTGGGAATCCAGATCGCGGAAAATCCCGCTAAACGAAACGCATTTGCTTGCGCCGCGAGATGATCCCACCAAAAGGGTATTGTTTTGTCGCCCCCAAGTGGAGAAGGAACTCCCGCAATTCGTCCGGAACCGAAGAAGAATCCCTGCAACAGGACGCCCATTGTGGCCTCCATTCTTTGGCAACATCTTCAACGTTTACCTTCCCAGTCTTCGCCAAGAGAGGGCAAACGGAGGGGGTCTCATCAGACGGTCAGTTCCTTAGCTTCCCCAGTTGTACGTTCGCGTACATATACACAGCCGCCAAGATGTTTACATGCTACGTCTGCACTCGCGAATACAAAAATGAAAATTCATTCATATCCATATGCTGGCCCGATCGTGCCGGGCTGACGGCCATCTGTCCGACACCCGGGATATTGAGGCTTGTCCGGCTAATTTTCGGTACCAGACTGGGGCCCAACTTGCTCGTAAGCGGGTCCAAAATCGCGGTTAAAACGGTGCAGGATCAATGCTTGTGTGAAAATTTAGGAAACTTCAGCCCCCGTGCGCTTCGGGAAATTCGCGTGGTTGCATGGAGGCATGGGGACTTGGTCGACAGTATATCCCTGGTTATGATCGAGGTTCGCCAACGCGGTGGGGCTAATCGCATCACCGATTCGAAGCATACGGAGCTTCTGCTACCAACAATTCCTAGAAGACAATCGGAGGTGCACTCCCTCAGCCACCGACTGGGGAATACCGAAGAGTCGCGTATCGTCGTTTCGTCCGGAATGTTCCGAGCCGATTGTCAGCACGCCCCGGCTCATGCTCGAAAAGATTGCGAATTTTTTCCGGGCTTAGGTTCCACATCTCCGCGATCTCCATGACGGCGTAATGGCGTAGAGTATGCGCGAAAGATTCGAGTTGATGAAGTGCAACTCGCATTGTGCTTTCTTTCCTTAGCGCCGAAGCGACGGCATCGCCCATGGACATTGAGAAACCTCCGACCTTCAATAGTCTGGGCTCTTATCGTCGGTAGAGGGCGTGGCCGAATCCCCAAATCCAGATGGAGAAGGGCGGCCGCGCATTTCGGCGGCGGCTTTCTCGACCGTGCGGCGCGCATAATCCAGGGGCTTCGGTTTTTCGCCTTCGCGGAACTCCGCGATGCTTTGAATCACGGTTTCAGGATCCGTCCCGCGCGCAAGAGCTCTCTTGGCATAGGCCCAGTCGTGCTCGGATTGGCTCAGCCCGTGAGGCTCGCTTGAGGGCGGTTTTGGGGGCAGGTGTCTCGCCGTTGGGTAGACGGAGTCGGCCAGTTCAGGCTTGACTTTGAAGTCTGGGAGCCGATGGGTTCCTGTGGAGTATTGCCGTGCGCTCACCAGATAGGGTGCTTCGTACTTTCTGTTGAGGAATCCAGGAAGGCGGAGCACGCGAGTCGAATCGGTGGCGGCGGGGTCGCCGTGGAACTTGCGGGCCAATGCGCGAAGCAGAGCCTCGGCTTGCGGCTGCGATATCTCCTCTACCCTCCAGACAACCTGAAACCGTTCATGAGACGTTGACAGCACGTAGTTGGGGGTTGGCACAAGATTCGATTGCATGATTGCGGCCAAGCTGGCCGGCGCCTCGTGATCGAGATCCACATAGAGATGGCGGATCAGCGCGACATCATCCTTCGTTCGAGTTCTTGAGCCCGCCTTGAGTGGGTTCATCCCGACAAAGATGTCGAAGCCTTCGCGATCGTTTTTAAACCGAAGCCAATCCTGGAACGAGGGCTCTTTGATTCTCGCGGCAGTCGAGATGCGCTGGATGGCTTCGCCGCGCTGCGGATTTCGGATCAGGATGGCGGTGTGCTCCGATGGATGGAAGCTGAGGCTGAGATAGTCGAGTGTGCTCAGCGCCGGTTGATCACTCATGACGCAACTCCGTTCTTCTGAAAGATCGCGCCATAGTCAAAGACGTCGACTTGGGGGTCATACCCATTGATTTCCAGCACTTCGGAAATGAAGCGGAGGCCGGGCCGGCGTTCAATCTGAATGACTACGTTCAGTGAGTCTCCGATATTGGTCTTGATTGCCCGATACGGAAGATCGATCCCACTTTGCAGCACGCAGCTCGTGAAGCGAGCGAGACCCTGCTTCGCCGAACTCGCGTGAATCGTTGATAGCGTGCCCGAATGACCTGTGTTCAAAAGTTGCAAGAGGTCGAAGGCCTCCCCACCGCGAACCTCGCCAAGAATGATGCGGTCCGGCCGGTGCCGGAGGGAAGCCTTGAGCAGGTCGCGTATCGTTACCGGGGCCCATCCAGTCTGGGCTTGACGAGCTTCCAGACGAACGAGATTCGCGTGGGCGATTCGAATTTCCGCGGTGTCCTCGATCAGCAAGATTCGTTCCTCTCCCGGGATAAACCGGGCCAGGGCGTTGAGCACGGTGGTTTTGCCACAGCCTGTTGCACCGCTGATGAGGATGTTCTTCCGCGACAGGACGTAGTCTTCCAGACGGTTGGCTAACGCTTGGTCGAGACTTCCAGCCGCGATCAAATCCTCGAGTCGCCAGTCCCGCGCCTGGAACTTGCGGATCGTGAGAGTCACACCTTGTAGGCTGCAAGGAGGGATTACCGCGGCGACGCGGCTGCCGTCAGGCAAGCGTGAGTCAAGGATGGGCTTTGCCTCGGAAATATCATCTCCAAGACGCCGCGCGATGTTCTTCACGGCAACCAAGAGGGCTTTGTTGCCGAGGGAAACACCGGGAACCTTCTCAAGGACTCCGCGCTTCTCTATGAAAACTGCGTCCGGGCCGTTGATCATAACTTCGCTAATGGAATCGTCGAGGATCAGGTGTTCAATCGGCCTCAAGAAAGGAAGGATGGTTTCAAAGCCGCGCATTACAGTTCTCCGTCCGCAAGCTGCTGGAAGTAAGTTCTGTTGGGATCGTTGTAGTAGGGCTTCAAATAGCAGAATGCTGGTGGCATGGGGTTGAGACCGTCATAGGCAATGACGATTGCCTGGGCGTTCTTGAGCTGCATAAAGGTCTTGGTGTCAAAGCGAAAATCGGAGTACGGGGAGTAGTTTTTAGAGGCGGTGATGTTAGCTCGATGTGCCACTGCCTCGCCCGTCAGCAAGCTAATGTTCGTATCGTGGCCGCTTTCCGAAAAGTTATAGCTGACCTTCAGCTGGTCTTCGCGCCCGCAAAGTTCGCTGGCAGTTTTGGCAGAAAAGTCGTCGGAAAGTGAGAGAAATATTTTGGTGCGGAACGTCTGCAGGAGCGTTCGCCACGCCTCGCCCGGAACGGATGATTTAAGCGAGCTGATACTTTGTGTGGCGATAATAGGAATGCAGCGGGGCTGTCGTGAGAGGCTGAAGAACTTTTCATCGCCGGTAGGTTCGTTTTCCCCCACAGTGACGAAGTGCTGGTATTCGTCGCAAAGGAAAAATGTCTGCCGAAAGTGCCTTTCGGGATGGCTTTCGATGTCAGGGATCCGATTGAGAACCGCGCGCTCGAAATCGAGCTTCATCATGACGCCGATCGCGCGAGCGAGGCCTGGGTTCATGGCGACGGGAAAGTTGAGCGCGCATACCTTTCCCGATTCGAGGAGCCACCGAAATGAGGGCAGAGGGTTCCCGAAGTGGCGGTCGCCGTTGGCTCGCGCGTCGTAGCATTCCGCTGGCGGGCAAAACGTTCGCTTCACGTCAGGGTTGTCATCGAATAGGGAGAGAAAGACGGAGATCCCTTCGATGATGGACGTTCGGAGCTTCGGCTCGACGCGGCGCCAGTCGTTATAGAACCATCGCTTGACGGCCTGCAATTGTTCCTGCCGATGAAGGTCGATCGGGTCGAATCCAGCTTCACTCAGACATTCAAAGCTGATCGCTCGGGCGTCCAGAGATCGCCTAAGCCCCGGAGTCTCCTGACTGCGATACATTTGGACATCCTCATCAAATGCGAAGTCGAAGGCGCGAAGAGCGGCTACATGTGGCAAGAAATCCTCTGGAGAGACAAGGAGGAAATAACGTTCCTCGAGACGCCGTTCAGCGTCGTGAATTTTCGATTCGAGAACCTCGGGAGAGATGGCGCACTCGTAGACATCGAAAAGGGTAACGTAGCCATAGGCCACCTTGTGAAGCAGAATGATGAACTTAACGAGGTTTGTGTAGGCTTGCTGCCAGAAGGGCTCCTTGCCTTTACCGAAGAGGTTGTTCAGGAGCGATGCGACGCTATAAGCGAGCGCGTAAGCATCCAGGTCGTTATGGAGCGGGTTGTAGCGGTAGTCTGACTGAAGGCTGATTTCGACATAGTCCTCCGCGCGGCCGTGCTTCTCGAGGATTTCCTTGACCTTTCGGCAGAAATCGCCTTTCACCTCAAGCACTAGCCCACCGATTCGCTGGTCCCGGTCGGCGGCTCGAAAAGCGAGGATCTGTTCGGCGAAGGGATACATGCAACAGCTCGTTTTGCCGGAACCAACCGCTCCAAAAATCGCTAGACCGGTCAGGAGTCCTCGCTCGGGGACGACAAGCCAGGATGGGGAGGAAGACGGGCCCGGCTGCCGGAGGTTGTGGATCTCACCAATCACGAGGAAGAGGTCTTGGCGATTCTTAGGGTCGGGATACGGTGGCAGCAGTCCAGGACGGACCTTCTGAGGCAGCCTAGCCGCGAGAATGTAGAGCTCGGACAGAAGGACCGAATAGATAATGTAGGGCGTTGTGTAGAGGAAAAGTATGTAGGAATACTTGAAGCCCAGGAACACAGGACGAGCGAAGAGCAACAGAAGTTCCAGAAAGATATTTTGCTCGGGGAAAGGCAATCGTAGGTAAAGACCGAGGCCCGTAAACGCGGCCAGCACACCCGCAATGAAGTTTCTCGAGTGAAGAAGGCGCTGGATCATGTAGTCCTCAACGTCGCCGGTGGCGCAGCGGTTTTCTTGTTCGAGACCGAGGTTGGCTGAGCGGCTCTCCATCTCTTGTATTCGGGATCGCGCGAACGCAGTTTTCGAAGGGCAAAGTTCGCGACGTAGTCGGCCGTCGATCCAACGAAGCGGCAGTAGTCATCCAAGAGTTCGCGAACTGGTTCTTCCAGCCGGAGGGTCCTTTCCAAAGTCTCGGGCGGCTTTTTGACCAGCGGCATTCGAAGTCTCCTATTCTTTTTGACCGAAGCCGGTTCGTTGTGCAGATGAGTGGAATCGGGCGGTTGCCAGCCAGGTTTGAAAGTGCGCGTTCGGAAGCGGGCGCTCATGCGTGAGTCGATCCCGCACGGCCTCGGCCGGCATGTCGGCCGCCAACCATCGCGCGTAAAGGTCGTTGAATACTGAATCGGGAAAGCGCTGACGGCCCTGATTGAGGGCTTCCAGATCATCATGAGTGAGTGCAGTGTAGCGATGCCCTTCCCACTCCCTTCGAACGCGGAAGTATCGAACCAGGTCGGATGGCTCGGGTGGTGCGGTTACGAGGGCCGAGAACGCGTCGGCGGCAGGCACGAAATGAACGGGAGAATCGGATATGTAGATGTAGCGGAACCCGGGCAACTGGCCGAAGAGCCTCCCGTAGGCACGCAGGTGATGAGTAAAGGCGGCAAGACTTGCAAGCCCAGGGTCAACAAACGAGAAGGTCAGGATGGGCTGCTCTGCGCAGTGGCCTGGATCAAGAAAGAGGGGAAATCCATCGACAAAGTACCGGAGGGTCGGCTCGGTTCGAGTGATGTGGCGATACATTTTGCTGGGAAGAGCATCGCGAGAAACCCGCAGCTGGTCGCAGAAGTGGCGAACCTTTTGTTGTTCCGTTTCGAGGTAGTCGTAACACTGATTTGCGAGCACGAAATCGAGAACGAGGAGACGCGTTCGCACAAACTCAGTTGAGTGGCGCCGGCAATTGCGCAGATCCTCGCGGTCGATCTGGCGGTAGAGAGTCTTGGAGAACAGGTGGTAAACGCCGACCCGCTCGAATTCGCGCCAGGTCACGTGGCCGCGGCTTTCGAGCTTTTCCGTGAAGTGCGAGGATCGCTTGCCCCCTTTGGAGCCGGTAAAAGCGAGGAACTGGCGTGGCACGAAATACCCTGAATAGGTTGCCACGATGTAGAGGAAGCGCGCTTCGTCCGGGGTGTATCCGAGGGTTTGAATCGCGGCGAGGTGCTGGTCGGAGATTTTCATAGGGAGAGGATGTCGGCGGTCAACTCGTGCTGATCGAGCATGCGGTGAAGGTGGTCGGCCTCGCCATGCGGGGTGTACAACGAGAACCCGGCTTTGACCTTGTCCGAAACGTGGCGTCCGCGGTAGTGCTCGGTGACAAGCTCGAGGTTGACCCTAGCCATCTCGCCGGTTGCGGTTTGGTATTCGATCCGCATGTCCGGAACCGGAATCTTCTTGCCAACGACACGAAGGCCATGCCGCTCGGCGATCTCCCGGCGCGCGGAGGCGCCCAAGCGAGCGATATCGCGGTTGATTTTCCTCTTGAGCTCGTAGTCGAGAACGACCCGAGAAACGCGGCCGCCTTCCTGTTGAATCCGAGCGGATTCTTTTTGGTAAAGGCGGTAGAGATCGGCGTCGTGGTTTGCCTCTTTGGGTCTCACGAAACCGCAGTACACGGCTTGGTCGCGGGAGGGGATGCGATTCCGATGAAGGAGCCGAAGGCCTTCTCGCGTAAGGGTTGCGAGCTCGCGCGGGGCAGCTTCCGGCCCCGCAAACGTACGAAGGCTGACCAAGCGCAGACGCACGAGATGTCTGAGGCTACGTTCCGCTTCGTGCGAGGAGCGATAGACGTGTTGAGAAAGGTCGAGCGGGTCGATCATGCGGAAAGTCCCCAGTTCCCGAATCGCCAGGATCTCGGTTTCGGTGAGGCGATACCCTCGATCTCCGACGTACAGGACCTGGCGTCCGCGCAGCACGTCGCTGCGCTCATGCTGGGTGGGGCGGTCAAGCGGAAGACTCGGAGAAGCAGAAGGCGCTTCGATCTCGCGATTGACTGGCACGGATGACGAGGGTGGCGATAGAAGGTCCTGCCGTCCGGCGTCGTCGAATTCCTGCAGTGTAAAGCCGCGAGACATTATCCCCCGCTCTCATGGCGGCCGGGCGAGGGCACGGAAGAACCGCCGGTGATGGCCTGGCTATCGACGTGTGACAGCTTTCTTCCGGTGTCCTTGAGAAGAAACTTCCGCTGTGCGGCGTGGACGGCGGCAAAGACGTTGACGAAAAGAACTGCGATGGAAATGAGGATCACGTTTCCGTACTGGTGAATGAGTATTCGCTTGTACGGAATCAGGAATCGCAGCTCCCCCATGAGCCAGACTGCCAGCCCAAGAAGGATGGCGATCGTGACCAAGAGACTGTTCGCAATCATGGCCGGCCTTGGGGCTTTGGAGCTGGTAGCTTTCGGTGTTCCCCAATAGGTGGTCTCGTGAGCGAACGAGGAAGCCGACGGGCAACGAAGGCCCTCGCGGAGCGCGCCTGGGGGATCAAGGATCGCTTACGTGCGGATGGGAGGTGGAGTGAAAAGGGGGCAAGAGGTAGCTGCGAGAAGTGGCGGGGCTCGCGGAGATAGGGCCGAGTCGGGAGGCGGCCGTCCGCGAACTGCTGGAGGGGTTTGTAAGTCGAGGGAATCACTTGAATGCCTCATCTTCACGGAAGTAGGTGATGGTCAATCCGAGCGGGTTGATCGGGATTAGGTCGTTCGGCACCTGTGTCTTGAAGAGGAATACGAAGTTGGCCGTGTAGAGGTCCCGTTTTAATTCGGTATGGTCTGCCGGAGAGTTGTAGACGAGGTAAAAGTCCACGCGGCCGCGGAACGGGGGAGTCTGCATCTCTTCGAGCGCAATCTTCTTTACTTCCACATCCACTTCGGCCGCAGAGGTATTGGAGAGGAATTTCCGGATGAGATCATCCCTGTGATAGGCATCGAGGATCCCATTGGCCAGCTTTCCATCGAGGAAATATAGGGACTTCGAAAAGTCGTCCTGAATGGTGTAGCGGTTGCGGCGGTAGTAGCGCGTGCAGAACTGGGACAGAAAGTACTTCGCCTCCGCATCCTGCGGCTTGTATTCAAGGTTGTGGTAGTTGATGGCTTCGGCGCGGCCGAGGTCGTCGATGCGGATCACCAGAGGCCGAAAGTTCTGAAAAGTTCGGATGGTTCTCAGGTCGAGCAGTGCGAGCGCAAGCGCTATGAGCGAAACGGCAGCAAGAGCAATCTTCAGATAGGTGTTGGTCACCATGGGATCACCGTACTGCTCGAGATAGAGCCTCTTGGCGTCCTCGAAACTAGAGTCGCGACTCACGAGAGTAGGAACTCGCTCGCAGCCAGGGCCAGGACCGACGAGGATCCGCCGGCGGTGCCGCTAAAAATATGGTTCGCAAGGGCAGGGATTTTCAGGAGGGCGTAGATGGCGGCGAGGAACACGATGAACAGTACGGGAAACCAGGCGATGAGTTGGACCGTTGAAAGGGTTCCGGAAGGCGGCAGGCGAAGAGCCCCAAGCATGAGATTGGCAATGACGTAGACAACCGCGGAAGCGATGACTTGATAGAAGGCGTACTGCATGAAGGATCGGAACCAGCCCCAGAAGAGCCACTCCATCTTCGGAACGATGAAGAAAGGAACAAAGATCGGGCCGACCAACACGCAAACAGCAGTGGCAATGAATCCGTAGGCGATTACGACGAAAGCGACCGCCTGGGCGGCAGCCAGCAGGATGGTCACGGTGATGTAGACGCCGGTTCCGAGGATGTCGCCCCAGCCTGGGGAGTCCATGCGCGACTCGAAGGCAGTGATTTGCGAGAGAACAGTTTGCAGTTGGGCCTGATCGATCTTGGAGGAGAGAAACTGAGCTTCGTCTGTGACTAAGTTGTGGAAGCTCGTGCCTATCCCGGGAAGCGGGTTGCTGTAGTAGTTGACCATGGCAAAGCCGAAGCTGATCGTAAGAAGCAAGGTGGCGAAGTTATCGAAATGAAAGGGCTTGCCGCTGGCGGAAGAGAGGGCCGACTTGATTCCGTACCAGGCAACGAGGATCGTCGCGAAGGAACGGAAGAGGTTGCGTCCCATAGCGTCGAAGAAGCCAAGGTTCTGGGTCAGGAGGTTGTTGATGGCCTGAAAGATGAACTGCAGGAAGTCGGTTTGCATCGCAAGGCTCCTTTGACGCTACGGGTTTCCGCGAATTCACGGCATACGGAAGCTTTGGAGGGAATTCGTCACGGTGCCAGTGAGTTGTGACAGGTTGACGGCCATGGCGTCCTGGCGGCCGATGTCGATGTTGATGGCATTCGTCGCCGTGTCTCGCTGTTGCTTGGCGAGGATGGTCTGCTGTTCAAGAAGAGAAGCCAGGAGCTTGTTCGAGTCCTGAAGGGTGCGAAGCGTCAAGACACTGGCGGCATTGATCTTGTTCAGGACCGAGACTTCGGAGTTGAGGTCGGAATCGCTCGAAAAGGAATCCTGTTCGAGGTTGCCGAGTCGAGTCTGGAGGTTCTGGGCGTTTCCTCGAATCGAGCCGATGGTAGCCATGGCGTTGATGTTGGCCCCGTCGGCGAGTTCGATCGAGGCGTATTGGGATTGCACGCGGCGGAGCTCGGTCGGATCCATTCCGGAGAGCTCATAAGGACTGTACCGAGACAGCTGCGTAGTGGAACCGAGGTAACCCGTGTTGATCGTGGGCAGGATTCCGAAGTTGATGCCGTTCACCCATGCGGCCGTGTTGCCGAAGGTGTTGAGCGAGGTAACGTTGCGCCACTGAGAAAAGATGGCTCGGTAGCGAGCGGGCATGTTACGGATGAACGCGGCCATGCGGAGGGCCAGGTTGAGATGTGAGGTCAGTTTTTCGTAGTTCTTTTGCATCTGGAGAAGGTGCTGCTGCAGCTGGTAGTACCGAAGCAAAGCGTTGTGGTAATTGGTGGGGTCATAGACGATGCCGCTTCCGAATTGGGCGGAGGCGGTACCGACCAGCGCCAAAGCGAGCAAGACGGCCAGGAATCTCTTTTTCATGGAACGTGTCCTTTCCTGCCTTCAAAGATCCGAAGGCATTTTGTGGAGGTTGTAGTCGGGCAACGTAAGATCGCCAGCGAGATAGACCTTGATGCGATGTCCCTCGCGAATCGTGACCGTAGGCATTACGTTGAGAAACTTGTCGAGGATCTGGGTCGCGGATTGAGCGGTGCTCTGAGCAAAGCCTTGGCGCATGAGGTCGCCGCCCGAAGCGTTGAGGGCGCCGCCGGTACCCGCCTCAGCTACGGCGCCGATGGCGCCGAGCGCGAGCGAAGCACCAAAGATGCGGAGGTAGTGGTTGTTGACCTGATCGCGCAATCCGGTATCGCCGATTTGGTCGAGGCCCTTGAACTGGTCGAGACTGACCGAATATCCGTCGGGCATGACGAGGCGATGGAACACCACTGCGAGGCGCGTTTGCCCGAACGTATCGACTTTCTTGGTCGCGCCAGAAAGCCGTGAACCGGCAGGAATCAATAGGTGTTGACGGTCGTTCGAATAGACGTCGTTGGATAAGAGGCAGTCGACGGGACCCGAGAACCCTCCATCGAGCCGGTTGACCAGCACGGCTTCGAGAATCGTTCCTTCGAAAAGAATGTAGTTCTTCCCTGCCGCCGCGTTCGTCGTTGTGGCGGCCGCGGCGGCAGTCTTTCGTTCTTCCTCCTTTCGATCGAGCGGGGGTTCAGTCGAATCGCCGTGGGCTGGCGCCTGCCCTGAGATCGCTGGGAGCTGAGGCATCATGCCGAGAAGCTGGGTTGGCGGAGGGGCCTCGGGGAGGGGCGGCAGAGACCCGGGCGTT
>Ga0126373_10000717_pt1 | contig 22400 bp, 13 predicted proteins | sample PanSoiMetPlot_11_FD_92545 | JGI IMG/M metagenome (GOLD analysis project Ga0126373, IMG submission 92545) | Tropical forest soil microbial communities from Panama - MetaG Plot_11 | ecosystem: Environmental > Terrestrial > Soil > Tropical forest > Bulk soil | place: Panama | collected 2016-02-17 | reverse complement strand
GGATTCACCACAGAGGCACAGAGACACAGAGAAGATCTTTGGATGAGGATTGGCGGGAATGAGTGGTTGGTTGGGTGGTCCGCGCGTTGGGTAGAGACGCGGCTTGCCGCGTCTGGCGACGGGCACGGGAGACGGGGCGAGCTGGAGACGGGGCAAGCCCCGTCTCTACCTGCGGCGAACGGCGGAAGTCCGCGATGGCTGCGGGCATTCGGGGGTTCTGCGTCCTTGCCGGCGGTTCCGGCATCTCTTCAATTGGTTTTTTAATAATTGGTGTTCTGAATTTCCGGCCTCTGTACCTCTCTCGTCCGCGACCCGACATATCAACCTTCAAGCCAAAACTTCTGAAAGGAAAAATCTGACTATGGCTCGCATGAAAGCGGCGCAAATCAGCAAGGCGCACGGCGACTTTGAGTTGGTGGAGCGCAATATTCCTGACCCGGCGCGCAACCAGGTACGGATCAAGGTAGAGGCCTGCGGCGTGTGCCACAGCGACGTGGTGGTGAAGGAGGGCATGTTTCCCGGGCAGCAGTACCCACGTATTCCCGGACACGAAATTGCCGGGCGCATCGATGCGGTGGGCGCGGATGTGACGAACTGGAAAGCCGGGCAGCGCGTCGGAGTCGGCTGGCACGGCGGGCATTGCTTCGTGTGCGAGTTTTGCCGCCGGGGCGATTTCATTCTGTGCGTGAACGAAAAGATTACCGGCGTGAACTACGACGGCGGTTATGCCGAGTACGTGGTGGTGCCCGGGGAAGCGGTGGCGGCGATCCCCGACGAACTGCCGGCCGCGGAAGCCGGCCCGCTGATGTGCGCGGGCATCACGGTATACAACTCGATGCGCAATGCGGGCGCGCGGCCCGGCGACACGGTTGCCATCCAGGGCATCGGCGGGCTTGGGCACCTGGGGGTGCAGTATGCGCGGCAGATGGGATTCCGCACGGTCGCGATTGGACGAGGCGCGGGCACGGAGCAGTTAGCCCGCAAGCTGGGAGCGCATGTCTACGTGGATACGAGCGCGGGGAGCGCGGCCGAGGCGCTGCAGAAGCTGGGCGGAGCGCAGGTGATCGTGGCGACGGCGCCGGACGCGAAAGCGATTTCGTCGCTGGTGGACGGAGTGAAGGCCGGCGGCAAGCTGCTGGTCATTGGGGTGACGCCGGACGCGTTGGCGGCGAGTCCGTTCCAGATCGTCCAGACGCGCCGGGGGATCCAGGGTTGGCCGGCGGGCACGGCGATGGATTCGGAGGACACGCTGAAGTTCAGCGCCCTGACTGGAGTGCGACCGATGATTGAAAAGTTCCCGCTGGAGAAGGTCCAGGAGGCGTATGACCACATGATGAGCGGGAATGTAAAGTTCCGGGCGGTGCTGACGATGGGGTGAGAGCGGAGACTTGGTGAGGACGGGCGGGAGCCTGCCCTGAGCTTGTCGAAGGGACGCCCGTCGCTCCATCGATCGGTGGATGAGGGAAATTCGCGGGGATGGGAGTCGAGCTGCGCTCGACTGCGCAGGCGAGGGCGCCTTAGCCTACACTCCGCGCCAAGTTATTTGTGGTTGGGATCGCGGGTGGCGGCGATGTCCCCGACGGCCGAGTTGCGGCGGAACATATCGGGTTGCGAGGCTTCTCCGGGCGACGCGTCTTCCTGAGAATTGTTGTCGTCCGGCACGCGATCCTCGTCGCCGAAGTCGAGGCTGAGGGTGCGGGTGGTGGTTTCGATGGGCTCCAGTTCCGGGATCTCGTCGGTGACGGACGCGCCGAGTTCGGGAAATTTGCGGGCGGTGACCATCACCCGGCTTTCGAACGATCCGGCGGCTTTGTTGTAGGCTTCGACGGCGCGATCGAGGCCGCGGCGCAGCGCGTCCATGTGATTGGCCATGCTGCGCAGGCGCTCGTGCAGGTCTTTGCCGAGATTGCTGATGCGCTGCGCGTTCTCGGCGAGCCGTTCCTGATTCCAGCCGTAGGCGACTGCCTTCAATAAGGCGATCAGCGTAGTGGGCGAGGCCGGGATCACGCGGCAGTTGACACCCTGCTCGATGAGCCCGGGATCCTGCTCGAGCGCAGCGCTGAAGAAGGTCTCGCCGGGCAGGAACATCACGACGAACTCGGGCGTGGACTCGAACTGCTCCCAGTAGCTTTTGCTGCTGAGCGCCTGCATGTGCGAGCGCACCTGGCGGGCATGATCGGCGAGGCGGGCGCGCCGGATTTCCTCGTCGCTGGCTTCCACCGCTTCGAGGTAAGCCTGCAGCGGGGTCTTGGCGTCGACCACGACCTGCTTGCCGCCCGGGAGTTTGACGACCAGGTCGGGACGGATGCGGCCCTCATCGGTCGCTACGGTGCGCTGCTCGTCGAAGTCGCAGTAGTTTTCCATGCCGGCGATTTCGACCACGCGCTTGAGCTGAATTTCTCCCCAGCGCCCGCGTACCGAGGGCGCGCGCAACGCCTTCACCAGGTTGCCGGTTTCAGTTTGCAATTCTTTTTGGGTGACGATCAGCGACTGGACTTGCTGGGTGAGCGTGCCGTAAGCCTGTCCACGCTCTTTTTCCATCTGCTGGATTTGCGCATCGACTTTGTTCAGCGAGTCTTTGATGGGCGCGACGAGGTTCTCCACCGCTTTCTGCTTGGCTTCGAGATCGCCGCGGGCTTCGCTCTGGAAGCGCTCGAGGCTGGTCTTGGCGAGTTGGAGAAAGGCCTGGTTGTTGCTCTTGAGGGCATCGGCGGCGAGCGCCTGGAAGGCTTGGCGGAGTTCGTCGCCCGCGCGGGTGACGGTGGCCAGCTTCTCCTGGCCGGCGGCGCGCTCATGGTCCAAAGTGGCCGCCAGACGGGCGGTTTGGGCGGTCAGTTCGGCATTCGACTTGCGTTGCCGCTCGAGATCGGCGGCGGCTTGCGCCAACTCCTCGCAGGTCAGGGAGATGCGGGCATCGAGGCGGGCGGTGCGCAGGCGGGCGAGCAGCCCGGCAAAGGCAAGGCCCAGCGCCAGGCCGGCGGCCGCGGAAATCAGGAGTTCGATACCCATGGTAATTAGCTGTGTTGGAATTCTAGAGTCTAAGCTGGCTGTGTAGCAAAGCAGAAGTTGATGCCTCGGCGGATCCTCCCAGGATCGGTGAGTAGGCAACAACCGTATGCCCTGGGCCCTGATTGCCCTTCTCGGAGTAGTTCTTGGAGCCGGCGCCTCGCCGGAAAGACCTAAACCGGCTGCTTCCAAAAATGCAGTAGCAACATCGGACGCCTCGCCCTCCCCAGTCGCGCCCTCCCCCATGTACGACGCGGAAGCCGAGCAGCAACTCCTGACGCTGGCGAATCAGGCCCGGGCGCAGGCGGGATCTCCGCCGCTGACGATGGACGCGGGGATGACCGCGGCGGCGCGCGCGCATGCGGACGCGATGACGCAGTGGCAACAGCTGTCGCACCAGTTTTCCGGCGAGCCCTCCCTGACCAGCCGCCTGGCTGCGGCGACCCCGTTGCAGATCGACCGCGCGGGCGAGAACGTGGCGCTCGACAGCTCGGCGGCCGATGCGCACCGGCTGTTGATGCTCTCGCCGCCGCATCGCGAGAACCTGCTGGATCCCGCCTACAACGTCGCCGGCATGGGCGTGGTGCGCTCGGGCGGAAGGCTGTACGTAGTGGAGGACTTCGGGCGGAGCCTGCCGGTGTACTCGGAAGCGGAGACTGAGCAGGTGATTGCGGGGGCGCTGCACCAGTTGCGGCGGCAGGCCGGCTTGCCCGACTTGGCGCGGGTCGACGAACCTGGGTTGCACGAAGCGGTGTGCTCGATGGCGCTGGAAGACCGGCTGGGGACGCAGGCCATCCGAGACCTGGCGCAACGCCACAGCGTGATCAACTACACCAACATGCATCCCGAGGTTCTGCCCGCAGCGAGCACGCGCATCCTGGCGGACCGCAGGATCACGGCCGCAGCGATCAGCGTGTGCTACGCGCGGACGGTGACCTATCCGTCGGGCGCGTACTGGGTGGCGCTGGTGGCGGAGTGAGCGGGCGCGCCAGCCGCCGGCGAGCGCTTGCATGGTGAGACGGAAGGGGCGGTTCCTGGAAGTTCCAGTCTCGAACTTCGAATCTCTTGAAACATAATTCTTGATTGAATTGCGGGACCGCGATGCCTCCCGCGGTCACCGAGTTCTCCACATATGGCTTCTTCACCTGCACCGTCGTATCGACGCCTCGGCAGCGCAGTTCTGGAACGCTAGCGCGACGCGCAATGCAGGGGCCCCCGGGATCGTCAACGGTTGTGACCCCAGCCGCAAAATCGCTAGTGTAAGATTTCTGCCGAATCACTCGAGGCACTCCTGGCATGGAACCGAATGCATTTGTCGCTGAAGTCTACCGCCGCATGAGCCTGCGGCTTCCTGCGGATCGGCCGGTGCCGAGCTGGGATCAGATGAAGAACGATGTGGTGGTGCGCCAGGCGATGGACGATTGTCGAAGCCTTCTGCCCAGCAACAAGCATGCGGCGATCCTCGATGTGGGATTCGGCGGCGGATGGTTTCTGGCGGCGTGCATCAATCTGGGTTATACGAATCTTTCGGGGGCGGACTTCGGCATTCAGCGCAAAGCGCATGTGAAGCAGTGGTCGCCGGCGGTCGTGGCCCTGCATTCGATTGAAAGCAATATCGGGGATTTTCTGTCGGGGCACCTCGCCGAGTATGACTTCATTCACATGTCGCACGTGATCGAACACATTCCGAAGTATTCGCTGATCTACATCGTGGACTCGCTGTACGCGGCGCTGAAGCCGGGAGGCACGCTGCTGGTGCGCACGCCAAACATGGAAGGACCGTGCGCGAATTCCAGCTATTATGTGACCCTGGCCCACGAGTACGGCTTCGCGGGATCGAATCTGACGTCGTTGCTGAGTATCTGTAACTTTGACGATATCCGCTTACATGAGTTTGTGCCGCGCGCTCGAACCGTCAAGCAACTGGCAGGCCGTCTTCTGCGCTGGCCATCGCTGCGCTGGAACGCGATGCGCCATCGCCTATTTGGCGTCAACCAGGGTGGAATTTTTGGTCCAGAACTGGTGGCGACGGCTCGGCGAGGGGATCTCCCGCCACTGCTCGATTCCCGCTACAAATAAGTCGTAGAGCGATATGCGGATGCAGGCGCGCGAGTTGCGATGCGCGGCCGGAGTCTCGCGCCACCTGCGATAGAATCGATTCTCGATTACAGACCTGTCCCCGTAACCATTTCGCTCTGCGTGCAATCATCTCGCACTGACTGAGGAACGCCGTGATTCCAATCAAGACCCAGCACTTTCGCTTGCTGCTGTACGTGGTGTTGCCCCTGCTGATGGTTGCCGGGGCGCTGCTTTACACGAATCGCGTGTGCGCTGCCGGGCAGGAGGCGCGGCCCGAGGCCCGGCTCACGGAACAGTCGGTGGCCGAGGGGCGCGAGCGCGGCGCGAAAGCCATCAAGTACGCGACGGACTTTCAGTGGGTGGCCTCGCCGACCGACGATTTGTCTGCGCCCGGGGCGAAGATCGTCCACCTGGCGCGGTGCGCTCCCGGGGTGTTCGGCAATGGGTGGGAGTACTGGGTGTACATCGCCGGAACGGGCCGGCCGGAGGCGGTCAAGGTGAGCGGCGGGAGTTGCAAGGGCGACGATCAGCCCGGAACCTTGCAGTTCACGACGGCGCTGGCACACGGCGCGGGATACACGCTGAGCAGCGCCTCCAGCGGGCTCCAGGAAGCGTCGATTGCGGCGGGCTGGCGCAACAGCGTGGCGCCCTACTCCACGTCGGGAGGCAAGGTGATCGCGCCGCCGGGCGAATTCCGGATCTACGCGCCGGTGTCGTTCCTCACCAGCGCGCAAACCGTCGACTTCAGCGGATCGATGTTCGAGTGCTGGGTAGCGGAGGATGCCTGCCTGAAGGTGGGCCTCAGTTCCAATTACAACATCACGCTCAGTGTGACGCTGCTTAATCCGCGCGGGCGGCCTACCCAACCTCACGGCCAGCAGACCATGATCGCCGTGTACGGGCAAAAAACGCGCATTGAGAATCTCATGACCATGGCCGGTGTCGCGCTGCCCGACAAGCAGCACGGCACCTTCGGGTCGTACATCAAGGTGATCGGCGATCAGGCATTTCTGCTGGACGGCGTGGATACGTCCACGGGCCGCGGGCTGGAGTGTACGCCAGCCTTTTGCGGGACGGTGATCGTGGCGCCGGGTCCGTTTGGGCGTCCCTCGAATGCCGCGGTCGGGTGGCTCAAGAATCTGAACCTGGATTTGCAATGCATGGGCAACGGCATCGACTGGCAAAGCGGAAATACCCTGCGAGTTTCCGATTCGGTGATCCAGGGCTATAACCAGTTCGGGGTGCGCGGCGGAACCGCGCGCGGCGGATATGGAATGATCGAGATGGACAACATCTACATGGAGGACTCGACCACGTGCCCAAATCCGCTGGGGAACGTGGGGACTGCCGGGGTAGTCGTGCAGGGCGGACTGTTCGACATTCGGGGCGGCGAGGGCCCCTCGGGGCACTTTCCCGTATTCGCCAAGACGGGCAAGACGGAGTACGACTACTACGTGGTCGCGCATCATGCAAAGTATGGCGCGTCGAATCCCCTCTACGCCGGCTCGGCACTGACCAATGGCTCGGGAGAGATCACGGTCACCACGCCGGATGTGCCGGGGGCGGCGACCTTCGACCTGCTTCGTCTTCCCTGGCTGGCCAATCCGGTAGGGACGGGAAACTTCGCGGTGGTGAGCGGAGCTTCACGCAACGCAGTATGTGGCCGCGGAGTTTGCAGCTTCACGGACAAGCAGGGCGAGCCTGCGAAATACAAAATCGAGCCGGTCCGATATTTTCCGATCGTCCCCTATTGGCCGGGCGCCCTTGCGCTGTTCTCCAATAGTGACGACGACTCGATTTACAGTGCGTCGACGGTGCGACTCGCGATGAATGGGCTCGGCATCGGGTATCAGGCGAATGTGCTGGGGCCGACCCGGGCCGCGATCAGTTCGCTGACCTGCGTGGCGGTGCAGGGCTCGCCGATCTGGCAAAACTGCCTGGGCGCGACCAAGCCGCCCGCGGGCGATGCCGTGCAGAATGCCACGGTTCTCTCCTCCAAGTCGAATTCAGATGGCGGAGATGCTCCGAACCTGAAGGGACGGCTCAACTTCCTGCAGACGGGAACTGGGCCGGGGCACATCATCACACTGTCGGATTCAGACCCGGCAAGGACAATCGCCGCGCGCAACAATCGTCCGACCAACGATCCCAATGACGCCTACATCGGGCAGGACACGGTGGCGGGCCTGACGGCCTTCGGCCTCTCGCTGGGAGCGCCCGCGTCGATCTCCGAATACGTCGGCAGCGCGGGCGACGGGAAGAGTTGGAAGGAGCGGCTCACCAGCAAAGAGAAGATATTTGCCGTGCCGGTGGTGGTGAAAGATGGCAGCACGCTCAAGGTAGGCAACGGGACCGCAATTTCGCAGATGAAGATCTTCCATACCGCGGCGATTCCGGCCAGCCGCGTGCCAGGGCAAAGCTGCGTCGATGTGAAGGGCACGGCGGACGGACTGACAGCCGGCGATCAGGTTACCGGGATCACTCCGCCCAAGGCGATGGGGAACCTTGCGCTGAACGCGTACGCGTCGGGAACGAACACGGTGACGTTGCACTTCTGCAATGCGAGCGCGGCGGCGGAGAGCGTGCCGGCGGGCGTATACACATTTTTGGGAGTGCGGTAGGGGAGCAGGCTGGTCAGCTGTCAGCTATCAGTAAGTGCTTGCTTGATAGTTTCGGCATTCTTCCGGGTGGCTTCGCGCATTCAAAGGATTATCGGCTAGCGGCGGCCTTCGCGGCGGCGGGAACGGCGATGCTGGCCTCGTCCGGTTGAGTCCAGGTCGCCTTGCGATTGGTGAGCTGCACGCGGTTCATCGTTACCTGCATTTTTCCGTGATCCACACCCACGAGCAGGTAGTGATAATTCACCTCTTTGCTTTGAAAAGGGTCGTCGGGCGCGCGCTCGATGGGATATGCGTGGGCGCCGCCGCCCGCGGTCACGAAGTAAGTCACACCTCCGTGTTGGTGGCGCTCGTAGTTATGAACGTGGCCGGAAAAGACGACGATGCGAGCACGCAGGTGTTGCTGGCGGGTCTCCAAATCGTGGGCGAGTGCTTGCTCTTGCGGACGCGCGGAATGCCCGCCGCCGTATTTTTTTGTGTCGGAGGAACTGGTGTAGGGCGGGTGATGAAGCACGATCACCACGAACTCCACGGCGGGGTCCAGCGTATCGAACTGGTGCGCGAGCCATTCTCCTTGCGGTCCGGAGAGCTCGTCGAGCGAGCTATCGAGGACCAGCAGCAAGATATTCGCGGCGCGAACCGAGTAGTAGCGGCTGTTTTTCAAATCGGGGAAGCGCTGGAAATAGTTGGCCAGAGCGGTGTTCGCATCGCCATGAAGGTCGTGGTTGCCAAGCGCCGGAAAAACCGGGGTGTGATCGGCGCGCCAGACGGCGGTCTCCCGGTCCCAAACCTTCCAGTCATTCGCGTCCTGGCCGTTGTAGGCGATGTCGCCGCCAATGGAGATGAAGGCCGGATGCACATCGGCAATCGCCTGCACGAGAGTCCGGCGAACCTCGGCGTTGGAAGCCTCGGTATCGCCGGGATCGGTGAAGCGCGTGTCGCCGAAAACTACAAAGTGGAACGGCAGGTGGAGCGGCAGCTGCAGATCGACCGGGTGGGTCTGCGCCGGCGGCATTTGCGAGTGAGAACGCGTGCATGCCCCGCATGCCAGCAGCAGGAACAGAATCGTCAATCCGAGGAGACGGTTCATTCACTTGGAAAGAGCCGCCGCCGGGAACTTGGATCGCTCGTGCAGCCTGCTCTCAATTCCTACCTCCTTGTGGTTTTCAACCGACGCGCGGCAAGCGCATCGGAAGCCCAGGTTATGCTTGTGGGTACAAGCATACTGCGTTGCCGCCGGACCTTCCTCAAAACTGCACCCGCAGCATGAACTGAATTTGACGAGGCAGGCCGGTCCCCGTATTGGGCGAGGCGGCGTTGTCATTATTGTTATTGAAATTGTTGGTGGTAGTGATCTGCCCCAGGGCGGCCGGAGCCTGGAGCGTCCACGCGTTCGGAATGGAGTTCCCGTTGGCGTCGGTTGCCTGCTGATAATTGAAGGCGAGATTACCCGTGCTCGGATCGCCAAATTGAACGTGATTGAAGATGTTGAAGAATTGCACGCCGAACTGGAGGCCGACGCGCTCGGTGAGTTGCGTCTCCTTCAGCAGGGCGAAGTCGATTTGCCAGGAGTTCAAGGCGCGGATGAGGCCGTTGGGCGCATTGCCGAAGCGACTGAGCAGGCCGCACACGCTCGTGCATAAACCCGTGGACGGGTTGAAGTCGGCTCCCGCGGAATCCAGTGGGGGCGGGGCGAAGGCTGCCGGATTGATGGGCAGCGTATGATTCTGCACCCCGCCCGGCACCATAATGGGGACGCCGGGAACGAGGTCCGGGCGTTGGGTGGTTTGGTCGTTGCCATCGGGGAGTTGAGTGGGCGAGATGTTCATGGTGATGGTCAGCGGATGCCCGGTGTGCCAGAGACCGACGCCGCTCACGCTCCAGCCGCCAAAGACCTTTTCTAAAGCGCCGCCGCTGTTGAGATAGGTTTTTCCCCGACCGAAGGGGAGTTCGTAGACCGCGTTGGCCGTGAGGTTGTGGCGAACGTCGAAGACGCTTGGTCCCTTATCGCAGGGCAGGCAGTTCACGTTCTCCGGGCCGTTCGATTCTCCCCCGCCGACCGAGCCGTCATTGATGGAGTGCGACCAGGTGTAGCGGCCTTGAAACGAGAGGCCATTGGTGAAGCGCCGCTCGAGGCTGGCAAGCAATCCGTGGTAGGTGCTGGCGCCGATGTCGGACTTGAGATCCACCGAGCCGTAAGGGTCGAGGGTGGGAGACTGGCCGCTCGGGTCCGGGTAGTAAGGATCGAGGGCGCGCGTGCACACTCCGGTGACCGGATCCGGTTTTGAGATGCAGAAGTTGACTCCGCCGCGGGAGAACAGCCGAACCCCTCGTGATCCGATGTATTGCAGCGACATCAGGAAACTGGAAGGCAACTCGTGCTCGAATGACAGGCCCCAGTCCTCGGCGTAGAGGTCGCGCCGTCCGTGGCGCTGCAAGGCGCGAGGTTGCTGCAAGGTGGCCACCGTGCCCGCCAGCCCGCTGAGATCGGGAATTTCCTGCTGATAGGCCGGATTGAGCGGGATACCTTGCCCGTTGGGCAGGTGGACGAATGCGGTGTAGCGATCGCTTTCCAGGCCCGCGTTCAGGTCGTCGTTCTGAGCCGCACCATGGTAGATGCCGAAGCCGGCGCGAATTACTCCCTTGCCATTCCACGCGGCGGGACTCCAGGCGACGCCGATCCGCGGATCGAAATTTCTGTAATCAGGGTTATACAGGGCTGGATTCTTCGGGCAGGGCGGCGTGTTGATGGGAGTCGGAAAGGGTCCATTGGTCGATCCCGATCCCAGGCAGACGCCGTGGAATTCATTCAAGTCGAAGACTGTAGTGCGATTGTCGGCCTCATTCGCCACCCCGTAATACTCCCAGCGTATACCCAGGTTCAGGGTGAGGTTCGGGGTCACCTTCCATTCATCCTGAAAATAGGGCAGGTAAAACGTGCGGCGGTACTTGTGGCAGCACCAGGGCGCGGTGAACGAGATGTTGTTCAGGGTGGCGTTCACGAAATTGGTATCCGCAGTGCCGGAGGAGTCGGAAAAATCGAGGTTGTTGTCGGCGGTCTTGCCCTGGTTGAGCCGGATGCGGCGAATCTCCATGCCGGTTTTGAAAGTATGGCGACCGCGAGCCCAGGTCAGGTTGTCGATCACTCCATAGGTGGTGCCGACTTCGTGATCGGCATTGAGATTGTTAATGGTGACCCAGTTGTTGCTGTGGACTGCATAGTCCAGCGGACCCGCCTGGGGATTGATGAACGGCGCGCGGTTGATATAGACCTTGGCCTCGTTGAGCACGTTTGGAGAGAAGACGCGCTGCAAGGCGATGAAGTAGTTGGCGGGGTGATTGATGGTCTGCACCAGGTCATAGGGCAGGGCGCCGCTGCCGTTGGTGCCGCTGACCAGGCTGATGTCCCGTTGCGCGCGCCCGTACAGGGTGGTCTTGTCGTTGATCTTGTAATCCATGCGGAACAACCAGGTGTCTTCGTGGACCGTGGTCGGAGCGGGAGCGGTGAACAGGTCGGAGTCGCTGGTCTGATTGACGAAGGCTCCGTCGGGATAAACATGAGTTGGAGCGCAACCTCCAATCGAACCAGTGGACGCGCGCCAGGGGAAGGCTTGCAGGATCGAGCACATCTGCGGCGAGGAACTCAAGGTAGTTTGCGCGATCGAGGCGGTGGGCACCAGCAACTGGTTGGTGGTGGCGGCGTACTGGCGAAGTCCCTCGTAGTTCACGAAGAAGAACAGCTTGTTTTTGACAATCGGACCGCCGAATGTCATCCCGTACTGTCCGAAGCGGAAGGGAGGGATGGCAGGATTTCCATTGATGTCAAAGTCGTTGAAGTTGCGGGCATCGAAAACGGAATTGCGCAGAAAGCCGAAGGCGGTGCCGTGAAAGTTGTTGGTGCCCGACTTGGTAACGACGTTGACCTGGCCTCCGGCCTGGGTGCCGTACTCGGCATCGTAGAGAGCGCTGCTGACGCGATACTCCTGGACTGCATCCTGGGAAATTTGGAGACGCGTCTGCGACTTCTGGGTTTGTTCCTGGATGCCGCCGGCATCGACGCCATCGAACTGGTAGTTGTTGTCGTCGCGGGCGCGGCCGGCGAAGCGAATGGTGCGCTGGTCGCCGCCGCCATCGTCCTGCGCGAAGGGAGCCAGCAAGGTGAAACTGGCCCAGTCGCGCCCGTTGTTGGGGAGATTCGCGATCTGATCGGTGCGGATCACCGTAGAGGCGGCCGGAGAAGTACGCTCGGCGGGATCGGTAACGGCCGTGACTTCCAGTATTTCGGTAGTTGCCCCGACGCTGAGTTGCAGATCCAAAGTTCGGGTCTGGCCGACCTGGAGAACGACGTCGGTGACCGCCAGCGTCTTGAAGCCATCACTCACGACACGCACGTTATAACGGCCTACTGCAAGGCCGGGGAAGCGATAGTATCCGTTGGCGTTGGTCCGTTGCTCCTGAGCGATGCCGGTGTCGAGGGCCGCGACTTGTACCCGCGCGTGGACCAGAACTCCACCGGTCTGATCAGAAATCGTGCCTTCGAGCACGGCGCGATCGACTTGGGCGAACAGGGCGGGCACTCCGAGAACAATCAGCAGAAGGACAGCGAACGAATGCCGTGGCAAGCGCATAACGATCTCCTCCGTCGTCTGGCGGTGCACACCTGGGTCGCGGGATGTTCAGGCCGGAGCCGGAGCGAAGGAGACGCCAGAATCGAAACCATCGCGGCTGAAACTGCTTTAAGCGGCTGCGCAGAACATCCTGTGGAAACGATTGAGTGGCTGGATAGACGTTGAGCCCTGAAGCGCTCGCCCCAGCACAGCGCTATCCCCAGCTTGTATTGACGGAGAGTGACGACAACTGCCGCCTATCGTAGGAAGGCAATGTGAATGGCCGATGAACGTCGCGTGAATGTTTCATAAACGTGTGCGGCCGTCGGGGATCGGGGCCGCGGAAAACCCGGGCGGCGAACGCGCATGAGGGGTTTGGGCCGCAACCAATTGCGGCGGACTTCAGCCCCGACGCTGGCGCGCGTTGCACCCGAGTTCAATGGCGTGTAAGTGGTTGGCGAGCCATTGGGGCCGTGGGCGTGAAGACGTTGCCGGAGGACTCGCCCGGCGCGCGGGGCGAGCTACTGACTTTGGTACAGGGCCTAAGGTGAATGGGACCAAGGTTATAACCTGCACGCATTCGGCGGGGCTTGTGATACTTTTGGAAATATCCCATATTCACTAAGGTTCGGCTGACTCCTTGGCCTCCGTGTCGCCCAATCGCAAAACAGGTATCCACCTCGAGTGGACCTCCATCACTTATCGCAGCGTATTGCTGATGATTGTGGCGGCGGTGGTGCTGGCCGGGGTGGCGATGCGGTTCACATTTCCGCAGTTTACTGACACCACCATGAAGGCAGCCGGGGGCTGGACGACCGGCATGCTGGAGCGGGTGGCCGGGCTGGCGCCGCCGCAGGACAAAGTCAGTCCTACCGGACCGCAGCAGGCGCACATTACCGCGCTCGACGGCACGGTCAAGGTGCGGAAGGCCAACAGCAACACCTGGGTGAACGCGGACTACCGGATCCCCCTGGAAAAAGGGGACGTGGTGCAGACCGGGTCGGAAGGGATTGCCAAGATCGTCTTCAACGACGGAACGAATTACACCGTCAAGCAGGACTCGCTGATCGTGATCGAGGAGAACTCGGCCAACGATCAGCAGCAGACCAATGTGGCGGTGGCGGTCAGCACCGGAACGGTGGATCTGTCGACCGCGACCTATGTCCAGGGATCGAAGTCGCAAGTGATCGTGGCGGGCGCAACCGCCTCGCTGGCGCCGGAAAGCGCGGCCATGGTGCACAACGATCCCAAGAGCGACCAGCACGAGATCCTGGTGAAAAAGGGCGGCGGCGAGGTGCAGCGCAACGGGGAGACGGTGCGCCTGTCGGACTGGGAGAAGGTCACCTTCAGCAAAGGGTCGGAGAAGATGGCCAAGGCCAAGGAGACCGGGCCGCCTTCGCTGGTGTCGCCGGCCAACATGGCGCCCATCTTTACCAGCGGCGGGAGCAAGACCAAGGACGTGGAGTTCGCCTGGACGGCGATGGCCAACGCGGCCGGGTATCATCTGCGGATTTCGCGCAACCCGTATTTTTCCTCGACCATCGTGGACCGGAACGTAAATACGACGGATGTGTGGGTGACCGGGCTGGGCGAGGGCGCGTACTACTGGATGGTGCAGTCGGTGGATAGCGAAGGGCGGCAATCGGCCGAGAGCGACAAGAACCGGTTCACCATCGTCTCCAAGGGGAACCAGGAGACGGCGATCGACCTGGAACTGGAGCCGCTGATTCAGCACGGCCACGTGATTGAGGTGGCGGGCCGGACCGCGGTGGGAGCACGGGTGATGGTGAATGGCCGGGAAGTGCCGATGGTGACGACCGACGGCAGTTTCCACTACTTCACGCCGCCGCTGCCGCCGGGCGAGAGCGTGATCACGGTGACGGCGCAGACCTCGACGGGGGGCGTGAATACCAAGCAGCAGAAGGTCGTGATTCAGTGAGCCAGCGGGCTCGGGGGCGGTTTTCCCGGGGTCCAAGAACTTTCGTGCTCGGCAAAGATCTGGGACATCCCCTAGAATAAGGTGAGCACCTCCCAGCTAGCCGAACCAAGCAGATAGACCCGGTTGGTACCGGATAAGGCCGAGGTCCGACTCAAAGCTAGAGAGAGACGTCAAAGTATGTCATCAAACGGATTCCACTCAAGCGCAGGGCGCTTCCATAATCTGCGATCGCTGTTCAGCATTTTTTCAAGCGACCTGGCGATTGATCTCGGCACCGCGAATACGCTGGTGTACGCGCGTGGCAAGGGCATCGTGGTGAACGAGCCTTCGATCGTGGCCATCAACAAGAACACCGCGGAGGTGGAAGCGGTGGGCAAAGAGGCGAAAGAGATGCTGGGCCGCACGCCGGGCAACATCGTCGCCATCAAGCCCATGAAGGATGGCGTGATCGCCGACTTCAAGGTCACGGAAAAGATGTTGAACTACTTCATCCAGAAGGCGCACAACCGCAAGATGCTGGTGCATCCGCGCATCGTGATCGGGGTGCCGTCGGAGATCACGCAGGTGGAAAAGCGCGCGGTCATGGATTCGGCCTACCGCGCCAAGGCGAGCGAAGTGCACCTGGTGGAGCAGGCCATGGTGGCGGCGATCGGCGCCGGGCTGCCCATCACCGAGCCCTCGGGCAACATGGTGGTCGATATTGGCGGCGGCACGACTGACATCGCGGTGATTTCGCTGAGTGGCATCGTCTACTCGCGCTCGGTGCGGATGGCGGGCAACCAGATGGACGAAGCCATCATGAATTACCTGAAGCGGAAATATAACCTGCTGATCGGCGAGCGCACCGCCGAGCAGATCAAGATCGAGATCGGGTCGGCGTACCCGCTCGACAAGCCGCTGACCATGGAGATCAAGGGGCGCAACCTGATCGAAGGCGTGCCCAAGACGATTACGGTGGATGACAGCGAGATTCGCGAGGCGTTGAGCGAGTGCGTATCGACGATCATGAATGCGATCCGCGTAGCACTGGAGCGCACGCCGCCCGAACTGTCGGCCGATATCTCGGATCGCGGCATCGTGCTGACCGGCGGCGGGGCGCTGCTGAAGAATCTGGATAAGCGCATCCGGGAAGAAACCGGCTTGCCGGTGTCGATTGCCGACGACCCGCTGTGCAGCGTGGTGCTGGGCACGGGCAAGATGCTCAGCGACTTCAAGCTGCTGCGGAAGATTTCGATCGAGTAGTACGAGTACCCAGTACCGAGTACCGAGTACCGAGTACAGGCGAGATCACAAGAGGAACGAAGTCGAACCGCCAGGGGCACGACGGTACACGAAGGGCGGAAGTGCCCGCGCCACACGCGAAATTGACCGCTGAGGGCTGAAAGCTGAGAGCTGACAGCTGACAGCTGAATGAGAACTGTAGTCCATGGAATCCGTCCTCAGCCGCTATAAGAATCTGATCGTGCTGGTAGTGATCCTGTTCGCCCAGGTGCTGGGGCTGGCGGTGCAGGTCAAGCGCACCAGCGATACCGAATCCAGCCGGCTGATCCGGATTTGGGCGGTGAGCGCGGTGACTCCGTTCGAGCGGGCCTTCAACCGGGTGCAGAACGGCACCTGGAATCTCTGGCACAACTACTTCTATCTGCGCGGGGTGCGCGCCGAGAACCGCGCGCTCAAGCAGGAGATCCAGCAACTGCGGCTCGAGCAGGTGCGGGAGAGCGAGGACGCGGACCAGGCGCGGCGCCTGCAGTCGCTGCTGGGATTCAAGGAACAGTACATCGAGAAGACGCTGCCGGCGCAGGTGATCGGCTCCAGCGGCAGCGAGTTATCGCGGTCGGTGTTCATCGATAAGGGAGACAAGGACGGGGTGCGGCCCGACATGGCGGTGATCACGGCCGATGGGATTGTGGGCAAGGTGCTCAAGACGTTCCGCTCCACGTCGACGGTGCTGCTGATTGACGATCAGAGCAGCGGGGTGGGCGGAATCCTGGAGAAATCGCGGTTGCAAGGCATTGTGCGCGGCACGGCCGGCGGGGAGGTGGTGCTCGAGCGGGTGATGAGCGACGAAGAGGTGAAGCCCGGCGAGCAGGTGCTGACCAGCGGCGGAGACCGCATTTTTCCGAAAGGGCTGCCGGTGGGGATGGTCACCAGGGTGAGCCCCGGCCAGGAGCTGTTCCTGAATATCCGCTTGCGGCCGGCGGCGAACCTGGCGAAGCTGGAAGAGGTGCTGGTGGTGACGCAGGTAGTGGACAAGCAGCCGGAGGCGCGAGCGGGCAGCGGGGTGCGGGCGGTCGACATCTTGGCGCAGCGGTTGCCCTCGGTGCCGGATAAGCCCGCCGAGGATCCGAACAATCCGAATAAGGTAAGCGAGACGCCGGAGGGGAGCGCGAAGCCCGGCGTGGCGGCGGCGACCGCTCCGCGTGCTGGCGCCGCCAAGCCCAGCCAGGGCGCGCCCATGAACGCGCAGGGGCTGGCCGAAACAAATATTACGCAGGGAGTCGAGACGCCGAGGCCGGAAGAGGCTGGGAATCCAGGTTCTCCCGAGACCGCCAAACCCGCGGCCAATGCGAAGCCCGCGCTGAACCCGAAGACGCCCGCGGGCGCAAAGACGCCGGGCGCTTCTGGAAACACGGCCCCTGGATCTGCCGCTGCTGGATCGGCCGCAACTGGATCGGCAACGAAGCCGGCCGGCAAGCCTTCCACCACCGCGACCCGGCCGAAGGCCACTCCTCCGGTCTCGACCGAGCCCCCACAGGACGCCCCGCAATAACGTGCCTATCACTTACACATCCGGGGAGCAAGTTGAGGTTTACCGGTTCAGCCTTCCGGTCACGATTGGGGTTCCGGTGCTGGCGGTCTGGCTGCAGTCGTTCCTGTCGCTGCACTTTCAATTCTTCACCATGTTCGACCTGCCGCTGCTGGTGACGATTTTCTTTGCCATGGCGCGCCGGAATCCGATCTCGGGGCTGGTGACCGGGGCGTCGATCGGGCTTTTCCAGGACGCGCTGACCCACTTCCCGCTGGGTGTTTACGGGATTGCCAAGACGATTGTGGGCTACGGCGCCTCGTCGCTGGGCGTAAAGCTGGACGTGGAGAACGCCGGGGCGCGGTTCCTGGTCACGCTCTTCTTTTATGTGGTGCACGAGATCGTGTACTTCACGGTGGCGCGGGGCATGGTCAACCTGACGCTGCACTGGAGCTGGTCGCGGGAACTGCTCTCGGGACTGGCGAACGCGATCGTGGGCGTGTTCTTGTACTTCTTGCTGGACCGGTTTAAGCAGAGGACGTAGAGCAGGCTTGAAAACCGTCGTCGGTCGTTGGTCGTTGGCTTTCCGAGGCGGACGGCGGGAGAATAGGCGGTAGAGACGCGGCTTGCCGCGTCTGGGACGGGCACGATGCGTTAGTGCGATCCGTGTCCCCCGGAACGTTATTGGGATGCCCGGGATTTCAAAGATAGCGCAAGCGGAGACGGGGCAAGCCCCGTCTCTACCGGCGAGCGGGTGGCCGATCGAAAGTGGTGGGTTGGAGATCGTCGCCGATGACCGACGACCGAGAGCCAACGACCAACGACGAACGACCAACGACGGTTTTTAAAGCCTAAAGCCTGCAAGCCTAGAGCCTGTTTTCCATGTTTGGACGCGACGAAAAAGTATCGGCGATCCGGTTGACGGCGGTGCAGTACATCATCCTCGTCATCTTCCTGATTCTCGCCTACGGGTTGTGGCGGCTGCAGGTGATGCAGTCCGACTTCTATGCCCAGATGGCGGAGAAGAACCGGATCCGCAATGTGCCGATTCTGGCGCCGCGCGGCAAAATCCTCAATCGCGAAGGGCGGGTGATCGTCGACAACTACCCCTCGTTCTCGGCCTTGCTGCTGCGGGATTCGTCGCGCGATCTGAATGCCGATGCCGACCTGATTGCCAGCGGCCTGCACCTGGATGCGAACGAAGTGCGCGAGCGCGTGCGCAAAGCCGCCGGCATGCCGCAGTATCAGCCCATCTTTTTAAAAGACGACATCACGCAGGACGAGCAGGCGTTCATCGAAGCGCATAAGAACGAGCTGCCCGAGCTGGACACGATCATGACGCACCGGCGGCTGTATCCGCTCAACGGGTTCATGGCGCACCTGATCGGCTACGTGGGCGAAGTCACCGAAGACATGCTCAACCAGCCGCAGTACGAGTTCTACAACCCGGGCGACGTGGTGGGCGTGTCGGGAGTGGAGAAGCAGTACAACCAGATCCTGATGGGGAAAAACGGGTCGCGGCGGGTGCTGGTCAACAGCCACGGGCGCGAAGTAGGGCGGCTGGACGAGACGCCGGCCGAGCCCGGCAAGCAGCTCAAGCTGACGGTGGACATCGATCTGCAGATTGCGGCGGAAGAGGCGCTGGAAGGGAAGAATGGGGCGATCGTGGCCATGGATCCGCGCAATGGCGAGATCCTGGCGATGGTGAGCCGGCCGACCTTCGATCCCAACGATTTTGCGGTACGCATCTCGCGCGACGAGTGGAACCGGCTGGTGAACGACGACGAGCACCCGCTGTTGAACAAGGCGATCCAGGCGCAACTGGCCCCGGGATCGACGTTCAAAATCATCATGGCGACGGCGGGGCTGCAGGAGGGCATCGCGCAGGATCTGCACGTGAACTGCGGCGGGGGCGCGACCTTCTATGGCCGCTACTTCAAGTGCTGGATCAGCGCGATCCACGGCGCGCATGGGCCGGTGGACATTTCGAAGGGGATCTACCAGTCGTGCGATGTGTTCTTCTATACGCTGGCCGAGCGGCTGGGCATCGACCGGATCGCGAAGTATGCGACCGCGTTCGGCATGGGACAGAAGACGGGCATCGACCTGCCGCAGGAAGCGTCGGGGGTGATGCCGTCGGAGGAGTGGAAGATCCGCAACTTCAAGCAGAAGTGGTTTGCGGGCGAGACGATTTCGGTGGGCATCGGGCAGGGGGCGGTGGCGGCGACGCCGATCCAGTTGGCGCGGGCCATCGGCGGGATCGCCAGCGATGGCGTGCTGCACCGGCCGCATGTGGCGTTTCCCAACGAATTGCCCGAGGGGTTGAAGCCGGTGTCGAAGGTGCCCGATGAAGTGCGGGTGCCGATCGACGAGAAGAATTGGGAAATCATTACGGATGCGATGGCGAATGTGCCGACGCCGCTGGGCACGGCGGGCAGCGCGCATCTGCAGGGGATTGATTTTGCCGGGAAGACGGGCAGCGCGCAGACCATCAGCAACACGCTGAAAGCGAAGCTGGGGGCGTTTGGGAAGGCGAACTACAAGGACAATGCGTGGTTCGTGGGAGTGACGCCGCGGCGGAATCCGGAGCTGGTGGTGTGCGTGTTGTACGAGGGCGGCGAGCACGGGCAGTTCGCGGCTCGGGTGGCGGCGCAGGTGGTGAAGTCGTATGTGGAGAAGCAGCGGCGGTTGCCGACCAAGATGGCAAAGGCCGATGCGAAGGTCGAAATGGGGGCAGTGTGGAATGAACCGGATCCCGATGGCAAGGGCGGGGAGTTCGGGGCGGGGCATTTCTATCTGAAGATTCCGCGGACGCGGTTGCCGCTGGCGACGGCGGCGCCGGGGGTGGAGTAGTACCGAGTGCCCAGTCAAGCAAAAACCCTTTAACCACAGGGGACACAGAGGAACACTGAGGGAATTGAACCGCGGAGGGCACGAAGGAAAGCTTGAACCGCAGAGGATTCGCGAAGGGCGGGAAGGTGGCGGTTGCGATGGCGGGCGTCGTTAAGGCGCAAGTTTCGGGTGGACGGGCGAGGACGCCCGTCACTCCATGAGGCGGAAGGGAGCACGCGAAGAAAAGCAGGTTCTTCGCTTCGCTCAGAATGACAATTTTATTTTTGGGGGTTGAAAGCAAGGGGTAGAGAGCTGACGACCGAAAGGTGAGAGCTGAGAGCCGAAAGCTGTTAGCGGCGAGCCGAAAGCTGAGAGCTGAAAGCTGACAGCTGACAGCTGAAAGCCGAAAAAAGCTCGAAGCCCGCAGCCCGTAGCTCTAAGCGGATTTCCCATGTCACGTTACGTTTCATTTCGCGATTTTGACTGGCTGTTGCTGGTCTTTGTGCTGATGATCTGCGGGCTCGGGGTCATGGAGATTCGCAGCGCGACCATGCACACCAAGTTCGCCGGGGCGCACCTCAAGCAGCTGTACTGGATTGCGGGCGGGGTGGCGGGAATGCTGCTGCTCAGCATGGTGAATTACCAGGCGCTGCTCGAGCAGGTGCACTGGATGTACATCGCGGCCATCGCGTCGTTGATGTCGGTGATGATCTTCGGGCAGAAATACCTGGGGGCGCGGCGCTGGGTCAAGCTGCCGGGGGGGATTCACTTCCAGCCTTCGGAGTGGGTGAAGCTGATTTTGATCCTGGCGGTGGCCAAGTACTTTGCCGACCTGCACCAGCGGGAGCTTTCCTGGTCGGACTTCATCAAGGCAGGGGCGATCGTCGGGGTGCCCATGCTGATGGTGCTGGCGCAGCCGGACCTGGGGACGGCGCTGACCTATATGCCCATCGCCCTCATGGGGCTGTTCCTGGGCGGGGTGCGGGCGAAGCAGGCGGTGGCAGTGGTGCTGCTGGCGGGCCTGATGATGCCACTGGCCTGGCACAAGCTGAAGCCGTACCAGAAGGAGCGGCTGGTCAGCTTCATGGAGCCGGAGGCGGACCGCCAGGGGTCGGGCTACCAGGTGATCCAGTCGCTGATCGCGGTGGGGTCGGGGGGTATCTGGGGAGGTACGGGGACGCAGACCCATCTCTCGTATCTGCCGGTGCCGCAGACAGATTTCATTTTTGCGGCGTTTGCCGAGGAGCACGGCTTTATAGGCGCGTTGGGGGTACTGCTGTTATACTTTATCGTGCTGATGCGGTTGACCCAGAACGCCCAGACGGCGCCTGACCGCGCCGGGACGTTCGTGGTAATGGGGGTGGTGGCGGTGCTTAGCTTCCACATCCTGGTCAATGTCGGCATGGTGGTCGGCTTTATGCCGGTTACCGGAATACCTTTGCCACTGATGAGTTACGGCGGGTCGTCCGTCCTGTTTATGTTTCTGGCATTGGGCATGGTCATGAACGTCCGCATGCGCCGGTTCGTCAACTGAAGGCAGGCGGGCAAAGTTGGGCAGCTGAAACAGGCCGCCCAGGGAAAACAAGATTACGAGCGCCCTCGCGTTAAGAGGGCACGCACCGGCAAAGAAGTGGAGAGCCGGGCAGGGATTGCAGCAACGCGCAGCCGGGCAGGTAACGGCCCCCTCCGTAGGAGAGAGCGGTCACAAACCCGAAGCGCAAACGCGATTACGTGCACAAGATTCCGAAGCTTTCGCTCAGGATTCGCTCCTGGAGTGCTTTCCAGGAGAGGGACCGGGGTGTACCCGGGACCGTACCCATCGCAACGCTCGTTCCTCCCCTCCTCTCTGTCTTCTGACCGGTGAACACACAGGCCGCTGAGCGGCCAACCGGAGTCCGAATGACAAAAGAACTATTTGTGTCGTCCACCCCTCACGAAACCAAGGTGGGATTGGTGGAGGACGATCAGCTAGCCGAAATTTACCTGGAGCGGGAGAACGAATACACGCTTGCAGGCTCCATTTACAAAGGGCGGGTGACGCGGGTGCTGCCGGGCATGCAGTCGGCGTTTGTCGACATTGGCCTGGAACGTGACGCCTTCCTTTATGTTTCCGACTTCATGGAGTTGGAAGATCACGACGAGGATTTGACCGAGACCGTTCCGACGAACCGTCCGGTGGCGCAGGAGACACGTCCGCGACAGGCGCCCGCCGCGGCGCCCGCGCCGCCGCCTGCGGGACCATCGGGGTCGTACGTGATTGAGTCCGAGCCGTTCGAGGGCGAGGGGACGGCCGAGGCCGCGCCGCTTCCCTCAGCCGGGGAAGGGGAGAGCGGCGGGGAAGAGCCGCGGGAGCGAGGCTGGCGGGGCCGCCGCAGCCGCCGCCGTGGCCGGCGCGGGGATCGCAATGACCGCAGTGAACGTTCGGATCGGGGGGAGCGTTCGGATCGCGGGGAACGGGGATCGTTCTCGGAGTCGCGATTCTCGCGGCACACGAGCGAGCCAAGCTCTTCGCGCAGTGACGAGTTTGGGCCGCCTCCCGGATATCAGCCGATCATCCTGCCCGGAGAATCCAT
>Ga0126373_10000716_pt1 | contig 22400 bp, 22 predicted proteins | sample PanSoiMetPlot_11_FD_92545 | JGI IMG/M metagenome (GOLD analysis project Ga0126373, IMG submission 92545) | Tropical forest soil microbial communities from Panama - MetaG Plot_11 | ecosystem: Environmental > Terrestrial > Soil > Tropical forest > Bulk soil | place: Panama | collected 2016-02-17 | reverse complement strand
TCGCCCGACGCTCACGGTAAGCTCCTGCCTCACGACCTGGCTGTCATGGGCAGTCTAGCCACGACCCACGGTCTTGATCGGCCGCCGACGAGGCGCCCCTGCTTCCTGGCAGGCCAAGCGCCGCAGTGATAGCGCCCCGAATGTCGGTCACCTCGGTGATCTCCAGCTGTGCGCCGCCAGCGGCGTCAACCGCTCGCAGGCGCGATGAGCCGCCGTTCGCCTGCCCGTGGCCCGCCGATCCGGCAGGCGGCATCAGATCGGATCCGGCCGGGACTATCGCGCGCCGGAACCCCATCCGCTCCGCCTCGGCGAGCCGGCGCCGGATGCCGGTGACCCGGCGTATCTCGCCGGCGAGCCCGATCTCGCCGACGGCGACCAGGTCCGCGGGCACGCTGATGTCCGCCAGCGCGCTGGCAGCCGCGAGCCCCACCGCTAGATCCACTGATGGCTCGGTCAGCCGCACGCCGCCTACCGTAGCTGCGAACACATCGCGGCGGCCCATCTGCAGCCGCGCGCGCCGCTGCAGGACTGCGAGCATCATGCCCACCCGGGCCGAGTCCAGACCGGATACCACCCGCCGCGGCGGCAGGTCGGCGGCGACCGGACCCACCAGCGCCTGCACCTCGGCGAGCAGCGGCCGCCGGCCTTCGAGCGTCACCGTTACACAGGTACCGGGGACCGGGTCGTGCCGCTGCGACAAGAACAACCCGCTCGGGTCTGGCAGCCCCGCAAGTCCGGACTCGCCGAGCTCGAAGCAGCCGAACTCGTCCGTCGGGCCGAACCTGTTCTTGAGCGCTCGTACCATCCGCAACTGCCCGCGTGAGTCGCCATCGAAATGCAACACCACGTCAACCAGATGCTCCAGGGTGCGCGGCCCGGCCACAGTGCCGTCCTTGGTGACGTGCCCGACCAGCACGGTGGTCAGAGTGCGCTGCTTGGCCAGCGCGGTGAGCGCGGCGGTGATCTCCCGCACCTGGGTGACGCCACCGGGCACGCCATCGACACCCGCCGCGCTGATTGTCTGCACTGAGTCGACGATGAGCAACGCCGGGTCAACGGCCTGCACGTGTCCGAGCAGCGCGGCGAAGTCAGTCTCAGCAGCGAGGTACAGCGAGTCAGAGATCGCGCCGATCCGGTCCGCCCGTAGCCGGACCTGCGCTGCCGACTCCTCCCCGGTCACATACAGCACCCGGCTGGTCGCCGCCGCAAGCGCGCCGGCCTCGAGCAACAGAGTCGACTTCCCCACACCCGGCTCGCCCGCGAGCAGTACGACGGCGCCCGGCACGAGGCCACCGCCGAGCACTCGGTCCAGCTCGCTCATCCCGGTCGGCCTGGCCCTGGCTGCGTCGGCGTCAACCCGCCCGATCGGCACCGCTGCCGTGGATGGCTGTACCGCCCGCAGCTGTGCTCTTGAACCCGCCCGGCCAAGCTCGTCAGTGCGGCCTTCGGCGACTGTGCCCCATTCCCCGCACTCGCCGCACCGGCCGGCCCACTTGGCGCTTCGCCAGCCGCAGGCGGTGCACTCAAAGAGAGCGGTTGCTGATCTTGCCATGCTGGGAAGGTATCGGGTACTGCCGACAGCGGGCCGTCGCCGGGCAGGCCTGCGCGCCGGACAGCATAAGCTGGAAGGCAGGGGGGTGCCGTCCCCGCGAGCCTGGAAGGACGTCGGAGCACGGCGGCAGGGGCTTGGCGCCCGGGTGACGTTCGTGTAATCCTGGGTGGGCAGAGGAGAAGCAATTGCGCAGGTCACAGCGGTGACAGCGATCAAGGTCGCGCTGTCGACCGCCTCTGTCTTCCCGGAGCGGACGCCGGACGCCTTCGAGACCGCAGCCCGGCTCGGCTACGACGGGATCGAGGTCATGGTGACCGCCGACCCAGTGAGCCAGGACGCCGCCGTGCTGCGCAAGCTATCTGACTATCACGCCGTCCCAGTCGTGGCCATCCACGCGCCCAATCTGCTGATCACGCAGCGGGTCTGGGGCCGCGATCCGTGGACCAAGCTGGAGAAGTCGCGAGACCTCGCGGCAGCGCTTGACGCCCGCGTGGTAGTCGTGCACCCCCCGTTTCGCTGGCAGCGCGAGTACGCCAAAGACTTCCAGGCCGGTATCGCCGCGATGGCTGCGGACGGTGATGTTGCCTTCGCGGTGGAGAACCTTTATCCGCTGCTGCGGGGCGAGACAGAGATAGCGGCGTACGCGCCGCACTGGAACCCGGTCGAGATGGACTGCGAGGCAGTCACGCTCGACGTCTCGCATGCCTCGGTGTCGGGTTCCGACGTACTGGCTATGGCCGACGAACTCGGCAGCCGGCTGGCGCACGTACACATGGGCGACGACAGCAAACCTGGCCTGCCGGACGAGCACCTGGTACCTGGCCGCGGCAATCAGCCGTGCGCGGAACTGCTCAAGTGGCTAAGCCGGACTCGCTACACCGGTCACGTCGTGCTTGAAGTAAGCACGCACCGCGCCCCGACCATCGCCGACCGGCATGCTGACCTGGCAGAGTCGCTGGAGTTCACTCGCAAGCATCTGGCGGGCGCCAAGTCAGCACGCGCGCGCACCCGCAGCTAAACCGCAGACGCTACGCCTCCAGTATCAGCGTGACCGGGCCGTCGTTGACCAGTTCGAGAAGCATGTGAGCACCGAACACGCCCGTCTCGACGCTCGCTCCGAGACCGCGTAGCGCTTCGGCGAACGCGGTCACCAGCGGCTCGGCCACCGGTCCCGGCGCCGCCGCGCTCCAGCTCGGCCGCCGTCCCTTGGCAGTGTCGGCGTAGAGCGTGAACTGGCTCACGACGAGCAGCGGCGCGCCCACGTCGGCGCACGACTTCTCGCCCGCCAGGATCCGCAAGTTATAGACCTTGGTGGCAAGCGCTGCGGCCGTCGCCTCTGTGTCACTGTGCGTGACGCCGAGCAATACCACAATGCCGGGTGCAGTCAGTCGGCCGACCACCGCCCCGTCAACGGTAACGCTGGCCTGGCTGGCTCGCTGAACGACGGCTCGCACGAGTCAGGATTCTGCCATGCCCCTGGCTGACACCCGGCGAGCGTCGCGCCACTGGCCCCGGCGACCTGCTATCGAGCCGGGAACGCGGCCGAATAGACTGCGGTAGCCCGCACCCCGGCGGCACAGGAAGGGCTGGTGACACGACATCATGGCAGTCAGCGGTAAGCCCGATCGCGGTGGCCAGGCCACGCTGATTACCGTGGCCCCGACGGGCGCGGAGGTGGAGAAGTCTGCCGTTCCCGCCCTGCCGGTCACGCTGGAGGAACTGGTTACCACCGCCAAGGAATGCCGGGAGGCTGGCGCGGCGGTAATTCACGTGCACATCAGGGACGCTGACGCGAAGCCCACGCTCGACATCGGCAGGCTGACCGATACCGTGCACGCGCTGCGCGAGTCCACCGACCTGATCGTGCAGCTGTCAACCGGCGGAGCGGTCACGGACAGTTTCGAGCGGCGCCTGGCCGTGCTGGACGCGGGCCCGGATGCCTGCTCACTGACCTGCGGCACGGTGAACTTCGGCGACGGCGTGTTCATGAATCCGTGGGGCTTCATGACCGAGCTCTACGCAAAGACACAGGCGCTCGGCGTCGTGCCGGAATTTGAGCTGTTCGACTTCGGGCACATTGCCGCGCTGCACCGCCTGCTCGCCGAGTACGGGCCGCCAGCCGGCGGGCACGTGCACTGCGACCTGGTAATGGGCGTTCCCGGCGGGATGCCAGGGGATGCTCTCACGCTGGTGCATGCCGTCTCGGCGTTGCCGCCCGGTGCCACCTGGTCAGCTACCGGGATCGGGCGAACGTCGCTGCCGGTGCTGTTCGCGGCCCTCGCAGCCGGCGGACATCTGCGGGTCGGCATGGAGGACACGGTTACGTTTGCCCGCGGCCGGCCCGTTACGAGCAACGCGGAGCTGGGGGAGCGAGCTGCCGGAGCCGCCGCGCTAGCGCAGCGCCCGGCCATGACGCCCGCTGCGGCGCGCGAGATGCTGGGGGTGCCCGATCACCGCTGACATCGTGGACTCAGGTAGCTCGGCCAGTTCGGCTACCGACGGTGTGACTACCGATGGTGTGACTGCCGATGGTTTGCGTGATAGCAGGGCGACTAACCCGGTGCTGGCGGAAGTCATCCGGTCGGGGTTCCTCGAGTCGCGCCACCGCGGGGCTATCGCGGCTATCTCCGCTGACGGTCGTGTGCTGCTCGCGGCCGGGACGTCGGATGCCCCGATCTTGCCGCGCTCATCGAATAAGCCCTTCCAGGCTGCCGCAATGCTCCGCTGTGGCCTCAAGCTGGATGGCAAGCTTCTCGCGCTGGCTGCGGCAAGTCACTCTGGCGAAGACTTCCACGTGGACGGCGTCCGGGCGATCCTGGCATCTGTCGGTCTGACGGAGGACGCCCTGCAGTGCCCGCCCGACTACCCGCTGGACGAGCAGGCGAACCGGGCCATGATTGCGGCCGGTGCCAAGCCGGACCGCATCCACATGAACTGCAGCGGCAAGCACGCGGCGATGCTGGCGACCTGCGTGGCGGCGGGCTGGCCCACGGAGAGCTATCGCGACCCCGGGCACCCGCTGCAAGTTCAGATTAAGTCCGTTATCAGCAGGCTGGCCGGCGAGCCGGTCGCGGCTATCGGCGTGGACGGCTGCGGCGCGCCGCTGATGGCGATCTCGGTGGCCGGGCTGGCCAGGGCGTTCCGCGCCGTTGTGCTTGCCGAGCCAGGGACTGCGGAACGTGCCGTCGCCGACGCGATGCGCGCCCACCCGGAGTGGACCTCCGGCACGACCAGGCCTGAGCGCGCGCTGATGACGGCGATACCTGGCCTGCTGCTGAAGTCCGGCGCCGACGGTGTGGAGGGCTTCGCTCTAGGCGACGGCAGGGCAGGCGCGTTCAAGATAGAGGACGGCGCGGCCCGCGGCAGGGTGCCCGTCACCGTGCAGCTACTGCGGCAGTTGCGCGCGGACGCTGAACCCGGTGCCGACGTCGACGCATTCAATGCGCTTGCGACCAGCCCGGTTTACGGCGGCGGGAAGGTGGTCGGCGAGATCAGGGCGATCCGGCTGAGTGTGACACGTTAGCGGGCGGCCCGGTTAGCTGCCGGCCTGGCTGACTGCGAGCTAGCAGGCGAGCGGCCGTTCGGCCCGGTGCTTGCTGGCGCAGTACTGGCTCGTCCGGTGCTGGCTGGTGCTGGGCTGCTCGGCGACGGGGTTGGCTGCGGCGCGGTAACTGAGCTTGGCAGGCTCACCAGGCAGGTACGGTTCGCTCCGCCGTGCGGGAACGCCTCGGCCAGGCCATCGGCTATGTACTGCCCTCGCTTCGCATACCCGGCCGAGGTGTAGTGGATGCCGTCACTGATGAACCAGCTGCGCTGAGGCAGCACGGCCCAGTTGAACACGCGCATGTTCGGGTAGCGCGCGCAGGCTTGCGTGAGCGCGCTGTTCCACTTCTGCATATTGGCCTCGGCATAGGGGCCGTTGCGCAGAATCGAGACGACGTTCACCCACATGACCGGGTCCCCTTGGGTGACCCGCATCATGTCGTTGATCCGCGCGGGGAGCCCCGCATCCGAGCCGACGGCGACGTCTGCGGTGTCGTTGGTGCCGAGCGCGATCACCCAGCAGCCGTGAAAGCCTTGCTTGATGAGCTGACGCACAGCTTGCTGCCCGTTCGTTGTGCCTGGCAGTACCTCCACGACAGAGCGCGCGCCGGTGATGTTCGAGTAGACGCTTTGCACGCCGACATCCTCATACTGGGCGGCAAGCCGCAGGTGCCTGGGCAGGTAGTCGGCGGAGACCATGCCTTCGGAGGTGGAATCGCCGATATGCGCGACCGAGGTGCACGACGTGCGCAGCGGCCCGTTCGGCCCGCCGGACTCTGCGCTGTTGCCGTGCGCGCCGTGCGCCGCCTTGCCGCTGACGTGGCTGACTGAATTTGACGAACCTGACAACGCGCCAGAGCCGGTCCCGAGGGCAGCAGTGGTTGAGGTGGCCGGGACGGCCACCGCGCCCGCGAGCCCTGCGCACGCCACTATCACGACGCCGGTCGAGCCGGTGACGGCCGCGATCTTCGGCACGCCGAGCCCGCCGAACTGGCGGGTGCGGACCCGGCGCCAGGCGCGGTTGATGGCGCCGTGACGCACTGGCTCCTCGACGAACTTCCAGGACAGTGCCGCGAGCCCAATGCTCGTAGCGATCTGCCACGCGACCCTGGGCAAGTCCTCAGTGCCACCCGCTGGCGTCGTCAGCACGATGACCGGATAGTGCCACAGGTATATTCCGTAGGACCGGACGCCGACCCAGCGCAGCGGCCGCCAGCTGAGGGCAGCCCCGACCAGGCTCCCCGGGCAAGCGGCTGCGGCCACGACCGCTGCTGTAGCAATCGCCAGCACGGTCAGGCCGCCGTGGTACAAGAACATCGAGTACTGGCCGACTCGCCAGATCATCACCGCGATCACGCCGAGGCCGAGTGCGGCAGGAACGTCCAGGACGCGGCTAGTTGTCCGGCTAGCCCGACTTGCGGTGCCGCTGGACCATACCATCGCGAGCGCGGCGCCGACCAAAAGCCCGCAGGCCCTGGTGTCAGTGCCTTCGTAGACCCTGGTCGGATCGACGGCTGGCTGATACAGGGCCCACATGAGGACGGCCGAACCGGCAGCCAGCGCTAGCGTCGGCAAAGCTAGCCAGCGGATCGAGCCCGCGCTGCGGTGCCGCCGGATGAAGAAGAGCCCGGCCAGCAGCAGCCAGGGCCAGATCAGGTAGAACTGCTCTTCGACCGCAAGCGACCAGAGGTGATCAAGCGGCTGCGGCGGGGCGAACCTGGAGAAATAAGACTGCCCCTGCACTATCAGATACCAGTTGCTTGAGTAGGTGGCCGCGGCCAAGACGGGGCCTCGAAGGCCGGCGAGACGTGCCCGGTCCATCAGCGTGACCCACGCCGTCACGATCGCCAGCATGACGAACAGCGCGGGCAGCAGCCGACGGGCCCGGCGCGCCCAGAAGTTGGCCAGCTGCGCCCGTCCCGTGGCCAGCCACCGGCTGAGCAACAGGTCGGTAATGAGATATCCGCTCAGTGTGAAGAACAGCGCGACGCCGAGTAGCCCGCCGGGCGCCCAGCTGAACTGCTCATGGAAGGCGATAACAGCCAGTACTGCGATGGCGCGAAGTCCGTCGAGTCCCGGCATGTATCGCTGATCCGAGCCAACAGGCTTCGGCATGTTTCCCCCTGGCGTTGCGACTCCAGCGCCGGGGAACTACCCCAAGCAGTCTTTTGACTACGTATTGTTATCGACAAAAGATGTACCGGAACTAGCCTGTGTAGTGCACTGTCTTAGTGCACTACACAGGCGCTCCGCTGCCCGTCTGCCGGGAATGCCATGGCAAGCGCGTGGGAAATGGCTTGCGCGTGAATGGCATACCCCGCTGACGTGTAATGGATGCCATCCTCGAGATGCCAGCCGGGCTGAACCATCGCTGCCCAGTTGAAGATCCGCATGTTGGGGTAGGCGGCGCAGGCAGCGACGAGTTCGTTGTTCCACAGCTGCATGTTGGCCTCCGACCACGGCCCGCTGCTGACGTCGGTCTCGACGTTGACCCACATGACCGGCTCGCCGTGCGCAGCGGACATCATCTCCCGGATCCGTGCGGCAATGCTGACGGGAGATCCGATGGCCACGTTGGCGGCATCGTTGGTACCGAGTGCGAACACCCAGCAACCCCGGAAGCCCGCCTGGTACCAGCCGATGGCAGCGCGATACCCGTTGAGCTGGCCGGGCAACTGCTCGACGATGGAGCGTCCGCCGGAGGCGTTGATCCAGACATGGCCAACGCCGACGTCGTGGTACTGCGCGGCCAGCCGCTGGGCTGGGTCAGGCAACGACTGCGGCGACACCATTCCCACAGAGAGGGAATCACCGATATGCCCGACTGAGGAACATGAGGTCTGGTTCGCCATAACTCGTGCGTCGCTCGACCATGGCCGGGGGGCTGCGAGCGGGCCGGCCGATGCAGACCGAGGAGCAGATGCCAGCGGCTGCACGCTGTGTGCGCCGATTCCTGACAAGCCACGGCCGGTGAAGACACCAGCCGAGGCGGCGCCCGCAACTGATAGCAGGACTACGGCGGAGACTGCGGCAATGAAGGCCAGCCTGCGCCTTCCGCCCGGTCGGCCAGCTGCGGACGCCTCGCTAGGCGGCGGCATCGAGCCGGGCCCCGTACGCCAGCTCATGGCCGTCTCCTTCGCGTCGTCGTGCCCCTGCCAAGGTATGGCACCTCCGGACGGTCTCGTCCGCGGTGCAGCACCGGGCTAGGCAGGGCATCGCTTCCGGTGGGTACCCAGACCGCCATCTTTCATGGGATGTGCCCAGCCGCGGACAAGGCGCTAGCCACCCTGTTTGCAGTTGCAAGCACTGCGGTGCGAGACTGGAATCATGAGTCCGGTGAACGTAAGCGCCATCGGCGCATACATCAGAGAACAGCGAGAGCAGGCCAAGATTTCGCTTCGCCAGCTAGCGCAATCGGCCGGCATCTCCAACCCTTACCTCAGCCAGATCGAACGCGGTTTGCGGCGGCCCAGCGCCGACATCCTCCAGCAGATTGCCAAGGGACTTCGAATCTCAGCAGAAGCGCTCTACGTCCAGGCTGGGTTCCTTGAGGACAAAGCGCCTGGGTCAGTTGTCCGGGACGCTCTGCTCACCGATCCCGAACTGACCGAGCGGCAGAAGCAGATGCTGATCGAGGTCTATGAGTCCTTCCGCAAGGAGACTGCGATGGCGCGGGCGGAGGCGGCCGAACTTGATGACGACCAGACTGGCCTGACTCCCGACGAGGCGGCGCTGACCTGGCCGGAGAACCTCAGCCCAGCGTCTCTGGCTGGCCTGCCGCGAAGGCTGGCGATTGCGGCCGCCTACACCGAGGCTGACGAGGCCGGCGACCAGGGCGCCGACGAGGACTACCCTGGCGGTCCGGTTAAGAGCGACCGGCCCGGGCGCTACCTGCAGGACGTCAGCTACGAGCGGACAGGCAGCGACCAGGACGAGCCTGCGCCGGATAGGGACCCTGGCCAGGACAACTCCCGCGGGAGGTCACGGCATGAGCAGGAGTCGAAGCGAGGGGAGCCCGGTCAGGACGGCACGCTCCACCAGTTCCCGCCCCCGGCCGGGACCAGGTAGCGTATCGCCGTGAACATTGTGGACCCGACCGCCCTGTCGATCATTGGCTGGTTCTTCTGGGTGCTGCTGCTCGGCGCGTTCGTGATCGAAGCCTGGGCCTTCGGCGACGCGCTGCGGCGTCCCGCGGCGGCATTCCCTGCCGCTGGCAAGCAGACCAAGCCGATCTGGCTGGTGATTCTCGGAGTCGCCTTCGTAATCGGCATAGCCGGAGCCCTCGGCAAGCTCTCGCTGGTCAGTATGTTCCCCATTATCGCCTTTGTCGCGGCTGCGATCTACCTCGTCGATGTGCGGCCGAAGATTAATTCTCTAAAGTCGGGAACGCGCCAGGGTCCTTACGGTCCGTGGTGACCGGGCGGGCCATCTCATGACGGAATCTGACTGGCGTACGCACCGCCTCGAGCTCACCGATCAGACGCTGCGCGAGTGGGACGCGATCGTGCTGTATGCCGGCCAGGACGGCATCGTGCTTGACCGGTCGGCCTTCTACCCGGGTGGCGGCGGTCAGCCGCCTGACCAGGGCGTGCTGCTCTGGGGAGGCGTACAGACCCGGATCGAGGGGGCCAGGAAAGGCGACGACCTTTACCTGATACCCGCCGATGGCGACCCGGTGCCCCCGGCTGGCACGGCAGTGCGTGGCGCGGTGGCTGATGATCGGCGTACCGCGCTCATGCGCACGCATTCAGGCCTGCACGTGCTCTGCGGCGTAGTGTTCCGCGACTACGGGTCGCTGGTCACTGGCGGCAACATGGAACCGCTGACCGCGAGAATGGACTTCGACCTGCCTGAGCTGCCCGCCGGCTTCAAAGACGCGGTAGAAGCTGCCTGCAATGCCGAGATCGGCGCTGACCGGCGGATCGATATCCGGGTGCTGCCGCGAGCCGAGGCGTTTCAGCTGCCCGACATCATCAGGACCGCTACGAATCTGGTTCCTGAGGAGGTCGCCCAGGTTCGCATCGTTGACATCGTAGGACTGGACCAGCAGGCCGACGGCGGAACGCATGTGGCCAGCACCAAGCACATCGGCCGAATCGAAGTCGCGAAGATAGAGAATAAGGGACGCGGGTTCCGCAGGTTGCGGATCCGGATCGCCGACTGACCCAAGCAGCACTGGTTTGGCGAGACAGGAAGGGGCGGCCAGCCCGGCCCCGGCCGGGTGTCCGCCCGTCTAGGCCTCCAGGCCGAAGCTGATAACGCGGTCCGGGTAGATGCGGATGATCTCCGCGGAGAAACCCTGGGGCTGCCCCGCCTGCTGCCGCAGTGCTTCTGCGCGCCCGCGGATCTCGACGCAGCGTACCCGCCATGGCTGGACAGAGGCGATGTCGTCGACTACGAACGCCACCTTCGGATTGCTCGCCAGGTTCGCGAACTTGCGCGTGGCGCCCATGTTGCGCCCGCCGATATCGATGGTGCCGAGTTCAGCGTTATAGCGGTATCCCACTGGATTGTTCTGCGGCGCGCCGTGGCTGTCGACGGTGGCGAGCCGACCGAGCCGCTGCGACTGCAGATAAGCAAGGACATCGGGACTCAGCGACCGGGTGACTTCGGGCATGACCTGGCTCCTTGCGCTCGGTTGGTCGGGTCGCCTGCCGTGTCAGCTCAGCGGAAGCACGAGCAGCGCCGCGGGGATAGCGACGATGGCGGCCGAAGCACCGATGATGACCGCGAGCGCCGCGTAGCTCAGCCCCGGAGCAGGGCGCAGCAGCCTGATTACCCTGGCCGCTACCTCGCACTCCTCCGCCCGCTGTGCGGCGCCGAGCGCGCCAGACGGCACGCCGCCGCCTCCGGCAGCTCCGACCCGGAGCAGCGCGGTTGCCAGTTCCCTAGCGGGGCGCTGCCGCAGCGCCCGGTCATCGGCGTGCATCTCTATGAGCAGTTCCACCGCCTGGTAAGCCCGCCGCGCTACCTCAGCCCAGCGGAAGGCACGGAGCAGGGCGAGGAAGGGCAGCAGCACGAGGTCATGCCGCTCGCGCAGGTGTGCCCGCTCGTGGGCAAGGACGGCCGCAAGCTCGTCAGCGTCGAGCAAGTTGAGCGTCCCGGCGCTGACGACGATGGCTGACCGAAGGCCGGGCAGGCAGTACGCGGTTGCGGCCGGGTGGTCGACGACAAGAGCGCCAGGAACCTTCGGGTCACCATGCGCGAGCAGGTTAAGAAGCTCATGCTGCCGCTGCCGGGCGCGCACCACCGAGGCCGACGCGGCGACCAGGATCCAGTACAGCACGCCGAGCAAGACCAGCCCGGCGACCAGGCACAACATCCGGATCGCCGCGGCGAAGTCGACTACCTGCGGCAGGTTCCCGGTCCTGGCGATACCGACTAGCTGCTTCAGGGCGCCGCTGGCGACGGCCGAGCCGGGGGCTGTGACGCCAAAACCGATGAGGGCTCCGATGGCGGCGATGCCCCAGCCCAAGCCGAGAGCCTGCCAGAGCAGGATCGCTGCGGCTGGCGACCGCCGTGGCCATGATGCAGCAGCCAGACTGCTCGCTGCGGGAATGCACCCGATCGCGATGGCGGCAAGAATAAAGACAGTGGCCGACACTGCGTCACCCTCGGGCAGCCTCGCCGAGCGCTCCCAGGGCCCGCAGCAGCGTCTGGGCCTCGGTGCCGGACACACTGCGGGCAAACCTCGACAGGGCAGCCTGCCGGTCACCGGTCTGGTCCAGCGCGCTCAGCATGAGCTCGGTCACGTATGCTTCCCGGCTTTCTGCCGCCCGGTAATGCCACGCACGGCCGTTTCGCTCCCGCCGGGCAAAGCCCTTCTTGGCGAGCCGGTCTAGCACGGTCATCACGGTCGTATGAGCCAAGTCCCGATCGGTGAGCAGGCCGCTCACCTCTCGTACGCTCAGCGGGCCGGCGGCCTCCCAGAGCACGTCCATTATCGCGCGCTCGAGCTCCCCAAGTCGGTTCACCCGGTAATTCTAGCTTGGACGAATCATGCTCACGAGCCGCTGGCGCCGTGCAGCGCTACGGTGCCACTGTGACCGTGCCAAAAATCGGCGTCAGCGTCGACCTAGTCATCCTGACGGTCCGAGCGAGCCGGCTGGCAACACTGGCCTGGCGCCGGGACTCTGAGCCGTACGGAGGCATGCAAGCCCTGCCAGGCGGCTTCATCCGGCTGGATGAGGACCTGCCGGCGGCGGCCGCCAGGGTGCTGGACGAGCGTGCCGGGCTGCCGGGCGCCCCGGTGCACCTTGAGCAGTTGCAGACCTATGGCTACCCGGACCGGGACCCGACGAGGCGCGCGGTTTCGGTAGCTTACCTAGGCCTGGCCCCGGACCTGCCCGCTCCGGACACGCCGCAGATGAGCTGGCAGCCGGTCAGCGCACTGACCCAGATGGCCTTCGACCACGAGCGCATCCTCTCCGACGGAGTGGAACGCGCCCGCTCCAAACTTGAGTACACCTCGCTGGCTGCAGCGTTCTGCCGGGCCGAATTCACGGTCGGTGAGCTCCGCCGGGTGTATGAGATTGTCTGGGGTCTGCGGCTAGACCCGCGCAACTTCCACAGGAAGGTCACCGGGGCCCGCGACTTCCTGGTCGAGACCGGGGCGGTGACGTCTTCCGGCGGCGGCAGGCCGGCTCAGGTCTACCGGCGCGGGAGTGCCGTGCTGCTGCACCCGCCTATGCTCAGGACACCCGCGGATCGGCCACGCCGCACCGGCAGTGATCGCCCGTTACCCTGATTCAGGGGAACGCCGATCAGCTCAGGAGGACAACGGTGTCCGAGCAGTCACCACGATTCCGGCAGGTACTGGATCAGTTCGCCGGGTACAAGCCGGGCAAAGCGCCTGCGGCTACCGGCGGCAAGACTTTCAAGCTGTCCTCCAATGAGTCGCCCTATGATCCGCTGCCATCTGTCGCGGCGGTCATGGCGGACGCCGCCAGCCACGTCAACCGCTACCCGGACAACACAGCGGCCGCGCTGACCGAGGCGATAGCAGGCCGGTTCGGCGTGCCGGCCGGGCACGTTGCCGTCGGCTGCGGCTCCGTCGGCATCGCGCAGCAGCTGCTCGAGGCAGTCGGCGAGCCGGGTGCCGAGGTGATCTACGCCTGGCGGTCGTTCGAGGCATACCCGTACCTCTCGGACCTGGCGAACGCGACCTCCGTCCGGGTCCCGCTCTCCGACTTCGGGCATGACCTTCCGGCGATGGCTAAGGCCATCACCGACCGGACCCGCCTGATCTTCGTCTGCACCCCCAACAACCCGACGGGAACGGCGGCTAAACGGGCCGACCTCATTGCGTTCCTGGATCAGGTGCCCGCAGACTGCCTGGTGGTGCTCGACGAGGCGTATGTGCAGTACGTCCGGGACCCCGAGGTCCCAGACGGGCTGAGCCTGTACTCCGGCCGCCCGAACGTGGCGGTGCTGCGGACGTTTTCGAAGGCTTACGGGCTGGCGGGCCTTCGGGTCGGCTTCCTGATCGGGCACGAGCCAGTAGCCGCCGCGGTGCGCAAGACAATGCTCCCGTTCACCGTCAACTCGGTGGCCCAGGCCGCTGCAATCGCCTCCCTCGCTGCGGAGGCGGAACTACTCGAGCGTGTCGAGCACGTGGTCAAGGAACGGGACCGGGTCAGGCAGGAACTGCTCGGCCAGGGCTGGACCGTGCCGCCGACTGAGGCCAACTTCGTCTGGCTGCCGCTTGGCGAGAAGTCGGGAGAGTTCAGCGATGCCTGCGATGCGGCCGGCGTCAGCGTCCGGCCGTATCCGCCTGACGGCGTACGGGTGACGATCGCCGACGCCGCTGCCAACGACGCGTTCCTAGCTGCCGCGGCCAGCTACCCGCACCGAGCCTGAGCGGACTTGGTACCGGTGACGCATGAGCCACCTGGCGGTCGCCCTGCCCGCCTGATGCCCCAAAATGGGGGTATGGACTCGCTGGCGGAGATTGACCTTGGCCCGGCCCTGGTGACGCTCCGTGCGGCCCGGCGGGGCGACGTCCCGGCGCTAGTGAGCCTGATCGCGGCTGACCAGCTGGGCGCGACCCGCGATGGCGTGCGGGATGCTGCCGACCAGGCCGCCTATACCGCGGCCTTCGAAGCGATCGACGCCGATCCGGCCCACACCCTGGTCGTCGCTGAGCAGGCCGGCGAGATCGTCGGCACGATGCAGCTGTCGTTCCTGCCAGGGCTAGCCCGGCGGGGCGCGCTGCGTGCGCAGATCGAGGCTGTCCGGGTTGCGGAGAGCAATCAGGGCAGCGGCCTCGGCAGCGCGATGATCGGCTGGGCGATCGACGAGGCCCGGCGGCGCGGGTGTGCCTTGGTGCAACTGACCACTGACAAGTCCCGGCGCGACGCGCACCGCTTCTATCAGCGGCTCGGGTTCGTTGCCTCGCACGAAGGGATGAAGCTGGCCCTATGAAGAAGCTGGCCCTATGAAGAAGCTGGCACTATGAGCAAGCTCTACGTCATCCACGAGAACCCGGACTGGTATGCGCCGCTCGCGGCTGCCTTTGACCGCGCGGCCGTGCCGCATGAGCAATGGCTGCTCGGCGAGGCTGTGCTTGAGCTGGATGCCGAGCCGCCTGCAGGCGTGTTCTGGTCCCGGATGAGCGCGTCCTCACACACCAGGAACCATCCGTTCGCCAAGGACCAGACAAGGGGAGTCCTGGCCTGGCTCGAGGCCAGTGGCCGCCGCGTCGTCAATGGCCGGCGAGTGCTCGATCTGGAGGTGAGCAAGGTCGAGCAACTGGTTGCGCTGCAGGCAGCAGGATTCGACGTGCCGCGGACAGTTGCCGTGGCCGGCCGCGCGGAGCTTGCGGCCGCTGGCAGGAAATTGCCCGTTCCCTTTATAGTCAAGCCCAATCAGGGCGGGAAGGGCCTCGGCGTGCGGGCGTTCGCTAGTCACGCCGAGTTCGACGATTATCTCGCCGGACCTGATTATGAGCAGCCGACGGACGGGATCACGCTGCTGCAGGAGTACCTCGTGGCCGCTGAGCCGCGGATCACCCGGGTAGAGATTGTCGGCTCCGAGTTCATGTACGCGATCACGGCGGACACCGCACGCGGCGGGTTCGAGCTGTGCCCGGCGGACGCGTGCGCGGTCGGCCCTGACGGCGGCCCGGCCGCCGGGCCGAGCCTGTTCGGCCTGCGGACCGGCTTCGACCACCCGATCGTCGGTCGCTACCTGGATTTCGCGGCTGCGCACGGCATCGGCATTGCCGGTTTTGAGTTCATCGAGACGGCCGACGGCCGGCTCGTCACCTACGACATCAACACCACAACGAACTACAACGCCGAGATCGAGGCAGCAGCCCCGCGCCCTGCGCTGCCGGCGGTGGCCGGCTTTCTCGGCCGGCTGCTGGCCGAGGTCGGCTAGCGCGATTCCCGCCCTGGACGTGATGGAGGTCTGATGCGATTCGGGTACTGGATGCCGATCTTCGGCGGCTGGCTGCGCAATGTAGCGGACGAGGGCATGCCCGTGTCCTGGCCGTATATCAGGGATCTGGCGGCCGAAAGTGAGCAACTTGGCTTTGACCTGTCGTTGATCGCCGAGTTGAACCTCAATGACATCAAAGGCCATCGCGCGCCGTCGCTGGACTGCTGGACTCTCGCGCCGGCCGTGGCGGCAGCCACCAGCAGCCTTGAGCTCATGCTCGCGGTGCGGCCGAACTACCACTCCCCGGCGCTCACGGCCAAGGCACTGTCCACGCTCGACGTGATCGCGCCGGGACGGATCTCACTGAACGTGGTGTCCTCCTGGTGGAAGGACGAGGCCGCCCAGTACGGTGCGCCGTTCGACGTGCACGACGCCCGGTACGCCCGGACGCAGGAGTGGCTTGAGGTTGTCGGCCAGGTGCTGCGCGAGGACTCCGTGACCCACTCGGGCCCGCTGTACCAGCTCGACGGCACCGTGCTCGAGCCCAAGCCCTCCCGGGTGCCGCCGGTCTATATGGGCGGCGAGTCACCCAAAGCGAAGGATGTCATCGCCGCGCAGGCGGACGCGTACGTAATGCACGGCGATGCGCCTGACGTGATAGCCGCAAAGGTCGCCGATCTCAGCGCCCGGCGTGCTGCGGCGGGCGGCAAGCCGCTCACCTTCGGCGTGTCCGGGTACGTGATCTGCCGCGACACTGAGGCTGAGGCGCAGGCGGAACTGGACCGCGTCCTGGACGTCCGGTCGTCGCCCGAGGCCTACGCCTCCTACCGGGATTTCGTCGAGGGATCCCAGCTGGAGTCTCAGGTGTCCCTTGAGGAGTACAGCGTGTCCAACCGCGGCCTGCGCAGCGGGTTGATCGGGACACCAGACCAGATCGAGCAGCGGCTGCGTGCCTACGAGCAGGCCGGCGTCGGCCTCATGCTGCTGCAATTCTCGCCGCAGCGCGAGGAGATGGCGAGGTTCAGCCGGGACGTGATCAGCAACTGGGCTGGCTGATGGGCTGTCTGGCCAGCGGAGAGCCGACCAACGGCGCGGCCGGCCTGGTGAGCATCGCAGCGGGCGGCAACGACTTGCTTCGTGACGCCGTATACCAACGCGTTCCTGCCGGCCGCCGGATTCGATTCCCAGTCGGCGGCCGGAGCGGTGTGCGGGACGATTTGCAACGTTTGCCCGTTGCGACCTTGACTTTTCATCCGGAACGTGAGTTCAGAATCGTGCATATCGGCATATAAGGTTAAGCGTAAGCGCTGTTCCGGATGAAAAGTCAGCGGCAGCAGGCATCCCGGACCTCATGTCGTGTGGTCATTTGCCGGAATTAGGCTGTTTCGCATACTGCCGCTCTGCTGCCGGTTGGCCGCATTCTGGCGGCGTTGGGCTAGTGGCCGCGAACTACTGGCGGGCTGCCTCGCGGCCTAGCTCCTCGACAACTAGCCGGTACGCCTGCCGCGGCCTGCCGGGGTGGCGGTTGCGTCGCGGCGGCAGCGGCAGGGCAAGTCCCTGGTCAGCCATGGCGCGCAGCTGCCGGCGCGCTGTCCGCGGGGTAACGGACAGCAGCTGGCCAGTGAGTTCGGCATCGACGACCGGTGCGGCATCAGCGGCAAGCTTCTGGGCCAGCCTGGTTAGTGTCTCCAGGCTGCGCAGCCTGCTAAGGCTGTCTGGCGGTGAGCTGGGGCGGGCAGCGGGCGGCCTGCTAGCAGCTCGTCGAGCCCGGGCCGCCATCGGCAATGACCCGCTTGAAGCTGCGCCGCCAGGGACCGGCCCGGACCAGATTGCCCCTGACGAACTTGTCCTGATCGCGTGCGTCCGCTGGGCCGGAGGGGTGCCCGGATCGGCGGAGGACGAGCCCACAGCATCGGCCGGAGCGGCTTGCAGCCTTCCCGGCTGCAGGCGCAGCTGCCGAGTCGCGCCCGCCGAAGGCCCTGGTTCCAGCCGCTTGCGCGCAGCTTCTTCAGCCTCGCGCTCCGTGCGTCCGGTGCCGATGCCGATGTCGAGGCCGACGCCCAGCGTCCGGGCGGCCGTCGCCTTGAACTGCAGTTCTCCGCCCCCGCCGGTGGCGGCTGCTAGCGAGCCGCCGGTGGCAATAACCAGAAACCCGTGTTCGCTCACCAGGCTGACGGTCGCATCCATCTGCTGGGCCTCATGCACGAGAAAGCCGTGCACGGCAAGCCGGAGCTCCTCGCGCGCCTGGCGTGGCACGCGCCGGCCGGGCCGGTCGCGCAATTCCGGCACTTCAACCAGCGCGACTGCTAGCTGCGCCTCGGTTAGCGCATGCCGTTCAGCGAGCAAGATCGCCGTCCGCAGTGCCGACGCGATCGCGTGATCGGACGGCTGCACGGCGATTGCGGGCACATGGCTTGCCGCGAGCCGCCGTGCTACCTCGTCAAGGCAGGTAATCGCAGCCGACGTCTGGCCGAGTTGCCAGAGCCGGGAGTGGTATGAGGCCATCGCCGCAGGTGTTGCGAGCTCCTCCCGGACATGCAGCCGGCGTGCTGGGAAGCTTAGTTCCGCGAGCGCGTGCATCACTTCGATCCGGCTGAAAGTGTCGAAACTCGCGCGGGCCGGGTCGTAGCCTGCCTGGGTCGCTCTCACTAGCGCCGCCATTAGCGGGCCGTCGGCAAGGTGGATGTAGGTCGCCGGGCAGCTGAGGACGCCTGCCCTCCGCGCGTACTCAAGGGGGGCCTGGCTGGCGAACAGGCAGGCGTCGGCGGTGCCGAGCCTGCGTGTCTTATCCGGCGCCTCTTGTTCGTCTGCGTAGGCGGCTGTTAGCAGGCGGCAGTGCAAGCTGTCTTCATCGGTGTCCGCGGTCATGCGGAGGTTTCCGCTGACGCGACTGGAGTGGCCGGGCAGGCCAGCGGCCAGGACAATCCGCTCCAGCAATGCGTGGGGTCCGACTAGCCCGACCGTCACTTCCTGGCGTGCGGGCAGGCCATCACCCGCTGTGCGCCGGCCAACGCCTCCAGCCACTGTGGCAACCCCGTCCCGCCACCGAAGTACCTGCTACCTATTTACTAACTCACGGTTGCGCTGGCGGGAAGGAGGCAAAGCACCGTGATCGCGGAGCTGCGACAGGGGGCAAAACGCAGGCGAAGAGTGGGGCCAGCGGGCGGGCGGCGCTAGCCGACCTCATACGTGACGTCGGCGCCCAGCGTGGCCAGTCTGGCAGCAACCGAGGCGTGGCCGCGGTCGATCGGGTAGCCAGGTGACACGATGGTTTCCCCGTCGGCAGCGAGCCCGGCAAGGATCAGCGCAACGCCTGACCGGAGATCGTGTGCGATGACCTCGCAACCGTGCAGTGGCGTCGGCCCGTGTACCAGGACGGCGTTGCCCGCCATCTCGACCTTGCCGCCCATCTTGTTGAGTTCCTCGGCCAGCATGTAGCGGCCGTCGAAGATGGTCTCCCGGATGTAGCTGGTGCCGTCCGCCAGGCAGCCCAGCGCCATGATCGGCGACTGCAGGTCGGTGGCGAAGCCGGGATAGGTATCGGTGATGACGTTAATGGGCCGCAGCTGGCGGTCCCGCCTGACCTGCACGATCGCGCCGTGGGTGGCGAACTCCACGCCCATCTGCTCGAGCTTCCAGCGCGCGACGCCGAAGTGCTCAAGCGACGCGCCGACCAGGCTCAGCTCACCGCCGGTGATGGCCGCGGCCATCGCGAACACGCCAGCGTCGATGCGGTCAGCCATGACCGTGTGCTCAACCGCCGTCAGCTCTTCGACGCCCTCGACGGTGACGAATCCGGTGCCGCCTCCGGAAATTCGCGCGCCCATCTTCGTCAGGAACGCGATGACGTCGAGCACCTCCGGCTCGAGCGCGGTGTTGTCGATGACCGTGGTGCCGGGCGCCATTGACGCCGCCATGATCAAGTTCTCGGTGCCGGTATGGGACGGCGTGTCCAGGTACAGGTGCGCGCCGCGCAGCCGGTCGGCCTTGATGTGGATCGCGGTCTCTTCCTCGTCCACGATGGCCCCGAGCCGGGCGAACCCCCGGTAGTGGAAGTCCAGGCTCCGCCTGCCCAGGTTGCAGCCGCCGACCTCGCCCTCGATCGTGGCCTCGCCAAGCCGGTGCAGCAAGGCCGGCACGAAAAGCACCGAGGCGCGGAACCTGCTGGCGATCTCGGCTGGCAGCACCGAGCTAGTCAGCTCGGAGGCATCGACGACGAGTGTCCGCTCGGCTTCGTGGAACTTCACCACGGCGCCCACGGCCTGGGCCAGTTCTACAGCCCGCCGCACGTCCTCGATCACCGGGACGTTCCGGAGTACCGTGCGGCCCTTCTTCGCCAGCAGCGAGGCGGCGATCATCTTCAGCGCGGCGTTCTTGGCGCCTTGGACGAAGACCGTGCCTTGCAGCGGGCTGCCGCCCCGGACGATATAGCGGGTTTCTGGACCGCTCGTCATCGTGATGGAACTCCCGTCAGTAGCCGCATACCGCTGAAGCCCGGAAACACGCCCCGGCTCCTCTGCCCATGCAGACGGCGGCCAACCCTTTAGGGGCCACCCGCCACTCGTGACGTCAAGTATTCCACCGCAACCGAGCCTCCCAGACCATGATGGAAGTGTTACGTAACGTATCTGAGTGACCGCACAACGTAATAGCGAGGGGATGCTGCTCTCAGCGCCAAGGCATGCCAGTGATACGCTCAAATGCCGTCACGTACGTCTGCCGAGTTCGCTCGACGATATCGTCGGGCAATGGCGGCGGCGGCTCTTGGCCATGTCTGTCCCACCCCGAGGCTGGAGACGTGAGCCAATCCCGGACGAACTGCTTGTCAAACGAAACCTGACTACGGCCGGGCTGCCAGGACTCCGCCGGCCAGAATCTCGACGAGTCCGGCGTCAGCACCTCGTCAGCCAGGCGCAGGGTCCCAGCCGAGTCGAACCCGAGCTCGATCTTGGTGTCGGCTACGATGATGCCGCGTTCGCCGGCCAGGCTGGCGCCACGCTCGTACACCGCTAGCGTGATCCGCTCAAGTTCAGCGGCAACGCCCGGGCCAACGAGCCGGTCCAGTTCGTCCCTGGTCAGATTCTCGTCATGCTGGCCCTGCGGGGCCTTGCTGTCCGGGTCGAAGATCGGCTCGGGAAGTCGCGATCCATCGGCTAGCCCTTCCGGCAGCAGGGTGCCCGCTACGACGCCGTCCTGGCGGTAATCCGCAAGCCCGGTACCGGTCAAATAGCCGCGCGCCACGCACTCCACCGGCACCATCTGAAGCGGCATGCAAGCCAATGTGCGCCCCGCGAATTCCGCCGGGATTGACGCACTTACCAGATGGTTGGGGACGATATCGGCCAGCCGCTCGAACCACCAGGCAGAAAGCCGGGTCAGTATTTTGCCCTTATCAGGGATGGGCGTGGCCAGGACATAATCAAACGCTGAGATACGGTCGCTGGCTACCAATAGCAGCACGCCGTCGTCGGTCTGGTAGAGCTCCCTTACCTTTCCCGAATAGATGTGCCGCAGGCCCGGCGCCGGGGGGCCAGCCTCGCTGCCGGTCGTCACACTAGCCGTTCCAGCCGGTCGAAGACTCCGCCCAGCCGGCGCACGTAGTGCTCCGGGCTCGAGACGTCGTCCAGCCGCGTCTCGTCCAGTTCCTGGCCGCGCGCGGCGGCGTGCTTACGCAGCGTTTCCCTGAACGGGACACCGGATTGCCAGGTTTCCATCGCCGCAGATTGCACGAGGGAGTAGGCGTCCTCGCGTGACATTCCCGCTGTCACTAGGTCAAGCAGCACGGCTGAGGTGTAGATGAGGCCATGGCTTGACTCCAGGTTTGCCAGCATGCGGGCCGGATCGACGACCAGCCCCTCCATCACGAGTGTGGTCTGCTCCAGCAGGTAGTCGGTCGCGATCGCGGCGTCCGGGAGGGCGACCCGCTCGGTCGAGGAGTGTGAGATATCCCGCTCGTGCCACAGCGGGATGCCCTCCATCACCGGAACGACCTGTGCCCTGACAATCCGTGCCAGCCCGCTGATCCGCTCCGCCTTGACCGGATTCCGCTTATGCGGCATCGCGGATGAGCCCTTCTGGCCAGCGCCGAAGGGCTCGGCCATCTCGGCCACCTCGGTCCGCTGGCCGTGCCGGATCTCGATCGCGATCGCGTCGCAGACCGAGGCAATGAGAGCCAGCACGCTCACCCACTCCGCGATGCCGTCCCGCAGCACCACCTGGGTGGCCACATCCGCAGGGCGCAGGCCCAGCTCGCCGAGTACCTCGGCCTCAATCGCCGGGTCGAAATTGGAGTACGTGCCAACCGGCCCCGACATCTTGCCGACCGCGACCGACTGGCGGGCCCTCAGTAGCCGGTCCCGGCACCGGTGAACCGCGAAGGCGAAATCAGCGACCCGGTGTCCCCAGACGTCCGGCTCCGCATGAATGCCGTGCGTCCGGCCCACTCGCAGCGTCGTCCGGTGCGCGAGCGCGTGCTCACGGAGTACGTGCAGCAGCTTCTCGCACCGCGCGGTCAGCAAGTCAGTGGATTCGGCTAGCTGGATGGCCAGCGCGGTGTCCAGCAGGTCAGATGAGGTCATGCCGTAATGCACGTAGGCAGCCGCCTCACGCGGCGTGGTGTTGTTGGCCCACGCGGACAGGAACGCGATCACGTCGTGGCCGGTCACGGCCTCTAGCGCGGCAACGGCCTCGGGAGCGGGCGGCGGGGCGGCGGCTACCGGGGCCACCGCCTCTTCCGGGACCGTCCCGGCCCGCGCGTGCGCTGCCAGCACGAGCGTCTCGACCTGGCACCACAGCTCGTACTTGTGGGCCTCGCTCCAGACGTAGCCCATCTCGGGCAGCGTGTAACGCTCGATCACCCCCCTATCCTGCCGCATCGCCAGGGGTCGGCTCGCCGCCGCCCGCGCCGCGCCCGGCGCCCCGCGGC
>Ga0126373_10000715_pt1 | contig 22402 bp, 16 predicted proteins | sample PanSoiMetPlot_11_FD_92545 | JGI IMG/M metagenome (GOLD analysis project Ga0126373, IMG submission 92545) | Tropical forest soil microbial communities from Panama - MetaG Plot_11 | ecosystem: Environmental > Terrestrial > Soil > Tropical forest > Bulk soil | place: Panama | collected 2016-02-17 | reverse complement strand
GTCGCCGGCCCGTACCTCGCCGACACTCTCGCCATGGGCCGCGCGTTCCTCGCGCTCTACGGCGCCACTGGCGATCGTCAATGGCTCGCTCGAGCGGAATCGTCCGCGAAGTTCATCGCCGCCAACTATGCCTCAACGCAAGCCGGATACGTCACCGCGAAAACCCCAACCGACCGATCCTACACGCCCCGGCGCGAACGCGACGAGAACATGTTCGTCGCCCGCTTCGGCAACTTGCTCGCCCGCTACACCGGCAATGACGACTATCGCAAGATGGCCGAGCAAGCGATGCGCTACCGGGTGGCCCCGCAGATCGCGAAATTCCTCCCTACCGGCGGCACGCTCCTCACAAATCTCGAATTTTCAACGGACCCGATCCACATCACGATCGTCGGCCACAAAGACAACCCAGCCGCGCAAGCCCTGTTGCGCACCCGCGCGGCATACCCGTCCGGTTACCTGCGCCTCGAGTGGTGGGACACCAATGAAGGCCGCCTCCCGAATCCCGAAGTTCAATATCCCGAGCTAAAATCCGCTGCTGCCTTTCATCTGCACCGGCAACACCTGTTCATCACCGATCTACAAACCGGAACAAGTCCGCATGAAAGCCGACAAACTGACGCGTCAGTGACGTGGCGTACGCGCTCGTGCGTGCCGTGTTCACACTCGTGTGAACACTTGGGTGACCCACTCTACCACCACCCAACCAACACGAAATGGGCACGGCCCGCACGAGCGCGCACGCTGGGGCCAAGCACAAGCGCGTGGCGCCTCGCATAGACGCCTATGCCACAATGAAAAATTCAGGCGTCATTCATGTTAGTCGTCATGCAAGAAGGGGCCGAAGAAGCCCAGATCCAAAAAGTAATTGACCGATTGGTTGCGCTCGGTTTTATCGTCCATCGCTCGTCTGGCGTCATGCATACCGTCCTCGGCGGCGTCGGACCTGTCGGCGACATAGATCCCATCGAATTCGAAGTGATGGAAGGCGTCAAGGAATGCCATCGCATCGTGTCGCCCTACAAACTCGCCAGCCGCGGCTTCAAACCCGGTGGAACAGTGGTCAAGATACGCGACGTAGAGATCGGGGGCGACGACGTCACGGTCATGGCCGGCCCATGCAGCGTCGAAACGCGCGACCAAATCGAATGCATCGCCGAAATCGTTGCGCGTCACGGCGCCAAGGTCATTCGCGGCGGAGCGTTTAAGCCGCGAACATCGCCTTACAGTTTTCAAGGCATGGGAGAAGAAGGTCTGAAACTCATGCGCGCGGCCGCCGACCGCAACCGCCTCCTGGTCGTCAGCGAAGTGATGGATCAGAGCCAAATCCCGTTGCTTTCGGACTATTCCGACATCCTGCAAGTGGGCGCGCGCAACATGCAGAACTATAACCTGCTGCGTGAACTGGGGCAAATTCGCAAGCCAATTCTGCTCAAACGCGGAATCTCCGCCACGATCGAAGAATTGCTCCTGAGCGCCGAATATATTTTGTCTGGAGGCAATTACGACGTCATCCTCTGCGAACGCGGTATCCGCACCTTCGAAAACGCCACGCGGAACACCATGGACATCTCTGCGATCCCGGTTGTGAAATCGCTCTCGCACCTGCCCATCGTCGCCGACCCCTCGCATGGCACCGGCCGGCGCGACAAGGTTCTGCCCATGGCCCGCGCCGCAGTTGCAGCAGGCGCCGACGGCCTGCTCGTCGAAGTGCACCACGATCCCGATCACGCCCTAAGCGACGGCGCGCAATCGCTGAAGCCGCAGCAATTCGCAGAGTTGATGGAGCAGTTACGAATTATCGCCCCCGCCGTCGGGAGATCCGTTTCGCGTTCATGAAAACTGTCGCGATTTTCGGAGTCGGCCTCATCGGCGGCTCTTTCGCCTTGGCGCTGCGCAAGGCCGGCTTCTCCGGACAGATTCTGGGCGTCAGTTCTTCTGAAACGATCCAGCGCGCACTCGACCTCAACGTGATCGATGCAGCCGCTGCGCCCGACCAAGCCACCCAGTCAGCCGACCTGATCTATCTTTCTCAACCGATCCTGCAAATCATCGATTCTCTGCCCCAGATCGCGGCATGGGCGAAGCCCGGCACTCTGGTCACCGACGCTGGCAGCACCAAGACCGAGATCATCCGCCGCGCCGCCGAGGTCTTCCGACCCGGACAATTCCTCGGCGGCCACCCCATGGCCGGACGCGAGCGCCGCGGCGTCGACGCTGCTGAAGCAGATCTTTTCCAAGACCGTCCTTACGTGCTCACCCCGCACTCCATCACGCAGCTCGAACAACCGAACGCCCAAGAGTTCCAGGAATGGCTTAACCGGATCGGCGCTGTCCCGATGGTCTTTGACGCGGCCGAGCACGACCGCATCGTGGCGTTCACTTCCCACCTCCCGCAGCTCGCCTCCACTGCCCTTGCGGCAATGCTCAGCAATCGACCCGAAGCCAAGTCCCGCGTCTTCGGACCCGCGCTGCTCGACAGCACACGCCTCGCCCTCAGCTCTTTCGACATTTGGGGTGACATCTTCGCCACGAACCGCACCGCGATCCTCGACGCCCTCCGCGACTACATCGCTAAACTCCAACAGCTCCGTGACCATTTCGAAACCGCCGCGCTTAGCGACGAGTTCGATCGCGCCGCCAACTTCGCCGCTTCCCTTCGCGAGCTTGAATAGCCGCCCTTAGGGCGGCCCATTTCACACGAGCTAAACGCTCCCGGCAAGAGTGTAACTGCTGGTCCGCACAAGCTAGTAACCTCAACCAGGGGACGGGGTTATACTCTATCGAGTTGTTCACTTTGCAACCTTAAGTAACGGGTCTTCTGAAGGTGTAATAACAACGCTGCGCCGCTGACGTTCACGCCAGCCAGCATCGCCGGCTCGCAAACCTTGGCGATCGGGGTTGGGAACTGAACTCGCAAAGGCACGACACTTAAGCCGATCTTCACATAGGCTTTTCCGCCACAAACCGGATGATCTGGCTTCACTTTCCAAGTGCCCACTCCGCCTCAGCCTCAACATCCTCGTAGCGCAGGACGCGCAGCGCCCAGAAGTCGCGCAGCAAACCATTCGGTTTGAATAAGAATTACGCTTCCCCGGCGAACCCTTCCATCACCAACAATCCGCCTGGTTTCAGTGCCGTAAGAATCCGATCGGTACTGCTCGGCTGAGCCAATTGATACCACGCGTGCACATAGGAAAGCGCGATCAGGTCCCACCGGCTGGCTCCAAGTTCGTAGTGATCCAAACTGTCGACAATCGCAGTGATCTTCATGCCAATCTGCGCGGCCCTGTGCCTGCGCCTGTGCGATGCCCACGTCGGAGATATCCACGCCGGTCACATCCCAAGCACGTTGCGACAAGAAGATCGTATTCCTGCCTTCGCCCATGCCGAGATCGATCGCGCGGCCGGGCCGCCGATCGCGGATGGCCTGTTCAAGCAATGGGCTTGGCTCTCGCCGGAACTCAGTCTTAGCGTTGCGAAATTTCTGATTCCAGTAATCCTGGTCTTGTTTGTCTGTCGGCTGACCGGCCACCAGCGCCGCTAAACACCAAGTCAAACACCAACGAGCCACTGCCCGCACGTCTATACTGTGTCAGCCCGCAGAGCTTCCCACTTTCGAAATTCAGCTCACTTCGCCTCTGCTCTGTGCGCTGATGTAGGATAATCTCATCCCGGCCTAACCGCCGGGCCAAGTAGGAGGAACCATGATTCGTCGTCCGGCGCTGCGCCGCCCTCTCCAGATTGCGCTCGCGGTCTCGATCTTCACCTGGCTCGGCTCGATGCGCGCCAGCGACCTCAACCCCGCGGCGATCAACATCAAACTCCCCGATCAGCTCAAGTGGACCGGCAACCCCGAAGTGAACGAGCAAGCCATCTTGTATGGCGATCCCAACAAACCCGGACTCTACATCGTCCTGACGAAATGGCATCCGCACCACATGAGCCGCCCGCACTTCCACCCGAACGATCGATTCATCACCGTGCTCTCGGGCACCTGGTGGGTCGGCACCGGTACCAAGTATGATCCCGACACTACCGTACCGGTTCCGGCGGGAAGCTTTGTGACGCATTACGGCAAGCAAATCCACTATGACGGCGCTAAGGACGGCGACGTGCTGCTCGAGATCCTAGGCGAAGGTCCGGCTACGCAGACAGGGGCAGAGGCAAAATAGCGCACTCATTCGGCACTACTCCTCGACGATCAACTGGCCTTTCATTTTCCCGTGCCCCATCCCGCAGAAGGTGGAGCACTTGAAAGGAAACGTGCCGGCTTTGTCGGCAACCAGCTCGATTGTAACCGCTTCGCCTTTCGGCAACTTCTTCTCGATCTGGTAACCCTCGATTTTGATCCCGTGATCGCGATCGAGCGAGGTGATCATGAGCTTCACATGATCACCTCTTTTCAACCGAACCGTGTCCGGGCTGAACTCATACTTTTTTGCCGTCATCGTGATTTCCCTCGCATCTAGCGTGGTCTCCTGGCCGGCGACGAAAATAACCCCCGCGAACAGCATCCCCAACATCAGCACTGCCCGATTTCCTCGAATCATATGAAGTCTCCTGACAGAATACCCATGCTGAACAGCTTGCGATGTTGAGGATTTGTGAAAAGGTGGTTAAACACCCGCCGATTGCACTTCTGCCTCGCGGCAGCTCACACGAAATAAAGGACTAATGATTTGTCCGGCGAGCGTCGATAGAAGGCGTACAACGACGCTGATGCTGTTCCGTATTACGCGAAGCAAGACCTTTCGCATTCAGATCGCCTTGCTGTGCTCGTTGACGGTCGCGAAACCCGCCGCGTTGGCGGCGAGTCCCGCATCCGACGTTGCGCCCATTCAGCTCGGCATTGTGGTCAGCTTTCTGGCGATCCTGCTTGCGCTCGCGGGCACCTTTTTTGAGCGGCCGCGCTTTATCTTCCTCGGCTCCATAACCGCCGTGATAATTTCCGGCTTTTCGCTATTCGCCTATTTGACCATCTACAGCCGCAACTCCGATCCGATGCTGCCAGTCGCGACGTTTTGCTTCGCTGTTCTGGCCGCAGCCTTTGTTCTGGCTCAAACCAGGCTCGCCGCATATCGCTCCTCGATTCTGGGATCTGCGGGCATGCTAGTCGCGTCCATAGCTGTCTTCAGTGGTATCAACCTGATTTCGATCAAAGGTGCAGGGCTCGATTGGAACAACCTGCACCGGGTCGCTTTCCAAACGGCCGCGGTCTTTCTGCTCATCGCTGGCGGCGTCAGCTTCACCGCATGGAAGATGTCGCAGCCCGACTTGCTCGAACCGTACTGGCTGCCCATCGGCGCCGGTGTTCTGCTCGCATCCTTTCGACTGGGCGTGTGGTACATCTTCTGGAGCCAGCTGCGAACCCCGCGCGCGCAGTGGTTTTCCCTTCTCACTCTCTTCGGCTCATTAGTGAGCTCGTTTTTTTTTGGACTGATCGTCCATCTGGGACTGAAGGCGCACCTGCAGCGCGCGAGCCTACGGCGGATCAATAAGCAACTCGCCGAGGAAACCACCGAGCGAAGATTGGCGCAGGAAGCGGCGCAAACCGCCAATCGCGCCAAGAGCGAGTTCCTGGCCAACATGAGTCACGAGATTCGTACCCCGATGAACGGCGTCCTCGGGATGCTGGACCTTGCTCTCGACACGCGCCTGGACGGCGCGCAACGCGACTATCTGGACACCGCCAAGGAATCAGCCGAAACGCTGCTATCTCTGATCAACGATATTCTCGATCTCTCCAAGATAGAGGCCGGCAAGCTGAAACTGGAGAGCGTCATTTTCAGCCTCCGCGAAAGTATGGAAGTCTCGCTCAAGGCCCCCGCGCTTCAAGCACGACACAAAGGCCTGAGCTTCCTCTGTCACGTAGATTCGCAAGTCCACGACCATGTCGTCGGAGATCCCACACGTTTGCGTCAGATTCTTTTGAACCTGGTCGGCAATGCGATCAAATTCACGCCTTCTGGCGCGGTCTCTGTCTCCGTTAAGAACGAGTCGCAAGACGCCAGCCGGACAACATTGCGATTCACTGTGCAAGATACAGGAATCGGCATTCCGCCCGAAAAGCAGAAGGACATCTTCGCCCCCTTCACGCAAGCAGACTCTTCCACGACGCGGGGTTTCGGCGGAACGGGACTCGGCCTGACCATCTCCTCCCATCTGGCGGACATGTTGGGGGGAAAGATCTGGGTGGAAAGCCAGCCTGGCAAAGGCAGCTCGTTCCACTTCACTGTCCGCTTCAACTTGCCGGGAAAATCAGAAGGCGACCGACCGGCCGCTCTCCCCATCGCCGATGCCACCTAACCCCGCTTGCCGCCGAATCTCGACCGCTCGTGTCCTGTAACCGCCCGCTGATGAGAACCGCCTAAGATCCTAGAGCCATGCACTTGATAATGAAAACATGAGGCTCGCGGCGCTTCTCCTGTCCCTGGCTGTGTCGATTTGGCCGGTTTACGGCCAGTCCATCAGCAGCGGGACCGTGCAGGGCACCGTGACCGACCCGACTGGCGCGCTCGTCGTTGGCGCTCAGGTCCGCCTAGCCAACGCCACCACGGGATTCCAGCAAACTGCCACGACCGACTCTGCCGGCCTTTACAAATTCGGTAATGTCCCCATGGCCGAATATCAGCTCACCGTAACCATGAGCGGGTTCGCACCCGCATCCGAACACGTCGACGTGCACAATACTCTGCCGATCACCGAGAATGTATCCCTGAAACTGGCAAGCGAAGCCACTTCCGTAACCGTGGAAGCGGCGGGCGCGCAAGTAGAGACCGACACGTCCACCCACCAGGATGTCGATCGCAGCACGTTCCTGAAGCTTCCCACTTTCGATCCAGCCGGTGGCCTGAACCAGGCTATCACCTACAGCACCGGCGCGGTGGTGGCCGACGCCAACGGCTTCTTTCATCCCGTGGGCGATCACTCGCAAACCAGCTACATGATCGACGGCCAGCCCATCAGCGATCAACAAAGCAAGACTTTTTCCACGCAAATTCCGCTGAACGCGATCCAAAATATGCAGCTGATCACCGGATCGCAGGACGCGCAATACGGCGACAAAACCAGCCTCGTAGTGAATGCCTCCACGCGCTCCGGACTGGGCGCCACCAAGGCCTTCGGTGGTTTCGAAACTTCCTGGGGCTCATTCGGAACATGGTCGGGTGACGCGCAGCTCGGCATCGGCACGCCCACCTTCGGAAACTTCATCACGTTGAACGGCGTGCGATCCGGCCGCTTTCTCGACACGCCCGAGTTCCTGCCTATCCACGACATCGGCAACAATGAAAGCATTTTCGACCGTCTTGACTACCAGCCCAGTCCCGTCGATGTCTTGCATTTTAATTTGTTCGTCACCCGAAACTGGTTCCAGGTACCCAACAGCCTCGATCAGTTATCGCAGGATCAAAAGCAACGCGTCATGACCTGGAATATCGCGCCTGGCTACCAGCACACCTTCAGTGCGCACACTTTGCTGACGGTGAATCCGTTCGTGCGCCGCGACCAGGTGAACTACTACGGCAGCCGCGATCCATTCGCCGACAATCCAGCAACTGTATCTCAGCAGCGCTTCCTCACCAACGTCGGACTCAAGGCCGACATCGCGCACACCCAAGGCCATCACGATATCAAGACCGGTTTGCAGATCCAGCAATGGCGGCTCGTCGAGCGATTCCAGTTCGGAATCACTAATCCGGACTACAATCCTGTCTGCCTTGACGGGCAAGGCGATCCGCTGCTGTTACCTGGCGTCACGAATCCAGAATCCTGCATGAGCGTCAATCCCACCGACGTCCCTAATCCCAATCTGCAACCTGGCCTCGTTCTCTACGATCTGACGCGCGGCGGGTCTCTATTCAATTTTCACGGACAGACCATCATCAAGGAGTACTCTTTCTATTTCACAGACGAGATGAAATTCGGGAAATTCACGCTGGTCGCCGGCCTGCGCGACGACCAGTACAACGGCCTCTCCTCAGCGAACGGAATCCAACCGCGTCTTGGGACGTCGTACCAGCTTTTGAAAAACACAGTGATTCGCGCTTCCTACGCCCGTTCGTTCGAAACGCCGTTCAACGAGAATCTGATCCTGTCGAGCGGAACCGGCGGTGGAGGTCTCGCCGACAATGTGTTCGGCTCCGAATCAACGGCGATCAAGCCTGGCAATCGCAATGAATTCGACGCCGGCCTCCAACAGGGCATAGGGAAATGGCTCATTGTCGATGCTGATTATTTCTGGAAATACACGCACAATGCCTTCGATTTCTCGGTATTTTTCAACACTCCCATCACCTTTCCTATCTCCTGGCATAACTCCAAACTCGACGGTGTCACCGGGCGCATCAGCACCATCAACCTCCATGGATTCCAAGCCTACATGACATTCGGGCACACCCGCGCGCGCTTCTTTCCGCCCGAAGTGGGCGGTCTGATCCCGTTGAGCGGATTTCCGAGCAACGTCTTCCGCATCGATCACGACCAGGCCTACCAGCAAAACGTCGTACTGCGTTATCAGCGCCCCAAGAACACGGAATGGATCGACTTCACCTGGCGATTCGACAGTGGGCTAGTGGTCAGCGGCGTCCCTGAAGTGGAAGCAGCCACAATGCTCACGGCAGCACAGCAGGTCGCCATCGGATTCGCCTGCAATGGCGTGATGGCCACCTACACTGCCCCCATTACAACCTGCAACGGAAAGGGCACATCCACTATGCTCACTCTGCCCCAGACCGGAACAGGGAACGACGACCACAACCCAGCGCGTGTAAAGCCGCGCAATCTGTTCAACGCCGGCATCGGCACCGACAATCTCTTCCACAGCGAGAAGGGCGGCCGCTGGACGCTGAAGCTCATGGTGGAAAATCTCACCAATAGAGTCGCGCTCTACAACTTCCTTTCCACCTTTAGCGGCACGCATTTCGTTGCCCCGCGCACCTATCAGGCCACCTTCGGCTACACGTTCTAGTGTGTGGCGTACGCACTCGTGCGTGCCGCGCCGACAATCATGTCGACGCCGCGGCCGACCGAACCCGGACGTGGGATCTACCGGGGCGTCCACCAAGCCCGCGATTCAGCCTTGGCGCTTGACTCCGGCGCCAGCAGGCGCTTAAATCCGGCGTCAGCCTACTTTTGACTACGGCGCATTAGGCAGCAACCCCTGCTCCACCAAGACCGGCGGCCGGCGATGCTTCGTGGCCTGCTCGTAAGAGTACGCCCAACCGATCAAATCACCATCCCGCCATGGCCGCGCAGAAATCTCCAGACCGAACGGCAAACCGCCTGGATAAAACCCGCCCGGAACCACGATCGCCGGAATCCCGATCATGTTCACCCAACCTGTCGCGCTGTGTGGACCTTCGCTGAGCTTGCCATCCTGCGCCATGGTTTCATCCGGCGGAGGCATTTGCGTCGCGGGATATACATAGCCGTCCAAGTGCAGACGGTCCAGCGTCGCAACGTAAATCTCGAGCGCCTTCCTACGCGGACCTAGCACGTTTCGCTCAGCCTGCGGATCTTTCTCGATGATCGCCTGCACGAACGGTTTCCGCCCTTTTTTCAGCGCCGGATCGGGTCCGCCAATGATCGTCGGCGGCAAGGGCGCCCCCACAGCCTTCTCGTATTCCGCCGCTAAATGATACTGCGCAGGTCCAAACGCTGTCAGAAATTTTTCCGTTCCCTCCCGAATATAAGGCACCGTCCCCACCCGCGAGACCACCGCCGCAAAGTCCTCACCAAGAATTGAGTCGTCGAACACCACAGTTGCGCCTGCCGCGCGCAATCCGTCCAGCGATTTCATGAACGCATCGCGCGTCTCGGGCCGAAGTGGAAGCGCCGCATCCTTGCGATCCGCAGCCACCTCCGCGATCGATTCGGAAGCCGGAATCCCCTGAAACGGAATACCCAAGCCTTGCCACACGCATACCGGAACTCCAAAGCGTTTGCCTTTGAGCGCGTCCATTTTCAGATACTGCGTGTACGGCGCGGGCTGCGCCTTCGCCACCGATCCTAACGTCGGCTGATCCAACGGGTCCTCGCCCGCCATAACACCCAGCGCGATGGCCGCATCTGTGACATTGCGCGCGATCGGCCCGGTATTGTCGAGCAGCCAGTCGAGCGGCGCGATGCCCGCGATGCTCACCAACCCGCGCGTGGGAAAAACCCCCACTACCGCGCTCGTCGCCGAAGGCATGCGGATCGAGTTTCCCGTATCGGTGCCATTGCCGAGCACAGCGTAGTTCGACGTCACTGCGGTCACCGTGCCGCCCGACGAGCCGCCAGGACTGAAACGAACGTCGTACGCGTTGCCTGTTCGTCCGTACGCCGTACTGCGATTCGTGTCGCTCGCCGCAAAATCAGGCATGTTGGTTTGCCCGATGATGATCGCCCCCGCTGCACGCAATTTCGAAACGATGGTCGCATTCTTGGGCGCTACGAGTTCATGTCCCGGAATCTTGTAGCCCTTCCAGCCATCCGTAGTGATTAGTCCCTCAACGCTCGTATTCGCCTTGGTCACGATCGGAACGCCCCACAAGGGACCGCGCTCGAAGCTCGCTCCACCCGCGCTCGCGGCTGCATCTTCCCGCGCCGCCGTGGCAAGTGCTCCCGCTTCGTCGAAATTCTGGATCGCTCGATAGATGCCGTTGTACTTCCTCGCGCGCGCGATATGCCACTTCACTACCTCGGTGACCGTGTACCGATGATTACGATAAAGCTCTTCTAACTGCGGGACTGTGACTTCGAGCAAATCGCGATCGATTGCAGGTTGCGACGAACTCGCCGGCGCACGCGCGCATCCTGCCTCCAACACCACAATCAGACCCGCAATCAGAAAGAGGGGCGCACGACTGTTCATGAGATTCTTCAAGAATAACTCCGGCTAAGGCAACCTTAACCTCAAGGGATTTGCCGTCCAGCCCATCAATATTTTCTTCTGGACACGATCCGGAAACTGCTGTACCATTTCTCTCAGTTTTTCGCGCTAAGTCAGCGCCCTCCGCTGCTTCGTTTGGTTCCTTGTCGGATCCACCGAAACCTCGCTCGTTTCCTGCTTGCTAATCAGGGTCAGCCAACGCCAGTTTTACAGGGGGAAAGGAATGAGGTCAGTCACTCGGCTCGGTCTGTTTCTGCTGACGCTTAGCGCCGCCACCACGCTTTCAGCTCAGAATTTCGTCGGCGGCGTGCGCGGAATTATTCAGGACCCCGGCGGCGGGGTTATCGCCGGCGCAGTCGTTTCACTGGTAAATACGGGAACAGGAACGACGCGCAGCAGCACCAGCAATTCTCTCGGCGAATATGTCTTCTCCCAAGCTGAGCCGGCCACCTACTCCATCATTGTCGAAGCCCCTGGCTTCAAGAAACTCACCTACTCAGGCGTGGTGATCGCCACCCAGGAATTCGTCACTCTCGATTTGAAAATGGATATCGGCGCCGTCACCGACACGGTTCAAGTCACTGCCGAAACTCCTCTCGTCGAAAGCTCCAATGCCTCCAACGGACAGGTGATCACGGAACAGCAGATCGAGGACCTCCCGAACCTCGGCCGAAACGTCTTCCTGCTCTCGAAACTGTCCACCGGCGTCGAAACCGTCGGCGACCCGAGGTTCAATCGCTTTCAGGATCAAAGCGGCTCTTCGCAGATCTCCGTCAGCGGAGGCCCGGTACGCGGAAATAACTATTTCATCGACGGCATCCCTGTGACGGACGCCACCAATCGTGCCGTGATCATCCCCACCGTCGAAGCAGTCGGCGAAATGAAGCTGCAGACCGGTACATACGACGCCACCATGGGCCGCACCGGCGGCGGCGTCTTCAATACTCTGCTCAAGGTCGGTAACAACGGCTTCCACGGCGATCTGTTCGGCTACTACCGGACCACTGACTTTGTCGCCAACCAGTTCTTCGCCAACGCCGCAGGACTCCCACGCGCTCCAACATCCTGGAAGAACTTCGGCGGCGCCATGGGCGGACCGGTCGTCATTCCGAAAATCTACAACGGCAAGAACAAGACCTTTTTCTGGGTAGCGTCTGAGGCCTATCGGCAGCACACTCCGGTCACGAATAATTTCGCCCTACCCACCGCTCTCGAGAAGCAAGGCAACTTCTCGCAAAGTAGCGTTGTGGTTTACAACCCGCTCTCCACCCGCGCTTGCACAGCTGCCGACAACTGCCCCGCCGGGGTAACCCAGGTCCGGGTTCCGTTCGAGGGAAATACTATCCCCGCTTCAATGATCAATGCGGTCGGACAGGCAATCATTAACTACCTGCCGAATCCGCAGAGCAAGACCGCGACCGACGCCACGAATTTCACCGGTGTCGATTCTTTATTCGATCGTGTCGACCAATACACCTACAAGCTCGAACATTCGATCACCGAATGGTTCAAGCTGACCGGTTCGTTCATGTATTACAAGAGCCGTGAGCCTGGTGGGAACCCGCTCGGCATCGTCGCCGGCAGCACCACCAGCAACACACCATATCTTCTCTACCGCCACGTGGACGCGACCGCCGGCAACGCCATCCTGACGCCGAATCCCACAACAGTCATCACGCTGCGTTACGGCTTCAACCGTTTCCCGAACTTCACAGAAGGCGTCAGCGCGGCCGCAGACTTCAATGAAGCGTCGCTCGGCTTTCCCTCGAACTTCTTGAGCGGACTCCAGGCTCAGTATTTCCCGCAGATCACGCTGAACGGAGAAAGCCTGAGCAACGTCTCGAAAACATATTCCAATTTCTACTCCAAGAATTTCTTGGCTAGCATCTCGAAATTCATCGGCCGCCACAGCCTCACCTATGGTTTCGACTATCGCGTGATCAGCAGCGGCCCAACCATCAGCGTCAACGCCGGTTCGTTCACTTTCAACGGCGTCTTCTCGCGCCAGTACCCGACCGTTACAAGCACGACTACCGGTGCCGATTTCGCCGACCTGCTCATGGGTTATCCATCCGCGGGATCCGTCAACACCGCCATTCCCATCAACGTCTTCGTCCGTTACTATGCCGGCTACGTTCAGGACGACATTCGCTGGAACAGCAAGCTTACCGTCAACCTAGGCCTCCGCTACGAGTACGAAACGGGCGAGCAGGAAGTGCATAACAACATCGCGGTTGGATTCAACCAATCCCAAGTGAACCCGATCGGCGCGAACGTCACCGGCATAATTCCCTATGGCGTGATTCAGTTCGCCAGCATCAACGGCAACGGCAATTCTTGCTGTAGCCCCTCGCGCACTAAGTTCGGTCCACGCGCGGGCGCAGCTTATCAGTTGACGCCCAAAACGATCCTGCGCGCTGGGATCGGAATCTTCTACGCACCCACCGTTTTCGGTCCGGCCGATTCGGAACCCGGCTTCACGCAAACTACCACCTACGTCGCCAGCACGAATGGGAACGCCACACCGGCCAACTCGCTAAGCAATCCGTTCCCCAGCGGTATCATTCAGCCAACCGGGAATACGCAGGGCGTTCTCACTTCGCTCGGCTCGACGTTCAGCTTCCTCGACCCGCACAAGACCGGCGGCGGCACCGTGTATCAATACTCAGCCGACGTGCAGCGCGAAATGGGCTTCGGCATTATGTTCGAGGTCGGCTACATCGGCTCCCGGTCCACTGGCCTGACTCCCACACCCACCGGAACCGGCACGCTTCCGATCAATGAACTGAGCCCGGCTAACCTGACCCTCGGTGCGTCGGCGCTGAATCAGTCCGTTCCCAATCCGTTCTATGGCCTGCCTGGCGCGGCCGGAGTGATCGGCACTTCCAGCGTCACGCGCGCTCAGTTGCTTCTTCCCTTCCCCGAGTACAGCACCATCAATGAAAACACCACGCTCGCGCACGCCCGCTACGACTCGCTGGTCGCAAAGGTCCAGAAGCGCTTCAGCAAAGGACTCCAGTTCTTGTCGACATTCACATGGGCCAAGAGCGAAGACAACGAATTCGGTTCCGGCACAGCCAACGCCCTCAACGGTCTCGGTAGCGCCGGAACCGGTGGCATCCAGAACATCTACAATCTCGCCGCCGAGTGGGCTCTGGCTGCCGCCGACACGCCGATCCGTTGGAGCGGCACCTGGATCTATCAGCTTCCGTTCGGCAAGAACAAGCCTTGGCTGAACAACAGCAAGGTCCTCGATTGGATGGTGGGCGGATGGTCGCTCCAAGGCACAGGAATCATCCAGACCGGGTTCCCGCTCTTCGTCACGCAATCCAATCTCAATGCAGGAATCGGCGGACTGAACCAGCGGCCCAACGCAACTGCGGTCAGCGCATGCTATTCCGGCAGCCCCGAATCTCGGATCGCGAGCTACCTCAACCCTGCTGCGTTCTCGCAGGCCCCGGCATACACGTTTGGCAACGTCTCGCGTAACATCGAGTGCCGCAGCCCGGGAATGGCGAACTGGGACACTTCGCTGTTCAAGGACTTCACCGTCATGGAGCGCTTCCACGCCCAGTTCCGCGCCGAAGCGTATAACTCTTTCAACATGCCATTGTTCGCTCCGCCCTATACGACCTTCGGCAACAAAACCTTCGGCCAATTGAATTATCAGGCCAACATTCCCCGGGAGCTGCAGTTGGGCTTGCGCTTCGCCTGGTAAGGAGAGCGAATTCATGAAACGAATCGATGCCTTGAAGCGTGCGCTGCCAGCGTTCGGGTCGCGGCGCGATTTTCTCATCCGCCTGGCGGAGGCGGGCGGATACGCGGCCGCTTTTTCGAGTATGCACGCCCTTGGCTTGATGACGGCAACGCCGGCCGAAGGCGAAGAGTTGAAGCTGCAACCTGGCGCTGGAAATGGCGTGAAGGTCGCCATCCTGGGCGGAGGCATCGCCGGGCTTGTGTCTGCCTATGAACTCGGCAAGGCCGGCTACAACTGCACGGTTCTCGAAGCCCGCTCGCGTCCCGGCGGACGCAATTGGACGGTTCGCGGCGGGACCAAGGTCGAGTTCACCGACGGCATGGTCCAAACGGGCGAATGGGGACCCGACAATTATCTCAACGCTGGCCCCGCACGTCTACCGTCCATCCACAAGACGATTCTTGGCTACTGCAATGAGCTGGGCGTACCGCTCGAGGTTGAGGTCAACACCTCCCGCAGCTCTCTGCTGGTGAATGACAAAGCCTTCGGCGGAAAACCCATCGAACAGCGGCAGGCCATCAACGACACGCGCGGGCACGTGGCCGAGCTGCTCGCCAAGTGCGTCAATCAGAAAGCACTCGATCAACAACTCGCCGCCGACGATCACGAGAAGATGCTGGCCTTCCTGAGAATCTACGGCGACCTGAATCGCGACTACGCGTACACCGGTTCATCGCGCGCGGGCGTATCGCAGCTTTCCGGCGCTGGCTCGGTTCGCGAAGAACTTCGGCCGCCGCTCGAAATTCACGCCTTGCTCGACGCCGATTTCTGGCGCGGGATGTTGTTCGAAGAAACGCTCGACATGCAAGCCACCATGTTCCAGCCCGTCGGCGGCATGGATCGGATCCCGTATGCCTTCGCCAAAAAGCTCGCCTCGGTTGTCCAGTACGATTGCCCAGTGAAAGAGATTCGCAAAACCGAGCGCGGCGTCCGGATCGTCTACGCGCAGGCCGGCGCTACGAAAACGCTCGAAGCCGACTATTGCATCTGCGCGATGCCGATCACCATCCTCAAGAACATTCCGAACGATTTTTCGCCGCGCGTTCAGCAGGCCATCAAAGACACCGAGTACATGGACGCGTACAAAGTCGGCTGGGAATCGAAGCGATTCTGGGAAACCGCCTTCAATATCTACGGCGGAATCTCATGGGTCATGAACGGACCTGTGGGGTTAGTCTGGTATCCGAGCGGGAAGATTTTCAGCGAGAGCGGCATCTTGGTTTCCGGTTACGCCACCGAAGGCGGCTCTGACTTCGGAAAGCTTCCGAGCGTCAGCGCCAAGATCGCAGCTTCGCGCGCGGCTGTCGAAAAGCTCCACTCCGGCTACGGAAAGCAGCTCACGAAACCCATCTACGTCTACTGGGCGAAGGTTCCTTACAATCTCGGCTCCTGGGTCGGAGGCCGGCCCGCGGCCGCTCCCGGTGGCAGAAGCGACGATCGGCAGTTCACCGGTCAGCGAAACGAGTTCGCGGGCCAGCGCAACGGATACTACGAAGGACCTTATCAGGAGTTCACCAAACCCGACGACCGCTTCTTCTTCGCCGGTGATCATTGCAGCCGCGTCGGGGCCTGGCAGGAAGGGGCGGCGCTGGCCGCGCATCGCGCCATCATGATGATGAGCGAGCGGGTAAAGACGGCGCGGTTGACCCAGTCGGTCGCGAAAGCCTAAACTTCATACAATCGGGAAAAACCGAGGGAGGATTCATGTATCGAATGAGTGCAGTGTGTTTAATTGCAGGATTGTTCGTGTTGGCCGCTGCCGCGGATGCCCAAGTGGCAGTAAAACACATTCAGACCGAAAGAGCCGCTATCGCGTCAGCGGTCTGGGCCGGCGACACGTTGTACGTCAGCGGTCAGCTCGGCACGCCCGTCACACCCGCCGATGCGGCCAAGGGCACACCCGCCGTCTACGGCGATACCAAGACGCAATCTGCGAGCGCGCTCCAAAAGATCGAAGCCATCTTGAAGGAAGAGGGCCTGGGAATGAAAGACGTCGTCATGATGCACGTCTTCATGGCGGGCGATCCGGCCAACGGCGGCAAGCTCGATTTCCAGGGAATGATGGCCGCCTATACGCAGTACTTCGGTACCAAAGAGCAGCCCAATAAACCCGCGCGAAGCGCCATGCAGGTAGCCGCGCTGGCTGCTCCCGGAGCCTTGGTCGAGATTGAGGTGATCGCAGTTAAGTCTAAGTAGAATCGGTCCGATTCGCTACGGTCCTACACCTAAAGCACGCGGGTGCCTTTGCCGATGTGAACAATTGGGACCGTGCCCTTGTCGCAGACCGACGACATCAGTGTAATCAAACGGCAGTTTCTGGCCAGTCTGAACCACGAGATCCGCACCCCGCTCAGCGGAATTCTCGGGATGACTGATCTTCTGCTCGAAACTCCGTTGTCCATTGACCAGAAAGAGTATGTCGACGCGGCTCGGCTCTGCGCGGAAAACCTGCTCGAAATCCTCAACGGCGCGCTGGAATTCACCGCCTTATCTTCCAATCACGTTTGCGCTGAAGAGACCGAGTTTCCGCTCCTTGAGACCCTAAACGGCGTAGTGCTGGAGTTCCTGCCCAAGGCCGAGGCCAAGGGCCTGAGTCTAATACGGACCTTCGACCCCAAACTTCCTGAAGCCGCTATTGGCGATCCCGTGCGGCTGCGGCAGTTGCTGGTGAACCTGGTAGGCAACGCGATCAAGTTCACCGAAAGAGGCGAAATCGAGATCGCAGTGTTCTCGAACCGGCGCGACAAGCAGGCGCTCGCATTGAACATCGTCGTGCGCGACACGGGCATCGGCATTCATCCTGATCACGTCCGATCGATTTTCGACGGCTTTCAGCGGCTGCACAACCCGCAGTCTGGCGATCACAGCGGACTGGGTCTGGGGTTGGCGGTCTCGCAAAAATTGGCCATTCTGCTGAAAGGCACCATCAGCGTCCAGAGCGAACTCGGACGCGGGAGCACCTTTTTCATCGACATTCCGTTGCGCCTGCCTGCAGAACCTCTACGGACCGAACCCCAGTGCGCCAAGGGACGCCCGCGCATCCTGGTGGTGGACGACAATGCCGTCGCCCAAACGGTGGCGAGTCACGCTCTGCGCAGGCACGCCTATCATGTCCAGGTCGCCAATGACGGTAGCGCCGCTCTCGAAGCCGCCTCGCAGACTGACTTCGATCTGATCCTGCTCGATCTCCAAATGCCCGGGCTGGACGGTTTTCAAACTGCCGCACGGCTTCGCAAGATGCCGAAGTACGTTCATACCCCGATTGTCGCCGTCACTGCGAACTGCTCGGAGCACGACCAGGAAAAGTGCAGGCAAAGCGGGATGCAGGGTTTTCTTGCAAAACCCGTCCGCACGAAAGAACTGGTCCAGATGGTGGAGCAGTATTGCACAGCAGTGGCCGGCTAGCCCGCCCGCAACCAGCTCCGAGCTACACTGAAGCTTGTTCCGGCTCGATTCTGCTCACGTCTACCGCTCTCACTCTCTCGAAAAACTGGACTGGCTGGGCCATGGCTTTGGCACCCGCTCGAGTGTCGATTGGCCGAAAACCACCAGCCTAACCACCGTTCGTCAAATTCATTCGAACCGCGTGATCGTTGCGCGGCACCCCGGCAATCTCGGCGAGGGGGACGCTCTGATCACCAATGTCCCTGGGCTTTCGCTCGCGGTCCGAACCGCCGACTGCCTGCCGATCCTGATGGCAGATGCCGAAAATCGTGCAGTGGCGGCCGTTCATGCCGGGTGGCGCGGAACCGCGAAGGAAATCGTGCTCGAAACCTTGAAAGCAATGACTAAGGAATTTGGGACAATTAGCGAAAATGTTGTGATGGCAATCGGACCCGGTATTGGCCCATGCTGCTATGAGGTGGGGGCCGAGGTTGCCCGGCAGTTCTCAACCTGGTTCCCGGATTACCAGCGTCTGACGGACATGCCGGTAAAGATCGACCTGGCTGAGGCGAATGTTCGGCAGATGAGACGAAATGGCGGCACAAACCGACAAATCGACTCAAGTGACCTATGTACGCGTTGTTTACCGGTTGTTTTCCATTCTTACCGGCGCGACCGTGAGGCGGCCGGAAGGATGATCAGCGCGATCTGGATTCGCTGAGGCAGGTCTCGCGAAATACCAAGGGCGCGAGGGTTTTCCCTCGCGCCCTGGCACAACAAGACCGAAGTCGAAGCGCCCGATTAGGCAGCGTTGACCAGCAGGTCGTCCAGGCTTTCCGTGCCTTCTTCTTGACTCTTATCAGCAATTTCCTGGCACTGAATGCAATACGGCGCCCACGGTACTGCGTTTAGCCGCTTGATACTGATATCTTCCTCACAGTGCAGGCAGACACCAAACGTGCCTTCGTTGATGCGGGCAAGCGCCGCGCGGACATTGCGCAATAGGTTGGATTCACGGTCCAGATTACGGATCGCCAGTTCCCGTTCGGCCGCATTTTGGACTTCGTCCAGGGCGTCCGGGCTCTTCTCGATTGTGATTCCTTCCCGATTTCTTAACACCTGTGCCAATTCTGCCTGTTTGTTTTCCAAGGCTTCTTTAAATTTGTTTAACTCGGTCTTCGTCATAAGTTTAGCTCTCCTGAATCTATTCTGCTTCTCTCATTCAACACGTTTAGACGCGTGAACCTCCGGAAAGGTTCAAGCACTTACGAATGATGGCTGAACTGTATTGATACCTGAGATTTAGCGGCCAGCGGCAGCGTCCGTTAGCCCGAGAGGTCAGCAGTCTAACTCTCAAAATCATACCACACTCGCCAAGCAATTCAAGTACCAGCCTAAAAAAATCTATCCTGGCCGTTCAGGGCTGATGAAAAAGCAAAGCCAAACAGCCCCCGGTCCTGTTTCTTATCGTCGCGAACAGTCGAAACATTTATGCCTCGTGCGCTATTTATTCGCGAAGCGCGGCGACACCAGATCCGTGGTTTTGTGTAAAACCTGCCACGGTTAAGTATCAGTGATTCCAGCTTGCCCGCTCGTTACGAGGCGGAAGGCGCCGGTTCGGCAATATCCCGTGCCGCCCGCTCACCCCGAACTACGATTTGATGCGCACCTTGGATTTGCGGTCTCAAGATTTTTGCGGAACGGAGGCCCAACCGCCGATATCAGCCTCGCCAAAAGGCGGCTGCGAGTAGCTAATTGCGTTGTGGCCCAGGCTTTCTGGGCGTGGAGTCGGGCACCGTCCGGCCGGGCCGCGCCACATTGTTGAACAGACGCTCGAGCAGCTCTTCGGGGATTGCGAGCGACATGCTCATCGTGTTGCCCTCCGTCTTGGTCTCGAGCGGATCGAGCATGTTCGAAAACTGCCCCGCCACGGGATTATTCTGCCGGTTCTGTTGAAGCATCCCGACGAAAAACTTCACGACGTCCCCTAGGGCTTGAGCATCCTTGTCGGACCGCGCGACTACGTCGGCAGAAATCGTCACGATCTCACCGAAGCGGATGCCACCACTGGCCTGATTGATGGCCATGAACATGTTGTTGTTTATGGGCCCGCCGCTATTCGGAGTCGGCAGAACCAGGTCGAACTGCGACAACGGAACCAGCGTAACGAACCAGAAGTCATTCTTGGCGCTGAGATCCTTGGCCTTTCCCGCTAGATCGCTGGAGGCTGCCGCGCCTGCCTGTTTCCTTTGGATGGCTGCCTTCACAGACGGGGTGGTGCCCATGACTGCGGTGGCCGGGTCCAGGAATGCAATCGCATTGTCACTATCGGGCGAGCCTTTTCCGGCGAAAGAAAAAACGCTGGCGCCCTGGATGGTCGTCATTACCGCGCCGTTGGCTTCCGCAGCGCGCTGGATTCTCTGCAAGTCAAAATTGCCCTTGGCCATCACCACCCAGCTAGGTTGGCCATTGACGGATTTCCAGTTCGAAGCGATCAGCAGCTCCTTCACGTCCTTGCGCAGATCAAATCCCGTCTCGCTCACGAACTGCTGAAACGCAGGATCGTCGAGCTGCATTTGCGAAAGCACGAACTGGCCGAACTGCGAATCGCGCGTGCGATCGACTTGAAGTCCCGCGACCACCTTGGCGTCCGGCATCACCAGCCGCAACAACCCAGGGTCGGCGGCGCCCAGTCCGGCGGGAAGAATCGCCAGAGTCAAAACGGGCAGAAGACAATGCAGCTTTCGCATAAAACCTCGCTTTGAAACCTCGTTTGAAGCCCTGCTTGAAGCCTCGCTTGACATTACGAGCGTAACATGTGGGAAGTTCCTTCCCTAGACTGGAACCTGCTCGACGATCTCAATGCTGTAAGCGTCCAACCCGACTACTTTGCGCGGGTGATTGGTCAGCAGCCGAATGGTGTGCAGCCCGAGGTCGCTCAGGATCTGAGCGCCGATCCCACTCTCATGCTGCAGGCGCCGCTGCCCGTCGGGCGTAGCCGAGTTGGTGTGGTCGCGAAACCCCGGCCCAGTCTGATGGAGGTACACGAGCACGCCCGCTCCCTCTTCGGCAATCCGCTCGAGCGAACTGCGAACCACGCGATGGCAATCGCAGGCTACCGAGCCGAAGACATCGCCGTAAATGCAGTGGGAATGCATACGCACGAGCACGTTTTCGCGGCCGGCGAGTTCGCCGTGGACGAGTGCCAGATGCCGCTCGGGCGCCGACTGGCGATCGGGAACGATGGTGGTCGCATACACGATGGTCTTGAAATCGCCGAATTCAGTGCGCAGGCAGCCTTCCGATTGGCGCTGAACCAGATGCTCGGTTTGCAGACGGTAGCGAATCAGATCCGCCACCGAGATCATAAGGAAACCATGACGCGCGCAGAATTCCTTGAGCTGCGGGACGCGCGCCATGGACCCGTCGTCGTTCATGATTTCGCAGATCACACCGCCCGGCCGCAATCCCGCGAGGCGAGCCAGGTCGACGACGGCCTCCGTTTGTCCCGCGCGCACCAGGACGCCACCGTCGCGCGAGCGCAGGGGAAATACGTGCCCGGGCCGCGCCAAATCCTGCGGGCGGCTGGTCGGATCGATGGCAACTTGAATGGTTCGCGCGCGATCCGCCGCCGATATCCCAGTGGTCACGCCTTCAGCCGCCTCGATCGATTCGCAGAAAGCCGTGCCGAATCGAGACGTATTGCGCTGCGACATTTGCGGCAGGTTCAGCGCGTCGCAAATCTCTTCGCCCAGCGAGAGGCAGATGAGCCCGCGGGCGTGCTTGGCCATGAAATTGATGATGTCGGGCGATACTTTTTCAGCCGCAACGGTGAGGTCGCCTTCATTCTCCCGGTCTTCGTCGTCGACGATGACCAGCATCCGGCCGGCGCGAAATTCTTCGATCGCTTCCGTAATGAAGGAAAACGGCATGCCTAAGTCCTGTATCCAACCAGGATACCAATCGGGTTCGCAGGGAGTGGATCAATTCGGTCGCGCTGGATCGTGTCGCGGGCGAGTGTACGCCCAGGCCCGGTGATGCCAAACCAGTTCGAGCCCTCATGCGCGATCTAGAGAACGAATCGCGGCGAACCTTGAACGACCCTTTCTCGATTCGAATCGAAACTTATATAATCCACACATGCAAGGAATACCATGGAGCACAATCGCGCTCACTTCGCTGTTACTCATCTCGGCCTGCTCAATCGGAGGACAGGATGTGCAATCTCCGCAACCAGAAAAATCGAAGCCGCCTGTCAAAGTGGAGCAGCGGGGCCGCATCCTTGGAATCGGCGGTGTCTTCTTCAAATCCGCTAATGATGATCAGATGCGCGAATGGTATTCGAAGCATCTTGGACTCGCTGACAAAGGCGGAGGTGCGATGCT
>Ga0126373_10000714_pt1 | contig 22414 bp, 20 predicted proteins | sample PanSoiMetPlot_11_FD_92545 | JGI IMG/M metagenome (GOLD analysis project Ga0126373, IMG submission 92545) | Tropical forest soil microbial communities from Panama - MetaG Plot_11 | ecosystem: Environmental > Terrestrial > Soil > Tropical forest > Bulk soil | place: Panama | collected 2016-02-17 | reverse complement strand
TGCGCTCCTCATCTAGCTCGACGACGCCCTCGTCCTCCAGCCGCTCGAGCGCCAGCTTGACCATTCCAACCGCGCCTTCGACGATGCGCTGCCTGGCTCCGACGACAGCACTGGCTTGCTGCTGGCGCAGCATCGCCTGCGCGATCTCCGGAGCGTACGACAGACGGGTGAGGCGCGACTCGATGATCTGCACCCCGGCGGACCTCACCCGGTCCTGCAGCTCGGCCGACAGGCGCTCGGTAATCTCCTCGGCGTTGTCGCGCAGTGACAGGGCGCCAGATCCCCGGTTGTCGTAAGGGTAACTCGACGCGATGTGCCGCACCGCTGTCTCGGTCTGGATGGCGACGAACTGCGTGTAGTTGTCGACGGAGTAGATCGCCTTAGCGGTGTCCTGTACCTGCCAAACGATCACGGCCGCGATCTCGATCGGGTTGCCATCGGCGTCGTTGACCTTGGCCTGTGCCGATTCCTGGTTCCTGATCCGGGTCGAGACCTTGATGCGCTCGGTGAACGGGTTGACCCATTGCAGACCCGATTCGCGGATGGTGCCGCGGTAGCGGCCGAACAGCTGGACGACGCGAGCCTGGCCGGGCACGACGGCCGTCAGGCCGCGCGACACGAGCACCCCCGCGAGAAAGACGAAGATGTCGATGATCACCACGGTGAGGGCAAGCGGGTGCGACAGATGGCCCGCTAGCAGGGCCAGCCCAATCCCGACCAGCAGAATGGCGATGCTCAGCACCAGCATTCGCAGGCCCGGCGTAAATCTGGCGGGTTGTTCGTTGACCGGTGTACCCACTGACTGGTTAGCTTCCGCGACGAGAACCTGTGCGGCCATCTGACCCACCTCCGCTTGACGTGGCTGGTGCCCACGGTTGCTAGCTTAATGATATCACTTTAAATGAGCAAGAGGACACGACGGCGGCTACTGAGCCGGACCTGGCGGCAGCCGTGTCCTAACCAAGCTCTGGTAGACATAGGCATATGGCTGGGAACGAGGATGCCGGGCAGGTTGCCGCCCGTCCCAAGGCGCGAGAGCTCAACGAGCTCATCAGGTACGTGATGTGGTCTGTGTTCCGCGTCGACGGACCTGAGGCCATCGACGCGGCCGCCGTCGGCCGCGGGCGGGCCGGTCTCGCCGCCGAAGTGAGCGACCTGTGCCAGCAGGCCGCCGGCAAGGGGATCGTGACCCGCGGTTGTTATGACATTCAGGGCATGCGCGCCGACGCCGATTACATGTTCTGGTGGGTAGCGCCAACGGCCGATGACTTGCAGGAAATGTATGCCAGATTCCGCCGCACCGCCCTCGGCCGGGCCAGCGACCCGGTCTGGTCTGCCATGGCCTTGCACCGTCCAGCCGAGTTTAATAAGAGCCACATCCCCGCCTTCCTGGCCGGCGAGGATCCGAAGAACTACGTCAGCGTGTACCCGTTCGTCCGGTCGTATGAGTGGTATTTGCTCGACGACGCCGAGCGGCGGGAGCTGCTCGCCGAGCACGGCAAGATGGCGCGGGACTACCCAGACGTCCGGGCCAACACCGTGGCCTGTTTCTCGCTGAACGACTACGAGTGGATGCTCGCGTTCGAGGCCGACGAGCTGTATCGCATCGTGGATCTGATGCGGCATCTGCGCGGTGCCCGCGCGCGTCGCCATACCAGGGTGGAGATCCCGTTTTTCACCGGGCGGCGTAAGCCGATCGACGAGCTCATCGCCTCGCTTCCCTGAGCCGACCGGCGTTCGGTGTCGCGGCGTCTACGTGTAAGTTGCCCGATGTGAGCCAGCCTCTTGTGCCCAACCCGGCAGGCAGTCGTCCGCTGGAGAGCTACCAGGACGAGATCTACCTCACCGGGCTGACAGGCGTGGTGCCCGATCTGCCCACTGACCTTGGGCGGCTGGAAGAGGCGGCCCGCTCGGTGATGACGCCGCGGGCCTTCGACTACGTGGCCGGCGCGGCCGGTTCTGGCGAGACGGCCGAGGAAAACCTGGCAGCGTTCCGGCGCTGGCGCATCGTGCCGCAGATGCTGACCGACGTGAGTACACCGTGGTACGGGACCACGGTGCTGGGCGCCGATCTGCCGGTCCCGTTCCTCCTGGCGCCCGTCGGAGTCCTCGGCATCGCGCACCCGGACGCCGAGTCGGCGGTCGCGAGGGCGGCCGCCGCGGCTGGCGTGCCGATTGTTCTCAGCACCGCAGCGACCACCTCGATCGAGGACGTCGCCGCCGCGAGCGGCGATGGCCAGCGGTGGTATCAGCTCTACTGGCCCAAGGACAGGGCTGTGGCCGCAAGCCTCCTCGGCCGGGCGCAGGCAGCCGGCTATAGCGTCCTCGTGGTCACACTCGACACGCGCATCCTGGCCTGGCGCCCACGCGACCTCAGCAATGCATACCTGCCCTTCATCCAGGGCGTCGGCATCCAGAATTACCTGTCGGACCCGGCGTTTCAGGCCGGGCTCACCAGCCCGGTCGATGTAGATCCCGACTCGGCGGTGTTGCGTTATGTGCAAATGTTCGGCGACCTGTCACTGACCTGGGCCGACATCCCATTCCTGCGGCAGCACTGGAACGGCCCGATCGTACTCAAAGGCGTCCTGTCCGCCGCCGACGCGGTACGCGCCGCCGACGCGGGCGTGGACGGAATCATCGTGTCCAATCACGGCGGCCGGCAAGTCGATGGAGCCATCGCGGCCATCGACGCGTTGCCTGCCGTCGCCGAAGCGGTCGGAGCCCGGCTGACCGTCTTGTTCGACAGCGGCATCCGTGGCGGCGCTGACATGCTGAAGGCTCTCGCGCTCGGGGCGAAGGCTGTCCTCATCGGCCGGCCCTACGTGTATGGACTTGCGCTCGGCGGCCAGGCCGGCGTCCGGCACGTGCTGCGATCGCTGCGCACCGACTTTGAGCTGACAATGCGACTCGCGGGAGCGGCCCGGCTCAGCGAGCTCGGACCTGGGTGCCTCCAGCGACGGCTGTAACCCGTCTACAACGTCGCCACATTCACGACGATGGCCTCCTGCGTCGACCGGGCGATGATGACGACGGCCGCCTCGGCAGATGACGGATTCTCTTCGCGATGCGCAACGTGCGGCGGCACCCAGACGTAGTCGCCCGGACGGGCCTGCAACCTGACTAGCTCACCTGTGGCCGGGTCGCGGTACACGAAGACCGGCGAGCCGGTCACGACGTAGATGCCGGTCTCGGAGTGGCCATGGTGATGATCACCCGAGGTCACGCCCGGTGGCAGCTCCGTGCGGCCCATCCACAGGGACTGCGCGCCGGTCAGGTCGCCCGATATCGCGGCCGACCTGATCATCCCGCTCGTCTGCGCCGTCGCGCCCGACAACTCGCCGGCGCGGATCAGCCTGAGCGCCGACCGGCCGTCGGGCGCGGAGGTACTCACTCTTCGTCGAGCGTGAGCGAGACCGAGTTGATGCACCAGCGCTGGTCGGTCGGCACGTCGTAGCCCTCGCCCTCGAACACATGCCCGAGGTGGCTGTTGCAGGACGCGCACCTGACCTCGGTGCGGACACGACCCAGCGACCGGTCCTCGATCAGGATCACCGCGTCATCCTCGGTCGGCTTGTAAAAGCTCGGCCAGCCGCAGCCGGAGTGGAACTTCGCGGTGGAGCGGAAGAGCTCAGCTCCGCACGCCCGGCACTTGTAGACGCCGGTGGTCTCGGTGTCGGTGTACTCGCCGGTGAACGGCGCCTCCGTGCCCGCTTCGCGAAGAACGTGATACTCCTCGGGCGACAGCCGGGTCCGCCATTCTTCCTCTGATAGCTGTACCTTCTCCATGCCCGTGAGACTACCCGGCGGCTGATCGGCTGGCCGACGCCGGCCGACTAGCTCCACGCGCTAGTCGGCCGGACCGAGTTCCACGCAGAAGACGTTCCCTTCGGGATCGGTCATGATCGTGTGGCTCTCGAACCGCTGCTGCACCTCGGCCCCAAGGCCCGTGAGGCGCTCGACTTCCGCCGCCATCGTGTCCGGCGCGCGCAGGTCGAAATGCATACGGTTCTTGGCGGACGGCGCCTCGGGCACGCGGACGAACCACATGTTCGGACCACCCCAGCCCGGCGCTTCGACGAAAGCGCGATCGCTTGTCGAGTCCTCGTCAACGTCGGTGCCGAGCGCAGTTGCCCAGAATCCGGCGAGCGCGAGCGCGTCGCGGCAGTCGAACGAGACCGATTTGATCACCGAAGCCATAGCAGCAAACTATGGCTACGCCACGCCGAGTGCCACGTGATTTACGGGCGGTGAGGCCCACCGCATGTGCAACGTGGCGCCCGTCACCGGTATCTCCCAACCTCGTGTTGTCATCGACGTTTGGTGTCGATGTTTGGGGTTACTTGTCGTCCCACGGCGGGTCCGGCAGGGTTGCACCCCGACTGGCCTTTCCCTCGTCGCGCGTGCCGGTCTTGCAAAGGAATAGAAGAGCCATGACGCAGGCGTCAATTACCAAGGAAAACCGGGCGCTGCTTTCATCTCTCGCCGATCAGCGCAATCACGTGCTCGCCATCCTTGAGGGTCTGTCCGAGGAGGACTTGGGGCGCCCAATACTGCCCTCACATTGGACGTGCGCCGGGCTAGTCCACCATCTGACGATCGACGTCGAGCGATTCTGGTTCCGTGCAGTCGTCGGAGGCGAGCCGATGACCGATGACGAGCCGGATAATGCGTGGGATGTTCCGGCTGACATGACGCCCGTCGCGGTGCTGGACGGGTACCGGCGCGAGATAGAACTTGCCGACGCCATCATCGCCGCCACCTCCCTTGAGAGCGCACCAGCCTGGTGGCCTGAAGACCTCTTTGGCACCTGGAGGCTCGCCGACCTTCGTGAGATCCTCCTGCACGTGATCGCCGAGACAGCATGCCATGCCGGTCACCTCGACGCGGCACGTGAACTCATCGACGGCCGCCAGTTCGTAGTGCTCACCGAATAAGCCCAATGGGAACCCGGCCGCCTGGCCTCCTGGGGATGCTTGATCGAGGACACAAATGGGGCTGCGCAGACGCAAACGAAGGAGCACAAGATGACCAGCACTCGCATCCTGGGCAGCCTGCGATCATCAGATGGCCAGGGCATCGTGCGCATCGAAGACAGCTACGCCACCGATATCGAAGAGCTGTGGTCAGCACTCACCGAGCCGCGCCGTCTCGCTCACTGGATGGGCGAGGTAGAGGGCGACCTTCGTGTGGGCGGCGAGTTCCGCTTCCGCTTCTTCGCGAGTGGATCAGAAGGCACAGGACGCGTCGAAGTGTGCGAGCCCTCGCGGCGGCTGATGCTCACGATGCGCGACGGCGACCCTCAGCCCGGTCAGCCTGATGAGGAAGTCATCGAAGTCACGCTGACCGGCGGCGGCTCCCAGACATCGCTCGTCTGGGAAACACGAGGCTTGCCCGTGAACCTGCTCGCTGCCTATGGCGCCGGCGTGCAGATTCACGTCGAAGACCTCGCCGCCTACCTCGCCGGCCGGGAACGCCGCGACGCCGCCGCCCGCTGGGCCGAGCTGGAGCCCACCTATCGCGACCTGGCCGCGAACGTCGGCTAGCACTGAATCGGCAGAGTTGCATTCCTGACTGGCCTGTTCATGGCGACTCCTTGAGCCCGGGGGTCGGCGGCACATGGCCCCACACGGCCAGCATGGTCAGTCCAAGATGACGTCGTGCACTGGCTCGCCTCCGTGCCCGTGCGTCGGCCGCAGCTCGATCCGGCCGACGTGTCCGGCTGCCTGCACGTCTGGCCCGGCGGCGAGGAGCGCGTCGAGGCTCGGCTGTGCTGCCGTCAACACCAGCAGCGGGATCGGGTTCTTCATCGGCACCCGCTCCTGTGACTTCGCCTTCCTGATCGCGGCGATCGCGGCTGCTGCAGCCTCGAGGACGCGGTCATCACCAGGACCTGCCGCGGCGCGCAGTGCAGACGCATCCGGCCAGCGCGCCCGATGCACTGAGCCGTCGTGCCACCAAGACCAGACTTCCTCGGTCACGAATGGCAGGAACGGCGCCAGCAGGCGGAGTATCGCCGACAGTCCGGTACGCAGCGCCGCCACGGCGGACGCTGCAGCCGGCGGGCCATACTCGCCGTACGCTCGTGCCTTCACCAGCTCGAGATAGTCGTCGCAGAAGAACCAGAAGAAGCGTTCGGCCTGTTCTAGCGCAGCCGCGTGGTCGTAGGACTCGAGCGCAGCCGTGCACCGCTCGACGACGTCCGCCAGCCTGCGCACCAGCGCTAGATCGATCGGTTCAGTGATCGCGGGCCAGACGGCGTCGTTCGGTCGGGTGATCCTCGGGCTGTCGGCGTTGTTCGGCTGGGTGATCGTCGGGCTGCCGGCGCCGCTCGGCTCTGTAATCGCCCGCCGGGCGGCGGACGCGTCGGCGACGGACGCGTCAGCCCCGAAAGCATCAGCAGCCGCGTCACCAGCGGGTTCGAAACCGAGCACGAACCGTGCCGCGTTGAGGATCTTGATGGCCAACCGTCGGCCGATCTTGATCTGGGCAAGATCGAATGCCGTATCTACGCCAAGACGGGCACTCGCGGCCCAGTACCGCACCGCGTCGGTCCCTTGCTCGCGGAGCAGGTCCATCGGCGTCACCGCGTTGCCCTTGGACTTGGACATCTTCTTGCGGTCCGGATCCAGAATCCAGCCGGAAATCGCCGCGTGCCGCCACGGCAGCACGCCGGCCTCATTGTGCGATCGCAGGACCGTGTAGAACAGCCAGGTTCTGATGATCTCGTGCGCCTGCGGCCGCAGATCCATCGGGAACACGCGGCTCTGCAGGTCCTCGTCGACCGGCCAGCCAGCCGCGATCTGGGGCGTCAGCGATGATGTCGCCCACGTGTCCATCACGTCCGGGTCGGCTGCGAATCCGCCTGGCTGTCCGCGCTGCTCCGGCCGGAATCCGGCGGGCGTGTCGGCCGCCGGATCGACGGGCAGGTCGGCCTCGGCCGGCAGGATTGGCTTGCCCTGCACCACCTGGCCGGCGGCATCAAGCGGGTACCACACCGGGATCGGCACGCCGCGATATCGCTGCCGGCTGATCAACCAGTCACCGGTCAGGCCCTCGAGCCAGTGCTCATACCTCGTGCGCATGTACTCGGGATGCCACGTCAGCTCCCGGCCGGCCGACAGCAGATCGTCGGCCAGCTCCTTGGACCGGCTGCCGTTGCGGATGTACCACTGCCGAGTCGTGATGATCTCCAGGGGCGCCTGCCCGTACTCGTAGAACTTCACCGCGTGCCGAACGGGCTCCGGCTCCCCGCGCACGTAACCGCCTGCATGCAGCATGTCGGTCACCAGCTGCCTGGCGGCCTTCGCAGACTGGCCCGCAATGCGCTGATACGCGGTCAGGCCGGGCGGGCTGTCGATGTCTGGCGGTGGGCCGGCCAGGAGCCGGCCGTCTTTGCCGATCACCGGCCGCGTCTTGAGCTGCAGGTCGCGCCACCAGGTCACGTCCGTCATGTCGCCGAACGTGCAGACCATGACCAGGCCGGTGCCCTTGTCGGGGTCGGCGAGCCGGTGCGCCAAGATCGGCACCTGCACGCCAAACAGCGGCGTCGCGGCCGTCGAGCCGAACAACGCGCTGTACCGCTCGTCGTCGGGGTGCGCCACCAGCGCGACGCATGCTGGCAGCAGTTCGGGCCTCGTCGTCGCCACGACGAGCTCGGCGGGTTCAGCGGCCGAGTCTGCATGGGCAAATGCCAGCCGTATGAACGTTCCGGGAACCTCGCGATCCTCGATTTCAGCCTGGGCCACCGCGGTGCCGAACGTCACGTCCCACAGCGCCGGCGCCTCGGCTTGGTACGCCTCACCGCGGGCGAGGTTGCGCAGGAAGGCGAGCTGGGACACCGCCTGCACGCGGTCATCAATAGTCCGGTAGCTGTTGTCCCAGTCCACCGACAAGCCGAGGCGCTGCCACGCCTCCGCGTATGCCTTCTCGTCCAGTTCGGTGAGCTGTCGACAGAGCTCGACGAAGTTGCGGCGCGAGAGCGGAGCCTGCTCGGCCGGACTCAGCGCGCGGCCGTTGCCCAGCGCCGGGGGAGTGAATCCGGGTTGGTACGCGAGAGACGGATCGCAGCGGACGCCGTAGTAATTCTGCACGCGGCGTTCGGTGGCTAGGCCGTTGTCGTCCCACCCGACAGGGTAGAAGACCTCCTTGCCGCGCATGCGCTGGAACCGCGCGATGACGTCGGTCTGGCTGTAGGAGAATGCGTGCCCGAGATGCAGGGATCCGCTGGCCGTCAGCGGGGGAGTGTCGATGGCGTAGACGTCACCGCGGCGCTTGGAGCGGTCAAACTTGTACTACACGCTCCTTAGCCCACCGCTGCGCCCACTTGTCCTCAAGGCCATCCAGCGTCGGCTTGGCCGGGATGCGGTGCGAATGGGTGCTCATGGCGCACAGGATAGCGCCCGCCTGCGCCGCCCGCACGTGCGTATCTGGGTCGTCGGCCGCCGCGCGGCCGCCGCGCCACGAAAGGCGGAGATGCGAAAGCGGCGTATGGGGCGTTTTACGCTCAAGATCATCCATGGATGGCGAATTACTGTCGCCAGAGCGACAGCCAAGTGCCATCCATGCGCAGCGTGCCGACAGCATCGACGTCGCGCCGCTGCAGGGAGGGCCGTTTTGTCGGCATTGGCTGCAAGGCTGTCCGCCATGACGCCCACCGACGGGGCCGCGCGGTGGTTACTCACCCACCAGTGCGGCGTACTTTCTCGCGAGCAAGCCATAGCTGGCGGCCTGACCGAGTCAGCGCTTCGCCACCGCATACGACGGGGCGGTCCGTGGCAGCGGCTGCTGCCAGGTGTCTACATGACAGCCACCGGCCAGCCGACGTCCGAGCAGCGGCAGATTGCGGCCCTTCTTTACGCCGGGCCGGACAGCTTGATCACGGGTCCGGCCGCGTTACAGAACTACCGCATCCGGGGGCCGGCGACGGAGGTCGTCGATGTGCTCATCCCGGTGGAGCGGCGGCGACTAAGCCGGAACCTCGTCGTCATCCATAGGACGCGGCGCATGCCGCGAGAGTGCACGTGTGATGGGCCGCTGCGATTCGCTCTCGTCGCCAGGGTAGTCGCCGACAGCGTCCGTGAGCTGGATGAAGTCGCGGACGCCAGAGCCATCGTGGGTAGCGCTGTGCAGAAGAGCCGGTGCACTGTCAAGCAGCTCGCCGAGGAGCTGGCGGCGGGTCCGATCAGACGATCTGCGCTGTTGCGGACCGTCCTCGCCGAGGTCGCTGACGGTGTCCGGTCCGCGGCCGAGGGCGACTTCCACGCGCTGGTGAAACGGTCAGCCCTGCCGTGGCCGATTTTCAACGCGCGCCTGCTCGTCGATGGTGTGTTGCTCGCCGTCGTGGACGCCTGGTGGCCTGAGGCCAGCGTGGCGGTCGAGATCGACTCGCGTGAGTGGCACCTGCTCCCCGCCGACTGGGAGAACACCATGCGCCGCCACGACCGGCTGATCGCCGCCGGGATCTCGGTGATTCACGTCAGCCCGAGGCAGATCCGGATGGAGCCGGACATTGTCGTCGGATACATCACAGCGGCCCTGAAGCGCGGCCGCCCGACCGCGAACGTCGTGACGCTGCCGGCCGCCGCGTGATGGACCTGGGCCCGAGGCCGGTGCTCAACTTCAGTGCGGATAGCGGTCGTAAGGTAAGCCGCATGAGCATGCGCACTCTGGGCTCCACCGGCGTACAAGTTAGCCCGCTGTGTCTGGGCGCGATGATGTTCGGCTCCTGGGGCAACCCAGACCATGAAGAGTCGATCCGCATCATTCACCGAGCGCTGGACTCGGGCATCAACTTTGTCGACACGGCGGACGTGTACTCCGCCGGCGAGTCGGAGCTGATCGTCGGGAAGGCGCTCACGGGCGGCCGCCGAGCCAACGTTGTGCTCGCGTCCAAGGCACATGGCGCCATGGGAGACGATGTCAACCAGCGGGGCAACTCACGGCGCTGGCTAATCCGAGAGTGCGAGGCCAGCCTGCGCAGGCTGGGCACTGACTACATCGACCTGTATCAGATTCACCGGCCTGATCCGGCCACCGACATCGACGAAACGCTCGGCGCGCTGTCCGATCTGATCAGCGCCGGCAAGATCTGCTATGCAGGCAGCTCCACGTTCCCGGCCGACCAGATCGTCGAAGCGCAGTGGACCGCGCAGCGGCGTGGCCGGGAGAGGTTCGTCTGCGAGCAACCGCCGTATTCGATCCTGGTCCGCGGCGTCGAAACCGACGTGCTGCCGACCTGCCTGCGTCATCGGATGGGCGTCATCAGCTGGGGCCCGCTCGCGAGCGGCTGGCTGTCTGGCCGCTACCGGCTGGACGCGGACCTGCCCGTGAGCCGACGTTCGCAGCGGCTGCCCCACCGCTTCGATATGAGTCTGCCGGGGAACAGGGACAAGCTGGCCGCGGCTGACAAGCTAGCCGGGCTCGCCGCCGAGGCCGGGATGTCGCTCATCCACCTGGCGCTTGGATTCGTACTGAGCCATCCGGCCGTGACGTCGGCCATCATCGGTCCACGGACCATGGAGCATCTCGAGAGCCAACTCGGCGCGCCGGCCAACGGGCTATCCGCCGACTTGCTCGACCGTATCGACGAAATCGTGCCGCCTGGGCTGAACCTGAACCAGGCCGACCGTGGCTATGATCCCCCCGCGCTGACGGACGCTGCGCTGCGACGGAGGTCCTGATCAGGCCAGTCACGGCACACGTAACCGGCTCAGTCTGTGATCAACCGCCTGCGCTTAGTAAGACGTTGACAGAATTTGCCATAGATCTCCCTCTTCGGCACTCAGTGCACCGGCGTGTCTGAGTTAACTTGGCGAGAACGGGAGAGCGGGTGGCCGGACGAGCGCGCTGAAATTCGCGCGCAGAACACGTCGCGGCCGTATCGCCAGGCGGGTGCGGCAACCTGGAGGTGGACCGGTGGGTCTGACCAGCCCTGCCCTGCCGTACCTCTTCGCCGTTCTCGCCGTCGGCATGCTGCTGGCGATCATCATCGACTGGCGCGCGATGGCAGGCCGGAACGCGCGATCAGTCGTGCACCGCGCCGTCAGCCTCCTGGGCCTGCAGTTCTTTGTCCTGGCCTTCATCTTCGTGACCGTCAACCGGTCGGGCGAGTTCTACTCGTCCTGGTCCGACCTCTTCGGCCTGGAGAAGGCCTCGGCGGCTGTTGTCGCCTCATCGAATTCAGGGGCATCGCGGGTGCAGCCCGTGGTCGTGACCAGCCGCACGCCTGTGCCGCTTCCTGGAAGCAAGGCCGGCGGCGGCATTCTGGAGACGGTCACGTTCAACGGCCAGATCTCGGGGCTCAGTGTCGGAGGGCATGTATTCCTGCCCGCTGGATACCGGCACGCTAGTCCGGCCGGCCATTACCCGGTGATCGTCGAAGTCTCCGACAACCTGACGAGCTCGAGCTCGCCTTATGCCGCAGACCGGTTTGCGGAGACGGCGGCGCGGCAAATCGCCCTGGCCCAGCTTGAGCCCGTCATCATCGTCATGGTGCCGGCCTCCGTGGCCATTGGCGATCAGGGGTGTCTGGATGTCGCGGCACAGTCGGCCAGCGCCAGCGCCCCGGCGGCGCCCCCAATCTTGGCCGCCACGTTCTTTACCCAGGACCTCCGGGCGATTCTTGAGTCGCAGTATGGCGCCAGCAACGACGCCGCCAACTGGGGTTCGCTTGGCGACAGCACCGGCGGCTACTGTGCCTTGCAGCTAGCCATGACGCACTCCTGGGTTTTGTCGGTCGCCGTGGCGCCGGACGGCACGTACGCCGCGCCGCCTGGGCCCGTCGTGAACGCCGGCAGCCGTGACCTCCGGCTCGCGGAGAACCTGCAGTGGCTCCTGCGTAACCAGCCAACGCAGCCGGTGTCGGTGCTCTTCACGAGCCCTGGGTCGAGTAGCTCCGGTGCGCAGTCGTTCGCCGCTGCGGCTACACGGCCCATGCATGTGTCGGCACTCAAGATCGGGGGTGGCGGCTGGCCGCTCGCGCCGGTCCTGAACTGGCTAGGCGCGGCAATAGTTCCGCGCAGCGGGCATGGATCGGGGTCGGCGGCCCGATGACCATCACGGTCACCACCGCGACCCCCGCCATAACGACGACGAGTCTGGGTGTACAGGTATGGGCCTGACCAGCGGATCCTTCCTCGTCACCGGCTTTGGCGTAGCTCTTGCCGGAATTGCCGCGACGATCTGGCTCTGGCCGTACGCCGCAAGCAAGCGGATCGGCGCGGTACTCGCCAGGATCGGCTTGGTCGCGGCCAGCGAGGTCCTTGTCATCGCTGCGTTCCTCGTCCTGCTCAATGGCTATTTCAGCTTCTATTCATCGTGGTCCCAGCTACTGGGCAGCGGGACGGTCCAGACCTACGGCTTCCGCACGGCGAAAGTAGCCAAGCCGGCGAGCGCGCTGCTGATCGTCAACAAGGCCGAGGCCGCCCCGTTGGCGGGTGCCCAGATCCAGAGTTTGCCGTTTGAACCGCCCCTGGCGGTCGACCAGCACGGCGGCGACCTCCTGGGGCAAACCGGCGACGAGAAGGCCCTGGCGCAGTCCGGCGAGCTACTGGGCATCACCATCAACGGCGCGTACACCGGGATGTCCGTCGGCGGTGCCTACGTCTACCTCCCACCGGAGTACTTCCAGCCCGCTTATGCACATGCCAAGTTCCCGGTCGTGCTGACCATCACGGGATACCCGGCATCACCGTGGGGCCTCGTCGACCGCTTGAAGGTCCCGGGCACGGCGGCCGCACTCGTGGCCCAGGAGAAGATCAAGCCGACTGTGTACGTGATGATGAATTCGTCGGTGGCTATGCCCCGCGACTTTGAGTGCACGAACATCCCCGCAGGCCTTCAGGTGGAGACGTTCTTCGCTCAGGACGTGCCGCTCGCGATTGAGCATGCCTTCCGGGTGGAAAGCGGGCCTAGCGCCTGGGCAGTCATGGGGTACTCGACGGGCGGCTACTGCGCAGTCAAGCTCGCGATGATGAATCCAAACCAGTTCTCGCTCGCGGTGTCGCTGGCCGGGTACTACACGGCCGCCCAGGATGCCACCACCGGCAGACTGTTCGGCAACAGCTCCGGCTACCAGAATCTCAACAGCCCAGACTGGCGCCTGGCTAACCTCCCGGCTCCGCCGGTATCTGTGCTCGTGACCTCCAGCCGCGTCGGCGAGAACACCTATCAGGGCACGATGGCGTTCCTGCAACTGATCCACCCGCCCATGCGCGGCTACGCGCTGATCTTGCCGCAAGGTGGCCACAACTTCACGTCCTGGGGGCGGGAGCTACCGCAGTCCCTGATATGGCTGAGCCAACGGCTGCGGCCCGCCGAACCGGAATTGAGCACGCCGGCCGACCCCGCTCAAAAGGGCTAAGCCGCGAGCTAGCTCAGTTCGCGGGCGCCAGCGCGTGCAGGATCTCCTCCGCCCGAGCCACAGCCGCCTCGGGCGGCGCGTCTGGCGACCCGATCTGCGGATCCCAGTTGAGGTCGTAGAACACCTCGGTCGCGCCGCGCGTGCCGAGCCATTCGGTATCGGCTCGGATCTCATCGAAGTCACCCGACAGCAGCAGCCGCTTCCCATCGTCACCATGCACGGGCGCACCAGCGCGTACGACGCCGCGGCAGACGACCCGCATGGCGTCGGGATCGCGCCCGGCCGCGGCAGCGGACTCCTTCACGATCGCGATGAGGTCACCGATCTTCGCAAGGTTCGTGCGGCTCGAGGTCACCCAGCCATCGCCGATGCGGCCGATCCGTTCCAGTGCGGGCCGCGCCATCCCTCCGAGAAGGATGGGCGGCCCGTCCGGCTGAACGGGCGCCGGCGCTTGCGTGCCGGCCGGCACATGGTAAAAGTCGCCGTCGTAGGCCGTTGGCTTGCCCGACCACAGCGCCCTGAGCACCTCGACGTACTCCGCGGTGCGCGCGCCGCGCCGCGCCATCTCAGCCCCGGTTAGGGCGAACTCCTCGGGCATCCAGCCGATGCCAAGCCCGAGATCATGTCTCCCGCCAGACAGGATGTCGACCGACGCAGCTTGCTTGGCCAGGTAGCCAGGGGAAACGAACGGCAAGTTGATTACCGCGACGCCGAGCCTGATGCGGCTGGTGACGGCCGCAGCGAAGGACAGAGCCGCCATCGGGTCGAGCACGCTGTGATAGACGGGTTCCATGCTCGAGCCGACCGGGATCAGCAAGCGCTGGAAACTCCAGAGCGAGGCGTACCCCTCGCGCTCAGCGGCGCCGGCGAACGCCGCTAGATTCTGCGGTGTGGCCCACGCGCCCGAGACTGGGGCGCCGAATCCGATCTCCATTCTGCTCAGCCTAACCGCGCACCGGCAGCGATGGAGATAGTGAACGACTCCGTTCCGTAATTAGGAGGTTCTCTTGTCGTCTGATCCCCGCACCTGGATCGCGACCCTGCGTCGGTCGCACGACAGGCTCGACAAGATGGTCCGGTCCCGCACACCTGAGCAGTTGCGCGCGCAGTCGTACGACACCGACTGGAACGTCGCGCAGGTTCTATCCCACCTTGGCAGCGGCGCGGAGATCTCGCTGATGCGCCTGCCTGAGGCGCTCGGCGATGGCGAGCCGGTGAGCCGGGATGCGGTCCCGGCTGTGTGGAGCGTCTGGAACGCCAAGAGCCCGGACGAACAAGCCGCCGACGGGCTGGCGGTCGACGAAAAGCATGTGCAGGCGCTCGAGGAGCTAAGCGACGAGCAGCTCGCCAGCGTTGACCTGGACTTCTTCGGGCTGATGCGGCTGGACGCGGTCGGCATGGTCCGGGTGCGGCTCGGCGAGCACGCACTGCACACGTGGGATGTCGAGGTTGTGAGCGACCCCGACGCTACCGTGCAGCAAGAGGCGGTCGAGCTGCTGATCGACAACGTCCAGTCCCTGGCGCCTCGGTTTGGTAAGCCGGCCGGCGAGCCGTTCAGCGTGCGAATCACGACAACGGACCCGGCGCGCGATTACCTCGTGACGTCCCGTGAGTCGGTGACCATGACTGACTGGCCCGGCGAGGCTGGCCCGGTCGATGCTGACGGCGCCGCCCTCGGCGAGGTTCCGCACGTGCAAATGCCTGCCGAGGCGCTGCTGCGCCTGGCGTACGGACGGCTGGACCCCGAGCACACGCCGGCGGCCGTCTCCGGCGACGTCGACGCGCTGAACAAGCTCCGCGCCATCTTCCCGGGCTTTTAACCGGACCCAGCCGAGCTAGGGGAGCGCCCCCAGGGCCTCGAGCGTCAGCGCCGCCGCGTCCTCCGCGCAGCCCCACGACAGCGTGACCCCCGCGCCGCCGTGACCGTAGTTGTGCACGATCGTGACGCCGTCGCGGCGCTCGGTCGCCAGCCGCACTGTGGGCCTCGTCGGCCGCAGGCCGACTCGGTGCTCAAGCACGGCCGCGTCTGCCAGCTCGGGCCGCACCGCGGTGCACCCCGCGATGATCCGCTCCGCGGTCGCCGGGTCAGGCTCGCGGCTCGAGTCGCCAGGCTGCTGCGTTCCGCCGAGCACAATGACGTCGCCATGCGGGATCAGGTAGGTCAGGTCACCTGGATCGGGAGAGGTGCCAACGAAGAACTCCGTGATCCCGGGGTTGGTCGTCACGACGACCTGGCCGCGGACCGGCGTGACGTCAGGGTCGGGCACCAGATCGCGCGCGCCGCAACCAGCGCAGTTCACGATCACCCGCGCGGAGGGAGCAAACGCCGACGCATCGCGCAGCGTTGCGATTTTGGCTTGGAACGGGGTCGAACCGCCAGCCCGGCCGTAACGATCTGCGAGGTAGTCGATGTACCCCGGCATCGCGATGATCGGCGCGCTGAGCCGCCAGGCTGACCGATAGCCCGACGGCATCTCGGTCGGCTCTACCGGACCCAGGGCCGTCTTGGCCGCGAACTCCGGCAGAGCGGCCCCAGCCTCGCGCATGGCGGCGATACCGGTAGCGGTACGGACGATGCCTTCAAGTGGGTTCGCGCCGATATCGGGTGCGCTGAGCTCAGCGAATCGGGTCAGCGTGACATCCCCCCAGCGCGCCACCGTTTCATCCATGCCGACAAGGTGGGGTCCCCAGATTGCTCCGGCGGCCACGGAGGTGGTTCGCTGCGGCGGCTCGGCCGTCGCTATCGCGACGCTCACTCCGGTCTCGGCCAGGCAGGTCGCTGTCGTCAAGCCGATCACGCCCGCGCCAATGACGAGCACGTCGATGTCTGTCCGGGTCACAGTCCGACCCTAGCTAGCAGCGCGGCCGTTGCGGCAGACGTCGGCGGCTTGCGCGCGGCCGCGCTGCGCGAGAGCGTGTCTAGATGACCGTCGTGACCGACCTCGACCTGCCCCAGATCGACCTCACCAGCGGTCGCCTCTCGGGCGACACCTATCACCAAGAGCTCGCGAACCTGCCCCGCGAGGGTGAGTTCGGCTGGCTGGCGGCCTCGCCGCTAGCGCTCATCGTGCTGGACCGGGAATCGGCCGAGTTCTTCCTGCGGTCGCGCGCGACCGCCTTTCCCGGCCGGGAGATCGCCGACCTGTTTGGTGTGACGAGTGGCAGGCTGCGCGAGCAGATCGACGCGAACATACTCAACCAGCAAGGCGACCGGCACCGCCGGCTGCGGGCGCTCGTTGGCGGCGCGTTCACACCGCGGGCAGCTGACCGGTGGCGGCCAGCCATGCGGGCTTTCCTCGGCCGGCTGTGGTCCGCAGTCGGCGACAGCCGCAGGTGCGAGTTCGTTGCTGCGGTCGCCAAGCCCTATCCGGCGCTGACCATCGCGGCAGTGCTCGGCGCGCCTGAGGCCGACGCCCCGCGCCTCCAAGACTGGTCGAGCCTCATTCAGCGCCAATTCGACATCCAGGCCCTCTCGACCCAGGTGCCAGAGCTCGAGCAAGCCGCCGTCGAGGTCTATGACTACGTCGAGGACTTGCTGACGAGCCGGGCCACTCAGCCAGGAGATGACCTGCTGACTGCATTGCTGACCGCTGAGGAGGCAGGCGACCGGCTATCGCACGCTGAGTGCGTCAACCTCGTCCTGAACGTCATCGCCGGCGGGATCGACACCACGCAGGCACAGCTGTCGCACGCGCTGCGGCTATTCGCAGCCCATCCTCGGCAATGGGAGGCAATGCGGTCCGAGCCGGCGTTGACCAGCCGCGCTGTTGAGGAGATCCTGCGAGCCGAGCCGATCACGCCGTTCACCGCACGGATTTGCCTCGAGCCGATCGAGCACCGCGGGGTGCTGTTCCCGGCGGGCACGATCGTCGCCGTCTGTGCCGAGCGCGGCAACCGGGAACAGCCCGGCGGGGAAACCTTTGACATCACGACCCAGCGGGACGGACGGCTGCTGACGTTTGGCGCGGGCGCGCACTTCTGCCTGGGCTCGAACCTCGCTAGGGCGGAGCTCGAGGAGGCGCTCGCCTTCCTGGCCCCGAAGATGCCCGGGCTGTCTGTCGACGGACCGGCTGTGCTCGGCGGCGTCGAGGGGATCTACGGCGTCGAATCGCTGCCACTGCGCTGGGACTAGCGGCAACCGACGTCTAACACGGTCCGCTTGGAGCGTGAAGTCGGATCTGCTGCCCATACAGGGGCAGCAGATCCAACATGGCGCCCAACGGCAGCCGGGTGGGTCAGGTGCCGCCGAGGTGTCGTGGCCGAGTGCTAGCGCTGGGCGAGCGGAGCGACCTCGCCTGCGAGCGTGCTCGCCATCTCCTGCAGATGCCGCGCGACCCGCGCGTGGAGGCCGCCGCCAAAGGTGATCCTGGCGACTCCGAACGCAGCTAGCTCAGTCAGGCTCGGCCCACCCGGCAGGTACATCGCGTTCACCGGGCCATCGATGCGCGAGGCGAGCGCAGGCAAGGCTGCAGCCGGCGCCAGGATCGGGTACACGCAGTCCGCCCCGGCGCCCAGGTAGGCATTGCCCCGCGCGACCGCGGCGTCAAGAGCCTCTGCGTCGACCTCGTCCGGGCCGAGCGGGCCGGCTCGGGCCCGGTCGGCCGCCGGCGGTCGCACATAGACATCTACCCGGGCGTTGATGACCAGCTCCTGGGCCGCCTCCGCGCGAACCCCAGCAACGTAGTCCGCGTGCCGGTCAAGGTCGGTCAGCGTGCGCGTTACCGGATCGGAGTCCTCGAGGTTGCAGCCGACGACGCCGCACTCGGCCAGCCTGAGCACGAGCCCGGCGGGCGACAGGCCGTAGCCGCTCTCGACATCCGCGGTCACCGGCACGTCGACGCTGCGCGTGATCCGCGCGATGGCGTCGAACATCTCATCCGCTGGCGTGGCTCCGTCGCGGTAACCGAGTGTCGCGGCCACGGCCGAACTCGACGTCGCAAGGGCCGTGAATCCCGCATCGGCGAACGCTCGCGCGCTTACCGGATCCCAGACGTTCGGCAGGACGAGCGGCTGCCGGCCCGAGTGCATGGCCCGCAGCCGCGCTGCTGCGGTTGTCACGGCTGGTAGGAGCCTGGCTCCCAGGCGTGAGTGCTCACACCTATGGCGTTCCAGGCGTTGATGGTCACGATGAGGGAAACGAGCGCCCCGAGTTCGTCGCCACTGAACTGCTCAGCCGCCTGCGCGAAGTCGGCGTCCGGCACATGCGTCTGTGGCATCAGCGTGACGGATTCGGTGAGCGCCAGCGCAGCCCGGTCTCTGCTTGAAAAAAATGGTGTATCGCGCCAGGCTGCGAGCGCGTAGATCCGCTGCTCGGTCTCGCCGGCGGCACGCGCGTCCTTGGTGTGCATGTCAATGCAGTACGCGCATCCGTTGAGCTGTGACGCGCGGATCCGCACGAGCTCACGCAGGCGCACATCGAAGTCGACCCGGTCCAGTTCCTTGGTCGCTGCCTGGTCCAGATGCGACATCGCGCGCGAGAATGCGGGCGCGTGGGCGTCGAACTCGAGCCTGGCCTGGACGGTCTGTGCGGTAGTCACTGTGTCTCCTCGTTGTCTCGTTTCTGTAGTTCCAATCTACTGAGTAAGAGGCGCACCTTTAAGATCCAATTCCATGCAGGGAACGTGGTCCACTTCTGCCGGTCTCGACCTCCATCTCGAGTTGTCTGCGACCAGGCCGCGGGCCGCACTGGAGTCCGCGCTCCGTGAGGCTGTTCGCAGCGGGCGCCTGCAGCCCGGCACAACGCTGCCCTCGTCGAGGGCACTAGCGCTGGACCTGGGCGTAGCGCGCAACACCGTAGCCGAGGCCTACGGCCAGCTTGTTGCCGAGGGCTGGCTGGCGGCGCGGCACGGCTCGGGAACGTGGGTGGCCGAGCGCGCCGGGCCGCCCGCAACCAGTGCGCAACCGCAGGCTCACCCGGTCGCCCACCGGGCGCGCTATGACCTGCGCCCAGGGTCCCCGGATCTCACGCTCTTCCCGCGCCCGGCCTGGCTCGCAGCTTCGCGGCGCGCGCTGACGGCCGCGCCCGCGCGCGACCTTGGCTACGGAGATCCGCGCGGCATCGAGGCGCTGCGGGTAGCGATCGCGGAATATGTCGGCCGCGCTCGGGGCGTCCTCACCGCGCCGGACCGGATCGTCGTGTGCTCCGGCTTCGCGCAGGGGCTTGAGCTGCTGTGCGAGACGCTGCACACCAGCGGGGCTACGTCGATCGGCATCGAGGCCTACGGGCACTCAGGCCACCGGGGCATTGCGGCCGCGGCGGGGCTGCGACCGGTGCCCCTGCCCGTCGACGACCGCGGCGCCGACGTCGCCGCCCTGTCGTCGCCGCTGCCCCCGCCGCGCGGGCGCGGCGGGGCGGGCAGCCAGGCAAACGCCGCGCTGTTGACGCCTGCACATCAGTTCCCGCTGGGCGTGGCGCTCGCCCCGGCGCGCAGGCGCCAGCTTGCCGGCTGGGCTGCACAGACCGGCGCCATGGTCATCGAGGACGACTACGACGGCGAGTTCCGGTATGACCGGCAGGCCGTGGGCGCGCTCCAGTCGCTCGCGCCTGAGCACGTCGTCTACGCCGGCACAGCGAGCAAGAGCCTTGTCCCTGGCCTGCGCTTGGGCTGGTTGGCCTTGCCTGCTGACCTGGCTCGCGCTGTTGCCGAGCGGAAGCTTGCTGCCGGCAGCCTGACCAGCAGCCTGGATCAGCTCGCGCTAGCTGAGTTCATTAGCTCTGGCGCCTACGACCGGCAGGTGCGACGAGCGAGGCTCACGTACCGCCAGCGGCGCGACCGGCTTGTCGCAGCGCTCGCGCGGGAGGTACCGGATGTCCAGGTCACCGGCATCGCCGCCGGCCTGCACGTACTGGTCCGCCTTCCGTCAGGTCAGTCTGAGGATGACGTCGTTTCGCTCGCGGCTCAGCGCGGGCTCGCGCTGCAGGGCTTGGCCAGCTGCCGGGCCGGCGAGCAGGTACTCGGTCCGGCCCTGATCGTCGGCTACGCGACCCCGCCGGGTCACGCGTTCAGCGCTGCCGTCGCTCGGTTGTGCGCGGTCCTGCGCGACGTTGCCAGCGAGCTATGACCGGGGCGGGCTTATCGGCTGTGCCGTTCCAGGGGTCTCGCGACAACCAGCAGGCCGACGGCCAGCGCCGCGGCGAGCAGTATTGCGGCGGCCCAGCCTGCCGCGCGGGCATAACCGTGCACGAGCGCGACCGGCAGTGGTGCCTGCACATGAGCCGCGAGGTAGCTCGCCGTGGCGGCCGCCGCGATCGTGTTGAGCAGCGCCGTGCCGACCGACGCGCCGATCTGCTGGGCCGTGCCGGCGACTGCCGACGCGACGCCCGCTTCGCGCGGCGCGACTGCGAGGGTAGCCGTCGAGAAGGCCGGCACGAAGACGGCGCCCATGCCCAGACCGAGCAGGATTTCCGCGGGGAGAATGTGCGCGGCGTAGCCGCTTCCGGCATGCAGCGACGTGAGCGTCGCCATGCCGGTGGCGGCGACGACCAGGCCGGGCGCCATCAGCCAGCGAGGCGGCAGGAGAGGCAGGAGCGCGCGCGAGATGAGCGTTGAACTCGCCAGCACGGCGGCCGACAGTGGCAGGAATGCCAGGCCCGCACGAACTGGCGAGTACCGCAGCACAACCTGGAAGTCGTAGGTGAGCAGCAGGAAGAGGCCGTACATGGCAACCACGGCCAGCCCGATCGCGAGATATGAGCCGCCACGATTCCGGTCGGCCACGATCCGCAGCGGCAGCAGCGGCGTCGCGCGTCTCCACTCGGCCACGATGAATAGGCCGACTGCAACGAGTCCGGCGGTTAGCGCACCGAGTGTCATCGGCGCTGCCCACCCATTGGATGCCGCATGCGACAGCCCGAACACGATCAGGACGAGTCCTGCGGTGATCAGCAAGGCGCCGGGCACGTCGAGCTGACGGCCGCCGCCGCCAGGCGCCGCCGGGAGCACGCGCTGGCCCGCGACCAGCGCGACTACCGCGACCGGCACGTTGACGAACAGGCACCAGCGCCAGTCGAGGTACTGCGTGAGCGCACCGCCCAGCAGGAGGCCGAGCGCACCACCGGTGCCCGCAATGGCACCGAACACTGCGAACGCCTTGGCCCGTTCGCGCGCCTCGGTGAAGGTGATGGCGAGCAAGGACAGCGCAGTCGGTGTGAGCAGTGCGGCGCAGGCTCCCTGGAGCGCACGCGACGCGATCAGCGCCGCGAACGTGGGTGCCGCCCCGCCAGCAGCCGAGGCTGCGGCGAATCCGGTCAGGCCGATCAGGAACGCGCGACGGCGCCCGATCATGTCAGCCACCCGGCCGCCGAGTATGACGAGACCGCCGAAGGCGAGCGTGTAGGCGGTAATCACCCACTGCCGCTGCGGATCGGAGATGTGCAGCGAGTGCTGGGCCGATGGCAGGGCGATGTTCACGATGGTCGCGTCGAGCGCGACCATCAGCTGCGCGACGGCGATGCACGTCAGGGCCAGCCAGCGCCCGGCGGTCTGGCCTGCGGCGCCGACCGGCGAGCCGGTGCTGCCGGAATGCGTCTGAGCGGTCATGACAATGAAGCATAGACGTCAAATGATTAGTCGTCAAAGAATTAGATCTCGACGCGTTGTGCTATCCTCCGGGCATGCGACCAGCCGTGCTGCCCATCGGACTGCGACTCACCCAGGTCTCGCGGGCCGTCGCCCGGGCCTTCGATGACGCACTGGCAGCCGTCGGCGGATCGCTTCCCACCTGGCTCGTACTGCTGAACCTGAAGACGCGCAACCTGGCTAATCAGCGGGCGCTCGCCGATGCGATGGGCATCAAGGAAGCGACCCTCACCCATCACCTCAACGCCATGGAGGCCAGCGGGCTGGTGACGCGGCACCGCGACCCGGCCAACCGGCGCGTGCACGTTGTGGCCCTCACCGAGGACGGCGAACAGGCCTTCCGTCGGCTGCGCGATGCTGCCATCGGGTTCGACCGCCAGCTGCGGCGTGGCATCTCCGATGCCGACGCCGGGAAACTCACCGAAGTACTGGGACAGCTAGCCACCAACGTCGGCGTCGCGGGAGACGACCG
>Ga0126373_10000713_pt1 | contig 22421 bp, 21 predicted proteins | sample PanSoiMetPlot_11_FD_92545 | JGI IMG/M metagenome (GOLD analysis project Ga0126373, IMG submission 92545) | Tropical forest soil microbial communities from Panama - MetaG Plot_11 | ecosystem: Environmental > Terrestrial > Soil > Tropical forest > Bulk soil | place: Panama | collected 2016-02-17 | reverse complement strand
GGCGAGCTGGCGCAGCGCGAGGGCGTGGACATCCGCTACTACTCGGTCATCTACCAGGCGATCGAGGAAGTCGAGGCCGCGCTCAAGGGCATGCTCAAGCCGATCTTCGAGGAGGCGCAGCTCGGCACCGCGGAGATCCGCGAGATATTCCGGGTGCCGCGGGTCGGGAACATCGCCGGCTGCATCGTCCGCTCTGGCACGATCACGCGCAACAGCAAGGCCCGCCTGGTCCGAGACGGCGTGGTCATCTCGGACAACCTCACCGTCGAGTCGCTGCGTCGGTTCAAGGACGACGCGACCGAGGTCAGGGAGGGCTTCGAGTGCGGTATCGGGGTCGGCTACAACGATCTGCGGATCGCTGACGTGATCGAGACGTTCGAGATGCGGGAGAAGCCGCGGACCTGACAGGTTCGCGGCTGACGCCCGGGCCGGCGTGTACGTCGGGGCCCTGACCATCGACCTGCTACTCGGCGACGTACGGTCGCTGAAGCAGAAACGCGCGGTGGTCAGGCCGATCATCGCCGAGGTGCATCGCCGGTTTCCGGGGGTTGCCGTCGGCGAGACAGGTCACCTCGACCTGCATCGCCGGGCCGAGATTGGAGTTGCCGTGGTCAGCTCGACCGCGGCGCATGCAAGGGAAGTGCTGGACGCATGCGAGCGCTTCATCGCGGTCCGGCCGGAGATCGAGTTGCTCGCCGCCAGGCAGCAGCTTCTGACGCCAGAAGGGTGAGTCGGCCATGAACCAGGCCAGGGCCCGCAAGCTCGGGGATCGGATCGCGGAAATAGTCGCGGAGATGCTGGAGCGGCGAATCAAGGACCCACGGCTTGGCTTCGTGACAGTTACCGAGGCGAGAGTCACGGGCGACCTGCGCGAGGCGACGGTGTTCTACACCGTCTACGGCTCGGACGATGATGTGGCCGGGACTAAGGCAGCGCTCGCGAGTGCCACCGGCCTGATCCGGTCGGAGGTGGGCAAGCAGACGGGCCTCAAGCACACGCCGTCGATCAGCTTTAGCCAGGACACCATCCCGGACACCGCCCGGAACATCGAGGACCTGGTGGAGAAGGCGAGAGCGGCCGACGCCAGGGTCGCCGCCGTGCGCGCGGACGCAGTACCGGCCGGAGATCCCGATCCGTACCGGACGTCGGATGACCGCGACGACCTCGATGACGATGAGCAATGAATGGGCGCGCGCCGTCAAGGTCATCGACGGTGCTAGCCAGGTCTGCCTGGCCTGTCACGTCCGCCCCGACGCGGATGCACTTGGCTCGATGCTCGCCGTGCTGCATGCACTGCGCCGCCGCCCGGATGGCGCGCCGACAGTAATCGCGTCGTTCGGCGACGAGCCGTTCGAGATACCGGCGATCTTGCGCTTCCTGCCGGGCATCGAGCTGCTGACAGCCCCTGCCAACTACCCGGCCCGTCCCGAGGTCATGCTGTCCCTCGATGCTGCCAGCGTCGACAGGCTAGGCGCGCTCACCGGTCCGGCGATTGCGGCCGACGAGCTGATCGTGCTGGATCATCACGCGTCCAACACGAGGTTTGGCAGCATCAACCTGGTCGATCCGACGGCGGCGGCCACCGCCGTGCTGGCGTCGAACCTCATCGACCGCCTCGGCATCTCCCTCACCGAGCCAATCGCGCTCGGCCTCTACGCAGGTCTCGTCACCGACACCGGCTCGTTCAAGTTCTCGTCCACGACTCCGCGGGTGCACGAGCTGGCGGCGCGCCTCCTCGCGACCGGCATTGACCCCGGCGTGGTATCCCGCGAACTCTACGACCGCGCCCCCTTCACCTACCTAGGCCTGCTCTCGGCGGCGCTGCGCCGCGCTGTGCTTGAGGTCCATGCCGCGCGCGGTCTTGGTCTCGTCTGGACGACAGTGACGAGAGCCGACCGCGCGCACGCGGCGTTGCCGCTAGATGCTGCGGAGTCCGTCATCGACGAGATAAGGCGCACCGACGAGGCCGAGGTTGCCGTCGTGCTCAAAGAGGATGACGGCGGCGTCTGGCAGGTCTCGCTGAGATCGAAGTCAGTGGTTGACGTGGCCGCAATCGCGACCGCGCTCGGCGGGGGTGGTCACGCCCGAGCCGCCGGTTTCTCTCATTCCGGCGGGGAGGGTGCGGCCATCCGCGCCGTCCGTGAGCTCCTGGATCGCGCATGACAACAGCGAGTGGGCTCATCATCGTTGATAAGTCGCAGGGCTGGACTTCACATGACGTCGTGGCGAAGATCCGTAAGCTGGCGCACACCAAGCGCGTCGGTCACGCGGGAACCCTCGATCCAATGGCAACGGGGGTGCTTGTCGTCGGCGTGGAGAAAGCGACGCGGCTGCTCGGCTACCTCGCGCTGACCGAGAAGGAGTACGCGGCGACGATCCGGCTCGGCCAGACGACCTCGACAGACGATGCCGACGGCGAGATCACCGGCCGCGTTCCGGTCCGTGAAATCGGCGAAGCGCAGCTGCGGCGCGCCATCGAAGCGCTGACGGGCCAGATCAGTCAGATCCCGCCGGGGGTCAGCGCTATCAAGGTCGGCGGCCAGCGCGCATACTCGCTGACACGCGCCGGCGCCGCCCCCGTGCTCGCCGCCCGGACCGTGACGGTGCGGAAGTTCGGGCTGATCTCGATGCGGCCGGCTGGCGACGTGCTGGACGTCGACGTGCACGTGACCTGCTCCAGCGGAACGTACATCCGGGCCCTGGCGCGGGATCTCGGCGCCGGGCTCGGTGTCGGCGCGCACCTGACGGCGCTGCGCCGAACCTGCGTGGGGCCGTATCACGAAAGTCAGGCGCGCACGGTCGACGAGGTGGCTCAGGTCGCTGATCGGATGGGCGGCGTCGATATACTGCCGCTCGCGATGGCAGCGGCCGCAGCGTTCCCGCGCCGGGACCTGACCGACGCTGAGGCCAGCGCCGTCGGGCACGGCGCCAGACTCCTGGCCACGGGGACGGGGGAGCGGCCGGTAGCGGCGTTCGCTCCAGACGGCGCGCTCGTAGCGCTCCTGACCGACGAGAGCGGCCAGGCTCGGTCGCTCGCCGTTTTTGCTACCGAGTTCGCTGGCGACCCGGTCGGCGGGTCCTAACGTGCCGCCGAGGCTGCCGCCGTGGCAATCTGTTGACATGCAGCGCTGGGGCGACCCGCAGGACGTGCCTGACGACTGGGGCCGCTCGGTCGTCACCATCGGCGTTTTCGACGGCGTTCACCGAGGCCATCAGCGGATCGTGGCGAGGGCCGTCGAATCGGCCGCCGAGCTTGGCTTGCCCGTCGTCGTCATCACGTTCGACCCGCATCCGGACGAGGTCGTCAGGCCGGGGACGCATCCGCCGCTGCTGAGTACGCCCAGGCGCGAGCGGGAGCTGCTGGCCGGGCTTGGCGTAGATGCCGTCCTGATCATCCCGTTCACGCTGGAGTTCTCCCAGCTAGGGCCGGATGAGTTCGTCCGCGCGGTGCTTGTGGACCGGCTGCACGCTGCCAGGGTGGTGGTTGGGGAGAACTTCCGGTTCGGGCACAAGGCCGCTGGCGATGTAGAGCTGCTGGCCGAGCTTGGCGAGAAATACGACTTCACCACCGATGGCGTCCCGCTGGCGGCCGAGAACGGCGTTACGTTCTCGTCAACCGGGATCCGGGCCAAGCTGGCCGAGGGCGACGTGACGGGTGCCGCGCACGATCTCGGCCGGCCGCACAGGGTTGAGGGCGTCGTCGTCCGCGGGCACATGCGCGGGCGCGCACTTGGGTTCCCGACGGCCAACCTCGAGACGCTGCCGCATACCGCCATCCCGGCTGATGGCATTTACGCAGGATGGCTCGCGCGGCTGGACACCGACGGCTCGGAGCGCGACCGATGGCCGGCGGCCATCTCCGTCGGCACCAATCCGACCTTCGACGGCCGGGAACGGACAGTCGAGGCGTACGCGCTCGATCGCGATGACCTGGACCTTTATGGTGATCACGTGGCGGTGGATTTCGTCTCACGGCTCCGGCCGACGGTGAAGTTCGGCTCGGCGGCGGAGCTGGTTGCCCAGATGCACGTAGACGCAGACGACGCGAGGCGGCTGCTGACCGCCAGTTAGGCTGCTACCAGGCGGTGCCACCGCCGATGCGCGTTTCGGGGGTGGCCGCATGGTACCGTTGAGCATCGGCTGGACTATCCGGCCTAGTCGGCTGCGCCCTCATGCGGCTGATAGTTCTCCACGGCCCGCAATCGCCTGGGCTGATGGCGACATACCACGACAAGTAGTCAAGAGGGAGCAACGTGCCGCTCAACACCACGGTGAAGAAAGAGATCATCGCCGGGCACGCGACCACTGAGGGTGACACCGGTTCGCCGGAAGTCCAGGTCGCGCTGCTGACACGGCGGATCGCCGACCTGACCGAGCACCTCAAGGTGCACAAGCACGACCACCACAGCCGGCGCGGGCTGCTGCTGCTAGTGGGCCGGCGCAGGCGCCTGCTGCAGTACCTCTCCCGTACCGACATCAACAGGTACCGCGCGCTGATCGAGAAGCTCGGCCTGCGCCGGTAGCAAACTCGACGAGACAACTAGATAAGACAGACGTACAACGTCCCGCGGCTCCGGCCAGGCGCTCCAACAGCGCCCATCGGGCCGGTCCTCGGTAGTGGTCCTCGGGTCGTGGCCCCGCCATCCGGCGGGTGTTCAGGGCCGAGGGCTTCGATCGAAGACCGGCTGGCAGCCGACCAGGCATCGCGGCTGAGCGTAATCAGCCGGCCAGGGCGCTCCGAAAGTGCGGCGGACAGGCGCGGGACCTCAGTTCAGTCAAGGAGGTCACCCGTGGAGGGTGTCTATACCGCCGAGGTCAGCATTGACAACGGCGAATTCGGCGTTCGCAGAATCCGGTTCGAGACCGGCAGGCTCGCGAAGCTAGCGAACGGCTCGGCCGTCGTCTACCTGGACGACGAGACCATGGTGCTGTCGACCACCGCCGTGGGCAAGAGCCCACGGGAAGGCTTCGACTTCTTCCCGCTCACTGTCGATTGCGAGGAGCGGATGTACGCGGCGGGCCGGATTCCGGGCTCGTTCTTCCGGCGGGAGGGCCGTCCGTCCGAGGACGCGATCTTGACCTGCCGGCTCATCGACAGGCCGCTGCGCCCGTCGTTCGTGCACGGCCTGCGTAACGAGGTGCAGATCGTCGAGACGATCCTGGCGCTACATCCGGACCACCTGTACGACGTGGTTGCGATCAACGCCGCCTCGATGTCGACGCAGCTAGCGGGACTGCCGTTCGCTGGTCCGATCGGCGGCGTGCGCGTCGCTCTGATCAAGGGCCAGTGGGTCGCGTTCCCCACGTACTCAGAGCTCGAGAACGCCACGTTCGACATGGTGGTGGCCGGCCGCGTGCTTGCGGACGGCGACGTCGCGATCATGATGGTCGAGGCCGAGTCCACGCCGAGCACGCTGCGCCTGATCGCCGACTCTGGCAGCGGCGCCGTGCCGCCGACCGAGGAGATGGTTGCGGCCGGGCTGGACGCTGCGAAGCCGTTCATCCGGCAGCTCTGCGAAGGCCAGCTGGAGATCGCCCGGAACGCCGCCAAGGAGACGGCCGAGTTCCCGCTGTTCACCGACTACGGCGACGACGTGCTCGCTGCCCTGGAGGCCGAGGTTGGCGCCGACCTTGCGAACGCGCTCACCATCGCCGGCAAGAACGAGCGCGCGGCCGAGACGGACCGAGTCAAGGCCCTGGCGACCGAGAAGGTAGTCGCGCAGTTCGAGGGCCGGGAGAAGGAGATCGGCGAGGCGTTCCGCGGGCTGACCAAGAAGCTCGTCCGGCAGCGGATCATCCGGGACGGGCTCCGCATCGACGGTCGCGGGCTCGAAGACATCCGGCAGCTGTCGGCCGAGGCCGGCGTCGTGCCGAGGGTCCATGGCTCGGCGCTCTTCGAGCGCGGCGAGACTCAGGTGCTCGGCGTCACGACGCTGAACATGCTCCGCATGGAGCAGATGATCGACACGCTGAACCCCGAGCGCACGAAGCGCTACATGCACAACTACAACATGCCGCCGTACTCGACTGGTGAGACCGGCCGGGTGGGGTCGCCCAAACGTCGCGAGATCGGTCACGGCGCGCTCGCCGAGCGGGCACTCGTGCCCGTCCTCCCGACGCGCGAGGAGTTCCCGTACGCGATCCGCCAGGTGTCCGAGGCCATCGGGTCCAACGGTTCGACGTCGATGGGTTCGGTGTGCGCATCCACGATGTCGCTGCTGGACGCCGGCGTCCCGCTGAAGGACATGGTCGCTGGCATCGCGATGGGCCTCATCCACGAGGGCGGCGAGTACGTGACGCTGACCGACATCCTCGGCGCTGAGGACGCGTTCGGTGACATGGACTTCAAGGTCGCGGGCACCAAGGACGTCATCACGGCGCTCCAGCTCGACACAAAGCTCGACGGCATCCCGGCTTCCGTGCTGGGCGCCGCGCTGCGTCAGGCCCGCGGGGCGCGGCTCACGATCCTGGAAGTCATGCGTGAGGCCATCGACGCTCCGGCCGAGATGAGCGAGTTCGCACCGCGGATCATCACGATCAAGGTCCCGGTCGACAAGATCGGCGAGGTCATCGGGCCCAAGGGCAAGATGATCAACTCGATCCAGGAGGACACCGGCGCCGACATCACCATCGAGGACGACGGCACGATCTACATTGGCGCTACCGACGGCACGTCGGCGGAAGCGGCGAGATCGGCGATCAACGCGATCGCGAACCCGCACATCCCCGAGGTTGGGGAGCGGTTCCTCGGCACCGTGGTGAAGACGACGACGTTCGGCGCGTTCGTCTCGCTGCTGCCCGGCCGCGATGGCCTGCTGCACATCACGCAGATCCGCAAGCTCCACGGCGGCGCCCGCATCGAGAACGTCGATGACGTGATCAAGGTCGGTGACAAGATCCAGGTCGAGATCCGCGAGATCGACGATCGCGGCAAGCTGTCGCTGGTCCCGGTCGAGGTAGTCGAGCGCGAAGCGGCCGGTGAGGACCTCGGCGGACACGACGAGCCCCGGTCGCGCGATCGCGACGATCGCGGCGGCGACCGCCATCGGGACGGAGAGCGGCGTGACGGGGACCGTGGTGACCGCCACCGCAGCCGTCAGCGCAGTCGCGGTGGCTACAGCGCCTCGAGCTCCAACGGTTCCGGATCGGGGAACTCCTGACCGCCGGGAGCGTCCAGCGCACAGTCCTGCCGGGCGGTCTGCGGGTAGTGACCGAGTCGCTGCCGTCCGTCCGGTCGGCCGCGTTTGGCATCTGGGCAGGCGTCGGATCGCGCGATGAGGATCGCAGCCACGCCGGTGCCACCCACTACCTTGAGCACCTGTTGTTCAAGGGGACCGCGCGGCGTTCGGCGCTGGACATATCGGCTGCGCTGGACGCGGTTGGCGGTGAGCTGAACGCGTTCACCGCTAAGGAGTACACGTGCTACTACGCGCGGGTGCTCGACGAGGACGTGCCGCTGGCTATCGACGTGCTTTCGGACATGGTCACCGGGTCGCTCATCGAGGCCAAGGAGGTTGACGCCGAGCGCGGCGTGATCCTCGAAGAGATCGCGATGAACGAGGACGATCCCGCCGACCTCGTGCACGAGGCGTTCGCGGAGCAGGTGTTCGGGGACACGCCGCTAGGCCGTCCGATTCTCGGCACCGTCGAGTCGATCAACTCGATCAGCCGGGACCGGATCGCCGAGCACTACCGGTCGCGCTATACGCCAGACCGGCTGGTGATCGCTGCCGCCGGCAGTGTTGACCACGACCAGGTCGTGGAGCTGACGTCCGCCGCGTTCGGCGCTGCGCTTGACGGCAGCGCCGAACCAGTTCCACCGCGCCTCGGCACGACTGCGCCGGGCCTCGCGGGCGGTACCGGCGTCCGCCTCGTCTCCCGGCCAGTCGAGCAGGCCAACCTGGTGCTCGGCTGTGCGGGCGTGGCCCGCAACGATGAGCGGCGGTTCGCGCTAGGCGTGCTCAACGCGGCTCTCGGCGGCGGTATGTCATCGCGGCTGTTCCAGGAGGTCAGGGAGAAGCGCGGGCTCGCCTACTCGGTCTACAGCTTCAGCTCCCAGAATGCTGACTGCGGCCAGTGGGGCATCTACGCCGGGTGCCTGCCGGCCAAGACCGAAGAGGTCCTGGCGATCTGCCAGGAAGAGATCACGAAGGTCATCGAGTCGGGACTCACCGACGAGGAACTAGACAGGGGCAAGGGCCAGCTACGCGGCTCCATCGTGCTTGGCCTGGAGGACCCGTCCTCGCGGATGAGCAGGCTCGGCAAGTCCGAACTCGTATACCCGCGGCTTGAGCCTGTCGAGGAGATCCTGGCGCGCATCGAGTCCGTCTCGCACGACCAGGTGCGCAAGATCGCGGCCGACGTACTGAGCCAGCCGAAGGCACTGGCTATCGTCGGCCCGTTCGACGACGACGAGGTGTTCACGGCGGCGCTGGCCGGCTAGCTTCGCCGGCCAGCAAGTCCGCCGAGTGTGTGGGCACGCCGCGCTCGAAACTCTATGGTGATGAGTAGCCGGGAATTCAACCGTGCCTCTTGCGGCCAGGCACTGACGCCTGGAAGGGAGGTTGGCGCACGTCTTCAGCATCAGCTACCACGAAAGGATGATGCCGTGAGGCACGCGTTCATCGGGACTGCACTCTTAGCCGCCGCAGCATTAGTAGCCGCCGGCGCTTCGGCCGCAGGCGCGGCCACTCAGCACACTGCCGGGTCGCAGACCGCGCAATCGAAGAGCGTACTGGGCAACGAGCCATTGTGTGAGAGCTCGCACTCGCTTTGCGCCGATCCCTATGCGAGCTCGGCCGGGCCGTATGTTGGCCACGACGAGCCGTCCCTCGAGTTCAAATCCGGGGCAGCCGGCTCTGGCAACGACATGACCTACACCATCACGCTACCGACGGATCCAAAGCAGCAGCCCAACGCTTCCGGATCGGGCGGCAGCACCTGGAACTTCCAACTGCATCCGACGTTCTGGTTCGGGCTCACGCTGTGTGACAACGAGTCGGCGCCCGAGTTCTCCAAGACCTGCGTAGCGGACACGGACGCCAACAACCTCGTCTCCGCAGATCCGAAGTCACCAAGTTACGTCGGGCGTCACCCGGGGACGGCCTTCATGGAGCTGCAGTTCTACGGGCCGGGTTACGTGCCGCAATTCGAGGGCTTCGGGTGCGGCGCCACCGTGTACTGCGCGGCGATGACCATTGACAGCCGGACTCTTGACCAGAACGCCGGCCAGTTCAACACCAGCGCGTGCGACAACTACATCCTCGGCGGTCAGGAGCCCATCAACTGGGCTTACATCACAAGGAGCGGCGTGTCGCAGGCGCCGGCTAATCCGCTGTTCACCGGGACCTTCTCGGCGCCGAATTTCGCGGCCGTGAACCCCGATCTCAGCAAGGACCTGGTAATGAACCCGGGTGACCGGGTTCGCGTCCACCTGCACGACACCCCGGGCGGGTTGCAGGCTGACCTTACTGACCTGGCTACCGGGCAGAGCGGCTCGATGACGGCCTCGGTGGCGAACGGCTTCGGGCACATTCTGTTCACTCCGCACTCGAAGACCTGCCAGGTAGCGCCGTATGCGTTCCACCCGGCGTACAGCACCGCGAACACGCGGGGCAACACCTGGTCAGCGCACACGTACAACGTGTCCTTCTCAGATGAGATCGGTCACTTCGAGAACTGCCTGACACTCGACCAGAGCTTCAACTGCGCATCGGCCGGCTCTCAGGACGCGAGCGGGCTGGACGCGGACGACACTGGCTGTGTGCCGGGCACCGATGCGACCGTCGTTCACATCAACGGGTGCTTCACGTCGGACGAAGACTTTGACGGGCAGTCCTATCAGCTCGACTGGCCAGGGACCAACCCATCACCAGGCCTCGACCGGCTGTTCCATCCAAGTCCGGTCTTGTTCACCAGCCCGGTGCTGAGTGATGGCTCCAACTACTCGTCAGTGGCCTTCGAGACCGACCTGCCGAGAATCGAGCGATCAGACTCGCAGTTCAATCCACCGTTCTGCGATGCCGTCACGGGTGCCAACTGCGTCAACCCGCCGAGCGGCGCGCACTTCTACCCGTTCTTCTCGACTGGGAACGTCGGTGGGACGTGTACCTGGCAGCTTGGCGGAGCATTCATCCCAGGCACGGTGAACAACTTCGGCGGCAGCTCGACCGCCGAGTTCGGACCGCTGCTGCCGACCGTCTTCCCGGAGGCCGGCTTCGTCCCGAAAACCCTGTTCGATAACTTCAACAGCGGCGACATGGTTAACCCATGCCCTGTATGAGCAGGTAACTCAGGGGGGCGGCCGCGTTAGCGGCCGCCCCCCTGCCAGGTGGCGCTGATAGGTCCGTTCGGCTAGCTTCGCTGACATGGCGGCGAGAAACTCCCCGGGACCTCTGATCGGGGCCGGCCGGTCCGCGGACGTTTACGCCATCGGCCCTGATCGGGTCTTGCGGCGATACCGGGAGCCGCACGACGTCCAGGCTGAAGCGTCGATGATGCGATACCTGGACCAGGCCAGCTTCCCGGTCCCGAAGGTCTACGACGCTGACGGGTCCGACCTGGTCATGGAGCGACTGGACGGCCGCGACCTGCTCACCGATCTCGCGCGCAGGCCGTGGCTCGCGCGCCGCCATGCGCGGTTGCTCGCTGATATGCATAACCGGCTCCATGAGATCCCGGGGCCGCCGGGCTTCCCCGAGCCGTTCGGCCCCGGCGACACGGTGCTGCACCTGGACCTCCACCCCGGCAACATCATGCTGACCAGCCGTGGCCCAGTGGTGATCGACTGGAGCAACCGTGCCGTCGGACCGGCAGGCGCGGACGTGGCGCTGGCATACCTGATCATGGCCTGCTCCGAAGTCGACAACCTGCCGTTGATGATCAGGCCGATCGTGGGTTCAGTGCGCGCGAGCGTCGTCCGGCACTTTCTGCGCGGCGTACACGACGACCCCGTTCCCTACATGGCGATCGCCGCCCGCTATCGGATGGTCGATCGCAATGTCCGGCCGTCGGAAGTTGAGTGGCTGGCCCGGAAGGCGGCGGAAGCCGACCGGGCCGGCGCGGCAGGCTAGCTACTCGTTCATCGCACGGGCGTCCGGGTCGGCGAGCCAGGCGCGAATCTGCTTGCCGTGCTCGTCTAGCGTGGGCGGAGGGAGGTCATAGCGCGCGGCCGTGGCCGAGAACCGGAGCGGGTTGCGTATCCCCGGAACTGCCGCCACGCCCTCGCCCGACTCCACAACCGGGTCCAGGCCGATCTGCTCGGCGAACTCGACCCCGCCGGCGACGGTGTTGATCGGGCCGCACGGAACACCGGCCGCGATCAGCTTGTCGAACCACTCGGCAGCGGTCAGTGCCTTCAGGCGCTCGATCAGTAGCGGCCGCAACTGATCGCGATTGGCCGTGCGGCCGGAGTTAGCCGCGAACCGCTCGTCGGTGGCGATCTCAGGGGCGCCGAGCACCGCGCACAGGTTCCTGAACTGGGTGTCGTTGCCCGCCGCGATGACCAGATCGCCGTCACCGGTCGGCAGCGGCTCGTATGGGAACAGGCTGGGGTGCGAGTTGCCCATGCGGTGCGGCACCACGCCTGCCGAGGCGAACGCGCCTGTCTGGTTCACCATGCCAGCGAGGGCGGCGGCCAGGAGATTGACCTCGACGAGCTGGCCTTCCCCGGTCTGCCGGCGATGCTCGAGCGCGGCCAGCACGCCGATGGTGGTCTGCAGGCCGGACATGACGTCAAAGATGGCGACGCCCGCCCGGTAGGGCGGGCCGTCCTCGTCGCCCTGAAGGCTCATCAGCCCGGACATGGCCTCGACGATCAGGTCGTAGCCGGGCAGGTGTGCGCCGCCACCGGCGCCGAAGCCGGTGATCGAGGCGTAGACGACAGACGGATTGGTGGAGCGGACGCTCTCGTAATCGAGGCCGAACTGCCGCAGGCCGCCAGGCTTGAAGTTCTCCACCATGATGTCGGCGCGCCTGGCCAGCTCCGCAGCCGCCGCGCGGTCCGCCGCATCGCGGAGGTTCAGCTGAATGGACCGCTTGTTGCGGTTGATGGATAGGTAGTAGGTCGAGACCCCCTCCCGAACGGGCGGCATCCAGTGCCTCGTGTCGTCCCCGCCTGGCCCCTCGACCTTGATGACGTCGGCGCCGAGGTCGCCCAGGATCATCGTGCAGTACGGCCCGGCGAGGACGCGCGAGAAGTCGGCGACCAGCAAGCCGGCCAGCGGCCCCGAGACCTGATCCATAGCCGCACGCTACCAACCGGGTCCGGTCATCGACGCGATGGGGAAGTTGCTTGTCCACCGCCTGCGGCCGTCGAGCGGTCAGACCGCGGACCGTTCCGCGTACTCCTTGAGCTCGGCTAGCTCGGACTGCCAGCCTGCCGTGTTGTCCGCAACCGCCTGGTCCTGCTCGTCTTCGGTTGTGTGGAGGCTGGCGAAACCGGTCTCTACGACCCGCAGCAGGGTGCCCGCGAAAACGTCGGTCAGGTTGAACTCCACGAGCGTGGAGTTGCCCTCGGACGGGTCGGTGTCGATGTAGCGGGCCCATCGGTAGGACAAGAAGGTCGGCTGCTCGGCGCGCTTGACAACGGCGCGGTACGTGCCGTGGTCGCGCCAGCCGAAGGCGGCCTTGCCGCCAGGCCGCGCATCAATCTCGGCTATGTCCCCGAACCAACCCGCGATCTGCAGGGGGTTGGTCAGCGCGGCCCAAACGCGCTCTCGCGAAGCTTCGATCAGCACCTCGCGCTCGATCAGGTCCTGCAGCATCTGGCGTCCTCCGCTTCGATGGAGTATCGGCTGCCCAGTCGGGTGGATATCCAGGTCCTGCCCGTTCTTACAGCTGCCCAATGCTGGTGACGGTGATGACAGCCACCCCGGCCTCGTCGGACGCCGCGAGATCGACGGTCGCCGAGTATCCCCAGTCGTGATCGCCGGCCGGGTCGTCGAAGATCTGGCGGGCCGTCCAGATGCCTGGTTGCTCGTCCAGGATCAGCAGGGCCGGACCGCGAGCGTCCGCGCCGGTACCGATCTCGTCATGCAGGTCAAAGTACGGAGCGAGCGCCGCGGCCCAGGCGTCGGCGTCAAAGCCGGCGTCCTCGTCGAGTGCACCGAGTTCCTCCCACCGACGAAGCGCAGCCAGTTCGACGCGTCGGAATAGCGCATTCCGCACGAGCACCCGGAACGCCCGCTTGTTGCCAGTCACCGCCGGCGGGCGGTCGGCGGCCAGGTGCGCCACCTCTTCGACCGGGTTCCGCAGCCGTTCCCACTCGTCGATGAGGCTGGAATCGATCTGCCGCACGAGCTCGCCGAGCCATTCGATGAGATCGCCGAGTTCCTCGGTACGCGCTTCCTCGGGGACTGTCTGCCGCATGGCCTTGTAGGCGTCGGCCAGATAGCGGAGGACCAGGCCCTCAGAGCGAGCCAGCCCGTAAAAGCTGATGTACTCGGCGAACGTCATCGCCCGCTCGTACATGTCACGTGCCACGGACTTCGGCGACAGCTCGTGGTCGGCGACCCACGGGTGGCCCTGCTTGTAGATGTTGTAGGCCGCTTCGAGCAGGTCAGCCTGGGGTTGCGGGTACGTAACCGCCTCCAGCAGCTCCATCCGTTCTTCGTACTCGATGCCCCCGGCCTTCATGGCGGCCACCGCCTCGCCGCGGGCCTTGAACAGTTGCGCGGACAGCACCTGGCGCGGGTCGTCCAGCGTTGACTCGACGACCGATAGCACGTCGAGCGGGTAGTCAGGCGACGACCGGTCAAGCAGCTGGATGGCCGCCAGCGCCAGCGGCGACAGCGGCTGGTTGAGCGCGAAGTCCTCCTGCAGGTCCACCGTCAGCCGCACCCAGCGGCCCTCCTCATCGGGGGTAGCCAGCCGCTCGACCACACCGCCAGCCAGCAGCGCGCGGTAGATAGCGATCGCGCGGCTGATATGCCTGCGCTGGGCCGCGGGGCCTTCGTGGTTGTCGGTGAGCAGGTGCTTCATCGAGGCGTAGGCGTTGCCCGGTCGGCTGATGACGTTCAGGAGCATGGCGTGGCTGACGGCGAAGCTCGACTTGAGTGGCTCCGGATCGGCGGCGACGAGCCGGTCGAACGTTGGCTTGCCCCACGCCACCATGCCTTCCGGCGGCTTGCGTCGGACCACCTTGCGCCGTTTCTTCGGATCGTCGCCTGCTTTGGCTAGGGCTCGCTCGTTCTCGATGACGTGCTCGGGCGCTTGCACAACGACCCGGCCCATCGTGTCGAACCCGGCCCGGCCGGCCCGCCCGGCGATCTGATGGAACTCGCGCGCCATCAGCAGCCGCGTCTTGCTTCCGTCGTACTTCGACAGCGCCGTGAACAGCACGGTCCTGATCGGCACGTTGATCCCCACGCCGAGTGTGTCGGTGCCGCAGATGACCTTCAGCAGCCCGGCCTGTGCGAGCGTTTCGACGAGCCGCCGGTACTTGGGCAGCATTCCCGCGTGGTGCACGCCGATGCCGTGGCGGACCAGCCGGGACAGTGTCTTGCCGAATCCGGGCGCGAACCGGAAGTTCCCGATCAGCTCAGCGATGGCGTCCTTCTCGGCTCGGCTGCATACGTTGACGCTCATCAGCGCCTGCGCCTGCTCGATGGCGGCCGCCTGGGTGAAGTGCACGATGTAGATCGGCGCCTCGTGCGTCGCGAGCAGCTCGGACACGGTCTCGTGCAACGGCGTCATCGCGAACGAGAACGATAGCGGCACCGGGCGCTCGGCGGACATCACCACGGCGGTCGCCCGGCCGGTGCGTCGGGTCAGGTCCTTCTCGAACCTGCTGACGTCGCCGAGCGTCGCCGACATGAGCAGGAATTGGGCCTGCGGCAACTCGATGAGCGGTACCTGCCAGGCCCAGCCGCGATCGGGATCGGCGTAGAAATGGAACTCGTCCATGACCACCTGGCCGATATCGGCCCCGATTCCGTCGCGCATCGCGATATTGGCCAGCACCTCGGCCGTGCAGCAGATGATCTGCGCATCCGGGTTGACGCTGCCGTCCCCCGTCATCATCCCGACCTCGTCCGGCCCGAAAATGTCGCACAGCGCGAAGAACTTCTCTGACACCAGTGCCTTGATCGGCGCGGTGTAAAAGGTCCGGTCGTCTCGTGCCAGCGCGGTGAAGTGCGCGCCGGTCGCGACCAGGCTCTTACCGGATCCGGTCGGGGCTGACAAGATCACGTTGGCGCCGGAGACGATCTCGATCAGCGCCTCCTCCTGGTGCGGATACAAGGCGAACCCTTGCTCCGCAGCCCAGTCCGAGAAGGCGCCGAATACCTCGTCCGGCTCAGCGCCCTCGGGCAACAGATCGGTCAGTGTCATGATCTATGGGAACGGGGCCAGTTGGCCGGGTCATTCCCCCAGGTACGCGGCGAAGAAAGCGAATACCTTCTCCCAGCCGTCCATCGCGGCCTCAGGGCGGTAGGCGGGCGTGTGGTAATAGAAGAACCCGTGCGTCGCGCCGTCATACCGGTGGAATTCGTGCTGCTTGCCGAGGCGCTTGAGCTCCACCTCAAGCGCGTTGACCTGCTCGGGCGTGGGGTACCGGTCATCGTTGCCGAACAAGCCGAGCAGCGGCGCGGCCAGTTCGGGCAGGTAGTCGAACGGCGCGACCGGGCGCGACGGGCTGAGTTCCTCCTGGCTGGCGATGACGCCGCCGCCCCACAGGTCGCAGACGGCGTCCCAGCCCTCACTGCGACACGCCGTCAGCAGCGAGTGCCGGCCACCAGAGCAGGTGCCGATGATACCGGTCTTGCCGTTGCTGGTCGGCTGCGTCAGCAGCCACTCGCGCGCGGCCTCCAGGTCGGCCACGACGCTGTCGTCAGGCACGCCGCCCTCGGCGCGGACCTTGGCGGCCACGTCATCGGGACGGCCGTGTCCGTACCGGCAGTACATGTCCGGGCAGATGACGGTATAACCGTGCCGGGCGAGCCGGTCGGAGAACTCGCGGTAGAACTCGTCCCAGCCGGGCATGTGGTGCGCGGTGACCACGCCCGGCCTGACGGCGCTATCGGTCGGCCGCGTCACGTAGGCGTGAATCTGGTCGCCGTTGCCACCGGGATACGTAATGACCTCGGACGTGATGCCCAATGGTGAGTCGGTGCTGAATGAGTTCCACGCGGTCATGACTGCACCGTACAGCACTAGGCTCGATCGGACGGGAGCAAGGGGAACACGATGATCAAGGTAGGCGTGCTGGGCGCCAAAGGGCGCATGGGTTCGCAGGTATGCAGCACAGTTGAGCAGGCGAGCGACCTGACGTTGACTGCGCAAGTGGACGTCGGCGATTCGCTGGACCAGCTCGCTGGCGCCGATGTAGTGGTCGATTTCACGCATCCCTCCGCCGTCCTCGGCAATCTGCGCTGGTGCCTAGAGCACGGCCTCGACACTGTGGTTGGCACATCTGGCTTCGACGAGGCCCGGCTCGGCGAGGTTGCCGGCTGGCTCGAGGACCGGCCGGCGGCCCGGGTGCTGATCGTGCCGAACTTCTCGGTCGGCGCGGTGCTGATGATGCGCTTCGCCGAGCTTGCGGCGCCCTTCTTCGAGTCTGCCGAGGTCATCGAGATGCACCACGCGGGCAAGGTGGATGCGCCCTCAGGCACAGCCAGCCGCACCGCATCGATGATCAGCGCGGCCAGGGCGGCGGCCGGCAGCGGCCCAATGCCCGACGCGACCGTGACGGCGGCCGACGGCGCGCGCGGCTCCGAGGTCGGCGGGGTCCGCGTGCACTCGGTGCGGCTGGCCGGGTTGGTCGCGCACCAGGAAGTAATGCTCGGCGGTCACGGTGAGATCCTGACGATCCGGCATGACTCGCTGGATCGCTCCTCCTTCATGCCGGGCGTGCTCGTAGCTGTGCGCGGTATCGGTGGCCTGCCTGCTGGCCTGACCGTTGGCCTGGACGGCCTGCTCGGGCTAACGTGACACGGTCGCTCGAGGACCTGATCGCGGAGGGCGACAGCGTCCCCGTCGAGGGCTGGGACTTCTCCTGGTTCGACGGGCGGGCGAGCGAAGAGCGGCCGGCCTGGGGTTATGCGTTAAGGCTCAGCGAACGGATCGGCCGGGCCGACGCGGTGCTCGACATCCAGACCGGCGGTAGCGAGGTGCTAGCTGAGGTGGTGCGGCGCGGTCGGCAGAGCAAGCTTCGGCGACTGGCTGCGACCGAGTCGTGGCCGCCGAACGCCGAATTGGCCAGGCGCGCCCTGGCGCCGTTCGGGGGGATCGTCGTCGAGGTCGCCGACGACTGGCCGTTGCCGTTCGGGGACGCGAGCTTTGATCTAGTGGCGAGCAGGCATCCGGCCGAGGTGTTGTGGACTCATATCGCTCGGGTACTCTCGCCCGGCGGCAGCTACTTTGCTCAGCACGTCGGCGCCGGGTCCAACCGCGAGCTCACAGACTTCATGATGGGGCCGCAGCCCGTCAACCAGGCACGCAGCCCGCGGGTGGCCGCCGCCGCGGCACGCCAGGCCGGGCTGGAAGTCGTCGATATCCGCGAGCAGGCGCTGCGAGTGGAGTTCTTCGACGTAGCCGCCGTCGTTTACTTCCTGAAGAAGGTGCTGTGGACCGTGCCCGGCTTCACCGCGGGCGGATATGCCGGGCAGCTCGCCCGGATGCACCGGCACATTGAGCAGCATGGGTCGTTCGTCAGCCATTCGCAGCGGTATCTCATCGAGGCGCGCAAACCGTCAGCGAATCACTAGCGGCTCGGGTTGGTCCAGGACGCACCGGGTGCCCGAGTAAATGCTCGGGATGCACTTGTTGCAGTGCACGCAGGTGGCGCTGGCGGACTCGCCGGACTCGAACTTGCGCACTAGGTCGGGCTCGCGCAGCAGGGTGCGACCCAGGGCGACGAAGTCGAATCCTTCGGCCATGGCCCGGTCGATCGAGGCGCGTGTAGTGATGCCGCCGAGGAGAATCAGCGGGAGCGTCAGCTCGGCTCGGAACTGGCGCGCCAGCGGAAGGAAGTACGCCTCCTCGAAGGGGTAGGCGCGAAACAGCGCCCGGCCCCCGACCCGGAAGGCCAGGCCCTGTACACCGGGGAGCGCGGCTGCCATTTCCCGGCGCGGGGGATCGCCGCGGAACATGAACATCTGGTTTGCCTGTGAGCCTCCGCCGCTGAGCGTCAGGGCGTCCAGGCCGCCCTCAGCCTGCAACAGCCGGGCCACCTCGATGCTGTCGGCGACGGTGAGCCCGCGCCGGACGCCGTCGGTCATGTTGAGCTTCGCGGTGACCGCGAGGCGATCGCCGACGCTGGCGCGCACGGAGCGCAGGATGCGCAGCGCAAGCCTGGCCCGGTTAGCAACCGGGCCGCCGTAGTCATCTGTCCGCCTGTTCCACCGCGGGCTGAGGAACGCCGACACGAGATAGTGGTGCCCAAAGTGCAATTCCGCCGCGTCGAATCCGGCCGCGGCCAGCATGGCGGCGCCGCTGGCGAACTGGCCGACGACCTCGTCGAGCTCGTCGCGGGAGATCGCAAGCACCTTCGTGCCCGCGATGGTGCGGGTCGCTGACGGCCCGAGGTAGCGCTTGCGAATCGTCCCGACTGCGCCTGCGTGCCCGAGCTGAGCTGAGATCGCGGCACCCTCGGCGTGCACGGCGGTCGCGATCCGACCGAGCCCTTCGGCCGCACCATCATGAATGTAGATTTCGTTAGGCGCGCCGCGGCCGTCCCGCGACACCGCGACGTACGAGACGGTCGTGAGAGCCGCGCCGCCGGCCGCCATCCGGCGGTGAAAGTCGATCAGGTTCTCCGAGACGACCCCGCCAGGGCTCATGCCTTCGAACGTGGCGGCCTTCAGCACGCGATTGCGCAACGTGATCGGCCCTAGCCGGGCCGGGCCGAACGGATCCGTCATGAGTCCTCCCGTTCGTAGCCTCGCATGGCAGTCTGGTGGCTGACGACTAGTCGCATGGGAGATACGTATGCCTACCCGCACCGCGCACACGACCTGGACCGGCGGACTTCAGGACGGCACTGGCACCGTCACGCTGGTGAGCTCGGGCCTTGGCAGCTACGAGATCAGCTTCCCGAAGCGGGCAGCCGACGACGCCGACGGCACTACGAGCCCCGAAGAGCTCATCGCCGCGGCCCACGCCGGCTGCTTCGCCATGCAGTTCTCCGCGCTTCTGGACAGAGCGGGTGGCAGCAGCCAGTCGATCGACGTAGACGCGGACGTGACGCTCGGCCCAGACCCGGCAGGCGGCTTCCGGATCAGCGGGATCAAGCTGACGGTCAGCGGATCGGCGGCGGGCGTCAGCCCGGACGACTTCGCCAAGATCGCGGCGGACGCGAAAGCGAACTGCCCGGTCAGTAAGGCACTTGCCGGGACAACCATCACGCTTGACGTGGCCGCCAGCTAACCGCGCTCGCGCGCTTCCTCAACAGTCAATTCCGCCGCCGGATCGGCGTCTAGCCGCTCCTCAGGGATCGGCGCCCCGCTGCGAACAGACGTGCCGTATGTTCCGGCATCGAGGCGCTTCAGCGCGCGGTCAATAGCGGCGAGCCGGTCCCGGAAGCCCTCGGCGAGCGCGTCGTCCATCCCCTGGGCTGTGAGGGGCTGAGCGGCGTCAGCGTAGTCGCCAGGCTCGTCTTCGGCGTCGCGGTCTTGCGTGGCTGCTGACTCGGCGCCCTTGAGTAGCCCTGCGACCTCGGCGCGCTCGGCCATCAGCCGCTGCCTCGCCACGCTCTCGTCCATCTGACCCCCACGACATAGCCTAGGTCGGTAAGCATTTGCCACATTACGGGGGCGGCTGCCTCACGGTGCTTTGGGGGGCCATGATCTTCGACGGCAAGCCGTCGATCGTCGGTCACCGGGGCTTCGGCTCCGGGGACCGGGCCGGCTATCGCGAGAACACCGTTGCCTCGTTCCTGGCCGCGGTCGGCTGCGGGCTGCCCTGGATCGAGCTTGACGTGCACCGCAGCCGCGACGGCGAACTCATGGTGTGGCACGATCCGGTCGCGCCCTCCGGCGAGGTCATCGTGACGCGCACGGCAGCCGACCTCGCGGCTGAGGGCATCGCGACGTTCACCGACGTCCTGGCTGCTCTCCCGGCCTACGTGGCCGTCGATGTCGACGTGAAGACGATCATCGACGACGCGGTGGATCGCCCGCCGAAGCGCACGCATGCGCTGGTGGCTGACGTTTTGCAGCAAGAGCACCAGAAGCGGCGCTTCCTCGTCTCCTCCTTCGACCCGTCGGCCGTCGTGTACCTGGCTGGCCGCCGCGAAGCCATCGGCGCTGTCGCGCTTGGGCTGATCGCTGGCAGCGGCTTCCCGCCTCGGCACGCGATACCAGCGGCGGCCAACCTCGGACTCGACGTGGTGTGCCTGCACACAGACTTGCTGAACGTCACGCCCGAGCACACCATAGCGATCGCGCACGAGGCCGGGCTTGAGGTTCTGGCCTGGTCGCCCGGTCCAGCCGACGCCGTCCGGCTAACCGCGGCGGGCGTCGACGCGGTCTGCGTCAACGACGTTCCGGGCGTGCTGGCAGCCCTGGCGTCAGTGGTCGGCAGCCGGGGCTAGGCGCAGACTCACACCGCCGAACGGGTGTGCGAGACTGCCGCCATGGGGAGTGCGCGCCGGTCACCTCGATCGCCAGGCTCGTCAGACTCGATCTTGTCCATCGGGTCGAGCGGGTCCATCTTGTCGATCGGGTCGAGCGGTTCGATCCTGTCCATTGGCTCGGCCGGGTCAATTTTGTCGATCGGCTCTGTCGGCGGCTTTGGCTGCGTGTTTTCGGTGCTGTCAGCGTTCAGCGACCGTTCGATCCTGTCCGCGTTGTCGCGCGGGTCGATTCTCGGCTGGCGTTCGACGGGGCCGTCGTCGACGCCGGACCCCGCGGACGGCGAAGGTCAGCACCGCGGATCTCGCGACTGGCTGCCGTTCGGCGTGCCCTGACCGGCACATTACTGTCAGGCGGTCCTGGCTTGGCTCGCCTCGCCGAGGCCGAGTTCCTCGATCGACGTCTCGCGCATCTTGAACTTCTGCACCTTGCCAGTGACCGTCATGGGGAAGCTGGCTGTGACGCGGATGTACCTCGGCACCTTGTAGTGCGCGATCTTGCCCGCGCAGAACTCCCGGACCTGTTCGGCGGTGATCGTGCTGTCTGGTCGCAGCTTCACCCACGCGCACAGCTCTTCGCCGTACTTGACGTCGGGTACGCCGATCACCTGCACGTCCTCGATGTCGGGATGGGTGTACAGGAACTCCTCGACCTCGCGAGGATAGACGTTCTCGCCCCCGCGGATGACCATGTCTTTGATGCGGCCGACGATATTGAGGTAGCCGGCGTCGTCCATGACGGCGAGATCGCCGGTGTGCATCCAGCGCCCGGCGTCGATAGCGTCGGCCGTCTTCGCCGCGTCGTTCCAGTACCCGAGCATGACCGAGTAACCGCGGGTGCAGAACTCGCCGTGACTGCCGCGCGGCAGCACCAGGCCAGTCTCGGGGTCGATGACCTTGATCTCGACATGCGGATGGACCCGGCCGACCGTCGAGACGCGGCGATCCATGTCGTCGTCGGCGGTGGTCTGAGTGGAGACAGGCGATGTCTCGGTCATCCCGTAGCAGATCGTGACCTCGGTCATGTGCATCTCGCTCACGACACGCTTCATCACCTCGACCGGACAGGGCGCGCCCGCCATGATGCCTGTGCGCAGGCTAGACAGGTCATAGCTGGCGAACTCGGGTAGGGCCAGCTCGGCGATGAACATCGTCGGCACGCCGTACAGTGATGTGCACCGCTCGGCCTCGACCGCCGCGAGTGTTGCCGCCGGGTCGAAGCCGGGGGCCGGGATGACGATGCACGCACCGTGCGTCGTGGCGCCTAGATTGCCCATCACCATCCCGAAGCAGTGGTAGAACGGCACCGGCACGCAGACCCGGTCGTCGGCCGTGTACTCGCAGCCTGCACCGACGAAGTACGCGTTGTTGAGGATGTTGTGATGCGACAGCGTTGCGCCCTTAGGGAACCCGGTAGTGCCGCTGGTGTACTGGATGTTGATCGGGTCGTCGAACGCCAGGCTGGTCTCGCGCTCGGTGAGGAGCAAATGATCGGCGACCGCGCCCGCCGCGACTAGCCCCTCCCAGTCCGCGGTGCCGATGAAGATCACCTTTTCGAGATCCGGCAGGTCGCCGCGGACCTCATCGATCATGGCGCGGTAGTCACTGGTTTTGAAGCTCTCGGCGCTGACCAGCAGTCTGGTCCCGGACTGACGCAACGCGTAGCCAAGCTCATGGCTGCGATACGACGGGTTGATGTTGACCAGGATGGCGCCCGCCTTCGCCGCCGCATACTGGAGCAGCGCCCACTCGGCGCAGTTCGGCGCCCAGATGCCGACCCGGTCGCCTTTGTTGATCCCGGTCGCAATCAGGCCGAGCGCGACCAGATCGGTGTCGGTGTCGAACTGGGTGT
>Ga0126373_10000712_pt1 | contig 22432 bp, 27 predicted proteins | sample PanSoiMetPlot_11_FD_92545 | JGI IMG/M metagenome (GOLD analysis project Ga0126373, IMG submission 92545) | Tropical forest soil microbial communities from Panama - MetaG Plot_11 | ecosystem: Environmental > Terrestrial > Soil > Tropical forest > Bulk soil | place: Panama | collected 2016-02-17 | reverse complement strand
GCTGGCTAGGAGAGGGAGCGGAACCGAAGCTCCCGCATATAACGGTTGAGGCTGATCAGCTGGCCGAAGAGCCCGGCGGGAGGCCGCGCGGCCGGTTGAGCAGCTGGCTCAACTCGGGCGGCTTCGCGTCGTGCCAGTGCAGGTGCAGGTGCCGCTCGGCCGCAGGCATGGTCATCGGCACGGTTTGGTAGTCATGCGGGCCTTCGATCGCCCGTGCGTTGCCCGAGGGTATGGTCCGTTGACTTACCGCTACCCGCCGCATCGCTGGACGAGTCTGGGTGCTGGCCCGGATGACCGGGCCCGTCATCCATGGTTCGCGGGTCTTGCGACGGAGTCGCATGATCACCGCTGTGGTCAGGCCCGCGATTGTGAGCCCAGCGACGATGCCCGCAGTGGCCAGCAGGATGGTGATGACGTGCACGATCGCGGTCCAGTTGGCGGCGAGGGCCACGGCGCTGGCAACGACTAGTGCCACGGGGACTAGCGAGCTCGAGCTTTTGCGTGGAGGACAGTGGGTTGAGCATCGAGGCATGGCTGGCTCCTTCGGGATTGCGAAAGTCGGGCCTCGAGCCGGGCTGCGCGGCTGAGGGTATGGCCGTGCCTCTCGCCGTCAAGGATCGTCGACCGCTGCGCGGCGCCTCCGGCGTCCTTGACCGCGAGCCTCTGGCACGGCATCGGCAGAGTGGAGCGGCAGGCAAGGAGCCTGCCTCAGGGGACGCCGCGCAGCCCTTTACTGCAGAACTAGACAGGCGCTTGGCGTGCCACATACGTGCCATGTGCGCAGCCGAAGTGGTCTCGATTGGAGCTACTCAAGGGAGAGGCGGCACTGCCCCGAGCAGGTAACTTACGGAGCTGGCCGGTCTACGGGCTTGCTCCTAAGCAGTAGGCCGCAGGTTCGAGTCCTGCTCGGGGCGCAATCTGATGCCACCGAGACAGCGTTTCGTCTGTCCCTGGAGAGCCGCGACATGTCTGCCGACCTGGCGCCAAGCTCGAAGCGCAGACTCTAAGACGATCTTGAGCAGCGGTCATCTAGCGAGATTTTCTTTCACGAGAGGCCTGCCGGAAATCTGCCCTGGAAGTAATCCCGTCCTTAGGAATGACACCCAGATACCAGTGATCCATGGCGGGGGACTTGCCGAATATTGACCACGGCTGGATTGGTTCGCATACGGCTACGAGCACGTCGCCATCGGTCAGGGTCAATTTGCTAGTAAACGCACTGCTCGACCGAACTCTGACGGCATGAAGCGTCAGGGTGTGCTCACCGGGCGCCAGGGGCACCCACTTGGGGATCTGGAAGGGGGACATCACCATGCCCAACCGGTTCTTCCCTTCCCGGACCGATACAGATGGTTTCATCGACGACATGCTCCGGGTGGGCGTTCGGATGATCCCCTGCATCAGCAAGCCGGTTTCCTGCTGTTCTCTGACCCGGCGCAACCGCTGGCGGAGCAGCCAGGACATGTGGAGCTGACTCAGCGAATCCACGGCATACGGCGCCTCTCGCACGATCTCAATCGTGCCTCCGACGGGGCGTCGCAGCTAGAGGTGAGGCTCAGCCGATGCGCTCGGCCAGTGAGACGATGATGCCTTCCGGCCCCCGGACGTAGGCCATCCGCCAAGCGCCCTCGTACTCGCCGATCCCACCGACCAGGCCGTAGCCCTCGGTAGCTGCCCAATCGACAGCCGCCTGTAGGTCGTCGACCTCGAAGGACACGTTGCGCAGTCCCAGCTCGTTGGCCATGGCGGCCGGTGAGCCCGGCACGGAGTCGGGTCGCACGAAGCTCGAGAGCTCCAGGCGGGTGCCATCGTCGGGCGGTTTCAGCATGACGATCTCGGTGCGGGAGTTGGGAATACCGCAGACCGTGTCCAAGAACTCGCCCTCGAGGAACATCCTGCCCTCGACCTCCATGCCAAGCGCCGCGAAGAAGGCGGTCACGACGTCGAGATCTGCGACCGTGAGGCCGACGTGATCGAAACGTCGTACGTGTGACATGGGCCGTCCTCCGTCGTCGTATCGACAGTGCATCCGCCACGTTAGGCGGTCTCAAGACCTCTCGTTGTGAGTTTTCGGCGAACGCACACCATCCGCTACCGGCGGCGCGGCCAAGTCCGACACTTGACCTCTCACCCGGCGGCAACATACGCTGACCTTTACATATCTTGAGTTAAGTAAAGGAGCAGAGCCGATGCCGGTAGTTACCATCGAGGTACCTGAAGGGCTGTTGGGAGATATCTACATTGCCGTTGGGCAGGTCCTTAGTCGCAACGAGGAAGAGGAGGCTGAGGAGCCAACGCAGGCCGCGAGCGGCACCCCTCAGGTCGCGACGAGGGTTGAGTCAAGGCCCGACATGTTGCAGGTGACCTTCGAAATACCCGACCGTCTGCTGGGCAGCTTCTACACCCGGGTGGGCGCCGCGCTCAACCGGCCAAGGCTGGACGTTGCAGACGAGCCTGCACCGCCGGACGACTGGGGTCCCGCAGATCGTGGTTATCTTGAGCCGGCCCGCGAGGTCTGGCGTAAGTTCAGTCCCCGGGCACAGGCCGTGTTTTCGTTGCTGATCGACAACCCGGACACTGCCATTAGCGGTGAGGACATCGCGAGCAAACTCGGCATCCCCAACGGCAAGCGCGGCGTTGCCGGGGTCGTCGCCTGGCCCGCCCGACATTGCGCCGATGCTGGGTTTGTCCCGCTGTTCCGGTACGAGGATGCCGACGGCGGCTACTGGATGGACCCTGACACAGCCGAGCTGTTCGCGCAGGTCAGGGAAGTCGCCCGTCCGCGGCCCGCAAGGTGATCAGACCAGCAGACCAGTTTGTCCGCCTCGGCGGTTCCCAACTTGGACACATGAGGACGAACAGATGGAAGCAGGTCCGATGATCGACCATGTCTACATCTCAGTGACCAACATAGAGAATTCGCTTGCCTTCTACTCGGAGGCATTGAAACCACTCGGCTGGCATGAGTGCGGCAGCTACAGTTCCGCATCCGGTCCCCAGGGCGTGCCGGACCTGTTCGGACTCTGTGACGACATCTACGGCACTGGCAAGGGGGTCGGGTCGAGCATCTGGCTGCGGCAGCGCCAACTGGGTGAGACAGGCCTCTATCTCGGCATCGTGTGCCGGGATAACCAGGCTGTGGATGCCGCATACGCCGCTGCCATCAAAGCAGGCGGTATCGACGAGGGCGAGCCAGCCGAGCGTGCGTACTTTGGCCCCGGCTACTACGCCGGCAACGTTGCCGACTTCGATGGCAATCGCCTGGAGTTCGTTCGTAAGGCATGGAATCCTCAGCAACCCTCTTAGCACGCTGCCGCTTACGTTTGGCAACACTGGCGGCCGAGCCGGGTTGGCGCCCGTAGCCGTCCGGCTCGTGCAGCCTCACATCGCGGCTCTCAGCACGTCCACCTCGCAGCCTGGAGTGAACGGGTCGAAGCCGTGCTCCACCAGCCAGCGGACAGCGAGCAGGCTTCGCAACGACCACCACGCGCGGAGCACGTCCAGGTCGACGTCGGTGCCGTAGCCCGCGACGAAGTCGCCAAGGTGATCCTGGTGTCCGAGCGTCAGGCTGGCGATGTCGTACATGGCATCGCCCTTGCCCGCTTCAGACCAGTCGAGCACGCCGGTGATCTCGTCACCGTCGACGAACACGTGGGCGATATGCAGGTCGCCGTGCGTGAACACCGGTGTATATGGCCGCAGCGCGGCCTCGGCAACTCGGCGGTTGCGCGTGACGAGTTCGGTGGGAAGTACGCCGTTCGCCACGAGCAACTCGCATTCTGCGTCGAGGTGCGACGTCAACTCGTCGAGGCTCCCACCTCGAGGCTCCCCACCGGGCCAGGGCGGCGGCGGCGCGTCGTGCAGCATTCGGACGGCGGCACCCGCCGCGGCCCATGCCGTCGGCGATGAGGTCGACGGCTTGCCGAGGCGGCCGAGTGGCCTGCCTCTGAGGGCCGCGAGCGCAAGCACGGGCGGCTTGCGCCACAGAACTTCTGGAGTCGGGATCGGCGCCATGGCCATCGCTTCGACCTCGACGTCAGTGCGCGACTGGTCAGCGTCGATCTTCAGGAAGACATCGCCGACCCGCAGGGTCGCGCACTCGTGATGGGCGACGACGACCTCGACCTGCTTCACGCCGGCGATTATCGCGGGATGACCACTGACGTTGCCACGGGTTATCTCGCGGCACTGCTCAGCTGACTGCGTCCACAGGCCCGGCAGCTTAGTGCACGACACCGATCGTGACGGTCGAGCGCCGCGTCAACTCAGATGACCTCAATGCGCCATCTGGGTACAGTCGGTCAGTGCCCGAGCTGCAACGTCTGCACGCTGGCCATGCCCCGGCGGTCCTGGCCTTCGAGCTGGCGAACCGCGAGTATTTCGCCTCCTTCATCTCCGACCGCGGCGACGAGTTCTTTAACCGGTTCGGCGAGCGGCACAGCGCCCTGCTGGCTGAGCAGGAGGCCGGCCTCGGCGCCTTCTACGTGCTCGTCGCGGGGGACGGCTCCGTCCTGGGCCGGTTCAACCTGATTTTCTCCGGGAACTGCACCGCGGAACTTGGCTACCGGGTTGCACAGCGCGCAGCCGGTCGTGGCGTGGCGACCGCGACAGTGCGCGAGCTGTGTGGCCTGGCGGCAGCGCAGCACGGGCTGCGCACACTCATGGCGGCCACATCCCGCGAGAATGTCGCGTCCCAGAAGGTTCTGGCCAAGGCGGGGTTCGTCCCGATAGGCCCGGCCGATCCGGCGCACATCGGCGGCAAACAAGGCACCTGGTATCAACTCGACCTAGCCGCTGGCGACGCGCACCAGTAGCGCGCTGCGGCCGGGGATCAAGCGGACGTCTGCCCGATCCACGCCACCTCCCGCTCCAAGTCCCGGCTGGCGACGCCTCACTATTCTGTCTTGCTAAGTACCGGTAGCTAGTGTTACTGTGTACCGGTACTCAATAAGACTGACTAGCTGAGGGAGGAGGCGTTTCATGGCCAAGCTGGTGACGGAGATGCTCAAGGGCACGCTGGAGGGCATCGTTCTCGCGATCCTGTCCGGCCGGGCCGCGTACGGCTACGAGATCACGGCGTGGCTGCGGGAGCAGGGTTTCTCCGACATCGCCGAAGGGACCGTCTACGCGCTGCTCATCAGGATCGAGCAGCGCGGGCTCGTCGACGTCGAGAAGGTGCCTTCGGAGAAGGGCCCACCGCGCAAGGTGTACTCCCTCAATGCTCACGGACAGGAACATCTGGAAGAATTCTGGACGACCTGGAGCTTTCTGACAGAACGGCTAAAACAGCTTCGCGAAGGAGACAAGTGATGGCACCGAAGTGGATCGAGCGGGTCACCGGGTCGATCGAGCAGAAGAAGCAGTACCGGCAGTTCAGGGCCCGCATCGAGGCTCTGCCCGAGCCGTACCGCGTCGTCGCCAAGGCGCTTCAGCGGTACTTCATGTACTACGGGGGCGTCACGGACGGCGAGACCGCCCTGAAGATGTTCGGCGACTTCGCCGACCTCTGGGAGCGCGCCGCGGCCGACGGCACGCCTGTGCACGCGATCGTTGGCGACGACCCGGTCGAGTTCGCCGATGCATTCGCGCAGGCCTACACCGGAAAGCGGTGGATCGATAAGGAACGCGCCCGGCTGACGAAGGCGATCGAGGACGCGGAGCGAGGCGTACAGCAATGACCACCGACACAGCCATCCAGGTCCGCGGCCTTGAGAAGTCGTACAAAGAACTGCATGTCCTGCGCGGCGTGGACTTCGATGTCGCGCGGGGGACCATCTTCGCCCTGCTCGGTTCTAATGGCGCAGGCAAGACCACCGTGGTCAAGATCCTGTCCACACTGCTTAAGGCCGATGCCGGGACGGCCACCGTCGATGGCTTCGGCGTGGCGACGCAGCCGGCAAAAGTACGGGAGTCCATCAGCCTCACCGGACAGTTCGCGGCCGTGGACGAAGTTCTCACCGGGCGCGAGAACCTAGTACTGGTTGCCCGGCTGCGTCACCTCAAGAACGCCGGCCCGATCGCGGATGAACTATTGACCCGCTTCCAGCTCACCGACGCAGCAGGGCGAAGGGTGTCGACGTACTCCGGTGGCATGCGTCGCCGACTGGACATCGCAATGAGCCTGATCGGGAACCCGCCAGTGATCTTCCTGGACGAGCCGACAACGGGCCTCGACCCTCAATCTCGCGTCGAAGTGTGGAACAGCGTGAAGGAACTCGCTGGGCAAGGCACCACCGTGCTGCTGACCACGCAGTACCTGGACGAGGCCGAGCAACTCGCAGACCAAATCGCCATCCTGCACGAGGGGCGGATCATCGCCAGCGGCACCCTCGCCGAATTGAAGCAGCTCTTCCCGCCGGCCAAAGTCGAGTACATCGAGAAGCAGCCGAGCCTCGAAGAGATCTTCCTCGCCATCATCGGCGACAACGGCGCAGGCCTCGACGGCACTGTTGAGGGCAACGGGGACGCCAACGGCGACGACAGCTCGCTAGCAACGACGGCAACTGACAACTAAGGAAGATCGATGACCAACAACTTCTTCAGCGACACTAAGGTCCTGCTGGGACGATCCCTGCGCCACATCACCCGCAGCCCCGACACCATCATCACAACCACGATCATGCCGATCGCGTTCCTGCTTCTGTTCGTCTACGTATTTGGCGGCGCAATTCACCACGGGTCGGGTTCATATGTGAATTACCTGCTACCGGGCATCCTGGTAATCACGATCGCCTCAGGCATCTCCTACACTGCATTCCGGCTCTTCACCGATATGCAAAGCGGCATCTTTGAGCGATTTCAATCCATGCCGATAGCACGCTCAACTGTGCTGTGGGCGCACGTATTGACCTCGCTGGCGGCCAACCTGATTTCGCTCGTGGCAGTCGTGGCCGTTGCCCTCCTCATGGGTTTCCGATCCGGGGCCGGAGTGCTGACCTGGCTCGCTGTCGGCGCCATTCTGATTCTCTTCACCTTGGCGCTGACGTGGATTGCCGTGATTCCTGGCCTGACCGCAAAGAGCATCGATGGGGCAAGCGCCTTCGCCTACCCGCTCATCTTTCTGCCGTTCCTGAGCTCGGCATTCGTGCCGACCCAGACCATGCCCGGACCGGTGCGTGCCTTCGCTGACAACCAGCCGGTGACCTCAATCGTCAACACGATCCGCGATTTGTTCGCGCAGCATCCAATCGGCACCAGCATCTGGACTGCCCTCGCATGGTGCCTCGGCATTCTCGTGGTGGCTTATGCCCTGGCAATGGTCACCTACCGCCGCAAGATCGCCTGAGGCTGCTGGCGCTCAGCGGGCCTTGGTCGGTGCCGAGAGTGCAAAGAAGCCGGTTAGCAGTTGCGTGACGCGCTCAGGTTCGTCGTGATGCACCCAGTGCGATGCGTCGGGCAGGCGCTCGACATGGTCCAAATTGGGAACGTCGTCGTGGTCGGGCTCGGCCAAATCGGGGTTGAGGTAGCGGTCGTCTTCCCCCCAGATCACCAGCGTCGGCGCCTGGATTGGGCGGAGCTGCGCCTCGGCTTGTTTCGGCGACTGGCGCACCGAATTCCGGTAGTAGTTGATCATCCCGGACGCTGCGCCGGGCTGTGACCACGCCTCGATGTAGCGTTCCATGTCCTGCGGCGTGAAGGCGCCTTCGCGCGCGTCGCGCAGGAAATGCTGGAAGAACCGCCAGTGGTCAGCACGCACAACGCCTTCGGGCAGCTCCGGGAGGTCGAAGAAGAAGAAGTACCAGGACCTTCGGAGCTGGCCCGGGTGGTGCAGGCCCTGCGATAGCTTCCGCGGGTGCGCTGCGTTGAGGATAGCGAGCCTGTCCACTACCTCCGGGTACTTCATCGCGGTAGCCCAGGCGACCGATCCGCCCCAGTCATGACCGACCAGCAGCGCGGAGTCGGCGCCGCGTTCGTGGATCAGATTGCGGACGTCGGCGGTCAGCTGATCAGTGCCATAAGCGGCGACGCCGTCCGGCTTGGACGACAGGTTGTAGCCGCGCATGTCGGGAGCGACGACGCGGAATCCCGCAGCTACGAGTGGCCTGATCTGCTGCCGCCAGGCGTACCAGTACTCGGGGAACCCGTGCAGAAGGACGATCAGAGGTCCGTTGCCAGCCTCGACGTAGTGCAAGCGCTGATCGCCGACCTCGGCAAAGCCTTCGCGAAGTTCGCGCAGTTCGTCAGTCATCGTCCCCCCCGGTTGTGGCCTAGGTCGCTGCGGTTCAGAGTCCCTTGCCCGCGACCGGCCCGCTTCAACCGATGAGCGCGGTTTATTCGGTCGAGCGCGGCATGCCAAAGACAGTCATGACCGGTCCGCTAGAGCCGACAACACCTGGACAATCTGCTAATGGAATATCCAGTGAACTGCTCATTCCACCAATGGTGTGGCAGACCGCGCAGTGCCATACTGCGGCCATGGCGACCGGGGACTTACAAGGCTGGTATTCAGACCCATTCGGCCAGCACGATAAGCGTTATTTCTCCGCGGGCAGGCCCACGAAGCTGGTGCGTGACGGCGATATCGACGGCTTCTCCGAGCCTCCAGCAGAAAACTGGATCCCGACTCACGACATGGTGGCGGAGAGTCAGCCCGGAGTGGGCACCGGCCCAGATCCAACCCCAGGCAGGACAATGCAGCTTGGAGGCATTGTCTTTGCGCCCGCATCGGGTCACGCCATTGGCCGGCAGTCAGCGGGGAAAGTACGCCGGTCGCGCGGGTGGCGCAACGCAGCGGTGGTAGTGCTTGCGACGTTGGTCGCCGTGGCAATAGTGCTATTCGTCCGGCGAGGCTCTGGCCCAGCTGCGAGGCCGTCGGTCACGACGGTCGCCTTCATCACCCAAGCGGCGCAGCGAACTCTGGCCGAGCGTTCTGCCTACATGACCTTGTCCGGCACAATCCAGATCGGGAGCCAGTGGGCATCCATCACTGGCAGCGGTGAGGCGAACTTCAGCGGTAACGCGGCGACCTTCAGTTTCACCGGAGGGACCAATGGCACGTCAGTCACCGAGAAAGAGATCATGGTAGGAGGGGATCTCTACCTTACGGAAACAGTTAACGGCACTAGCTTCTCGCAGATCACTGGCGGTCCCGAATGGATTCGCATACCGGCGAAGCAGTCGGCCACAGCGAATGTCAGCGGATTCGACCCAAGAATGTCGCTCTCAGCGCTCGAGCAGCAAGGCAACTCCGTCCGGTCGCTGGGGACCGAGTTCATTGGCGGAGTGACATGCAGCGGCTACGCGGTGACGATTAACCCGAAGGCGATGATCGCTGCATTGCAGAAAGAACATGCAGCCTCCGGGCTTCCAGCGGGCACAGCAGACTCAGATAAGAAGCTCGTGCAGGGCATGTCGCCGCTGACACTGACGGTCTGGCTCGACGCGAATAGGTTCATTCGCCAGGTGAGCTTGAACGTCCAAATGAACGAGCTAGGCACCTCGGACTCAGCCAGCATCGTCATCGACTTGTCACGTCTTGGTGCGCCTGTCCACATCACAGCACCGGCGCAGTCCGACACCATCTCCTATAAGGCGCTCGTGCAGGATGCAGCCAAGCACGGCAGTAACTTCTGACCTGGGTGTCCGGTCCGACCTCACGAGCTAGCAAGTATGACGAGTTTTTCGGTCGCGCGGGTCATAGAGACATACCGATCGACCGCTCCCTCGATGCCCGGTCCGAACGACTCAGGGTCGACTAGTACGACTAGGTCGAACTCGAGTCCCTTCGTCAGTTCCGGAGTCAGCGAGTGGACTCGCGATCGGGCCTTGAACACCCGGCTGCCGATGACGCAGGCAGTGCCTTCGTCGTGCGCGGCAAGCCAGCGATCAAGGATCGGTTCAAGATCCATAGCAGATCCGTACACGACAGCTGTGGCGCTACTGCGAATGGAGATCGGCACGTTGGCGTCCGGGAGCACGGCCCGGATGACCGGCTCGGCATCGGCCATGACCTCTTGCGGCGTGCGGTAGTTGATGCTCAGGGAAGCCAGACTGATCTGGTCGAGCCCGATCCGCTCGAGGCGTTCCTGCCACGACTCGGTGAACCCGTGCCTGGCCTGAGCACGGTCTCCGACGATGGTGAAGCTGCGGGACGGGCAGCGCAGCAAGAGCATTTGCCATTCCGCATCGGTCAGTTCCTGAGCCTCGTCCACCACGATGTGCGCGAACGGCCCGGCGAGCCGATCTATGTCCGTGCTCGACAGTGCCGCCTGGTCCACCAGGGCGTCCTGGAAGTCCTCGCCGCGCAGCATCGTCACCAGGCCGAAGCCATATTCGTCGTCGGCCGCCTCGATGAGGGTGTCGACAACCCGGTCCATCTGCTCGCGTTCGGCGGCGACGATGGCACTATCCCGACGATCACGTTGCGAGGCCTCCGGGTCGCCAAGCCGTTGACGCGCCGCGTCTAGCAAAGGCAGGTCAGACACGGTCCACGCTTGCGCGTCCCGGCGCTGCAGCAGCTTCACGTCCTGATTACTCAGCCAAGGAGCGCACATCCGCAGGTATGCGGGTACTGACCATAGGTCACCGACAAGGTCCGCCGCTTCGATCAGCGGCCACGCGCGATAGAGGGTCCTGATGAGCTCCCTGCTCTGCCGCAGCGACTTGCGGAATCCGTCGGCCGGAACATCGCTGCCGGCCTTATCCGTCAGGATCGTTGCCAGCGCGTCGAGGATCTGGTCGCGCGCCTCGTTGTGCGGTGTACCGGGTTCGGGCGCCTCGAATGCCTCAGCCCAATCGTCTGGGCTGAGCCATATGTCGGCCCAGTGGGTTTCGATCGTCATCCCGGTGGCGGGCGGTTTCTCGTAGAACCTGACGGCCGGCTCGATAGCTTGCACGAGGTCCGCGGACGACTTCAAGCGAGCAACCTCTGGATCGGCTTCGACTCCTGCCGCAGTTCCCTCGGGAACGAGGTCGCGCAGCGTGCAAGTCTGCACCCCTTCCTCGCCCAGACTTGGGAGCACGTCGGAGACATAAGCCAGATAGGGCTGGTGTGGTCCGACGAACAGCACGCCGCCGCGCCGGTGACCGAGACGAGGATCGGAGTACAGAAGGTGGGCGGTGCGGTGCAGAGCAACGACCGTCTTCCCCGTGCCTGGCCCTCCGTCGACAACCAGAGCGCCTCGAGATCCTGCACGGATGATGGCGTCTTGGTCGGCCTGGATTGTGCCGAGCACATCTCGCATCCGGGCGGACCGGCTGCCGCCAAGGCTCGCGATGAAGGCCGACTGGTCATCGAGAGCGGCATGCCCCTCAAGCCCGTCCGGCGTGAACACCTCGTCCCAGTAGTCGGCGATCCGGCCGCGGGTCCAGCGGTACCGGCGGCGGCTTGCCAGGCCCATCGGGTTGGCGTGGGTTGCTCCGAAGAACGGCTCAGCGAAGGGCGAACGCCAGTCGACAAGAAGCTGATGACCCGCTCTGTCCCTCAGGCCAAGTCGTCCGATGTAGACGGGACTTAGACCGTCCGCGCTGACTATACGTCCGAGGCACAGGTCTAGGCCGAAGCGGCGCAGCGTGCGCAAGCGAGCGCTTAGCCGGTGAATCTCTAGATCCCGCTCTAGCGCTTTCTGGCCAATGCCGCCGGGCGCTTGCCGCTCAGCATCGAGCCGATCGGACAGGTCGGCGATTGACCACTCAAGGCTCTGCGCGATGTCCGTGAAGTGCTGCTCGTCATCGGCGATCAAAGCCGGGTCCGCCTTCGCAGCGAGGCGCTCTGGAAGATCGAACGCGGTGACAGTCCGGGCATTCACGTCGTTAGCTCCGATCTGAGGTGGGCACGCCGCGGTCTCCTGCGGGAGGCACATCGAAGGCTGTGGGCGGCTGGCGCAGACGTCACTATCCCGACCCCTTGGTTCGCAGCTTCCAGCCCCAGCCTGCGATTGTGCGCCATGACCCGGGTCTTGCCGCAAGCCCCCGGGTGAGCTATAGATTGAAAGTGGAGGGGTAGTGCCTACCCCTCCTTTCCTTGTCGTCCGGTCGACGGACGTCGCCAAGGACCCGGGATCACAGCAGGCCGCGGACTCTGACGGCATCCGCGTGCAGTGGCCATGTCCTTCGCCGTGTCGGGCGGCCCTGCGCTGAACTGACGTGACGGCCGTGTGACCACATATTCGTATTGATTGCCTGAGGCGGGGTGTGCCCGGCCTTTCAGGAGGCAAAGCGACATGCACACCGAGAAACATTTGGGAACGCGGGAGGCTTCGACACGCCGCGGGACATCAGGCCGCCGCTGCTTCGGAACGCGGTCAGTTAGCGCAACATTGGGGACTGCGCTCCTTACGGCAGCGGTGCTGGCGACTGGGTGCGCCGGCATTGACCCAGTACGCCGAGTGCATGCGGGCGCATGACATCAATATGCTCGACCCCAATCAGCGGGGCGAGCTCGACCTCGGCGGCGTGCCGGGCTTGGCTAACAACGGCTTCGGCCGGAACTCACCGCACTTCCACGCCGCCGACTCAGCGTGCCGCCGCCTGCTCCCGCCTGGCATTGCCGACGACGGAACTGGCCGATGAGTCGGCATTGCCTGACCTCATTGCCGCTGACCAACAGCTCAGGTGCTGGGGTGCTCGGTCAGGCTGAACCAGTTACCCGAGTCGTCGCGGAACACTGCCTCTACGCCGTACGGCCGCTGGGCTGGCTCCTGCAGGAACGTCACGCCGCGGCGGGACAGTTCTTCGTGGGTTTTGCGGCAGTCGTCGGTCTCCCAGACACCGCCACCGAAGGCGCCTTTAGCCACGAGTTCGCGCAGCTGCCGCGCGGTCTCTTCGTCGTGTCCCATTTCCGGAGCGGCCAGGATGAATTCAAGGTCAGGCTGACTGGGCGGGGACACGGTTAGCCAGCGGAAACCCTCCCCAGCGTCGGCGAAGTCCGCGCCCATCTCAACGTCATTGGTGACTGTGAAGCCGAGCTTCTCGGTATAGAACTGCTTGGCAGAATCTTGGTCGAGCACGAGTACGCCCGCATGCGACAGCTTGCTGATCATGTCCCGTCTCCTTCGGTCCGTTCCATCGGCCCTGACGCTACCGGCGCACCTGGGCCGGCGGCTTCTCCGCGATTGCGCACTGTTGGCTGCGGCGAACCCCACATCAGCACCATGCAGCCAGGCACGGGCGGCGGACCGCCGCTCTCTGCCGCTCGGCGCTGGTACTGCGACGGGGAGCACCCGATCAACTCGGAGAACCGAGAGCTGAACGAGCCGAGGCTGGAGAATCCGACCAGAAAGCACACCTCGGTGACCGTCAAATTGACGGTGCGGAGAAGTTCACAAGCGCGTTCTACGCGTCGCCGCGAGAGGTAGTCGCCCGGTGTTGCGCCGTATGCAGCCCGGAAAGCGCGGATGAAGTGGTAACGGGAGTACCCGGCCTGCGCGGCTAGGGCCGTGACGTCGACCGGAGTAGCAAAATCGCGGTCGATGAGATCCCGGGCGCTACGCAGGCTAGCGAGCCGAGTTGTGTCTGCCGGACGGCTCATACGTCCAGCGTAGGGCGATCCTGCCGACAATGAGCTTGAGTGTGCCGCCGTGCTGCTCGGGCCGAAAAGTCTGTGCCTGCCACGTACTGTGGCCTCGCTGAAGCAGGCGGTGCATGCTTGGAGGATGGCCGACAACAAGGCGGCGGTCACGCCCGGTAGCGCAAACGTCGCTGGCCTGGACTCCATGGCAGCTCGTCAGCGCGCAGCAGACGAAAGGGACCGCCTGGCAGTAGAACGTCAGCGGGTGGCAGACGAGCGCGAGGCCCAGGCCGACTTGCGCGACCGTAAGGCCGACGAACGCGAGACCCTTGCCGACGATCGCGAGCGGGAAGCCAACCGGCGGGAATCGGAGCAAACCGACCGCCAGCTCAAGCTCGACGAACGAGACCGGGATGTCCGGATAGCTGTCCGCGATCTCAATGACCGCATGCTCGAGGCCATCGCCAGCTCGCGTGAACTGCTGGCCCTCAGCGAGCTGCGCCTGGCCCGCGAAGAAGCTGGTGTCAGACGCGCCGTGTCTCGCCGTGACCGGGACCAGGCCGAGATCAACCGGGCCGCGGCCCTAAGTGGTCGAGAGCTAGCAGCCGCACAGCCAGACGCAAGCCAGCTAACTGAACGAAATGCCGTCTTGCGCAAGCAGGCACGGATGGCCCTGGAAGCACTCGCCGAATGTGAGGAAGCAGTCGCACGTATGCACGAACAGTGCGCTGCCAGAGTCCCGGGCGCCAACGATTCGCAGCTAGACCTGGCTGCGAAAGCCTATGCAGTCGCACGCAATGCTCGCGAGATCATCCGCAGCTTTGAGGAATGATCGGGCTCGCGTCGAACTGGCCCCAGAGCGGTCAAATTTCCACTCGCGGCCGAACGGCACAAGATGATTCAATGACTGGGTCCGCCATCACTGCGTCAAGAGTCCAAGGAGGGTAGATGCGCCAGGCGTTCATGTCCATCGAGATGTCCTATAGGACCTATTCACGGGATGTGACGCGTGTCGCAGAAGACGCTCAACTTGGGAATCCTGGCGCATGTAGACGCCGGTAAGACGACTCTTACCGAGCGACTGCTGTACGACTCGGGTGTCATTGACCAGCTCGGTGCTGTCGACGCTGGCACTACCCAGACTGACTCGCTAGCGCTCGAACGACGGCGCGGCATCACGATCAAATCCGCTGTGGCGTCATTCCCGATCGGGGACGTCACCGTCAACTTGATCGACACGCCTGGTCACCCAGACTTCATCGCCGAAGTGGACCGTGTGCTCAACGTTCTCGACGGAGTCGTCCTGGTCATCTCGGCCGTCGAGGGCGTGCAAGCACAGACCCGGATCCTCATGCGTTCGCTGCAGCGGCTGGAGATACCGGCCGTGCTGTTCGTGAACAAGATCGACCGCGGCGGTGCCAACCCGGAGAGCGTGCTAGCCGAAATCGTCAGCCGGCTCAAAGTCACTGCATTTGCCATGGGCCGCGGTACAAGCGCTGGGACACACGACGCCGACTTCATAGAGTCGAACGCGGACGATCCTGAGTTCACCATGGCCATGACCGAACTGCTGGCAGAGCACAACGACGGGCTGCTGGCCACCTACCTGCAATCAAACTCTGGGGTTCCCTATGAGCAGCTGCGCAAGGAACTCACCCAGCAGATGAGGCGCGGCCAGGTGTATCCGGTTTTCTTCGGCTCGGCTATTACGGGCGCGGGTATACCGCAGTTGATGGCCGGCATCACCGAGCTACTGCCTGCGTCGGACGGCGACTCTGCCGGCCCTCAGCACGGCAGCATCTTCAAGATCGAGCGTGGTGGCAGCGGAGAGAAGATCGCCTACGTGCGCATGTTCTCGGGGACCGTGCACGTCCGCGATCGCCTTCACTTCGGATCCGGCCTCGATGACAAGGTGACAGCGGTTGCTGTGTTCGAGCGTGGCCCAGCCGCTGTGCGCCAAACTGTCTCCGCCGGGCAGATCGGCAAGCTATGGGGTCTGGGCCAGGCAAGGATCGGGGACCGGATTGGGGAGTTCGTCGAGAACGAATCTCGTCCTCAGTTTCCGCCGCCAACGCTGGAATCCGCCGTCGTGCCTTGTGATCCACACGACGGAAACCGGCTGCGCACCGCGCTCGGCCAGCTCGCCGAACAAGATCCGCTCATTAACTTGCGGCAAAACGACGAGCGGCAGGAAATCTATGTGTCCCTCTACGGTGCCGTCCAGAAAGAGGTGATTCAGTCCACGCTCGCTGACGACTTCGACGTTGCCGCGACGTTCCGCGAGACGACGATGATCTGCATCGAGCGCCCGCTCGGCTGTGCGACCTCTCTTGAGGTCCTGCAGTCCGACAGCCATCCCTACTCGGCGACAGTCGGGCTGCGCGTAGAGCCTGGCCCGGCCGACTGCGGCATCCAGTTCCGGCTCGACTTCGATCCTCGCCGCGTTCCCCTCTATATCTACAAAACCGTTGGCCACTTCGCCGAGGCCATGAGCAAATACATCGAGGAGGCGCTTGACCAGGGCCTGTATGGATGGAGAGTTACCGACTGCGTCGTGACGATGAACGAATGCAACTACTACGTAGGTGACGGGGCAGCCAAGGCTATATTGCCGACTCCGCGAACGACGGCCGCCGACTTTCGCAAGCTAACGCCGCTGGTCGTGATGGATGCCCTACGACAGGCCGGGACAGTTGTCTGCCAGCCGATTACCAGCGTCCGCCTCGAGCTGCCCGCGTCCAGAATGGGTGAAGTGTTGTCTGCTCTGGCCCGGCTCGGTGCTGTCACACAGATGTCACAGCTCGAGACCGAGTTGTCGGTTGTGACAGCAATGCTGCCATCTGCGCACGTCCGCAGCCTTCAGGAGCAGTTGCCGGGGCTGACCGGCGGAGAAGGAGTCATCGATGCCAGCTTCGGCGGCTACGAGCCGATTCACGGGAGATTTCCCACCCGGAGTTGGTGATGGCTGAGGAGATAGGCCAATTCAACGACGAGGGAACTGGACTTTTCGCCCGCCAGCTTTCACTGCAAGCTGAGGCAGATCTAGTCCGCGCCCAGCTTGACCTTGACAATGCCCTTGGAGCAGTTGGAGAACCAATCGTTGTGGGAAGTACCGCGCTTGGCCTGATGGCATGGCGCGACATCGATGTCACCGTTGTATGCAGGTCGCTCGACAAGAGCCAAGTTCTTGCTGTGGCAGCGGAGTTGGCCGCCCACCCGGACATGAAGGAAGTGACCTACCGGGACGACACCGGTCGCTGGAATCAAGAACCGGATCAGTATCCGGATGGCTTCTACATCGGGCTGCGCTACCACCCCGAAGGGCTGCCTGACTGGAAACTCGATATCTGGTTTGTCGATGATCCAGCACGGCAGCCTGACCTGAACCATCTGCGCACGATGCCCGGACGTCTGACTGATGAGAAGCGCCTGGCGATCTTGCGCATCAAGGCGCTGTGGAGCGCTCGACCCGAGTACGGGAAGTCAGTACGCAGCTGGGATATCTACACTGCTGTGCTCGATCACGATGTCCGCGGCACCGACGACTTCGAAGCATGGCTTAGCGACAGATAAAGGACGGCGGATCAGCTCATGCCTGGTAAGGACCCTAACGTTGAACGTCTGCTCCGGTACTGGGCGAAGGAGTCTGCTTCATACGACAAGCAGATGCAGTGCTTCGAGCGGTTTCTCGCGCCCGATAGCAGGGCGTGGGTGTGTGGTCAAGCCACGGGAAACACCCTCGAAGTAGCCGTCGGTACAGGCCTCAACTTTCCCTTCTATCCAAGTGAAGTCCGGCTAACCGGCATTGACTTCAGCCCAGCGATGCTCAACCTCGCCCGGCAAAGGGCGGAGCAATCTGGCCGCCCCGTGGATCTTCGCGGAGCCGACGCCCAGGACCTGCCCTTCCCTGACGCATCATTTGACACTGTCGTCTGTACCTACGGACTGTGCTCAATCCCGGACGAGCATCGCGCGGTCGGCGAAATGGACCGGGTGCTGAAACCCGGCGGACTGCTGCTGCTTGCGGATCACATCGCCAGTAGCGCCTGGGCTGTTCGGGCGATACAGCGGCTGGCCGAGGTAATGACGGTGCCCCTTCAGGGAGAACATTTCTTGCGTCGTCCCTTCCATCAAGTCCAAGCCGCCGGACTCACTGTGGAACGGCGGGACCGGTTCAAGCTCGGGCTGATCGAACGGCTAGCGGCACGTAAACCCGCGTAGCGCGGCCGCCTGATTGCGCCTAGACAAAAGAACGGCCGACGCGAGGCTCACGGCCGCAAAAGGTTGCCAAGCCCGCCATGCGCAGCTGCTGGCAATTCAGGGGAGCAGCGCAACGCGGCTAGGTTTGGGGCCGAGCCAGAACCCTGCAGGGAGGCGCTCGATGTCGCTGACGACACCCCGTTACGACGGGCATGCCGATTGGTACGAGGACTGGAACGCACCGCACGCCGTCCGCAACGGCCCACAGATCACGGACCTGCTCGGGTCTGGCAACGGCCTATGCCTTGACGTCGGTTGCGGCACCGGACAGTACTTTGACGCTCTGGCCAGGACGGGCAGGACTGTCGTCGGGATCGACAGGTCTACAGATCAACTCCGGATAGCGCGAACCCGGAGCGCCAATATTCTGCAAGCCGATGGTGCTGCCTTGCCGTTCGCCGACGCGATCTTCACCACCGTCGTTACCCTGTGGGTCTCCACCGACGTTGACGACTACAACGCGGTTCTGTCTGAAGCCGCGCGCGTCCTGATTCCTGGTGGTCTGCTTCTGTTCTACGGCGCGCACCCATGTTTCAACGGCCCGCACACGCAATGGATGGACGATGGTGGAATGCGCGCGCATCCGACGTACCGAGTTGCTGGCTGGCACCCTGAATCGCCGTGGTGGGGCCCGAACATCCGGATCCGGTTCGGGATGCGCCACCAGCCGTTGGCTGAGTTGCTCAATGCGTTCATTGGTGCCCAGCTGCTGATCGAGCACGTTGCTGAACTCGGCGACAGGCCAATCCCCGTCAACCTGTCGATCCGCGCCCGCAAGCGCGCAACAGGTCAGGGCAGTTAGCCGGCACCGGCGTTACGTCGCAGATACAAGTCGCGCAGAAGTGCCACTTCGGCGCCGTGGTGTGACAGTTCATCGAGTGCGTGCTGCACCAGGGCTGCCCACGTGTCGTCGGCAAACTCCTCCCAGGCAGCACCGAGCGGGCTCCAGAGGCCGTCCTCGCCGAGAGCTTTAAGGCCGGCGTAGAAGGCCCCCCATGCCTCGTCGACCGCGTCGAGTGCCTGGCCAGCGCTCGGAAACCACTCATTTTCGGTTACCTTGAGTGGCCAGGGTCCCAGGCCTCTTGACGTATACCCGGCGAGGCACTCCGAGCCGATGTGCCACAGGCGCCAGGCGATCGTTGTCACCGGCGGCGGTGACGGCTCTGGGTATGGCCGCTCGATCTCCCAGGCGCCATTTTGCGACTGCCGGACTGACCAGCACCCCGACACCGGCTCCCAGCGATACTCCTCATCGGTCAGCCCGTCCAGTCGGCTTCGTACCCGGGACCACACATATTCGATGCTCTCTAGCAGCAATGGTGCTACCTGTCGCGCATCGGGCATGTCGGGCATGGGCCAGATCGTAACAACTTCCGGCGTGGGATGGCGTCGAGTGCGCTGTTCAGCCTCAGCGGCCCCGGCAGCCATGCGGCGCAGGTCGATGACCAGAGAGAATCGGGGAAATGCGCAACACATTGCTATCCGACTTCGTTGCCGACCTTGATCGCTTCCCGGTCGACATGACGACGATGAGTCCGTGGCAGGTCGTCGGGCAATTGCAGCGCCTCGTCCTTGAAGCGCTGGACATGCTGCCGCCTGAGTTTCATCACCGATCAGGGCAAGTAGCGGTGCATCGCTTGGCAGTGGTGGATGAGTCAGCATCGATGACGGGGCCGCTGATCATCTCGGCGAACTGCCACGTGGGAGCGGGTGCGGTCCTGCGGGCTGGAACGTGGCTTGACGAGGACGTCACCGTTGGCCCGCACTCCGAGGTCAAAAGCTCGCTCATCTTTGCGCGCTCTGCCGCCGCACATCGTAACTACGTCGGGGACTCTGTCATCGGCCAGGACGTAAACCTCGAGGCGGGCGTGGTACTGGCGAATCACTTCAACGAACGGGTCGACAAGCGGATCTTCGTGCGCATCGAGGGCCAGGCAGTCGACACCGCACTGACGAAGTTCGGGGCTGTCCTGGGCGATGGAGCCCGCCTCGGCGCAAACGCGGTCACTAGCCCAGGGACGTTGCTCTTGCCTAGGACTATCGTCCCTCGACTAGCACTCGTCGACCAGGAGGCCGATGCATGACGGGGACTTAGGCCGGCACGATCGCGCCCGGATGTGCCGTCGCGAGGCTCGGGACGACGTGCTAATCGACTGCCTTGCTAATCACTAATGCGCTACGAGTAGTAACGGGAGAATCACTACTAGCGCTATGCAAGGATTCTGAATTGCAGCAATGCAGCTTGCACGTTGCACGCCGAAGCCCGCTCGCGAGGGCCGCAAAGGAGAATTCCTCTGCGATTCCTCGTAATCGACTCCAGTATTTGCAAGGTCTCTATCGAGCATCCAATGGCCTGCCTTGACTGCTCGATTCAGACGGGCTGTTTGGCTGCACAGAACTACTTGTGCGCAGACGCGCGCCGGTGCGCCTCGACCCGTGCGGGACGGGTTCACGCGTGAGGGGCATCAGGTTCAGTTCGGGCCATCGGCACCCAAAACGGCGTGCGCTGAGCTAGCACCGTTCGCCCTAATATAAGCCGATCTAAGCTGGTATACACCAGCAATAAATAGCCTCCGTAAAACCAAACAATGGCTAGTTACGGGTGTTACCGAAGTGCATTCCGAGCATTAACAAAAGGCCTAATCGCTGAGTCAGATATAGGGAGAAATGGACTAACTCGGACTAGAAATTGGCCTCATCGACTATTCTTTGAAGCCAAGTGTGTTAATCTCCGAAAGGTCAGGCGCCCGTGTCCCGTCCGGGCGCAACTTCGTCAGGAAGTAATGTGTGAATGTAAGCATCACTCGCTGCGCTCCGGCTGGATTCGCCGCTCATTCGCGCAGTGTGGTGCGGGCCGCACTAGCGGCCACCATCCTTGCAATCCCATCTATAGGGCTCACCACTCAGACCACGGCTCGTGCCGAAACCGTCGCTCGCGCGCGGACAGTCGCGGCCGTAACAGTGATGAGACATCGTTATTTGTCACGATCGCGGAGGCTAGACGTCTTTCACTGGGCACGGCGCCAGCAGGGAAAGCCATACATCTGGGGTGGTACTGGCCCGTACGGGTTTGACTGCTCTGGCCTGGTATTTGCCGCCTACAGATCCCAAGGGATCCCGCTGCCACGGACTACCTACGGCATGCTCGGGAGCTGGCGCCTCGTCCGCGTCAGCCACAGGGCGGCCAAGAAGGGCGACCTGGCGTTCTTCGGCCCCGGGCACGTCGAGCTGTTCGTCGGCGGACGGTGGACTTACGGTGCCGCGGAGTCTGGCACCCGGATCGGCTTCCACCTCATGAACGCCTGGTGGCATCCAACGATGTACTTCCGCGTGCGCCTGTAGCCCAGCCGGGGCCACGCAGCTGCCAGGAACATGACGAGGGCGCCGCGCCGCCACATAACCCCTGGCGGCGCGGCGCCGCGGCCGCTGAGTCCTGATTAGGCAGCTGACGGGCGTGTCAACCGAGAGATCCGAACCGGATCTCCGGCGACCTGGCAGGGCCAATGTCCGGAACGCGGCAGCTGCCTACAATGATCCCCATGGCTGCGCACGCTCTGGATCATGCCCACGTCGGTGTCGACGTCGAGAACCTGGAGCAGTATCGCCGGGAACTGACCGGCTACTGCTACCGGATGCTCGGATCTAGCTACGAGGCAGAGGACGCCGTCCAGGAGACGATGCTCCGTGCGCTGCGCGCCAGCGACGCCTTCGAAGGCCGCTCTGCGGTCCGCTCCTGGCTCTACCGGATCGCCACCAACGTCAGTCTCGACATGCTGCGCAGCCGGAATCGGCGCGCATGGCCCATCGGGCTTGGGCCCGCCTCCGCGCCAGAAGTCAGCAACCTGGGGCCCATGCTCGCCGAGAGCACGTGGGTTACGCCCGTCGCGGACGCGCGCGTCCTGCCAGAGGACGCTGATCCGGCCGAGATCGCCGTAGCACGAGAGACGATCCGGCTGGCCTTTGTGACGGCGCTCCAGCACTTGCCCGCCCGGCAGCGGGCTGTGCTCGTACTGCGCCAGGTCCTGCGATTTGAAGCAGCGGAAGTTGCCAAACTGCTGGGCACGACGGTCGCAGCGGTCAATAGCGCACTGCAGCGTGCCCGCGCGACGCTAGCGGCACTGCCATCAGAAGAGCGGCCCAGCGACGTTAACTCGGCTAGTCAGGCAGACTTGCTCGCCCGCTACGTAGATGCGTTCGAGCGATACGACATCGAAGCCTTCATCGGTTTGCTGCACAGCGATGCCCTCCAGCAAATGCCGCCATTCGCCATGTGGCTGCGGGGCGCCCGCGACATCGGGACGTGGATGCTCGGCCCTGGCATCGAATGTCGCGGCTCGCGCCTCATCGCGACTGCAGCCAATGGCCGCCCGGCTTTCGCGCAGTACCGTCGGGATCCTGACGGCGGGCACAAGCCGTTTTCATTGCAGGTGCTCGAGATCTCCGCTGGTCGCGTGGCGCAGATCCACGCTTTCCTCGACACCGAGCGCATCTATCCGGTCTTCGGACTTCCAGCCCATCTTCCAGGCTAGACACCGGCGAGCACGTGAACGAATTGCTGCTCCCGAGCAACTTGATCCAAGGTACGCAGTGGGACCCTGACCCACGGCGATCCGACTGGCTCAAGCGGCTGCCCAGCATTGTCAGCAACCTCACGCAACGCTGGGACCTAGAACTCGGCGATCCCTATGAGCCGGGCGGTCAATGCTCCTGGGTTGCACCTGCACG
>Ga0126373_10000711_pt1 | contig 22439 bp, 17 predicted proteins | sample PanSoiMetPlot_11_FD_92545 | JGI IMG/M metagenome (GOLD analysis project Ga0126373, IMG submission 92545) | Tropical forest soil microbial communities from Panama - MetaG Plot_11 | ecosystem: Environmental > Terrestrial > Soil > Tropical forest > Bulk soil | place: Panama | collected 2016-02-17 | reverse complement strand
TGTCCGGGATTTTCTGCGCCTTCCGCAAGCTTCGACGGCTCCGCCTGCGTCACGAGCGGGCTTCTGTTCCAGGGTGACAAATTTACAGTCGTTTTCCCGGTGGCAGGAAACTTCAAGTTAGTGTGCCTCGTGCACTCGGACATGACGGGCACCATCCATGTCCTTGATCCCTCGCAGTCCCTGCCCCACGATCAAGCCTTCTACGACCGCGAGGCTCAGAGGGAGAGCGCCGATTTGCTGCGGGTGGAGGTTACCGGGGCGATGAACCACCATCATCACCTGGAAAATACCGTGATCGCCGGCCATGGCGACACGGTAGCCACTGGGGGCGGCTCGGACAGCTTCTCTGTGATGCGCTTCAGCGATCCGGAGATCACCGTGCATGCTGGCGACACCATAGAATGGACGAACGACGATCCGACAGCGGCACACACCATCACCTTCGGGCCCGAACCGCAGGACCTTGTCGATCCATCCTCCAATGTAACCGTCGATGCCGACGGCGCACGCCACGGGGTGCTTAATTCCCCTTCAGACGCTGTTCACTCGGGTTTTATCCAGGGAGCTCCCCAGGATCGCACCGGGCTCGCGCAGGCGCCGTCAGGGGTAACTCGCTTTCGCGTCACATTCAGCAAGCCGGGGATTTATCCCTATATCTGCTCACTACACGATGTCTTGGGTATGAAAGGAAGCGTGGTCGTTCTTCCTTAGACGTTTGACGATGCGTTCCAGCTGGGGCCGTGTAATGGACACGGCCCTTGCCCCCATCAGCTGCTAGCAAGAGTTGTAAAGACCCGAGTTGAAACAAATCCGAGGAGAAAACGTTTATGAAAACTCAAAATTCATCAAGAGGAGAAATGCCGATGTCTGCTGCGAACTCAAATTCCGATCTCGGCGCGCTCTTCGACGGGCACATCGCGAGAGAATTTGTCGATTTTGATGTTGACGCCACGATGGAAACCATGGTGGCCGAGCCGTATGTGCACTGCGTCGCTACCCTAGCGGGAGGCTTCGGCGGTGAGGAAGTCCGTCGCTTTTACAACGAGCACTTCATAAACCAAATCCCCAAAGATGCGAAGGTGACGCCCATCTCCCGCACCATCGGTAAAGACCAGGTCGTGGATGAATTAATTGTGAGTTTCACTCACAACGCACAATGGGATTACTTGCTGCCAGGGATTCCACCGACTGGGAAGAAAGTCGAACTCCCACACGTCGTGGTAATGAGATTCGAGAATGGAAAAGTCGCGCACGAACACGTCTGGTGGGACCAGGCCTCGCTGCTCGTACAAGTCGGATTGCTGGACCCGGCGAACCTGCCGGTGGTCGGCGTAGAGCAGGCTAGAGAACTTCGGCGCGTCGCACAAAGACGCGAAGATGAGTCGACAGCTGCGACGATCGGTTAGACTCCTGGCGGATGACGGGCAAACCAGAAGGTACTCCCGGGATATCGGGCAACAGCGACCATTGCCGCCGCAAAGCAGCGTTCGAGGGCCGAATCGGCTGGCATACTTTTCGTCACACCTATTCGACGCTGCTTCGATCTACGGGAGCGGAGTTGAAGATCATGCAGGAATTGCTGCGCCACTCAACAATTCGCGTGACACTCGATACTTACACACAGGCAGTCACAACGGAAAAGCGTAATGCGCAAGAGGCAGTGGTCGCGCTCTTGTTCCCAGAAAAAACGCAGGAAGCGTAAGCTCTGCTTGGACGGACTCTATTTCCTGTACCTATTTTGTGCCTTTTTGTGCCCACGCGAAATTGGAGTGCTTTCGGTAAGTGCTTGCGAATGAATGGCGGGGACGACGGGACTCGAACCCGCGGCCTCTGCCGTGACAGAGCAGCCGTTTTACGGTAACTAGTTGTAATCTCACGGCGCCGATCGCCACCTCTGGCGCTCCCAGGAACCCTCGGGAAGTCTTATTGAACCCTTATTGCACCCAGATTCTATCAAGACGAAATGGTATCCGTCGGTCCCAGCGTCCAACTAAGAGCTTGCCGAACTGTGGGCCACTAGCCGCTCTGTCGAAGTAGCATGTTACAACTAGAGTAAGGATTAGACCGTGATGGCGACGGTTTCTATGCCAACCGAGGAGAAAAGAGGGGCGGGGAGACGGTATGCACTCCTCGTTGGTGCCGTCTTGCTTGCAGGCGCTGCGGCGATTGTGGCTGCGTTCATTATTCAGGATCGCAAGGACAAGGAGATTGCTGCGCAACTGGAGAGAGCCCAGTCTGAATTGAAAATGATCGGCGCCCAAATCACAGGCATCAAAGATGCCGACCTCACCACGACGAACGACTTTATCGCGGCATACGCACAAGTAGAACCCCTCGAAAAAGAATACGATGTGAAGCTGCAGCAATTCAGCGATCTGTATCGGCAAGCCAGAGAGAGAGACAGCAATCGAAGTGTTTTCGACCCGCAACGATACAGAGGCCGGCATCACCCAGAGATTTGGGAGAAGATGTCCGAGATCATCAGCTTGGTCCGGCAAATCAATGACGTGACAAAGCGCGAGATATCCGTCGTCCATGCGATGGCCTCGCTCCCCGAAGCAGAGCGCGTCAGGTTCTGGCACGAGCAATTCATGCCGTTGGCCGCACAGGAGCACGCACTACGCGAGCAGCTCCAAGTCGTCGGTCAAGAGCCGCCCCCGGATCAGTCGGCGCAGTAAGTCCCCGCTCAGTTCAAAACTTGCGCGAGCCCAAGAGTTTCTTGGCGCCTTGACACATTTCTAGTTACAGATATAACATGACGAAGAAATGACCGTACGCGCCCAGCAAAGCGCAGCTTGGCTCTTACTCGCTTTCACCCTGCCCACCAAGCGCGCCAGCCAGCGGGTCGAGATTTGGCGGAAGCTGCAACGTTACGGAACTGTGCCGCTCGGCAATTCCGGCTACCTGCTACCCAACGGCCCTAGCAATGAAGAACGATTTCAGTGGCTTGCGACGGCGATTCGGAAGTACGGAGGCGACGCATCGGTGGTTCACGTGGAATCCATCGACAATCTTTCAAGGCCACAGCTCATTGGGCGGTTCGCGGAAGCGCGCGCGCGGGAGTATCAGGAGTTAATTCACGAGCTGCAGACGTTTTCTTCGACACGCGAGGAAGGAAAAGGAGCGGGCCGACTTAGCCGGTTGCGCAATCGCTTTCAAGAGATCGTCGAGATCGATTTCTTCGACAGCCCGCTCCAAAAACGCGCTCAGGAATTGCTTGAGCAGGCAGCTCGGTCAAATGCCGCTAGGTCTGGTGGCCCAAGCTCCAAAATTGATCCGAAAAAGTACAAGAGCAGACTATGGGTGACGCGACCAAGACCAGGTGTCGATCGGTGCGCATCTGCCTGGCTCATCCGGAACTTTATTGATGTCAAAGCGCGATTTGCTTTTGCGCCTGGCGAGCGTGTGCCCGTTGGCGGTGTACCGTTCGACATGTTTCATGAAGAGGGATTCGGACATCGCGGAGACGACTGCACCTTTGAAACCCTAACAAAGCAATTCCACATTCGTGATGCCCGGGTTGGGGTCGTCGGACAAATTATCCACGACGCGGATATTTTGGATGACCGTTTCGGCCGCAAAGAGGGCTACGGGGTCGACGAGATACTGAAGGGCTGGGCGAAGCAAGGAATCCCAGACGAGAAACTTTTACAGCGCGGGATGCAACTGATCGAAGGGCTGTACCACGCGCCTCGGAAGTGAGTTTAGGAGCAGGGACGTGTTCGCAAATCATCGTGCGTACTGGAAGACGGTCGTGATTGCTTTTCTGTTGCTGGCCGTGGGACGACCCGCCTTGGGTCAATCGGACCAACAAAAGCAACGAGTGTTTACGCTGGAAGAAGCGGTGGATTTTGCTCTCAAGAATTATCCCGCAGTTCGCGCTTCTTTGGAACATGTCCGCTCGGCGGAAGCCGGCGTGGGCGTGGCCCAAACAAGCTACTTGCCTCAGGCAAACATACTCTGGCAGTCGAGCCGCGCGACGGACAACAACATTACCGGGCTGACCATCCCGAACTCCGTCATTGCTCCGATCACGGGGCCCGTGGCAACCTCTCCCTCAGGTCGGAGTGCGTGGGGAAGCGCGAGCGGATTGTTGTTCTCATGGGAGCCTGTCGATTTCGGATATCGCGGCGCGAAGGTAGATGCCGCGCGAGCGGTGAAGAACCGAGCGGCGGCCGAGGCGTCTCTAACCCGCCTTGATGTCGGCATCGCAACGGTAAACGCGTACCTGACTCTGCTCGCGGCAGAACAAACCGTCCGTGCGGCACAAGCGGACGTCGAGCGACGCGAAACCTTCACGAAGTCAGTACACGTTCTCGTGGACAATCAACTCCGCGCTGGCGCGGATGCCTCAAGGGCCGACGCGGAACTTGCCCGTGCGCGTGTGAATCTGGCGCGGGCACAGCAGCAAGCGGCTACAAGCCGTGCGCAGCTCGCGGATATTCTCGGCATCGCCGATGCTGTAGTGGAAGTTCGGGAAAGCACTTTACTCGGCACGCCGCCCGCATCTGCTCCACCCACGCCGACCATCTCCGCGAACCCGTTCGCTCAAGTGCAACATGCCCGCGTCCAAGAAGAGCAATCGCTGGTGCACGCACTCGACCGTTCCTACTACCCGAAGTTGTATCTGCAGTCGGTGGCCATGGGGCGAGGTAGCGGTGTCGATCCCACTGGGCAGTTTCTGGGCGGCAGCGAGGGACTGGGGCCGGATCGCGCGAATTGGGCCGCCGGTCTGAGCGTTACGTTCCCAGTATTTGACATTTTTTCCATCAGGTCGAAAAAAGCGGTCGAAGTTGCGAACGAACGCGCCGAGCAAGCTCGCTACGATCAGGCGCTGCAAGACTTGACGGGACAGCTCCGCAAGGCGCAAGCCTCGCTCGACGGCGCTCGTAAAGTCGCGGAGAACACGCCTCTCGAGCTCGACGCTGCTCGCACCACGGAAACGCAGGAACGCGCGCGCTATCAGGCCGGGCTCGCGACTCTCGTGGATGTTGCCGACGCGCAGAGTTTTCTCGTGCAGGCGGAGATTGACGACGCGCTGGCCCGCCTCGCTGTATGGCAAAACCTTGCTTCCGTCACCGCGGCGCAAGGTGACCTCGCGCCGTTTCTGCAATCGTTGCACGACGCAACACAAGGAGTGCGATAACTATGTGGCTCCTGCGCAGCGCACTTCGCAATCCCATCTCTGTAATCGTCTTCGTGATCGGTGTGGCTTTGTCCTCGATTCTCGCTCTCACTCGCATGCCGATTGATATTTTCCCGAACCTGAATCTGCCGGTGATCTACGTGGCGCAACCGTATGGGGGAATGTCTCCGGCACAGATGGAAGGGTATCTCGTCTACTACTACGAGTATCACTTCCTTTACATCACCGGCATTGAGTCAGTCGAATCGAAGTCCATTCAAAACGTCGGACTGCTGAAACTGACTTTTCATCCGGGCACGGACATGAGCCAGGCGATGGCACAAACGGTTGGATACGTGGACCGGGCGCGTGCGTTCATGCCTCCCGGAACCGTCGCGCCCTTCATCATGCGTTTTGACGCTGGAAGCGTTCCGGTCGGCTACCTCGTTTTCTCAAGTACGACGAAGAGTGTTGCCGAAATCCAAGACCTGGCCCTGAATCGTGTGCGTCCACTTTTCGCGACGTTGCCCGGAGTTTCCGCTCCTCCGCCATTTGGAGGGGCTGCGCGAACGATTGTTGTGAGTGTGGATCCCGACCGTCTCCGCGCCTACCGCATGGCGCCGGAAGAGGTGGTGCAGGCGCTGAACGCAGGAAACACGATTGTGCCCGCGGGAAACGTGCGCACTGGAGACTTGCTGCGCCTCGCGCCGATCAATTCGGTTGTCTCGAATATCAAGGATTTACAAAATCTTCCGATTCGCACTGGAGCGGGACCGACCGTTTTTCTGCGCGACGTGGGCACCATCGAAGATTCGAGCGACATCATCACCGGCTATGCCGAAGTGAACGGACGGCGCACGGTCTATATTCCTGTGACGAAACGCGCGGATGCTTCGACGCTGAGCGTCGTGAACGAAGTGAAAGCAAGTCTTGCGCAGTTTCAGTCGGTTGTGCCATCGGATATCAAGATTGACTACGAATTCGATCAGTCGCCCTACGTTCGAAATTCGTTGCTATCCGTCGTAAGGGAAGGTCTGCTGGGCGCTGTTCTGACGGGCGTGATGGTCTTGCTCTTCCTGCGCGACTGGCGGAGCGCCCTGATCGTCGTCACCACGATTCCATTCGCGCTGCTCACGGCTGTCGTAGCGTTATGGGGCGCCGGCCAGACTGTCAACATCATGACGCTCGGAGGACTAGCACTTGCGGTCGGTATTCTCGTCGACGAATCGACCGTCGTGATGGAAAACATTCACAGTCACCTCGGGCAAGGCGGAGGGCGGGCCGTAGCTGTCCTCGAAGCGAGCAAGGAAGTACAACTTCCACGGCTTCTCGCGATGCTGTGCGTTCTCGCTGTGTTTGTTCCTTCGTTCTTCATGGCCGGAGTTTCTCGTTCGCTCTTTGTGCCGCTCTCTCTGGCGGTAGGCTTTGCGATGGCGGCTTCGTATTTTCTATCGAGCACTCTTGTTCCGGTATTGTCCGCGTGGATTCTGCGGGAGCATACACCGGAACCTGAAGATGCTCCTTCGTTGCTTCACCGAGTGAGGGACGGAGTCGATCGCATTCTCAACCGGCTCACAGCCATTCGCTGGTTGACCGTCTCAGGTTATGTTGTGGCTTCTGTGTTGATAGTCGCTCTACTTGGCCCTTATCTCGGAAGAGAGATTTTTCCGCGAGTCTCTTCCGGTCAGCTTCTGCTGAGGTTCCGCGCTCCCGTTGGTACGCGCGTGGAAACGACGGAGCGCCGTACACTTGATGTGCTTCGCTCGATTCGAGAAGCGGCAGGCGATGGGAATGTCGGCGTAACGCTGAGTTATGTTGGTGCTCCGCCTCCAAACTATCCCATCAACACGATCTATCTATGGACTAGCGGTCAGCATGAAGCCGTCTTGCGCGTGGCGCTTAGCCCGGACTCCAATATTCGCGTGGATGAGTTCGAAGAGCGTTTGCGAAAACTTTTGCCTGACAGATTTCCGGGATGTCAGTTTTCTTTTGAAGCCGGGGATATCGTTACGCAAATCATGAATTTCGGCGCTCCGACGCCGGTCGAAATCAATGTTGGAGGCCCCGATCTTGCGGCGGATCGTGCCTTTGCCGCGAAACTCCGGTCGGAAGTCAGCAAGATTCCATCTCTTCGCGATCTTCAATACGACGAGCCGCTCGATTATCCGAGTATCAACATCAATGTGGACCGCGAGCGCGCCGGACAGTTGGGAGTTACCACTGCTGGCGTGGGCCGTTCGTTCTTAGCGGCAACTTCATCCAGCCGCTTCGTGGCACCAAACTACTGGGCCGATCCAAGGTCCGGTGTCGCGTATCAGGTGCAGGTCCAAGTTCCGCAGTCCGATGTGACCTCGATTCAAGACGTAGAGCACATTCCCGTCACGCAAGGCGCGGCGTCGCATCCGCTCATGGGCGATGTTGCGCAGGTCGGCTACGGAAATGTAGTTGGCGAATATCATCGCCTGAACGGACAGCGGATGGTGACGCTTACCGCAAACGTTGCTGGAGAAGACTTGGGCCGAATTTCGGGGGAACTGGACAATGCGATCAAGCAGGTCGGAGAACTGCCTCGCGGTGTAAAAGTCACGATCCGCGGACAGATCGGGCCAATGAAGCAGACGTTGACGAATCTCGGAATCGGCTTGCTTCTCGCGGTCCTCGTGATCTATCTGCTGCTCGCCGCGAATTTTCAATCGCTGAGGCTTGCGTTCGTTGTGCTTTCGACCGTGCCTGCGGTCATCTGCGGAGTGCTCTTTGTTCTGCTTCTTACGCGAACGACTCTGAACATTCAATCGTTCATGGGCGCGATTATGGCGATTGGCGTGGCGGTGGCGAACGCGATTTTGCTCGTCACGTTCGCTGAAGAATACCGACGTTCCGGAAATCCTGCGAGCGATGCTGCGATTCACGGAGCGAAGACGCGTATGAGACCGATTTTGATGACCAGCATGGCGATGATCGCCGGAATGATCCCGATGGCGCTGGGCATCGGCGAAGGAAGCCAACAAACTGCTCCGCTCGGCCGCGCGGTTATCGGAGGGTTGTTGTTCGCGACCGCGGCCACGCTTTTGATTCTTCCACTGGTGTTTTCGCTCGTTCAGCAACGCGCCGGAGTCAAATCTCCATCGCTCGATCCCGATGACCCCGCGAGCGCCTTCGCGCGAAGCACAAGTGCTTTGCCTGGAGAAACGGCATGACACGATTCCGAATTTCGTCGATCTTGGTTCTCGTCGCGACAAGCTGGTGGTGTGCGTCGTGTGGTTCGAACACAAACTCCAGCACGAAGGCTCAAGCGTCCGCTCCGACCGCTCCCACTGTCGAAGTCACGAAGGTTGCGTCGAAGAAGCTGTCCATCACCACTCGTCTGCCCGGAGAGTTACAAGCGTACGAAGTCGTGGCTGTCTTCCCGAAGGTTACGGCTTATGTGGATTCGATCAGCGTAGACCGTGGTTCGCGGGTGGGCGCTGGCCAATTGATGGCCAGGCTGGTTGCGCCAGAAGTTGCTGCACAACGAGCGGAAGCGCAATCGAAACTGCAAGCGGCTGAGGCGCAACGTGCGGAGGCGGAAGCCAAGCTCGCTTCTGACCAAAGTACCTATGACCGCCTGAAAAACGCTTCGGCGACTCCGGGAGTCGTGGCCGGAAATGACTTGGAGGTTGCTCAGCGAGCCGTGGATGCGGACCGTGCGCGACTCGAAGCCATGCGTGGCAGCGCGGAAGCGGCGAAGTCGGCACTAAAGTCAGTTGCGGAAATCGAAGGATACCTTCTCGTTCGGGCACCGTTCGATGGCGTGGTCACAGAGCGCAACGTCCATCCGGGTTCTCTAGTGGGGCCAGCTAATAGCGCGTCGGGGACAGCAACGCCTATGCTTCGAGTTGAAAAGACGGACACGCTGCGGCTCGTAATTCCTGTTCCTGAAAAGTATTCCGCAGGCATGAACGTGGGAACTAAAGTGGAATTCAGTGTTCCGGCGTTTCCGAGTCAAACCTTTGCGGGAACAATTGCGCGGATTGCGCACTCAGTCGATGTGAAGACGCGAACGATGCCTGTTGAACTGGACGTATTGAACGGAGACGGACGCTTGAGTTCTGGGATGTTTCCCGAAGTCCTTTGGCCCGTTCGGCGCACCGAACCTACGCTTTTTGTTCCGGTATCCGCCGTCGCGAGAACCACGGAAGCGACTTTCGTGATTCGCATTCGCGATGGAAATACGGAATGGGTCAACGTTCAGACGGGAGAACTGGACGGGAAGTCCATTGAAGTCTTTGGTGGGCTCCGTGAGGGAGACGAAGTCGCAGTGCGGGGGACCGACGAGCTGCGGGCCGGGAGTCACGTGGTGGCAAAGCAGGCTGCCGAGGCGGCCCCAGGAAAGTAGTGCGAAGAAAAGTTTCACCAGCCAAATACACAGGAGGTGTTTGATGTCAGGAGTCATGAAACGCACCACCCTTGCGATGTTTTGTTGTCTTGCTTTTCTCGGTGGTTCCGCATTCGCACAGGATGTTCCCAGCGACTATCAAGACGTTTTGAAATTCCTCGATCGCAAGGGGGACTTCAAGGACGGAGTGCTGAAGGTCAATATTCCCCGCAACGATCTCGAGATGACTGTTCAAGGAGTGTCGACACCTACACCGTTCGGTTTCGGCGGCTGGGTCGCGTTCACGAAGACGAGTGACGGCGGCGAAGTGATGATGGGAGACCTAGTGCTGCTGCAAGAGGAAGTCAATCCGGTGATGTCCGCCTTGCTCGACAACGGAATCGAGGTCACTGCGCTGCACAACCATTTCTTCTGGGACGACCCGCACGTTTACTACATGCACGTGCACGGCATGGGGAAGGCGGCGGACCTTGCGCGCGAAGTGAAGCCGGCGTTCGACCTGATCGGTCACGTGAAGCCAGAAGCGGCCGCTCCACTGAACAGCTCCGGCACGACACTCGACACGGCGAAGATCGCGCAGATTGTCGGACACACCGGAGAGCAATCCGGCACGGTCTACAAAATCACTGTCGGCCGCAGTGACTTCGCCATGAAAGACCACGGTGCGACGATCAACGCACGGATGGGGCTGAACACATGGGCGGCGTTTTATGGAACGCAGGATGACGCAGTGGTCGCAGGCGACATCGCCATGCTCGAAAGCGAGGTGACCCCGGTATTGAAGACGCTCCGGAAGAACGGGATCGATGTCGTCGCGATTCACCACCACATGACAGAGGAAAAGCCGCTGATCATTTTCCTGCACTATTGGGGTCGCGGACCTGCCGAAAAACTCGCGAGCGCCTTCAAGGCCACCCTCGGCGAGCTGGGCAAGGGCGCGGCGTCGCATTAAGGAGGCCACTTCATGCGAAACAACAAACCTTCGTGGCGAAGAGTGGCGCTCGTCCTTTCCTCTCTTCTCACAGTATCCGCGAGTGGAGTGGTCGGGCAGACCTTGAAAGAGGTTACGAAGTTCGATCTGCCCGGCCCGGGTGGGAAACGGTTCGACTACCTCACGATTGACGCGGACGACCACTACCTGATTTCCGCTCACCTCGCTGCGGACCAGACGTATGTGATCGACCTCGCGACGAACAAGGTTGTCGCGACGATCGCCGACACACCTGGAGCGGAGGGCGTCGAGTACGTTCCCGAGCTCAAGAAGTTCTACACATCGAATGCGCACGACAACACGATTGGGGTCGTGGACCTCAAGCAACTGAAAGTCGTCAAGAAGCTGAAAACGGACGCGAAACCGGACGGGAGCGCGTACGCCGCTCCCTTCCGCAAGCTGTACGTGTCGGACGAGCGCGGAAAAGCGGAAGCAGTCGTCGACGTGACGAGCGATGAGATCGTGAAGACGCTGCACTTTGAGAGTGAAACGGGGATGCCGCAGTACGACCCGGTGGCCCGCAAGGTGTACGTGAATTTGCAGGACCAGGACATTTTCGCCGTCGTCGATCCCGCAACCGATATGGTGGTAGGCCGGTATCCCGTCGGGAAGTGCAAAGGCAACCACGGTATGGCGCTAGACCCCGAGCATCACCGTGCGTTTCTTTCCTGCGAAGGAAATGAATTGATGACGGTGTTCGACCTCGACAAGAATGCCGCAGTCGCATTTTTACCTCTCCCTGGCGGACCTGATGTCATCAAGTTCGATCCCGGACTGCGGCGCATTTATGTCGCCTGTTACAGCGGAGCGATTGCCGTTTTCCACCAGGATGACGCCGATCACTACCGAAAGCTCGAAGATTTTCGCGTCCAACACGCGGTGCACACTCTGGCGGTGGATTTAAACACGCACAGGCTTTACACGCCGGAACAGGAAGAGGATGGGAAACCGGTAGCGCGGATGGTCGTGTACGAAGCGATTGGCGATCATTAGCACAGAGTCTGCGATGTCCTTGATGGATTTCATTCCAGATTCCCTCCGCGCGTTGCCGCGGGATGGCATCGTTCTGTTTCTCACGCGATTCCTGCGCCTGTTTGCGTATGGAGCGCTCTCGGTCGTCCTTGTCTTCTATCTGGTGAGTCTCGGTCTCACGGAAGCGCAGGTGGGACTGCTGCTGACCTTGACGCTTGCCGGGGACATCGCGATTTCGCTATTCCTCACAACGCGGGCCGACCGGATGGGGCGGCGACGCACGCTCATCCTCGGGGCGATTCTCATGGTGGGAGCGGGTGTTGCGTTTGCCTCGACGCACAATCTGCTGTTTCTGATTATCGCGGGAACGATTGGGGTGATCAGTCCGAGCGGCCATGAAGTGGGGCCTTTCCTATCCATTGAGCAAGCCGCTCTATCGCATATCGTTTCCAGCCGAAGTCGAACGGAAGTATTCGCGTGGTACACGCTCGCCGGTTCAGTAGCGACTGCGCTCGGCGCGTTGTGCGGCGGCGCCGCGTCGGGGATCGTCCAGAAGGCGTCCTTCTCCGCGTCCGATAGCTATCGCGCGGTGGTTTTGCTCTACGCCGCTCTGGGCACTGCGCTCGCATTTCTCTTCCTGAGCCTGTCGTCCTCGACGGAAGTCCGAGACTCCGTTCCCGACGAACGCTCGGATGTGCCAAGGAAGTTTCTCGGCGTTGGTCACTCGCGTTCGATTGTCTTGAAGCTCTCAAGCCTGTTCGCGCTGGACTCCTTCGGTGGTGGTTTCGTCGTGCAGAGTTTCGCTGCCTATTGGTTCTACCTGCGATTCTGTGTGCAGCCGGTCAAGCTGGGAGTGATTTTCTTCTGGGCCAACGTGCTCGCCGGAATCTCCGCGCTGCTCGCTTCGCGCCTCGCAACGCGAATTGGACTTGTGCGGACCATGGTAGTCACGCACTTGCCGTCGAATGTTCTCCTCATCCTTGTGCCGTTGATGCCCAACCTTACCCTCGCCGTGGTAGTGCTGCTGATCCGGTTCAGTATCAGCCAGATGGACGTTCCGACAAGGCAGTCCTATACGATGGCTGTCGTTCGTCCCGAGGAGCGTTCCGCGGCGGGCGGGATCACCGGAGTAGCGCGGACGGCAGGTGCCGCAATTAGTCCTATCTTTGCCGGGTTCCTCTTCTCGCGTCCTGCTCTTATTGACGTTCCGTTTTTCATTGCCGGAATTCTCAAGATCGGGTACGACCTTGCGCTCTATCGAGGGTTCGCGGCAGTCCGGCCACCGGAAGAGGCCGATTCATCGAGGGTTTAACTTTGCCGGTAAAAGATCAATTCGGGTACATGCCAATGACAGGTCAGGCGACTGGATTCGGAGCAAGGGTGTCAGCATTGGGCGTGAGGGTAGGAAAAGTCTGCCTGACGATCCTAACAATCGTAGTGTTCATGTTGGCTTCGGCGGCAAGAGCTCAAACGAATGTGCCGCTGAAATTGAATAGGACAATTGAACTCCAGGAAGTTCAGGGACGCATCGATCACATGTCTCTGGATGTCGCGGGCCAGAGGCTCTTTGTTTCCGCGCTCGGCAACAACACGGTCGAAGTCATCGACCTCAAAGCCGGAAAACGCGCCAACACGATCTCCGGACTGAAGGAGCCGCAAGGAGCGTTGTACGTCCCGGACAAGAATCGGCTGTTCGTTGCCAGCGGCAAGGACGGCACGGTCAAGATATTCGACGGAATCTCGTTTCAGCCTCTCAAGACCATCGAGTACGGCGACGACGCTGACAACCTGCGTTACGATGCGGCGCGCCAGCGGGTGTATGTCGGATTCGGCGGCGGAGCGCTCGGAGAACTGGACAACGAAGGACAAAAGATCGCGGAAACAAAGCTGGATGCTCACCCGGAATCGTTCCAATTGGAAAAGAGTAGTCCTCGTATCTATGTGAACTTGCCGGGCTCTCGGAAGGTCGCCGTTGTTGACCGCGAGGCGCATTCCGTGGTGACAAGCTGGGGCATGGGATTGACGCTGGGCAACTACGCGATGGCCCTAGACGAGGCCGATCAGCGGCTGTTCGTTATCTCCCGCGTCCCTGCGCGGCTGGTTGTGATAGATACCGCAACCGGCAAGGTCGTTCAAAAGCTCCCGGCGGTCGGCGATTGCGATGACGTCTTTTTCGATCAGGCGCACAAACGCATTTACGCCACAGGGGGAGAGGGGGCGATTTCCGTTTTCGAGCAGCAAGACCCGGATCACTACCGCGAGATGACTCGAATCCCAACCGTGAAGGGCGCTCGCACCAGTTTTTTCTCCCCGGATTTGGGGCGGCTCTTCGTGGGCGTGAGGAAGCAGGGCTCCTCGCCAGCGATGATCCAGGTTTTCGAAGTGAATCAGTAGTCTTACTTGAATCAAGGTAGGTCGGAGTCGGCAAGAGTCGGATTTCCAATTTGACGGACTATTATGTCTAAACCCAAAACAATTTACTTTGGCCCGCTGGTTTTGCTGGGCCTATGTCTCACCTGCACCGCGAGCTCCCGAGGGCAGCACCAGCAGCCTCTCAAGCTTGTGCAAACGATTCCGATGCCGAACGTCAAGGGGCGGATCGACCACATGGATGTGGACGTCAAAGGCAAGCGGCTTTTTGTGGCGGGCCTTGAGAATGGCTCCTTGGAAATAGTTGACCTAAATGCAGGCCAATGGTTGAAGAGCATCCCCGGGTTTCAAAAGCCGCAGGGCGTCGCGTACGTGGAATCTCTGAACAAAGTGTTCGTAGCCAGCGGCGACGACGGAATGGTGCGCGTCTTCCGTGGCAATACTCTAGATTTGCTCGATTCCATCAAGCTCGATCTGGGCCCCAACCGTGTTGTGTACGATCCGCATACGAGCTTGCTCTACGTCGGCTATGGAGGAGCCGATGCACACAAAGACTACGGTGAGGTCGGAATTATCGACGCCAAAACGGACAAGCATGTTGGCGACGTGCAGGTGGCGGCGCATCCTTCAGAGCTATTGCTGGACAAGTTGGGACAAACACTGTTCGTTTTCGTCTCGATTCAAAGCAAGATCCAACAAATCGACACGAGAAAACGGGGAATTGTCTCCACCTGGCCGGTCAGCAGCCAGCGTAATGGCGATGGCGCTTTTGATGAGTCCACACATCGCTTGCTAATAGGCACGCGTACGCCCGCACAGATGATCGCTATGGATTCGAAATCAGGCAAAGAAGTTGCCAGCCTCGCTACGGCCGAAGGCATGGATGGCGTTTATTTCGACGCCGCCCACAAGCGGGTGTACGTGTCCGGTGGACGCGACCAGGGCCAGGGTTTCGTTTTTGTGTATCGGCAGAAAGATACGGACCACTACGAAACTACAGGGAAGATCACCACGCGGCCAGGCGCAGGAACTTCGTTCTGGTCGCCCTTGCTAAATCGCTACTATGTGGCCGCGCCTGCTCATGACAACGAAGAAGCCGCCATCCTCGTGTTTGAGCCAGTGCCTTGAAGATTTCCGATTTCACGGGTTGCAGGAGAATCTGAAAGAACTTCATCGCACGCGGGAGGAGACATGAAAAAGCTGTTGGTGATCGGCGCTATTTCGCTGCTTGGATTAAGCATCCTCGCCATCAAAGGTAGCAATACCGCCGTTGCGCAATCGCAAGCTCGCGACCTTCTGCCATTGCAATTAGAGGAACAGATCCCCGTTCATGGTGTAGCGGGCCGGCTGGATCACTTCTCTGCGGACGCAAAGCGGCGGAGGCTATTCGTTTCGGCCCTCGGCAATAATTCGCTAGAAGTGATCGACACTTTCGCCGGGAGAGTGATTCACAGTATCAAGGGACTCGCCGAGCCGCAGGGGCCGGTCTACGTTCCCGAAGTGGACAAGCTTTACGTCGCGAATGCCGAGGACGGCAAAGTGAAAGTGTATGACGGCGCGACCTACACGCTTCGCAAAACGATCGATTTTGGCGTCGATCCGGACAATATGCGCTATGACGAAGCCTCGAAGACTGTTTTCGTGGGATTCGGTCAGGAGGACGGCGGAATCGCCATGATCGACCCCAAGACTGACGAGCGCGTCGGCCAGGTCTATAAGACGGGAGGACATCCCGAGTCGTTCCAAGTGGAAGCCTCGGGTGGGCACATCTTCGTGAACGTACCTGACGCGGGAAATGTAGTGGAATCCATCGACCGCAAAAGCGGCGCGATGACCAAGTGGCCGCTCAAAGGATTACGCAGCAACTATGCAATGGCGCTGAATGAAGAGGATCATCGCCTTTTCACCATAACTCGCAAGACTCCCATGATGGTTGTTCTGAATACGGAAACAGGCAGCGAAGTCGCTCGCCTGCGTGCAGCGGGAGAGTGCGACGACGTTTACTTTGACGCGTCCAGAAAACGCATTTACATCATCGGCGCCGAGGGCTTCATCAGCGTATTTCAGCAGAATGACCCCGACCACTATGAACTCGTGGCGAACGTTCCATCAGGGATCGGCATTCGCACCGGCTATTACTTCACCCGCCGCGATCGGTTCTACGTCGGTGTCCCTGCAAAGGGCAGCGAGCCAGCGCAAGTCTGGACCTACGAAGCCGAAGATTAGTTGATGGCCCGCGCACACCGATCCATGCCATGAGTAGGTACCGGAACCAACCCGGCGTACGGTGGAATGCACTCGGATTGTTCTTAATTCTTTCCGGGCATCTCGCGGGCACGGTAGCGGCTTCCGAGGCCACTGACAAATCTCCTGGCCAGGACCAATCGAATGCCGCGGAGGCTATACGTGTTGACCATGCACCTAAGCTCGACGGGACATTGGATGACCCACTTTGGCAGACAGCGAGACCGATTACAGACTTTCGTCAACGCGAGCCTTACGAAGGCCAAGCACCAACGGAGAAAACGGAAGTCCGCATTCTTTACAGTCGGCACGCTGTCTATTTCGGAATCCGTTGCTACGACTCTGCGCCCTCGCGGATCGTCGCGACGGAGTTGCGGCGCGATGTCAACCAGGATTTGGATGACCACTTCGAAATTCTCATCGATTCCAACCACGACCGCCGTGGAGCGTATGTTTTCCAGATTAACCCACTCGGCACGCAAGTTGACGGCCTGATCGTGGAAGAGCAAGGAAGCGGCTCGAGCACAGATTTCGATTCGGGATGGGATGGCGTCTGGACATCGGAGGCGCGCATCACTCCCGACGGCTGGTCCACAACCGTGGAAATTCCTTTCACGACACTCAACTTCACGCACTCAACGGAAGTTCTCTGGGGCCTGAACTTCAAACGCTTCATCCGTAGAAAGAACGAACAAGATCTCTGGAGAGCCTACCGTCGAACCTTTGGTTTCACCAAGGTTTCGGAAGCTGGAGAGCTTCGAGGTATTAAGGACATCGGAAGTGGAAGACTCTTTGTCGTCAAGCCGTATGCTCTCGCGAGATACGACAAACAGACTGGCCAGGACCCGAAGTTCCCGCTGACGGGTGGACTCGATATGAAATATGGCATTAGTTCAAATCTTGTCTTGAACCTGACGGGGAACACAGATTTCGCGGATACGGAAGTTGATCTTCAACCTTTCAATTTGACCCCTTTCAAGGTGTTCATTCCGGAAAAGCGCCAATTCTTTTTGGAGAATGCAGGCGTCTTCAATTTCGATATCGGAGACCAAGACCAGTTGTTTTTTAGTCGGCAGATTGGTGTTGACCCCATAACTGGCAATCAGGTGCCGATTAACGGAGGGGCCAAACTGACGGGTACGCTTGGCCGATTGGAACTCGGGGTTTTGGATGTAAACACTCGCTCTAGTGGTCCGAATCCATATTCGGATTTCGCGGTTGTTCGTCTTAAGGAATCCCTCTGGCCGGGTTCCTATGTCGGCGTCATGGGCATCGACAAACGTTCGGGAAATGTGCTGGACAGTTACAACCAGACAGGAGGCGTGGATACACGGCTTGTTTTCTTCAAGGACTGGTTCGTGGACGCCCACATGGCTGGAACGCAGTCCCCCATAAACATAAGCGGAGCAAGTGGCGGCGCCAGCGACGTCGGCGCGTCCTTGTCTTACCGGTCGAACTGGTTAGACGGAATCGTCGAGCGGAGGAAGATCGGGCCAAACTTCAATCCGGAAGTAGGCTTCATTGAAAGGACCGATTCCGATGAAACTTATGCAGACCTGACTTTCAAGGTGAGACCCAAGATCGAGAGTATTCGGGAATTGCAATTCGAAGGATTCATTCTTCATGCGCCGGATACTCGGGGCCAGGTCTCTACGCAGGAATGGCAGAACACTTTTCGCGCCGACCTCCACAACGGCGCATATACGGACGACGACATCGTCGATGTCTTTACGCAGCTAATCACGACGCCCCTGCATATCTACAAAAACGTATTTATTCCGAACGGCCTATACCACTTCACCCGCCACCAACTGACGTACGGCTCGGGGCAAGATCGGAGATTCACTTACAACTTCTTTGAACGCTTCGGAAGCTACTATGGAGGAACACTTAACGAATTTCGCGTTCGAGCCAACTATCGTCCGACCGCGAAGTTCTCAGTTTCTGCGTCAGAAACCTGGGACCGGTTTCGATTGCCGCTGCCCAATGGTAATTTCTCCGTCGTACTGGCAAGCCTTCAGGGCAACTACTCCTTCAACCGCTTCTTGACCTTCACAAGCCTTCTGCAGATGGACACGTCGAACACGCAGGCCGTCAGTGCCAATCTTCGCCTCCGGTACAACTACCGCCCCGACAGCGATCTTTACATCATCTACAACGTTGGAACGCAGTTCGCCAGCATTGCTCCAGCAAATCCACCTCAGGTCAGAGAAACACGGTTCGCAATCAAATGGACGTACTCCTGGCAACGATGACCATGGATGAGCGCATGTCGAATTCGGCGCATCCTTCCGCAAAACGAAGTAGACGGGTTCTCCCTGCTTTTCTGTCTTGTTGCCAGCTGTTCCTTGGGACGTTTGCCGGAGGACAGGAGCCGAAATCGCCTTCCGAGATTCCGATAGAGCGTTGTGATTTGTTGCCGATCGTAAAGGTCCGAATCGATGGCACGGACATGAGGTTTCTTCTGGACACCGCCGCCACCTCGATGCTGAACCTCAAATCTTTTTCATCGGGACGCTCTAAAGAGATTCAAATCACATCCTGGAGCGGTACGTCCGCGACCAGCGCGCGCGAGGTGTTTCTCCCTGAGATTCTGTTCGGCGATCACCGCCTTCGCGATCTGCGTTTACCAGCTATCGATTTGAGTCCCATTGGGAACGCGTGCGGAGGAAAGATTGATGGAATTCTGGGCGTCGATCTGCTGGACAAGATGGGCGTGACCATTGATCTGAAGCGACGCATCGCCTCGGTCGGACCGGTCCCGGCGAGTCCGGAGGCTTACAAGCAGATGGAAGAGGACATGCATCACTGCACGGCAGCGTTCGAAAGCGGAAATGCGGCGGAGCTAAGGGACTGTTTTGATTCAGACATTGTTCTCTTTGCTTTGCAACGCGAGTATCGCGGCCGCGAGGAGGTCATGAAGTATCTGAGGGGTCGATTCCTGCAGTATGCGCCCCAGCTGACGTACAAGATGAAGTTGGATGACGTAAAGCTCTTCGGGGACGCGCTTTGGTACACATACGATTACGAAATCACTTCTCCCAAAGAGCATCTCGTGGGGCGTGGCATGTCGATGTGCAGAAAGACGGGCGCTCGCTGGCGGATTCTCAATATGCACAATTCGCTTCGCGAAAGCTCGACGTCGACTAACCCGTAGCTATTTGTGGAAAGGCACCGCGGAATGTGCAGCGCTCGTAGCGAGTTCCGTGGATCGTCGGGAAGGGAAGAAGGAGGAAGCGATGGAAACTCATCGGCGCGATTTTCTTCGCACGCTTTCAGCCGCTAGCTCTCTACCGGCATTCGCATCGATCTTTAGAGGAAAGGCGGAATGGGCGGGCCGAGTGTGCACGGATTTCGCTGACACGAAGTATCGAGACCTTCGCAATCAATTCCCATTGCTGCGAGAGACCGTCGATGATCGACCGTTGGTCTACCTCGACAGCGCGGCGACGACGCAGCGTCCGCAAGCGTTTCTCGCCGCGCTGGACGGGTTCTACTTGCACGACAATGCGAATCCCGCGAAATCGCTCCATACGCTTGCTCGCCGTTCCGCGAATTTGTACGACACAGCGAGGGCAACGGTTGCGAGGTTCTTGAACGCTCGCGGTCCGGACGAGATTGTATGGACCCGCGGGACGACGGAGGCTATCAATTTGGTGGCGTCCTCTTGGGGCGGTGCGAACCTGGGTCATGGCGACGAAATCCTCGTCACAGTGTCTGACCACTATTCGAGCCTTGTTCCCTGGCAGCTAGCGGCTGGGCGCGCGGGAGCGACGATCCGCGTCTGGGATGTCAGCGACGACGGACATCTGCGCCTCGATCAACTGGACCAGCTTCTCTCAAAGCGAACCAAGATCGTGACGTTTCCTCACGTTTCCAATGTCCTCGGCGCGATCAACCCAGCTAAGGAAATCTGCGAACGGGCGCATCGAACTGGCGCGGTTGTCCTCATCGACGCGGCGCAGTCCGTTCCGCATTTCTCTGTGGATGTACGGGAAATCGGCTGCGATTTTCTTGCACTTTCAGGGCACAAGATGTGCGGGCCTATGGGATTTGGCGTTTTGTGGGCGAGGCGCGAGCTTCTCGACGCTATGCCACCATTTCAGGCGGGAAGCAACATGGTCCATGAAGTGGAACTGCAGTCTGCGCCAACCCACTTTGCGGAGGGCGGACTCAAGTTTGAAGCCGGTACGCCGAACGTACCGGGTGCAGTGGGGCTGGCGGCAGCGGTTCTGTTCCTCGAATCTTTTGGTCGCAAGGAGTTGTGGACGCGTGAGCAGGAGCTGACCGAGTACGCCTTGTCGAACCTCAGGAAAATAGAGGGTTTGCGAATCCTCGGTCCAAGGAAAGCGAACGAGCGAATATCGGTGTTCACTTTCGTCGTCGAGAATCGCAAGCCGCTCGACATCGCAGCGTCGCTCGACCGTATGGGAGTTGCCGTGCGAGCGGGCGACTTGGCGTCGCTGCCAGCATTGAAGAGATTCGATGTGACGGCCGCCGTGCGCGCTTCGTGCTACATCTATACATCGAATGATGACATCGACCGGCTTGTTGCTGGACTCACAGAGACAAACGGATAGCCGAAGGCGCGGCAAGGCAGGGCGACTCACGCAGAAGGCTCACGCCTGGAGAATCAACGCAATCGCCGCTGAAAAGCAGCAACCTGTTTCCGCTCATCCTGTTGACTTCCAGCGGCTAAGGACCACAAATCGACCAGCACTACATGTGCTGGGAGGAATTCATGCAGCTGGGGAGCTTACTTCGAAGCAGCAGGCGTCGCGGTCCAGATATTTGGGAGTTTAGGTATCGAGAGCGACCGCATAACGGTCGGCGGATTTATCGACGAATTAAGGTCGGCACGCTGAGGGAGTTCAGGACAGAGGCGTCTGCCAGGAAGGGAATTACCGGCCTCATCAGAGAGATCAACTTTGGAGACCTGCGAGTGCAGGCGACTAAGATGACGGTCGCGGAACTCGTTGAGCACTATCGGCAGCGCGAGTTGACGTCAGACAACACTTGGAAAAGCTACTCAACGAAACGTGGCTACGAATGCTATTTGAAAAACTGGATCGTGCCACACTGGGGAAATTACAAACTTTCAGAGGTCAAAACGATCGAAGTAGAAACGTGGCTCAGAAATCTATCGCTCGCCAAATCGAGCTCTGCAAAGATTCGCAACATCTTTAGCGTTCTCTTCAACCACGCATGCCGGTACGATCTGTTCGACCGAAACCCAATCACGCTAGTGCGCCAGAGTGCAAAACGCCGCAAGATTCCTGACGTTTTGACGGCCGAGGAGACGCAGCGGCTGCTATCTGTGCTGGCCATCAAAGAACGCACGCTGGTGTTGATGGCTGTCGGTACCGGCCTAAGGCGCAGCGAACTCTTTGCCCTAAAGCGGAAGGACGTCGACTTCGACGCAAAGCAGGCAAGCGTGACGCGCTCCATCGTCGGTCAGGTCGTCGGGATCTGCAAGACGGAAGCATCGCAAAATCCTGTACCCCTTCACGAGTCTCTCGCCCAGGCTTTGCTGGAATGGCGTAAACATACTTCCTTCCGCAAGCGAGAAGACTGGGTCTTTGCAAGTCCGCATTCGAGCGGCAAGCACCCTTACTGGGCGCAAGCGATCATGCGATACCACATCGCTCCGGCGTCACGGAGGATCCAATCGCAAAAGCGCGTTGGATGGCACACCTTCCGGCACACCTACTCGACAATGTTGAAGCAGCTTGGTACTGACATCAAAGTGATGCAAGAATTGCTGAGGCATTCCTCCGTGCGGTGCACGCTCGATACCTACACCCAGGCAATCATGCCCGCCAAACGGGCGGCTCAAGGCGCTGTACTTTCATTGATTTTGGCCGAGGACCAGGCAAAGCCAGGTCAAAGTTGCACCGTTTTGCACCCATGAAACTACCGGCTCAAAAAGGCTAAGTGGTTTATTTAGAATGGCGGGGACGACGGGACTCGAACCCGCGGCCTCTGCCGCGCCATGCTTGAGCGTCTGCTTGCCAACAGGTATGTTAATTGCGATTTTCTTGTAAACAATTCTTCTGAAGCATCAACCAATCGTATTCAGATTCGATGCGCACAACATGTTTGCTCGGCGGCGGTTTGGAAAACCGCCGGCACTTGTACTGGTAGCGCGTTTTTTCGGTCAAGTGGATTGCTTCCCTCGTGCATTTATCACTTCCGTCCCCCCTTCATCGACGTGCACGGCACTTGTGGATCCCACATGGTCTGAGCGTAGAAAGCGTTCAGCACTTTCTTGCTGATCGATAATGATTCTCTGAGGAGTTATTGAGGTTCGGAAGTAGTCCCCACAATTTACGTGCTGTTCGAATACCCCAGTTGACTGAGCA
>Ga0126373_10000710_pt1 | contig 22444 bp, 21 predicted proteins | sample PanSoiMetPlot_11_FD_92545 | JGI IMG/M metagenome (GOLD analysis project Ga0126373, IMG submission 92545) | Tropical forest soil microbial communities from Panama - MetaG Plot_11 | ecosystem: Environmental > Terrestrial > Soil > Tropical forest > Bulk soil | place: Panama | collected 2016-02-17 | reverse complement strand
GCTCCGCCGATTTCTCGCCGGGACGGGTAGGGCTTCTCCAGTTGCTCTATGTATCCTTGTCATCGTGCTGTCGCTATCGCCCCGCCAGAGTGTCCCGCCGCATCAGTCAGTTTGCGTCGGTCCCTACTGCCTTCGCTCTACGACCGCGAGCTCGGCCTCTGGGGCCTGGCTTTTCGGGGTCACCTGTGCGTTCACTTTCGTTACGGCCCAATGACTCGCTCACCATCCCAAGAATGGCTTTGTCAATCGACTTCATTCGCTTCGTTTCCTCCACGAATGCGATCCAAGCTACAGGGGTCTGACTTTTCCTCTGGTGGGTTGGTTCCCACTGAATACATCAGCTTTCTTCTGGACATACAGTCGTACAACCAGGCCGACCAGGTTCCTTCTTCGAAGGTGACCGATAAAGTTCCACGCAGCCCGCCCAAGAACTCCAGAATGGTCGAGGCTTTTGTTTCCAGGATGGATTCCATGATTAACTTGCCCGTCGGATCCATCACCGCGACCGAGATCGTTGCTTGATGAACGTCGAGGCCGATATACTTTTCACAGTTCATAAGGGTGCCTCCTTCTTGTAGGTCGATGGTGCTTATGCTGCCCATAACCTACTCCAAAGGGGCGCCCTTTTATAATGCGATTGCTTCAGCCATCGAACATTCGCGTAGTCTTCTTGATTACAAGTCGCCCTTAGGGAGGGGAAAGTCGAAAGAAGTCGGCTTGACCGCCTAGGCGTAAGTAAATGATCGTGGAGAGGTCGGGAGAAAAGTCGAAGGCGTTGCCGCTGACGTAGTTAAACGGAAAAGCAAATGGGAGGGTCAGGGCGAGTTGGGGATTGCCAACCGCTTTGTCACCATCAATGGTCTGGCGATAGAAGGTGACCTGACCACGCGCTGCGACGGCGTAGATGACAGAGCGGCCATCGGGGGCATAACGAGCGCCAAAGGTGACAATGCCAGGGAGTAAGGGCATACGTTTTTTGTCGGCGAGCGAGACCTGATAAATGCCAGCATCGTCACCGCGCTCTACAAGCCCGAGTAGGCGTTTTCCGTCAGGAGAAGCGTCCGCCACAAAGCAGCAATCGTCCATTAATCTTTGCACTTGGGAGCCGTCGGTATTGGCCTCCCAGACCGCACGTTTGGAAGCGTCAACACTGGTAATGTAAATTTTCTTGGCGTCCGACTTCCAAGCCATCCATGCGACGCCTCCTTCGATCCCTTTAATCTCATGTGGGTCGCGGCCGTCTGAGCCAACAACGATAACCGAGCCCCCTGCGGCGGACACATCTGCATAGATGAGATGAGACCCATCGCGAGACCAATTGCCTGTGGCCAGGTATCTGGACGATGCGATCTTGCGAGGGTTGCTGCCATCGACCTCCGAAGCCCAAAGCTCGTTTCGATTTTGGTCGGGCACTCTAACATACATGACGTGTTTCGCATCGGGAGAGATGATGGGCTGACTAGAGTTTTCCGAAACTAACTCGTTCGTGGGTTTGGTGCGCACATGATAGACGGTCAACAGTGTTGAGCTCTTGCCGTTGACGAAGAGGATACCTTTACCGGAAGAATCGGGCATAGGCCATTGGTCGGGACCCGGACCAAAAGTGAGTTGCTTGAAAGATCGACTAGCAAGGTTATAGCTCCAGAGATTGGTGAGGCCATTGACGGTCCGCGAGATCAACAAGCTCTTGCCGGGCTCCTCCCAGCCTCCCCCGTTTGCAACGTCGGAGACCGTGGCTATTTCCTGCGCAGAGTGCGCGGAGACATTGACCCTATAAAGGTAGCCGTTCGTATCAGCGAATCCTCTTGTCGTCTGCACAAGTAAATCTTTTCCATCGGGGAAAGGAAGGATGGCCACCGGAAAAGCGAGAGGACTGTTAAAGTTACAAATCTGTTCCTCAGAGAAACTGTTGAGAGGCGTACGGAAAATAGCGCTCTTGTACGACTTGACGTAAAAGAGCGAACTCCCGTCGGGGGAAGGCACAGCGAATAGAGCCGAGACCAAGCGGCGGGGATTCCCCCCTAAGGTGGGGATGGTCCAAACTTCATCCTGCCCTAGGACCCGGGCGAAATAGATCTCCGAACCGTCCGCGGAGAAGTCATCGACCGCCTTGTCACCCTCGTCGCGAGTCAGTTGAAGCGGCTCGCCGCCAGAGGCGAGCATAACGAAGACCTGAGGAATGCCCGCAACGGGAGAGGTGAAGGCAATGGTGCGGCCATCAGGAGAAATGCGTGGATTATCGATCGGCTTGTTCCAATGGCTGATCTGCGCGACTTTTCCTTGAGTGGGGAGTGCTGCGGGTCGCAACAGAAAGTGATAGAGACCGTAGGTAGCCGCCAGCGCGAGCAGGCAGAGAAACACCCCGTTAGAGATGAGCTTGCCTTTGTGGGCGGCCGGCTCCCCGAACGCGGTCAGAGTCTTTTCTGAACTCGATGTCGGTGAATCGGAGGTGGGCTCAGCCGAAGCGGATGAAGCAGAGGGACCAAGAACGGAGCGGCCCGAGTCTGTATCGCGGCGGAGCCGCTTAAGATCGGCGCGTATTTCGGCGGCAGATTGGTAACGGAGGTCGCGGTCTTTCTCCAACGCCTTGTTGATGACGTGTTCCAGTCCGAGAGGAATATCGGGATTCAGGCGTATTGCTGCGGTTTGTGCTCGATTGAGAATCGACTCGAAGATCACGCCACTAGTGTCGCCTCGGAATGGCAGCATTCCGGTACACATCTCGTAGAGAACTGCTCCGAAGGAGAACAGGTCGGTTCGGGCGTCGAGTTCCCTACCTCGAACCTGCTCCGGCGACATATAGGCTACGGTGCCAAGCGCACTACCGGGACTGGTGAGATGTTCCTCGGACCCTAGGGTCGGGGCGCTCATTCCCACGCTCTCCGGCTTGGTAGAGAACTTAGCTAATCCAAAATCGAGAATTTTTGCCTGCCCACGAGCTGTCACGAAAATGTTTGTAGGTTTGATGTCCCGATGAATGATGCCTTTCGAGTGTGCCGTATCGAGCGCATCGGCAATCTGAGTACCAAAATCCAGAACCTTTTCCGTCTCTAACGGTTTCCCGGCAATTTTGTGCTTGAGCGTTATCCCTTCCAGAAACTCCATGGCGATGAAGGCGCGGCCGTCCCTTTCACCGATGTCATAAATAGTGCAGATGTTGGGATGATTGAGAGCGGAAGCGGCCTCAGCTTCACGTTGAAAGCGAGTCAACGCTTGCGGGTCATGGGCCACATCGTCTGGCAAAAATTTCAGCGCCACGAAGCGGTGCAGGCGAGTGTCCTCGGCCTTGTAAACCACACCCATCCCGCCGCCGCCGAGTTTCTCGACTATACGATAGTGGGAGATGGTCTGGTCGATCATTGGGCTGAAATCTTAGGATCAAGGACGGGGCAAGTCAATGAAAGCTGAGCAGTTGTCCGCGCTTCAGCGGATCAGTTGGCGAAAAATCTTAGTGTCCTATCGCAAATGCGTCGGCGCCGTGCAGGCGTCCGAAAAGCGAATCTTGTCCGCGAAACGTTATTTGTCTCCTACCGTGGCCGTCTTTGAATCGGAGGCCGTCAACAATTCTTGTCGAAATTCTAATTCCGCAAGTTCACCCGCATATCTGTTATCTGTGGACGGCTTATAACGAATAACGGCATGCAACCCGACGACATGGCGACAAACACTGAAGTGATCTTCTCCGTACCAGATTGTGTCGGAGAAGCCACTCATGAATGGAAACTTGCCATGAAAAATCAGGGCTTGGTCACCACGATCAAGTTCCAAGATCATGCTGTCGTCATTGGGACAAGTCGTCGAATGAACCCTGCCTTCGGTAGTCTGAGTATCCTTTGGGAGTTCGTCTAACAGTGGATCGCCCGGCCCGCGTTGTGACTCCGGAATATCGTTCCAGAGGGCGACTGCTTCATCGTGATCGGGACCAAACCAGCGGTCCGCAACGAACCGGGCAAATTCTGACGCTTCGCTGTCACGTCCGAGGCGAAGCAAAATTTGGGCACTGAGCAAATGGTATCCGGCTCGCGCGGGCTCCAGTTGTTCAGCTCGTCTTGCCACCGCCAAGGCGTCAGGATATTTACCTTGTCGTGCGTCCAAGAGCGCGACTTCGACCAATGCAGGTGCAAACTGGGGATTGAGACTCAGCGTCTTGAGCAGAGCGTCATGCAGACTCGCTTGATCGGCGGGCTTATCGGAACGCGTGATCCCTGAGAGCATTGTCTTGTAGAAAAGCGAAAGATAGAGATGGTTATCAAATTCGTACGCCTGCGAGAACTCCCGGAATGCCTCTTCGTCCTTACCGTCTTGAAAAGCAAGGAATCCCATGTTCTCGTAAGCGAAGCCAAGTTTGGGATCGTCTTTGACAGCCTGCTCAATGTACTGACGGGCCTCGCGAAGGCGACGGCTCCAAAGGTGGTAGCTACCCAGTTGGCTGTCGGTTTCCGCCATGCTTAATGTACGAACCAAAAATTTCTTTTCATCAATGTTCGGGGGTCTCGTCAGCGCCGCAGCAGCGACCGTGTTGTGATGCACGTACTCATCAAGCTTCTTATCCAGCTCTGTTGTTTCTCCGAATACTTGTTGAAACGCTTTCTTCTGCTCCATACCTTGCTGTAAAAGTTTGTTGAACTGATTCAGTTTGCCCGTATTTAGCATGCCCGGCCCGAAGGTTAGGAAGTGCACCAAGGCCCATGCTTCGCTATAGAAAAGTTGTACCTTGAACTCATCATGGTAATAAGGGGAACGCTTGTTTACTGCGAGCAGAGTGTCGATGGGCATCAACGACTTATCTTGCAGGTAACGGTAGTTGCTGCTCGGGGCACCAACGTAAATCTTGCTTTGCTCAAAGCGAGTGTTGCCGTAAAACTCCGCGAGACCCTCATTCAGCCACAGGGGGAGCCACCGAAAATTGTTCTGCAAAACCATGTGCACGTACTCGTGATAAATAACGTGGTAGGCGTCGGGTGCAATGGCATCAAGCCCGAACCATAGCGAACTGTTTTTCCCAACCGTGTTGGAAATATCCAGCGGGTTTTGCTCCTTTCGATTTCCAAAACTCTGGTGCGAGCTTCTTGGCGGTATTCTCGTCGCTCGCGGCGAGTACCAGCAGTGGCGCTCCGCATTCCAGACGATAGCTTGGGAACTGATCAGCCAAGACGGCTCGCATCTGTTCGAATTCACGGGCCACGCGACGGGCATCTCGATCACCGCCATCGCTCAACACTAGGAAGTGCGGACTCTGAACTTCGATCCAAGGCTTCTGGGTAGCGAACGCAGAACCGAGTAAAGGCACAAACATCATGTATGCGAGGAATAGACGACGATGGCGGCTCATGTCGCGGTATACTGCCGGATATTAGATCGCACGTCAATTGTGGGACACGGAAAACGTGGTCCCGAGGAACGGTTGGCGTAACATCCGAATTTCACTTATCTACCCTGAGGAAAAACGTTTTCCTGTGGGTTGAAGCGATCGCGGTAGGGATACCAGTTACCTGGTACCCCCCGCAGAGACCCGGACGGGCGCTTATTAGCGCATCCGGTTCTTATCTCGGATGAGTAGCGGCAAAGCGGACTGCGGGATAGGGATGGAGCACCCGCGGTCGCGGAAGCCATCGGTCACCCAGCTTGAGCAAGCATTCACCTCCGATCCGTAACGTGTTCGCGAACTCGGCTGGGCGTCAGGAAGCAATCTGGTTGCAAGCTCCGGCAACCAGCACAATGGACAGGCACGCTTGGCACCGCCACCAACGTTTTGGGTTCGGCTTCGGAGAAACAAGAATTCGCGGCCCTAACGTTGGCCGATTCAGCCGCAAGCCCATTTACGGACTGGAATCGCAATCATTAGCCCCTTAAGTTAGCGCTTATGGGGCATCGCCCACATAAGCGCTAACTTAAGGACCTATTGTTTCCGAGCAGCCAGTGATTCGGGAGAAATCGGCGGCAATGGCCAGACGAGCTTCTAACTCCCACAACCTCAGTTTGCTTCAGAGCGCTCCCGTGTTCTGTTGGCCTCACAAGTCTTGGCGTCGGCGTGGATGGCGGTCTACTGTTAGACTTGGGAACGTGAGCGCCCCTACTATGATGGCAAGCCAACTGCGCCCCCCTTCATGATCGGTCAGATCATCTCGCACTACCGCATTCTCGAGAAGGTGGGCGGGGGCGGCATGGGTGTCGTCTACAAGGCCGAGGACACAAAGCTCGGCCGGTTTGTCGCCCTTAAATTTCTCCCTGATGCATTGGCCCATGATCATCACGCGCTGGAACGTCTTCAGCGCGAAGCGCGCTCCGCCTCAGCCCTGAATCATCCGAATATCTGCACTATCTTCGATATCGATGAGGATGGTGGAAGGCCATTCATTGCCATGGAATTCCTCGAAGGCCAAACCTTCCGGCATCGCATCACGGCGACGCGTTTGAAAAACAATGAGTTGCTGGATCTGTCGATTCAAGTCGCGGATGCGCTTGATGCCGCGCATTCGCAAGGAATCATTCATCGCGACATTACGCCGGCGAATCTCTTTCTCACCAAACGCGGACAGGCAAAGATTCTCGACTTCGGGCTGGTCAAACTCGCACCAGAACTGCAGCGGCTGGGCGAAGCAGAGGCCGCCTTGCCGACCGTCGGCACGACCGATGAATTTCTGACCAGTCCAGGAACGGCGCTGGGCACCGTTGCCTACATGTCGCCCGAGCAGGCCCGCGGAGAAGAACTGGACACGCGTACCGACCTGTTTTCGTTTGGCGTTGTCATGTACGAGATGGGCACCACGCGGCCGGCCTTCTTTGGCGGGACGTCGGCAGTCATTTTCGATGCGATTCTCCACCGGGAGCCAGCTTCGCCGGTTCGACTGAATCCCGAACTACCCACGGAATTCGAGCGAATCATCAACAAATTGCTGGAGAAAGATCGCGATCTCCGCTACCAGTCAGCGGCAGAACTCCGTAGCGATCTGAAACGCCTGCAGCGAGACACGGATTCGGGACGATCCCCTGTCTCGCGTACGAGTGCGGCGACTTTGCCTTCATCGAGGAGGGGCTTGCTAAGGGATGACGCACCTGGCGCAGTGCGATTTTCACTCAAGTCATACCTCGTTGCGGGCGCTGTTCTCGTGCTCCTCGCCGTTGGATTATTGGCGTATTACTTCCGCATCCCCGCTGCCATTCCAGCCAAAGTGACGCAGGTCAGCCACTGGAACAAGCCGATGAATGGCGCCATTCTTTCTCCTGATGGCCGAACGGTAACATTCACTTCTCCTGTCGCGGGATTCGACCAGGTATTCGTCATGCTAGCGTCTGGAGGAAATCCTCTTCAGCTTACGAGCGACTCGGCGAACAAGGAGGTGGATAGCTTTTCGCCCGATGGGACACAGATCAATTACGATAATCTGCAAAGCAATGACATCTGGACTGTTCCAACCCTAGGTGGCGTTCCGGGACGCGTAGCTTCCGGCGGAAACCTCGTTCCCTCGGCGGATGGCAGTTCCTTTTTCTTCGTCAAATCAGGGAGCGGAATGATCTTCCGCAAGCCGAGGTCGGGAGTTGGGGAAGAACTCATGTTCAATCTGGCGGATGAGGGGATGCGTCCGGGGGAGATTCTCCCGTTTCCGGATGGAAAAGAGTTCCTTGTCGCCGCGGGCACGTCCAGGGAGGGTGCGTTTCTCCCTCCAACCAAGACGCTCTACAAGATCAATGTGGCGGAACGGAAAGCGGAGAAGGTGGGCGAATTATCCGGAACGCCCACGGGAATTGTATGGGGCGAGCCGGGTAGAACCGTTTTCTTTAGCCGTACCGTAAGCGATGTCACGAACTTGTGGGAGTATGACTTGGCGCGTCGTGGCTTGAAGCAGATCACCATTGGCGCCGGTCCCGATCTTTCTCCCATGCCCGATCCGGTTGGAAAGGGCATTTACTTCGTGAATGGGAGGCAATCGGGTGCGCTGACGATCTATCAACCTCGCACCAAACAATCGTTTGATTTGGTGACGGAGGATGCAACTCAGCCAGTTCTTTCCTCTGATGGCAGGCGCGTTGTTTACATCACTTTGGCAGGAAGCGGGCGTCAAGAGCTCTGGGCTTCGGATGTCGATGGGAACAACCGCGTCAAACTCGCCACCTCCGCCAGTCTGGAGACGTTGGGATTCTCGCCGGACAACTCACAGTTCGCGTTTACGGATGGGGCAGGCGGCGCAACAAAACTCTACATCATCAAGACCGACGGCAGCGGATTGCGGCAGGTCCCGTGGTCGGGGGCTTTTCTTGGTGCTGCGACGTGGAGCCCGGATGCGAAGACGTTTTATTTCACCGGTTACGAGAAGGATCCGGCGAGGACGACCACCTGGGAGGCGATCGGTGACAATACCGCGAAAGTTTTTGTGGACGGCTGTGGCAGTGTCTTCGACTCATCGCCGGACGGGAAGTTTCTCCTTTCCAGTGGAATTGCGGGAGCGGGAGTGGGCCTTGGTCAGATCTCTGTTGCAGATCGGAAATGTGTTGTGCTGGGGTCCGATATGAAGCCCGCGATGACCCACTTTTCTTCGGATGGCAAGTCGATTCTTTATCTTCTCTCGTCCCGCGGAGAAACCACCATCTACCGGCAGCCCTGGCAGAACGGTCAACTTTCAGGCTCTGCGCAGGCAGCGATCAAACTCCCTTTTGCGTTTCGGCAGCTCTACTCGGGCAATGCTTACGATTTTTCCAAAGATCTTTCCACCATCGTTTATGCGCGCCCCGGGGGTCAGGCCGATGTTTATCTACTTGGTCAGAGATAAAGCGCAGCGAATACCTCTTGCGCATCTCATGCGTTCGTTGCGGCCCAGCTTCTGCCTAACCCGCTGACAATGCCCAAAGCACTACCTATGCTTGACCCGGCTGCGGGTAAAGTGGTCGCACTCTGCCCCACCCGACAATTCCGGTGATGTCGGCAATCCAGAAGGGATGGAATTTAGGTGGAAAACTTCCCAGAAGCCTTAGTGCTGTATCTGAGGCGCCCCCCGAGCAAAAAGCTAAGAGTTGAGACGCTGTGTAGGGGCGCTTCGGATACAGCACTAAGGCTTATGGTTCATTTCCGGATCAGCTGACGTTATTGTCCGTGAAGCGTTTCTTGGACAAAGTTCCTGCTCGTCGACCAGCCACGAGCAACGCGGTGAGTCGCGTGTAAAGCTATTTGCCATGGAAGATGGCGTGGTTAATGTCTGGCCAGAACTCTCGGAACACAAGGGTCATTCCATCCAGAGAGGCATTCAGTAACCATCGCTGATAGGTCTTAGTCCAGGTTCGCTCGGGACTGGGATAGTAAAGATTGGATATGGCGGCGGCTGCTCCAGATCCGCCGACCTCGCTGACATTAAAGGTATTCCCGCCTGAATCCGTGCGCGTGATAAAAAGGCGGCTGACTGCGTATCCCGCCCGCTTGAGTGGTCCGTTATGTCCATTCGCTGTTCGCCGCCCCAGTGTGTAGTAGCGCGGATCTTGACGGGCCGCAACGGGAAGCAGGAATTCTACCCATAGGTTCTCATTTGCCTGGTCGGCGAAGGAATGCCAGTAGTAGCGGCCAAAACCTGCCGCACCTTGGCCGAACTCCGGTGTCGAATTCTTAAGCTGCGACACGCCGGCGAGCGCGCCGATCCAAATGAACGATGAATAATCGAAGCTGTCCTTAGCGAAGCCAACGAATTTCTCCTTTGGCGTTTGGGGCGGCAGGTGAGTATCAACGCTTACGGCACGAAAATTTGGAATGATGCCGAGGATACGCTTAGTCTGCTTGCCCTCCTCTGGGTCCGAGGAGGACGACTGCTGCGCGGAGCTGGAGGACGCTGGCTGCTGATGTTCGCTGGGGGCATCAGGTAATGTCGTCGCGGAGGGCGTATTCTTGCCGCCGGGGCTGGTATCGCTCCCCCTAGTATCGCGTTCCTGAGTGCTTGCCTGTACCGCACACAGACAGAGCAGAAACGCAAGAAATGCTTTCCCGAATCCAAGCAGAAGACGTTGAGACATAGCCTCTTTGATGTCGCCACGTGTCGGGTTGATTCCAATAGAAGTGAGCTTGGAAGACTCGAAGCCCGTTTCTGGCCAGTCTCCACCATGGAAACTTGCGGGCGACCCTTGTTGAAGGCGGCCTTACGGCTCATTTCCGAGGTTGGACCCACTGCTTTCACCCTCCGCGAGGTGGCCCGTCGCGCTGGCGTATCTCACAACGCGCCCTACCGGCATTTTCGGGACCGCGAAGAACTGATGGCAGCGGTCTCGACGGAGAGATATGGGGAACTCACGCGAACCACGCACGAGGCGATCGGGCAGGGGTCGAATCCTCTTACGCGGCTCAAGCAAGCCGACCTGGCCTACGTGAAATTCGCCCTGCGTCGCCCGGAACATTTCACCGTGATGTTCGACGCTCCCGCCTCTAAGCCTTCGGAGAAGCTTTGTTTTAACCCCGCGAAAATGAAGATCAAACATCCGGAAGCAGCCGAGGCTGCGGAAACCTCTTTTCGGGCGCTCATGACCTTGGTCGAGGCCTGCCAGCAGGAAGGAGTGCTGCGGGATGGCGACGCAAAGGAACTAGCTTTTCTTGCCTGGTCGATGGTTCACGGAATTGCGAAGTTGGCCATCACCGGGAGACTTCCGTTTTCGTCGCAAAAGGAGATTCTCAGATTCGCGGAATTTGTTATGGAGAATTCATTGCCAACGGTTGTCCCCGGTGAATCGCAGTACGTCTCGACTTCGCCATAATTTGGAGCCGTTGTCCCTGGTGTGTTTACTCCGGTGCTTGCAAAGCACCGATCATCTAGTCGCAGGAGAGCCCGATTCCTATTGATACACTCTGAAGGAGCACAAATGGGTCGAGCTAGCAAGCGCCCGGGAGCGGTTTGAAAGAAGTCATGCGAGAACAGAGAGAGTTCATCCATTTCGAGGAAAGAACCTCCGATCATCCATTTATCGAACGGGTTTGGCGCTGCCACAGTGATCGTGGCGATACTTTTCTGTCGGTTTCAGCCAACAGTTTCGAGATGGCCATCACGCGATTGGAGGGCAAGTGCTTTCTCACACTCCGGGGACCAGAGACCGCGGCAACTACCCTCGACTGTCCTGCAGAAGGCCAGTGGGTCTGCATTCGGTTTAGGCCCGGCACCTTCATGCCACGATTTCTGCCCGGTAGCTTGCGCAATCATCAGGATGTAACGCTACCGCCAGCCACTGCCAGGTCTTTTTGGCTAAACGGTTCTGCCATGGAATATCCCAACTTTGACAATGCCGAAACGTTTGTCGGTCGCCTTGCCAAGTCGGGCTTACTCTCGCGCGATCTCATGGTGAAAGACACGTTGCTGCGGCGTCCAAGTGAGCTTTCATTGCGTTCTGCACAACGACATTTCCTCCGATCGACAGGCGTTTCTTATGCTACGTTCCGACAGGTGGAGCGAGCGCGATACGCAACGATCTTGCTCAGAGAGGGTGTTTCGATTCTTGATGTAGTTAGCCGTCTTGGTTACTTCGACCAGGCACACCTCACCCGATCGCTCAAACGGTTCATTGGAGAAACTCCCACCAGGATCATTCAAGGGCAAAAGCAGTTGTCGTTTTTGTACAAGACTGCCTCCTCGCCGGAAGCTATATTCGTTCCCTGACTTGCGAGCGCACGAGCAAAGCTCGCGACCTAGGCACAGGAGAGGGAGATCAATGGGAGCACCGGTCGTTCGTTTTGAGATCATGGGCGGAAAAGCCCATCAATTAGAAAATTTCTACCAAGATCTATTCGGCTGGAAGATCGAAAGCAACAACCGGATGAAGTACGGCATGGTGGACACTGGAAGTCAAACAGGTATCAACGGTGGGGTGGGCACGAGCCAAGATGGTATCAGGTGCATTTCGATCTATATAGAAGTCGAAGACTTGGATGCGACGCTTGCCGAGGCTGAGAAACTCGGTGGTAAGACGATCCTGCCCCCGAGCCAAGTACCCGGTGGCCCGAGATTAGCGATGTTTGCCGATCCCGCCGGCAATGTCGCTGGCCTACTTCTTGCGAAGCGGGTTAGTCAATGACGACCCAAACCGCACTTGGTGGTGGCTCTTTCGTTTCGAAGGTACAACTCTGGCTGGGAAGAATTATGAGTGCCATCGTGTCGTTGTTCCTCGTGGTGGATGGCGTAATGAAGCTGTTCAGACCACCGGTAGTAGTTAAGGCCACGTTTCAGCTGGGTTACGCGGAGTCCGCAATTGTGGGGATCGGCGCGACACTCTTGCTTTGCACTCTGCTCTACATCGTGCCTCGTACCTCGGCAGTCGGCGCGGTCCTGCTGACTGGCTACCTCGGTGGTGCGGTGGCGAGCAACGTCCGTGCCGGGATGCCTCTGTTCAACGTACTGTTCCCGATAATCATTGCTGGTCTAGCCTGGGGCGGACTCTGGCTTCGCGATCTTCGTGTACGAGACTTACTTAAAGCGTGACGTTCGTGCTTTTGCGGACGCGACGCCGGTTTGACATGATCCCCGGTTTCCAAACCAGTCCGACCATAATTTCGAACCGACGATAGCGGACGAGCGATGTCGAAGAGCAGGTACACGGCACATCCACCCGACCGCGACGAACGATAACAAAGGGAAATATGGAAACATTGTCTAAGGCATGTTCACTCCGGTCTTAGCGAAACACTCGAAGCAGTTCTCGCTAGAGGACGCTCTCTCGATCGGCGTTGACCGGATGCAGCGCAACTTTGACCCGATGCGGCAACAAGTCGAACGTTGGCGAGTGCACCAGTTGTCAGGGGAAGTGGCTCGGCTGACGATCTACCGTACGTTCATCGAGGGCGACCTTGAAGTACCGAAACATCTGGCGCGGAGGGTGCACGAGCAACCGGGCTCCTAGTCTTGAATTGCGAGATGAAAGGTTTGTCCTCTTTAAACGACGCGGTGGAAGGCCGACAGATGCTGAAGATCCCTTTCCGTTTACAAACGACCCGGCCGAGAAGTTTTGCGAGTCAAAGATGCTGTTCTCGCGCGACTCCAGAGTGAAAAACTGCCAGTGACACGCGAGTCGGTCCACGCATTTTCTATAGTAGACTGTCCGCATGATTCGCCAGATTAAGCCTCAGTTTTTCACCCGGGATCTTCCCGCCACACTTGCGTACTACGAAGCGAAGCTTGGCTTCAAGTGTTTGGGCGTATGGCAAGACCCTCAGGTATACGCCATCGTTGCACGCGACCAACAGGCGATTCATTACCGTTGTGCCGAGCCTCTCACAGCCAATTCCAACAAATATTCGGACGAACTGCTCGATGCGTATCTGTTGATCGAAGATGCGGACGCGCTTTACACGGAATATGCAGTTCGCGGAGTGGAATTCACGCGGGAACTCAGCAACACGCCTTGGCACTCGCGTGAGTTTGTAGCGAGGGATTGCGATGGGCGACTGCTTGCATTCGGCGCGAACTTGTAGTCTATCCCCGTTATCCCGCCGAAACACCTCTTTGATTGTGTGCGACGAAGTGAGTCTCTATAGGGGGCGTTAGAGAAAGTTCATGCCGCACGCGGTCAAACAGCAAGCTGCTCGTTCGAAAGCCAATCCGGGTACTTGGAGTCTCTAGTTCTCGTGCCCTAGCCATTGCACTGGCTTCCCGTGGAAGCCGGATCGAGCCAGCAACCGGTTTTTGCCCCCGGGCCAGAGTTGCAAGCGGACCTCGGCGACGTTGTCGCCCGGCTCGAAGCGAAGCCATGCGAGCGGCTTGTTAGGAGTGGCGGCCTCTCCTGCGTCGGCCATCACGCGCTCGAAACGCGCCCGATCCACATTCGACAAATACTGCCAAACGATGGAGTGATAGACCACGGTTGCGACGCCAGGAGCGGTATCGGCCAGCGCAATCTCGACCCAATCGGGCGCGTGGCCTTGATCCACGTGGGCAGATACGCGGTGCGCCACATCGATAGCCCCGGCAAGTTGGCGAAAGCGCTCCACCTGATCCGGCCACATATACGGCTGTAGAGTTAGCCGCCCTTCCTCGGTGCCTGGGTCAATCGGTGAAGCGTCGCAGCCACGGCGCTCTACAATCTTCGCAAACATGTCGAAAGGCGGATGCTCGATGCCGAACACGCCTGCAAGGCGGACCGGTGAGTGAGGATCGCCCCAAACCTCATGCCCGGCTTCGTACCGGTATTGGTCCCACCGAAGGATCAAGCCGCCTGCCGCCCCAACCTCCAAGAGCCGCAGCGGAAGACCCGTTTGCCGTGCGACCTCAAGAAATCCTCCCAGCAATGGTGCACAGCGGCCCACCTCATTGGTCTGCACGGGACGATAAACCAACTTGCGCAGCACGACTTCGTGATGTTGCACAACAGCACGAAACCTGGGCCAGATGTCATCACAATTGCTGTCGCCGCCCGCCGACGGATAACAAGCGGCAAGCTCCGGCGCATTGCCCTGCAAAACGAGGCGATTGACCGCTCCGAGAAAGCGCAGAGCTAGCGCTGAGTCGGGCGGATCGTCGTGATGATCATGCAAAACAGCACAGCATACACCCCCAGCCCGGACATCCTCTGCGGCATGGTGCAACAAGGTTGCGTAGAGGCTTGAGCCTAGGCTTCGACACCACTCTGCCTGTTGCAGGAGACGCCGTGCAACAATCTCATTAGAAGTGGTCATCGTTTGGGTACTGGCTTACAACCCATTTGCAACTATCACTGTATCAACGGCGACCTTCCGTTACTCGCGTAAGGAAAGAGTGATCGACCATCCGGGATTGATTCGAGATACCGTCCGCGCTAACAGTAACCTAACGTAGACAGAACAAGGCCCCGATCTGTGAGTTGAAAGGTCGAAACTGGATGGCACGACGCGCAAACGCTTGCGACATTTGTCGAAAATTCTTCGGCGATGAGCAGAGTAGAGCTTGCCGGAATCAGACGCTTCAGGAGCCTCTCGACGTCGTCGAATATCTCCAGCTGTGTTGCTTTTCGGTGATCGCGCCATGCCTGTTGCACCTGCGTGGGTTCCACCATTTCTGATAAACGAAGAAAGTCGGTCGCGTGCTTGGAAGGAGTCGGGATGCCTTCGTGCAGGTCGAATAACAATCTCGCACTCCTTGCGATCAGGTCTGGAGCGGAGACAAGCCTCATCGCGCCGGTCGGAAGATCCAAACGCAGTGCCCGGTCCATCATAGACCCGCATGCTCGAAAAAGATCAATTCGCAATTTGGCATCCGGATCCGCCAGTTGCAGCATGATCTTGCCCGGTTCAGCGAAGGGATGGACGTGCACAACAAGGAAGTCTTGACCTAGATCCGATGGGATGCTCTCGAACGAATCGGCGATGAAGTCCAAGTCGTTCAGCCGGCGGATGTGAGGAGCGTTTTCTGCGATCCTACTGTGTATCTCGATTGCCAGGCCGCCTGTCAGCGCCCAGTGCTGAATCTGATGGCGAGCGAGTTTCCGAAGCACACAAGAAGCGCGGTCTACATCTCGGGCCGTGAGAAATTCGTGGAGCATCAGTAATCTATCTTGTCACGTTTACGCGTTTGTAGGACCAGTCGAACCGAGACGGCGTCGATCCGCCCGAGTAGATCAAAAAATGATAATTTTACAGACTGTTGGACCGGGACCGTGATGGCGGTGAACAAACAGATCATTGAGCTGCAGGAGAATGGATACTGCGTGCTCAGGGCACATTTACCGAACAGCGTGATCGCTCAATGTAAAGACGCGCTTTGGCCGATCCTTCTCGCCTACTTCAAAAACTCCAGAAGGGAGCCGAACCGCGGACCTAATCCCCATTTTCTCCCTATGCCGTTCGAGCCGCCATGCTTTGCTCCGGAGTTCTTCTTTGACCCGGATGTCCTCAGCATTGTCCGGGGTGTAATGGGCCAGCGCGTGGTGGCCGACCAGTGGGGCTGCGATGTCCCGCTGCTGGGCTCGGAATACCAGAGCCTTCACATTGATTATCAGCGTCCGCTATTTGAAGAAATTCCTGGTCTTTCACTGCCTCCCTATGTGCTCGTGGCCAGCTTTGGCCTGGTGGCAATAACGGCTGCTCACGGCCCGATTGAAATCGCGGCAGGCGCGCATCGCATGTCGCGTGAGGCCGCGATGCGATGCGTGGAATGTGGCGAAATCGAGCTTCGCACAGTGCCGCTCGAGATCGGCGATGTTTTGATTCGCAACCCTTGGGCGCTACATCGCGGCACGCCAAACATGACAGATGTGCCCCGAGCCCTTGTAACCGTGCGTTACGTGCGCCGCTGGTACGCCGATAGTAGCCGGGACGTGAATGCAATTCCCGGCTCCGTCTGGAAATCGCTGACCAAGGAACAACAAGAGACCATGCGTTTTCCCATTAACGACTGACTGACCAATTCCCGTGCAAGCCTTGGGGCAGGGTTCCCGCGATCGCTTGCGTAGCGAGTGATTGACTGGCAAATCCGGAAATTGAACCACGGAGGTCAGGAGCCAGAAGTCGACTTCGAGGACTCGAAGCCCGTTTATGGCCAATGTCTGTATAGCTGACGATTCGCTCGGAACAGCCAACCAAGCCGCTCTTCACCCTTGAGGTCCGACCTGGATTCCTATGGTTGCATAACGAGATTAGCGCCGCGAAGAATCACCAGAAATCCGGACTTCGAAAGGTCCTAGGGAAAGAGCTGTGCGCCTTTCAAGACATCTTCGGGAGTTGCTCGTACGCGAAAATCTTCAGTCAGGTTCCGCCAGCGCACGACGCCCGACGCGTCCACCAGAAATTCCGCCGGCCGAGCGATGTCCTTCCCGTTCACACCGGCGCCATGGTGCAGCAGGTTGTAGCGGCGAATTACTTCCGCTTTTGGGTCAGACAAAAACGTGTACGTGTATCCAGCTTTCTTGCACAGCGCCGCGGATTCTTCCGGCGAGTCCACACTAATTGCCACCGGCCGCACTCCCCGCCGTTTCAGGTCACGCAAACTCTCCTCGATACCCCGTAACTCGGAGTTACAGAACGGTCACCAATATCCCCGATAGAAAACCAATAGCACGCCTCGCGGTTTTCCCTCCTGTATGCCCGGCATCGGCTCGGAGAGCAACATGGAGAGCGCGACAATTCTTCCGCTCGTGTCGGCAAGCGCAAATTCCGGCGCCTTGTCCCCAACTGCCGGCGCGCACCCCGCCACGGGCAATTGGCGCGAAGCATACAACGTTGCATACGCGAAAACTCCCACAGCCCCCAAACTCAGCACCGCAAGAATCAGGCCAACAATCCTTCCGCGGTACATCTCCGGGTTCGCAAAAGCGCTGTGCACGCCCGCCACCAACAGTCCCCCGGCCGCGGCGAACATCAGCCAACTCGCCCACGGCACGTTTCTCGTGATGGGAAACCTTGCAAAAAACAGGAGATAACTGGGAACCGCGGCGACGGCGAGCAAGAACCCTGCCCAGATTTGCCAGTTCCACTTTCGCTTCCCATCCCCGGGCGCTTTTTGGTTGGTCATCGTTTTGTCGCGCATAGCCTATGCCACTTGCCTGCTTCTGCCAACCCTACGCAGCCCAAACCACTGCAAGACTCCAAACAGGAATACCAGCTCCGCCACCAACGCGACGACCCACTTGCCGCCGCTGCTGAATCTTACGGCAAACAACAAAGCGTAACTCGCCACCACCCACACCATGTCGAGAGCCACTGCAATCCAAGCATCCACAATCTTGATCCTTTCGCGCCTCGCGTTCCACAATAGCCATGCCGCATAACCCAGCAGTCCAATCCCCAGAGGGGCAAGGCTGAAGCTGCTTGGCAAGCCCAGGAATTCGACCAGGGTGCGGTTCATAGCAAGAATGAGCACCCCGGAGATCCCAGAAAACATGGCGTTCCCCTGCAAAGATCTCCTAAGGAGTTTCTGGTTGTCTGACATTTGTTCGTTCACGGTTCGCTTCCTTTCGGTTTGAGTTTCCCTTACCGCTCCCGCGATGCGAAGTTGATCCTGTCGGTGATCGCTCGGCGGGAGAGCGCGAACGCTGATCGGTCGCCATAAAGTTTGTAGGCCCAGTTCGCCTCCTGCACATAGGCATGCAATTCAAACGCAAGTTGTGCTGGGAGTGTGCTTGGCGCTATCTCCTTTTGCGCCTTGGCATGTGTAATCTCGTTTCGCAGGGCATTCATCCACGCCTTCGTGAGCGCAGCGACATGGTCGCGCACCGGCCCTGGACGGCTATCGAACTCCAGCGAAGCCGCCGCAAAGAAACAGCCACCTCGGAAAACGCTGTGCTCCACGTACTCCAGCCAACTGATCAGCAGCGCCTGCAGTCGTTTCAGCCCGCGTGGCTTGGCCCACGCCGGCTTGACCACCTGTTCCAGAAAAACTTCCTTCGCCTGGTTCACTGTCGCGAGCTGCAATTCTTCCTTCGACCCGAAGTGCGCGAAGATCCCCGTTTTGCTCATCCTCAGCTCGGCCGCCAGCCGCCCGATCGTCAGCCCCTCCAACCCTTCGGCCGAGGCCATGTCCGCCGCCAGCGCAAGAATCTCTTGCCGCGTTCTCGCCGCTTTGACCGCCCGATAAAGAACCCTGCCCTTCTTGCTCATAGAACGATCGTACTATATAGAACGATCGTGCTATTGTCAAGGAAAGCCACGCGCGGAACGGCCGATTGTCAACGATTGTGATCGTATGACGGGCAACCGGATGTTGAACCGTGGCGGGCCCGGGCCAGAGGTCGGTTTCGCGGGCTCCATGCACGTATCGCGAGAAGTACACTGTTGGAACCTACGCGACTGCGGTGAACCGCAGCCGCATCGGCCTTAGTTGCGACTTGACCGTATTTGCCACGCCCGGAGCGCCTGCTTCGGCAATGCCTTTAGTGCTGACGCTCTAAGTTCCGCAGGCTCCTTGATAGCCACGTGTCGATGGACCTTTCCTTCGCCAGCGAGCAAGTGCTTGGGATCTTGCAATGAGGCCCCGTACGGGAGCCCGATCTTCATTCCAGTCTTGCTTAAGATGACGGTCGCGACAGTCCCCTTGCAACCGGGACCATAACCGAAACCCAGGACTCGGGCGGTCGGGTCTGGAGTTTCTGTGGCACCAGGAAACGCCACATGTAACCTGCTTCTGGCAGCGTAATACGCAGACTGGAACCGCAGTCATTCATCCTTAAGTTAGCGCTTATGGGGCATAGCCCGCAAAAGCGCTAACTTAAGGATTAATGACCGCAGTTCTAGTTCGCGTACGGCATTCGGCTAAACTGGCCTAAAGTCAGGGCCACACACGAATGTCTTGTGTCCCCGAACCCGACTTCTGGCCCGTCTGGCTCTCAGTTCATCAACTTCTGGAAACCTTTATCGCTCATAACGTGAGATCGCCACTGCAGATTGTCGATAAACACTAGGCGACAAGTGTGGGGTAATCTCCTCGAAGCCCGTTTTGTAGACAATCAGCCAGCGCGGCATCCTAAGTCGGGCGGCGTGAGCCCACAAAAATCTGACGTGATCCCCGCAACACGTGTCTACGCGGCGTCGGTTTTAAGTGGCGAACTGGCAGCCTTCGGAGAATCTCTGAACTGATTGATTCCGTGTGGGCAACGAGCTCGACCTTCTCCTCAGATGCAACGAGTAATCCGAGTTGCAAGAACTCGTGAGGTGAATGTCGAATGATAACAAACCGAACGTCCGGTACATCCTGACTTGACCTCTTGCAGGTCGCGCCTCTTTAGTTGTGAACCCAGGGTTGTGAACCCAGGGTTGTGAACCCAAAGGTCAGCCCGTCGGGATGACACCAGGGGGCAAGATCGTTTTCTACTTGCTGCTCTCCGGCAGACTCCAGGCAAACAGAACCCCGCCACCACTGGTCAGAACATATTGCCGATGGTCTAGTTCGTAGGTGATCGGAGAACTCGCGATCTGGCCGCCGGTGCCGGCGTGCCACAGAGTTGTGCCATCGCTGGTATCGAGGGCTAGAGCATTACCGCTGGAGTCGCCGGTGAACGTGACGCCCGAATCCGTTGTCAACACTCCGGCAGAAGCTCCTTCCCCAATATCGTGGCTCCAGCGAATTTTTCCCGTCTGGTAGTCGACGGCTTTGATGATGCCTTTACCCCACAGTCCGTAGTCTGCGCCAGCCCAGCCATAGGCACCGTCGGCGGGCTTGGCAAAATAGAGGGAATAACTCTCGCGCGCGGAAACGATAAACAGTCCGTTCTTCGGATCGAAACTCGGAGAGCGGAAGTTGGTCATGCCGCCTTCATCGGGCGCGATCAGGCGTCCGTCGGGCGCCGGTTCTTTGTCCGGATTCGGAATCGGGCGGCCGTCCTTATCGATGCCCAACGTCCAGTTCACCGGTCCAAACGGCGCGGTCAAAAGGTTCTTGCCGTCGGTGCGATCGAGCACAAAGAAGTAGCCATTGCGCGAGGCCTGCATTAGCAGCTTGCGCGGCTCTCCGTGGAAGTCGGCATCGACCATCACCGGAACCTCGATGGCATCCCAATCGTGGGTGTCATGAGGAGAAGGCTGGAAGGCCCAGACAAGTTTTCCGGTATCGGGGTTCAGGGCTGCGATGCTGCACGTATAGAGGTTGTCCCCGGGACGCGTCTTGCTGTTTAACACTGGTGTCGGATTGCCCGTGCCGGTGTATAGCATGTTCAGGTCGGGATCATAGGTCCCGGTCAACCAGATTGTGCCGCCCGTGGTCGCATTCGGGGTACCGGCGGGAGGAGTCGTGTTCCATTGCCATTGCGTCTTGCCTGTCTGGGGATCAATCGACCGCAAATAGGCGCCAATGTTGTCCAAGTCGCCACCCACACCCAGAATCACGTGATCGCGCACCACCAGCGGCGCCATGGTTGTCCAATATCCCTTCTTGATGTCGCCGACGACCACATCCCAACGGACTTTGCCGTTCTTTGCTTCCAATGAAATCAGATGTGCATCGGGAGTAGAGAAGTAGAGCCACTGTTTGTACATGGCGACTCCACGGTGCCCGAGGTGCATACCTGCGTTTGGCTTGTATGTGTAGTGCCAGATCTGGTGGCCCGTACGGGCGTCGACCGCCCAAACGTTGTCCGGCACGGTGAAATACAGAACGCCGTCGACCAACAGCGGCGAGGACTTGATGAGTGCATCCTGGTTGGTTTGAAACGCCCAAGCAAGAGCGAGAGATGCGACGTTCTGGGGTGTAATCTGGGTCAGTCGACTGTGTCGTCGGCCGGAATAATCGCCGTGGTAGCTCGGCCAGGAGTCGGCCGACGGGTTTGCAATGATCGCGGGATCGAGCCCCTGTGACCGAAGTCGGCCCGGGAAAAAGAAAAGCAGGGCGGCGGCACACAATATCTTTTTCGTTGAAAGAGACTTCATATTTCCTATCGCAGCGTTTGCAGGTACGCCATCAGATTATGAATATCGTCGTCGGTATATTTTTCGAATTGCTCAATATGAGCGTCCGAGGGTGAGTCGATTTTGTAATCGACTGCGCTGGCCGGCCAGGACCTGGACCATCCTTCGGAATCAGTCATTGCTACGTGGAATTCATCTTTATAGGTGAGCGTGCCTGTGAAAGTTTCGCCGGATTTGGTGATGACTGTGAGCTTTGCCTTCGCATTCTGAGGGTAGAGCATCTGCATTTCGAGTTCCAGGCCTTCGTGCCGTGTGGCGATCCCCGCTAGATCGCCGGTGGGAGAATGGCAAGATGAGCATTTTCCGGGACCATTGAAATACGCTTTGCCTTGCTCAACGTTGCCAGTTTGCAAGTCGGCAACGTCGACGCCGCGGCGGCCGCCCGGCTTGGCATTCAATTTCCTGGTTTGGTCGCGAATGAACGCAATAACATCGTTGACCTGAGGGATAGTCAGTCCGGGAAATGGCGGCATGCCTTTCTCAATGCGCCCGTCGTGCACCACCGCTCGAAGTTTATCTCCCCTGACGTCCCGCGCCACCAGACGAGAACGCGTTAGATCGGGACCGGATTCGCCGCCAGCAGCATCGCGCCCGTGACAGAAGGAACAATCGCGTGCAAAAAGCAGCTTGCCGCGCGCCGGCGCAGGCAGAGACGATGATTTGGCTGACTGCGCTGACACTGGAGAAACGCCTACTAGCAGCAGCGCAGACATCAGGAACGTCATTCTCAGACGGCGCACACCTATACCCACCATCGATGAAAACCTCCCGGCAGGAATGTTCATCCCTGGGCCCACGTCAAGGGCATTACATGTTAACAAAGAGGGCAAGAAGACCAAGAAGACGACAAAAGAGTGAGAGAAACAGAACGGGGGTGCGCCGTCGGCGCTCGGAGGACCGCGGAGAGGCCTTTCCTTTCCCAGGACCGACCCCCCGACACTCGGATTAGTACTGAAAAGTCACTTCGAGGAAGTTTGTTGTGGCAAAGCACCTCGCTGGGTTGGTCGCGAGTAACGGCGTAGTGACGACCAATCACTGGTGCGGTAGTTAAACCTTGCCGACAAGGGTAGGGTGATTTTTCAGCAGCCGGGAATTCGAAACTAACGCGAAAAAAACCTTCCGTGC
>Ga0126373_10000709_pt1 | contig 22460 bp, 26 predicted proteins | sample PanSoiMetPlot_11_FD_92545 | JGI IMG/M metagenome (GOLD analysis project Ga0126373, IMG submission 92545) | Tropical forest soil microbial communities from Panama - MetaG Plot_11 | ecosystem: Environmental > Terrestrial > Soil > Tropical forest > Bulk soil | place: Panama | collected 2016-02-17 | reverse complement strand
TTCGTCAGGCCTAATCGCCGGCGCAGATGCGCAAGAGACAACGCAGGGGGGCGGTTCATGGCTGCGATCGACCGCAGCCGCCCACCCCCAGAGCAGGACGGGTCCAGGCGGATCACGCCGACCCTCTTCGGCATCCCTCTCGGCCTCGCTGGACTCGGCGGAGCCTGGCACGCGACCGAGCCGCTCCTGGGGACTGCAAGTGCCGTCCCGAATGCGGTGTACATCCTGGCTGCCGGCGTCTGGCTAGGCCTTGTCGTGGCATATGCAGCCCAGGGTCCCCGCAGTATCCTGGCTGACCTGCGCGACCCAGTGGTGTCCGCATTTCCGTCCTTGGCCGTGATCACCCCGATGATTCTGGGTGCGGCGCTTGCCACAGCCGCTTTCACGGCCGGGCGCATTCTGGTGATGATCTTCCTCGCGATGACGACTGCGCTCGGGGGATGGTTGACCGGCCAGTGGATGACCGGCGCCGTGACTACCGATGCTCTGCACCCGGGCTATTACCTGCCTACCGCCGCCGGCGGCCTGGTTGGCGCCGCCGCTGCCGCCCAGGTCCACCTGCATGCCCTGGCCGAAGCGTCCTTCGGCATCGGGATCTTGAGCTGGCTTTTGCTCGGCTCGATGCTGCTGAACCGGGCGTGCGTCCGTCCCATGCTGGCGGCGCCGCTTGTCCCGTTGCTGGCCGTTCACTTCGCCCCGCCGGTCGTGGCAGGGGTGGCCTACTTCGCGCTCACCGGGGCAACGTACACCGACATCTCTGCCGCATTCGGCGGGTACGCGGTGCTCATGGCAGTCGCCCAGCTTCGCTTCATTCCGCTGTATGCCAGGCTGCGGTTCTCCCTCGGCTTTTGGGCCTTCACGTTCCCTTACGCCGCCGGTGCGACCGATGCGTTGATGTGGCTTACTGCCACCAGGCCCGGAGGTGCCAGTGCGTATGCCGTCGTCGTGATTGTCCTGATCACTATGTTCATTGCGGGCATCGCGGTCCGTACGGTGGTCGCCGCATTCCGCCGCCAGTTACCCGCTGGGCCTGGCAGGCCCAGATCGCTCATAGCGGTCACGGCCCGGCATGGCTACTGGCCGTCCGGGTGCGCCTCGACCTCCGATCGCAGTGGTCTGATGCCGAGCGATGACATGCTTCGCGGGAGGATGCACTTATGGATATGCGATCGGACCGACATCCGATGGTGATCGTTGGCGGTGGGCTCGCCGGCGGCAACGCTGCCGCCACATTGCGAGATGAAGGTTACGACGGACAGGTTGTGCTCATCAGCCGGGAGCGGAGCGTCCCCTTCGGTCGTCCACCGCTGTCCAAGACCTACTTGCGGTCGGAGGAAAGCCTCGACGCCTGGTATGTAAGGCCCGCCGACTGGTACGCCGACCACGATGTCGAGCGCCGCGAGGAAACCAGCGTGGTGGCAATTGACTCGGCTGCGCACGTCGTGACCCTGGACTCAGGTGAAGGACTCGCCTACCAGAAACTTCTGATCGCCACTGGCGGGCGCAACCGGCAGCTCACCATTCCGGGGGCCGATCTGCCGGGGATTCACTATTTGCGCACAGTGGCAGAGTGCGACGCGATCAAGCAGGAGGCAGTACCTGATCGGAACGCAGTCGTTGTGGGCATGGGATTCATCGGCTCCGAAGTCGCAGCTTCGCTGACCCAGCTTGGAGTGCGCGTTACCACCGTCTTTCCAGGTCAGATCCCACTGGCGAGGGTCGTGGGCGACGAGGTCGGTGCGCTGCTGGCCGACTTCCACAGGGCGCACGGTGTCCGGCTACTTTCCGGAGAGAACGTTGCGGCGTTTGAGGGCACCGATCGAGTAGAAACGGTGGTCACCGCTGCCGGTCACCGTATCGCGTGCGACTTCGTCGTGGCGGGAATCGGCATACAACCGGACATCCCACCGATCGCAGTCGATCAGGAAAACGGGATCCTGGCCGACGAGCTCTGCCGGACCAGCGCACCGGACGTCTACGCCGCCGGAGATGTGGCGAACCAGCTCCACCCGTTGTTCGGGCGGGTCCGGGTCGAGCACTACAACAACGCCGAGAAGCACGGTGCCGCCGCGGCAAGGTCCATGCTCGGCTCCACGGCACCGTACGACTACCTCCACACCTTCTGGTCTGACCAGTACGAACACAAGATTGAGTACGTCGGCCATGCCGCCAAATGGGATGAGTTCGTGATCCGCGGCAGCGTGCCGGAAGCCAAGCTGATCGGCTTTTACATGGCGGGCGGCGTAGTGCTGGCCGCAATCGGCCTCGACCGCGGCGGTGATCCAGAACTCGACCTAGACGGCGAGATGGCCGCTTGCGCCCGCCTGGTTGCCGCCCGCGCCAAGCCGACTGCAGCCGTGCTCGCTGACGACCGAACCGATCTTTGGCAGCTCGGCGGTCGCTGAAGCGCCGTCCTAGGCGTTCGAGAACAGCGGGATGTTCGCCCCGCTGACCGCTGCCAGCGGGCTGTCCAGCAGGGCGACGATCAACTCCCCGACGTCGTCGGCAGTCAAGCCCGGGCGCAGTGCCGGGTTGGCCTGGCGCAGCATCTGCGTGTCCACCGCGCCAGGACTCACGCAGACGGCGGTGATGCCGTGTTCCTTACCCTCGACTGCTATCGCCTCGGTGAGACCGATAACTCCGTATTTGGAGACGTTGTACGCGGCGAACCCAGGGAACTTCTCGGTCGCGTACACGCCAGACAGTGACCCGATGTTGATGATGCGACCCTCACCGCCGGGAACCATCGCCGTGAACGCGGCGCGACAGCACAAGAAAGTGCCCGTCAGGTTGACCCCTAGAGTCTCGTCCCACACGGCGGACGTGGTCGCGGGGAACGGGGCGGGTGTTATCAGGCCAGCCGCGCAGACCAGCCCGGCCAGCTGGCCGGTCGCGTCGACCTTCGCAAACAGGCGCTCGACCGATGCCTCGTCGCTCACGTCTGTCGGCATAGGCGTGGCTTGATCGCCCGCGTTCTCGATCTGCCTGGCCACGGCCTCGAGAGCCTGGCCGTTCCGGGCGGCCAGGATGACGTGCGCGCCAGCGGCTGCTACGGCCGCGCCGGTGGCGGCCCCGATCCCCCGGCTAGCCCCCGTCACTACCACTAGCTTGCCGGCCAGCCACGGAGCGGGAGCGGCAGGCGGTACTCCGCTGGCTGACCGCTCCATCGGCTTACCCACCAGCCACCTGCCGGTAGAGAAGCTCGTGGGCGTCCAGGCTCAGCTCAAGGTCAAGCTGGCCCACCGCGTGCTCGCGGCACGCCAATCGAGATAGTCCTGCTGCCTTTGACACCGCCTCGGATGCTGCGCCGAGGTCGTCGGGTGGGACAAGGAACCCGGTTACGCCGTCCATGATCACCTCGCTGAGTCCGCCGCGGCGGAACGCAACCACCGGAGTGCCGCACGCTTGTGCTTCGGCGGCAACCATCCCAAAGGGCTCGTCCCAGCGAGCCGGGCACAGCACCACGGCTGACCGCGCCATGGCCTCCCATAGCGCGGTCCGGCGCACTGCCCGGCGGATGGTCACCCCTGCATGGCCACGCCTCGGCTCGATGTGCTCGCGGGCGTACTGAAGATCGTAGGGATCGCCGTAGACGTCGATCGGCACTCCGGCCGCACGGGAGATGTCGATGGCCTCAGCCGCGCCCTTCTCGGAGCTCAGCCTGCCAGCGAACAGCGCACCGTGCCCGCCGTTCTCCGACCAAGGAATGACGCGCGTGGGCGGGTACGGCGGCAGGACCGCGTCGACAGCGACAACCCTGCGCCAGGCACTGGCCTGGAAAGCTGACACCACAGCCACGGTCGGTGGCTTGCCGCCATCGGCTGCGTCACGAAGCGCCGCCGCTACGGCGGTATCGGGCGGCAAGTGCAAGGTGTGCACCACGGGCGCTTGAACCGCCGTCGCGAGCCAGACGGCGGGCGCGTCGAAGGCATGATTGTGGACCACCTCATACCGAGTTTGCTGCATCTTCGAATAGGCCGCGGTGAAGGCGGATTCAGCGGCGGCTGCTGCCTGCCGCGGTGGATCCTCTGTAACGCCACCAGGTGGCCCCGCGGCGCGGTAGAGCGTGCCGGCCAGCGACTCCGGATCGACCCCGGTGTCGATCACGTCAACCCCAGGGATCTCCGATCCTGAAGCGGCGTAGACGTGAACATCGTGGCCCCGTCCGGCTAGGCCGCGGGCCAGATCGGCCACGAATGCCTGCGAACCGCCGCGCTGTGGATCTCGGATAGTGGTCACCAGGGGCGCCATCATGGCGATCTTCATGTCGTCAGCACCTTGAAGGCCAGGTCGCGCGGTGGGTTAAGGCCCAGGACCTCGAACCGGACCGTCCGCGAGCCGCGTCGCCGAACCTCGTCAGCTGCCCTCGGGTAGAAGATCTCGGCCAGCTCCACCGCCTCCTGAAAGCTGCCGAACTCTACTGACATCGGCCCAGGGAAGCTGACATAGCGGTAACCGCGGTCCGCAAGCCAGTCAAGGTGATTCGGCCAGACGATGGCCACGCAGCCGCCCGGCTTACACACCCGCTCCATCTCGGCCAGGCCCGCCTCTCCGCCATGCTCCGCTGAGGGAGTGAATGCCGAGCAGGCGACGACGAAGTCGGCGAAGTCATCAGGCAGCGGCAGCCGGTCGAAAAACCCTCGGATCACCCGGGCTTTGCTTGCGTGGCCTGCTGTCGCGAGCTTGCGGCGCAAGATCCGGCGCAACGGCAGCGCGGGTTCCACCGCGACAACGTGCTGCGCGCGCTCGATCAGCTCAATCGTCAGCCTTCCCGTGCCCGCACCGACCTCCGCGATCTGATCCAGCCCGCGAGGCAGCCAGCCAACCACCCCGGGATGGAGCCGCTCGGCGGTAGCCAGGCGGTCGTAGAGCTCCGGCTCGAGCCGATACAGCAGTTCCCAGGCCAGCGTTACGTCATATGCAGGATCGCCGGTTCCCAACGGGGTAAAGCGGCGCGCTTCCTCGCGCGTGAACACGCTCAAGTCGGCCGACGTGTACCGCTTCCGCAACTCAACGCCCGGCCTGGCCGAGGCCTCAGGCCTGCTCACCGACCTCGGCCCAGTTCTTGTCGGTCTCCCAGACCCGTACCGATCGCAACAGCCGCTCGGGTAGCTCTGGCATCAGCCGCTCCCAGAAGGCCTGCGCGAGGTTCTCGGCTGTCGGGATGCACCCCTTCAGCCACGGGACGTCTGTGTTCAGGTTGCGGTGATCGACGTCGCGGATGACCTGCGTGTCGATGATGTCTGCCAGCGCTTTCAGGTCGAAGACATAGCCGCTGGCCGAGTCGATCTCGCCCGCCACCACCACCTCCACGGCGTAGTTGTGCCCGTGCAGGTTCACGCACTTCCCGAACAGGCGCCGGTTCTCCTCTTCAGTCAGATCCGGGTTGCACAACTGGTGCGCGGCACTGAATGTTTCGCGGCGGCCGAGCAGGACGGCCATCAGCCTTGCCTTCTTTCGCGAGCCTTGACTAACGGTAGGTTACCGTGACGTCGATTCGTCATCGCCAAGCCGGGCACTCGCGCCTTGGGGCCACCACGGTCACTTCGGCCGTGCGGGGTTCCCTGCGCGCCGATCGCCGGTGTCGTGCCGAATTCTTCGCGCTGGCTGACGTTCGCGCCCCGCAGGGAACGATGTAGGCCCAGCCGAGCTGCGAGCAAGGCGCTACCACAGCCCGGGAAGGAACCGGAATCTCACCGCCTGGCGATAGTTCCGATATGCCGGTGCGCCAGACAAGACCCGCTCTTCCGCGATGATCCGTCCGATGTTGCACGCCGTCACGCAGATCACCACCGCAACATTCCGCCACGAGACTGCCTGCGCGACGTAACCCACCTGGATCAGCAGGTAACTCGCATAGATCGGATGACGTACCACGCCGTACGGTCCGCGCGTCACCACTCCCCTGTCGGCCGCGACGAATCCGAAGGAGCGGCCCAGTGCGACCAGGGATCCGATCACCAGAATGAGACCAGCAAGCTGGAGGACGAAGCCGGCCCGGACCGCCCATGCCTCATGGATGCCGGTCGGCCGCAAGAGCAATCCGCCGAACGTGCCGGCGGCCGCAAGCAGCCACGCCGTCATGTTCACACTGACAGCGCGAGCCGGACGGCGAATCAGGAAAGCGACCACAAACCAGGCCTGTTCGACGCAGAAGAGGCCGCCAATTAGGCGATGTGTCTGGACAAAATATTCGATGCTGGCTCGCGCGAACCACGCTGCAAATGCCGCTCCGGCCAAGTTCACCAAGACCCGTACGGCGCGATCGAACGACGGCGTACGGTGCGGAGGCCACGGGTTCAGTCGTCGCGGTACCTCGGCGCTGCCGTCCGCGGACTCCATCAACTGGCGGTCGCCTTGCACACAATCACCTACCGATCTGCAACGTCATCGGTAGTGCGCTGGTTCATCGCCAGCGTATGTGCCCGCAGTTCGTCGCTCACAGCCCGGCCGGGAAGGTGACCTGCTGCGGGGCGATCAGTGGTGTCCCTACTTCCAGCTGGACCTGGGCATGAGCGGTCAGCGGAATGTCGCGGGGGTTGCCTCGGAATACCGTCCCGTTGTAGATGGCAGTCACATGACCCGTCGCGGGACCGACCCGGTCGGGTCCGAGCGGCTGACCCCACTCGTCGAAGAAGTTCCCCAGCGTGTAGGTCCGCTTGACCGGTGACTCGATATGAATGATCCCGTCGTCAGCGTGAGTGTGCAGCCAGTAGAAGCAAGTGCCGGAAGTGACAAACGGGCCTCGGGCGCTGTTCTGCGCCTGGGCCTCAGGTATGCCGATGGCCGCCGGGATCTGTCGTTGCGTTCCGTGCACGAAGACCACTAGATGCGCGTGAATATGAAACAGTGTCTGCTCGCTGGTCTCACAGCTGATCCCGTCGATGGGCTGTCCGGTTGTTGCGGCCGAGGCGGCGGCTAGCGGTGGCGCCGCAGGAACCGCCACACCTTCGGGGCCGACAGCACCCGCCGAGGGTGCCGGCTTCAGTGCGCCAAGCGTGCTGAGTGCAGCTGACGTCGAGCCGGGCGGGTTCTTAGTTCCGCCGCTGACGACTGCGAGCGAGATGCCGACGGCAGCCGCGGCCACGGCAACCACACCTGCCGCGATGCTCGCCCAACGGCGACGCCGGCGACGGCGAGCCTGCTCGGCCCGCACACGTGCGAGTTTCTCTCTGGCTGCCTGTCTGGTCCTGCCGCCTTTGGACACCGGCGCCCGTCCCTTCGCCCGTTAAGCCCTCTATGACGCTACGAGCGCGGCCACCCTGAGCGCAGGCTGGAAGTACGCGCAAAGCTTGCTATGGACGACGGCGGCGCTCCGACACGGCCCCGTTCCGTGCTGATTGGGGTCTTCACTACGCATGCCGGGTCACGGTCGCGCTGAGCCGTCCGCCGCGTGTGATCAAGCTGATGTGGTCGATGAGGGCATTTCCGGGCAGGCTGACCGTCAGGTGCTCGCCATTCGCCCAGTAGTACTCGACGCTCAGCAGCGCACCGTGGTCGATATGCCCGACAGTCAGGTACTGGCCCGTGCCATCGGCGATCTCAGTCACCTCCACGTCGCGGCGCGGCCGGAACCGCCCGATCAGGTCGCCCACGTCCTGGTGATAGAAGACTTCTTTGGTGTGCAGGAATGGATGGCATTCCAAGCCCGTACCGACGAATCCGATATTGGGATACCGCCTGCCGGCTCGGCCGCAGATCGCGATGTCCTCTGCGACAACGTACGCACCGCCAGGGATAATCACCCGCTTGCTGTAGCCGTCATGGAGGTGGTACTCCGCCTTGCGGAGCTTCGACCCGGCCGCGTAGGGATCGGTGACCGTCATGGAGCCGCTACGTCCGGTGCCCTGTTCAGTGGCCATCACCGTGTGATCGCCTGGGTGAAGGCGGGGTGTTTCGCCGCCAGCAGCATGTGCCTCCGACGGCGAACCACAGGAACTCAAGACGACCATGGCGGCGAACGCGGCGGCCGTTACTCCCGACAAGCGTCCGACCCGAGTCCGCATCATTCCTCCACGCAGGCGCCGGCAGTTCGTCCGGGTGCGCATCGCTAGAGCGATCTGTCTCCAGCGACCTGCCGAGTCCTAGCTGATATCCGACTGGTTCTCCGCGTCAAGACTGCTCTCAGCGGGCGCAGACGTCAGCCCGCCTCGACGGCGGCTCAGTATCCGGCGCGCGATGAATACAGCCAGCACCACTACGACGGCCGCCAGAACGTAACCGGAATACCGGGTCGCGTCCCGGTAGATCGTCTGGATGTGGTCCCCCGCCAGGTATCCAGCGCTCACCCAGACCGCGACCCAGGCCGCGGCACCGACGGCGTTGTAGACCAGGAAACGACGCCACTGCATGCCCGTGACGCCAGCGATGATCCCATTGAATTCGCGCAAGCCGACGATGAACCGCGCGATCAGTACCAGGGGACCGCCGTACCTCGCCACGGCTGCCTCTGCGCGGTCGAGATGATGCTCACGCACGAACGCGTACCGGCCGAAGCGCAAGACGACGGCGCGACCCCCGACCCGACCAATGCCGTATCCGATCTCCGAGCCGACGAAGCAGGTTGCCACGGCGATGACGCCGAGAACCACGACGTTCAGCCCGGCCCGGCCCGTGCCGGCGAAGATCGCGCCTGCGATCAGCGAAAATTCGCCTGGGACTACGGGGACGCCGATGTTCTCCAGGAGCAGCAGCAGGGCGATCGCCCAGTAGCCGTAATGATCGATCGGGCCAGCCACCGGCTGCAGGAAGCCGGGCAGCGGCGCGCCGCTCGCGATGGCTGCTAGCAACCTCGCCTCCCGGTGTGATGGGGCGCTCCAGCTAGACGACGAAGCATAACATTTGCGACATGCTGCAAAGAACGGATCTACAGCTCCGGGCCCGCGCTGTAGTCCGCCTCAGCAGCGGTGCCGGGGAAAGGCCGGTCCGCGAGGCACGGCGTATCTGGGTCGATGGCTGCCATGATGCGGCGGCCGATGTCGCGCAGCTGCCGGGGCTGGGCCTTGGTCAACGGGTCGAAGATGAGGCGGCGGACTTCCTCGACATGTCCGGGCGCTGATTCGCTAACTTTGGCCCAGCCCTCATCGGTGAGGATCGCCAGCGTGTACCGGCCGTCGGCGGGATCTGGGATCCGGCGCACCCAGCCGCGCTTTTCCAACCGGCTGACCACCTGAGACAGCCGGGGCAGCGATCCCTCGGCCAGCAGCGCCAGCACACTCATGCGAAGGGTCCGGCCGGGTGCCTCTGACAGCCCGGCTAGAACCTGGTACTCGAAGTGGCTGATCCCAGCGTCGCGCTCCAGTTGCGCGTCAAGCGCTGACGGCACCCGGATCAGCATGCTGACGAGCGCCAGCCAGGTCTGCCTCTCCTCGGCGTTAAGCCAGCGCGGTTCGTACGGCGCGTCCACGTGACCAAGGATAACTTAACACTGCAAGTGATCAAAGCTTGGCTTTACTTGCGTGTTGAAGTCATTCTGCCTAGGGTTGACTTAACGATTGAAGTGACCAGACCTCCTGGGAGTATCTGTGAACATAGTGCTGTGGATCATCGCCAGCGTCCTGGCGGCGGCGTTCCTCGCCGCTGGGCTGGTGAAGATAAGCCAGCCGAAGGAGAAGCTGGCGGCCGCCGGCCAGGGCTGGACCGAACAATTCTCACCAGGCGCCATCAAGGCCATCGGCACCGTCGAGGTACTCGCTGCCGTCGGGCTGATCCTGCCGGCCGCGCTGAGCATCGCCCCTATCCTCGTTCCGCTGGCCGCCGTCGGCCTGGTGCTGCTGATGGTCGGGGCGGCAATCACGCACGCGCGCCGCGGAGAAACGCCCATGGTCGCGGGCAACCTGGCCCTGCTGGCACTTGCAGCCGTCGTGATCTGGGGCCGGTTCGGCCCGTACTCGTTCCACTCCTGAGACCGCCTGGCTCGGCCGCCGGTCCCCGTGGACGACCATCGCAGGCGTTGGACGTGTGGTAAGCCGTAGAGGTGGCGGGCTCATATCAGCGCAGCGAGCGTGTTGCATCCGGCCTCGCGCCGGCACTCGCGGTCAGTGGCGTCGCGCTCGAACCTGTGACTGTCGAGAGCCTCACCGCCGGCGGCAGCGCCATTCTGCTGTTCGTCAACGAGGAATGCCCGACCTCGGCGCTAGCCATGCGCAGGCTCGGGCCGCTGTGTCAGGGATGGGCAAAGGCCGGCGTCAGCTGCACCGCGGTCTTCGAGGATCCGCTTGAGGTAGCGCTCCGAGTGGCCCGGCGATGCGGGTGGACCGGCCATGTGGTTTCGCAGCCGCCGCCTTACCAGACGTCGGACGCCTATGGCCTCGTCTCGGTCCCGAGTGCATTTCTCATCGACCGCGGCGACCGGATCATCGCCAGTGTCACTGGCTGGGACCAGGCGGCGATCGAGCTGCTGATCCGGCGGGCCGCCACCTTGACGGGAACCTCGCTCGCGACCCCTGAGCCGGCGTTGCCGTTGCGCAAGCCGGGCTGCTCATCCAAGGCCGCCCTGGATCCGGCCGTCGCCGCCGCGATGGCAGCACGACCGGACGAAGACGAGATGGAGGAGATGTTCGAGCGAGGCTGGACCGATGGCCTGCCCGTCGTCCCGCCCACCGAGGAGCGCGTCGCGAAGATGCTCGGCGCGTGCCTTGGGCACACATCGCTCGGGCCTGTACCGCCCGCCATGGGCGAGGCGACGCTCGAGCGCCTTGCCGCCTGCGCAGTGCTGGCCGGCTGTCGTCCGGCGTACTTTCCCGTCGTGGTCGCGGCCGCGACTGCGGCGCTCGACAGCCGGTTCAACGTGCACGGCCAGGCGGTCACGACCCAGCCAGCCGGCCAGCTGATCGTGGTCAACGGCCCGGTGCGCCATGAGATCGGGATGAACTCCGGAATGGGCGCGCTGGGCCCTGGTAACCGGGCTAACCTAACCATCGGCAGAGCTCTGCGCCTCATGATCGAGCTCACCGGCGGCGGCATGCCAGGAGCGCTGGACCGGTCCACCCTTGGCCACATGGGCAAGATCGGATTTTGTATCGCCGAGGACGAGGAGGTCAGCCCCTGGACCCCGTTGCACGTCGAACGCGGTTACGCCCCAGATCAGTCAGTCGTCACGCTCATCGGGACTGACGCGCCGCAGTCGATCTCCGATCACCGCAGCCGCACGCCGGAGGACCTTGCCTACATCCTCGCTTGGGCGGCGGCGAGCGCGTGGAGCACTAATTGGTGGCCACTGACCGAGCCATCGGTGTTCATCATTTGTCCCGAGCACGCCGAGATGTTCCGAGCGCACGGCTGGACCAAGCAGCGCCTGCGGGAGTACATGTTCGACGCGGTCCACAAGCCCGCGAAGAGCCTCAGCCGTGGCGAGACGACGCCGTACGTGCACCTGTCCGACCCGGACACCGAGGTCTACAAGTGGGCGTCCCCCGCCGAAATTATCCTGATCGTGGCCGGCGGCGAGGCTGGACGTTACTCTGCTGTTCTTGGCCCGTGCACTGGCATGGGGTCGCAGATCGTCTCCGCGGAGGTAGACCCACGGTGACCGCGTACGTGAGCCCCTTCGATGACCGCGTCAGGCCGGAGCAGCCGCTCGCGCAGCGTCCGGCCGAGCTCCGCGGCCTGCGGGTTACGCTGCTCGACATCCGGAAGAACCGCGGTGCCGAGTTCCTCGACCGGATCGAGAGCTCGCTGCAGTCGGCCGGTGCGAACACGACCCGCGAAACCAAGGAGATCTTCTCCAAGCCGGCCGCTCTCGATCTCATTGACCACATCACGAACATCTCCGATGCCGTCGTTGAGGCCCTCGCCGATTGAGGCTCGTGCACGTCGTGCAGTGTGTGCGACATCGTTCACCTGGAGCGCCGTGGCATCCCAGCTGTCGGGATCGCAACTGACCCATTCGCCGACGAAGCTGTCGAGCAGGCGCGATTGCTGGGAATGCCGGCCAGCCGCATGCTCTACATCCGCCACCCTGTCCAGCTGCTGACCGAGACGGAACTCGCCCAGCGCGCGGACTCTGTTTTCCCGGCCGTAGTTCGCGCACTGACCAGCGCAGACATGGGTGCGTGAGGCACCGGGAGCCAGGGCGCATCACTTAGCTGGCATCTCGCCAAGGTTCCGCCAACTTCCTCGCAACGTCGCGGCAACGTCGCCGCCGTAGAACTGTCCCGAAGCCACAGATAGCGCAGGGAGGTTCCGATGAAGTCGGCGTCAACGAGTGCGGAATTTCGCCCGGACGCAGGTTCCGGCGACGCGGTGCTGGTCAGCCCGCAATGGCTGGAAGCTCATCTAGGTGATGCGGGCGTACGGGTGGTGGAGGTGGATGTCAGCGTTAAGGCGTACAACGACTGGCACATAGATGGCGCGGTGCTGTGGAACGTCTACAGCGACTTGAAAGATGCCGATTACCGTCCCGTTGGCCGCCCGGCGCTGGAACAGCTGGTCATGCGTTCAGGGATCGGGCCGAAGTCGACTGTGGTGTTCTACGGGTATGCGCCGGCTCTGGGCTTCTGGCTGATGAAGCTCTACGCACATGCAGACGTGCGCATTCTCGACTGCTCCCGCGACACATGGCGGTCAGCTGGCCGTCCCTGGAGCAATACCGCGAGTGAGGCGACTCCGGGCGAGTTGCGCCTCGGTGCCGAGGACCCGGGCATCCGGGCAATCCAGCCGGCTGTACTCGACGCCATCGGGCATCCCGGGACCACCCTCGTCGACGTACGCTCAGCGGCCGAATACCGCGGGGACTGCTTCTGGCCGTCCGGTGGCATGGAGCCAGGCGGTCGCGTGGGCCATGTGCCCTCGGCTGTACACCAGCCTATTGACGACCTCTACAACGACGATGGATCGTTTCGTTGCGCGGACGATCTGCGGCACCTGTTCTCATCGGTCGACATTGAGGGCGGCAACGAGCTGATTACCTACTGCACGGTTGGCGGACGTGCTTCCACCGCCTGGTTCGCACTCACGTATTTGCTTGGGCGCGACCGGGTGCGGGTCTATGACGGGTCGTGGGCAGAGTGGGGCCGCCTTGGCGACGCTCCCACCGAGAGCTCGTGAACGAAGTACCGGGCCCTTTGAGTCCGACAGAAGGCCGGCCGCCCACCGACTCCTGGCGGTTGGACGGCCGGATAGCCCTCGTTACCGGCGCATCGGCCGGCCTTGGCGCACGATTCGCCCAGGTATTGCATGCGGCCGGTGCGCACGTCGTCGTGACAGCCCGCCGAGGTGAGCGACTCCACGAACTAGCCCGGCAATCAGGGACCCGAATCGAAGTCATCACGGGTGACATCGCCGACGCGAGCCACCGCGAGTCGGTCGCTGACGTTGTGCGCCGACACGGGCGTCTTGATGTGCTGGTTAACAACGCCGCCATCTGCGATGACCGGCCGCTGGAAACCCAATCTCCGGAGGGCCTGCGCCGAGTGGTCGACGTCAACCTCATCAGTGTTATGGATCTCTGCCGACTGGCTGCGGAGATGCTGCGCGCCGCCCCAGCGGCCAGCGTCATCAACGTTGCGTCGATGTACGGCGTCGTCGGCGCCCGCGAGCCGTTGGCCGCCTACAGCGCCACTAAAGGCGCGCTGATCAGCCTGACCCGGCACCTCGCAGCCGTGTGGGGTCACGATGGCATTCGGGTTAACGCGCTAGCGCCCGGCTATTTCCCCACAGATCTGACCGGATTCCTGGCTGATCCGGCGTTCGCGCAATCGATCCGCGACCGAACCCTGCTTGGCCGCACGCCGACACCCGACGAACTCGATGGCCCGCTGTTGTTCCTGGCCAGCGACGCCTCGAGTTACATGACCGGGCAGACCCTCGTGATCGACGGCGGATGGACCGCAATCTGACCACCAGAGTCGTGACGCGCGCGCTACTCGAGTTTGATCCAGCTCAGTAGGTCGTCTCGGCTGACCGTGTCCAGCAACGCTGGATGGTCTGCGGCCAGATGATCTCGAATCTTCCCGACTACCTGATCGTCCTCATCGCCACGGGCCACGAACCCGCACTCGCATCGGATCAGTTTCACCCCGCCACCTCCCACGAGCTGATCGCGAATCCCTAGCATCTGGCCTCTACCGGCAGCGTACGGCCAAGATGTTGGCGTGACCTTGGCGTCCTCACACCCGGTGCGCATCCAGATCTGCGGCCCGCTGGCCATCGAGCGGGACGGCGAGCGGCTGGATGCCCTCCTGCCCGGCCGCCAGGGTCGGCTGCTGTTTACCTACCTTGTTGTCAACCGGCACCGCCAGATTCCCCGGGATGAGCTGGCTGAAGCTCTGTGGCGCGAGCCTGACCCAGCAGTGATCGAGGCCCGCCTCAATCCGCTGCTGTCGAAGCTCCGCCGCGTCTTCGGGGCGGACGTCGTGGATGGCCGGTCCCCAATCCGGTTCTCCCTCAGCGAGGCGTGGGTGGACATTGAAGCTGCCGCGGAGGCCATTCACCGCGCGGAATCATCTGTCGCCCAGCAGGATTGGGCGCGTGCCTGGGGACCTGCGCTCACCGCGCTAATCGTGGCCGAGCGCGGCTTCCTTGCAGGTGAGGATGCCCCCTGGATCGACGAAACCCGCCACCACCTCACGGTGCTCCATTTGCGCGCGCTGGAGTGCTACGCCGCCGCCGCGCTCGGCCTCGGCGGAACCGAGCTCGATGCAGCGGTGCGGGCCGGACGGCACCTCATTCGTCTGGCTCCGCTGCGAGAGAGCGGCTACCGCTACCTGATGCGAGCCCTGGCAGCTCAAGACAACCTGGCCGAAGCCATCACCATCTACGGCGACCTCGCGCGATGTTTGCGCGACCAGCTTGGCGTGTCGCCTAGCCCGGCGACCCGCGAGCTCTACGAGGGACTTCTCGGCGCAACCTGATCAAGCTGACGCAGGCGGCGCGTAACCAGTCCCCCGAGCCCAACGCGCTGTCTAAGCGGCCGGGACTCTGTCGAGAGTTATCCCGAAGTGGTCGCGGTAGGCGGCGAGGACAGCGTCGTCGGTTTGCAGGTTCTTGTCGGTGCGTGCATCGCCGCTGGTCTTAATCAGCGTCCGACCGCTGAGAGTGATGCGACCGCCTGCCGTCAGCCGGGAGCAGATCGTGTTCTGCGTGAAATGGGATTGCGGCGAGGTCTGCTGCCACCAGCACGTCGGGATGAAATCCTCCAGAGCGCGGCCGCGTGGCTCGATCCGGTACTGCGGCTGCCCGTCCCTGAGCACGTCCACGTCCCCGCCCGCCACGTCGGCGAGCACGAACTGCCCGCCAGGGTCGTGCTGCTCATCGCGGTGGTCGTACCGCAACGGGTAGGTGGTGTGGCTGCCGAAACCGACGTCCGCCAGCCAAGGTTGGTTCCCCACGGGCAGCCGGACGACGAGGGCCAGATGGTCGAATGGCGGGCCAAGCCGCCCGTCGCCGTACACGCGCGCCGCGACGCGAACCACGTCAGCGCCCAGAGCCTCCAGCAGCAGGGCGAACGCGCCATTCAGTTCGTAGCAGAAGCCACCGCGCTGCCTCGTGACGATCTTGCTGATTAAGTCATCGTCGGCCAAGGAGATCGGCTCGCCCAGGTGGATGCTCAGGTTCTCGAACGGCACCGCCATCAGGTGCGCGCGGTGCAGGCCAGCCAGCGCAATCTCGTCGAGGATCGAAGGCCGCTCGGCCCCGATACGTCGCAGGTAGGCCGTGAGAGTCTGCTCGTCCATCGTCGCGTTCCCTGACATTAGCGGCACGGGGTGAGTTTCCCCCGCGCTGGCGGCCCGAGGACGAGCTTAAGCGATCGCCGTCCCGGCGATCTGGGAACGAACACTGCATGCAAGCACTTGAGCAAAGCCTCCGGATCCCCGTCGGCAGCGTGATGTTGGACGCCGACCTGGTCGTTCCCGACCCGCCACGTGGCGTTGTCCTGTTCGCGCACGGCAGCGGCAGCGGCAGGCACAGTCCCCGCAATCGGTATGTAGCCGACCAACTGAACACGGCGGGGCTCGCCACCGTACTGGCCGATCTGCTCACCTCGTCAGAGGAGAACCTCGATGCGCGCACCGGCGAACTGCGATTCGACATCGGCATGCTCGCCGCCCGGATGACCGCGCTGACCGATTGGGTGGTGCAGTACCGGCCGCTCGCTGGCCTGCCGCTCGGGCTCTTTGGTGCCAGCACAGGCGCAGCGGCCGCGCTCATTGCGGCCAGCAGCCGACCAGGTCCGATAGCGGCGGTCGTGTCGCGCGGCGGGCGGCCCGACCTGGCCGCCGAGTCCCTGCGATCGGTGCGGCAGGCAACGCTGCTGATCGTCGGCGGACTGGACACGGTAGTAATAGAGCTCAACCGCACGGCGCTGCAGCAACTCAGCGGCGACGCGCGACTGGAGATCGTTCCCGGTGCGTCACATCTTTTCGAGGAACGAGGGACTCTCGAGCAGGTCGCCGGTCTTGCGCGTGACTGGTTTGCCGTCCACCTGCCAGCCCGCCCGGGCGACAACTAGTCGGCGGGTTTGCTGAAGTCGGCGGACTGCCAGTACTCAGGTGTCATCCGGATCAAGACGTCATCGACATCGGGGTTAGCGGTGATAAAGGCATCGCCACCCTCCTGGCCAAGGTAGCGGCGAGCAATAGCGATCCGCTCGGCTAGCACGGCCGGCTCGATGACCGCAGGACCCTCCACCGTGACGTACTTATAAGGCGGCGCCTCATCCTGTGCGCACAAGCTGAAGCGTCCGGTCGCCGCGATGGCTCGGGCCTTGCGGCTGGTCCCGCCAGTGGTCAAGCTGACCGGGCCGCCCCGGCTGTAGCTGTACCACACCGGGGTGGCCAGCGGCGCTCTGCCTTCCTCCACAACGACCGTGAGCACGCCAACGTGGACGTCAGCCAGGAACGCCTCCCGCTCTGCACGGCTCATACTCACCGACACGGCATCTCCTCCATGTGGTTGGACTGGCTCGTACAGTTTCGCATCAGCTGCCGGCATCGACGCTCCCACGGCATGCGGCAAGCAAACAAATCCGGCGCTTGACGGCCTGCATAATGGTTCGGCACGAGTCAAGAGGAGCATGTCATGATTGATCGGCGTACCTGCTGGTTCGCGGCGCTGGGCCTGGGGCGGAGATAGCTGCAATGCTTGCCGAGGACGTCGATCTGCCGCTGCTCACCCACGATGACCCGGCCTTTGCGGGAGAACGTTTCCATGAGGTCCTCGACGACCTCGCCAGCCGCAACTGGCTAGTCCGCTCAGACCTGGGTTACTTGGTGCTCGGCCGCGAGCCGGGCATCGCGCTGCTCAAGGACCGGCGGCTGTCGTTCCCTGCGATCGAGTTGCTGGAGCTACAGGGGCTGAACGAAGGAATCATCTACGACCGAACAACCAGCGGGCTCATGGCGCAGTCCGGACAGCCACACGCCCGCCTGCGCCGACTTGTCAGCGCCGCCTTCACGCCGCGCCAGGTCGAGCGGCTGCGACCCCGGCTACGCGAGTACCTGGCCAGTTTGTGGCAGGAAATCGCCGCGGCGGGCCAGTGTGAGATCGTCACCGCCATTGCCCGGCCGTTGCCCTCGATGGCTATTGCGGAGCTCCTCGGCGTCCCCGCCGACGCCGCCTTGCTTGCCCGGTGGTCGGCCAGCCTGCAAGCCGTGTTCGACATGGACATGACCAATCGGCGCGCCGAGATCGAGGCGGCATATGAAGAGGTCCGGGTCTACGTACTCGAGCTCGTGGCAAAACGGAGGCACGAGCCCGGTGAAGACCTGCTGTCAGCACTGGTGCACCACGAGCAAGATGGCGACCGGCTTAGCGACGACGAGATCATCACCCTGTCGGCTTCGGTCATCGCCGGCGGCACCGACACCACCGAGTCGCAGCTCGCGCACGCCCTACGGCTGTTCGCCGATCACCCCGACCAGTGGGACCGGCTCGGAGACGAGCCGGCATTGGCGGAGCAAGCAAGTCAAGAAGTGCTCCGGTTCGAGCCGATCGCGCCATTCACCGCCAGGATCGTTCGGGAGCAACTGGAAGTAGCGGGGATCGTCTTCCCGGTGGGAACGGTCATCTTCGTCTGCGCGGCCACCGCTAACCGCGACACGTTGACGTACGCGAATCCGGCCCGATTCGACATCCTGGCCGATCGAGGCGGCGCCCAGCTGCTCACCTTCGGCTTCGGGACGCACTTCTGTGCCGGAGCGCACCTGGCCCGAGCTGAGATCACCGAAGCGCTGGCGTTCCTTGCACCGCGCATGCGGAATCTGAGGCGCGACGGCGAACCCGTCTTCGGCACGCCGACCGGGATATACACCATGCGCAGCTTGCCGGTTCGCTTCACGCCGCGGACAGTCAGCTGAGCTGTAGCGTCTTATCGATTGTGCGACGCGCCCGGGCTTGGGAATGCTAGCCAAGGTGATTGACCCTGACTCAGAGCTACCAGGATACGAGCAGCTGGCCGTCGTCCTGCGAGACGAGATCGCCCAGGGATTGCTTACCGGGAAGGTCCCGTCTGTGCACGAGATCGGCGGGCATCACGGCGTGTCTCACCGCGTCGCAGCACGCGCGCTGTCCGTCCTGAAGGGCGAGGGCCTCATCGTGAGCGTGCCCGGTAAGGGAGATTTTATTCGTAAACGTTCCTGACGTCGTGATGCCGGCAGCTCAGCCAAGCTTGGCGCGCTCATCGCATCTCCTGCGGTCGTGTGTGTCTTTGACGCAGTCTCAGTCGATATGACGACGACCATCTGGCACTATGCAGCCCGTGACCAACGACAGGGCCCGCGTCGGCGTCCCGACTCTCGCAACCGGCTACACGGGGGCCGACGAAGGCGACCTCAGCGCGTTGATCGGACCTGCGGCGCCATCCGATCTGCCCTCCTGCCAGCGAGATTAGTCAGTGTTCTCGCGACGGAGGCGACGACCGCGATCGACGTTTGCTGGACCCGTTAGCGCAGCTGAAGGCAGACCGCCCGCAGCCCACGTCGTAGCGCGCCCGCAAGCCCGACGAATCTCCTGGCCCGCACTGGCCCTGATGACGGTGGCTTCTGTTGGCTACCTTGGGTCGGCGCCGACACTGTCGGTCTTCGGGCTCGCCTCGGTCTTTCTGTATGTCCTGCCTGCCTTCGTGTTCTTGCTGCCGGTGTCTCTGGTCGCGGCGGAGCTAGCCTCGGGCTGGCAAGGTGGCGTCTACAACTGGGTACGCGAAGGTATCTCGGCTCCGATGGGCCTGCTCGCGGTGTGGTGCGAATTCGCTCAGACGATCTTCTATTACCCGGCATTGCTCGCCTCCGTCGGCAGCACGGTCGCCTACGTCGTCGATCCAGGCCTTGCCAGCAACGGCGTCTACAATGCCGCGATCATTATCGTGTTGTTCTGGGGCGGCGTCTTGTTGTCCTCCCGCGGGATCCGCCTCGTTACTCAGCTGTCATCAAGCGGGACCATTATCGGGACGCTGATCCCGGGAGCGATACTCGTTGGCCTCGGCGTCGCCTACCTGATCCAGGGCCACAAATCGGCCGCCCCGATGACCACGCACAACATCCTGCCCGCGTGGACTGGCCTGGCTAGCGTCGTCCTGCTCGTCAACAGCTTCTTCACCTACGCCGGCATCGAAGTCAACGCAGTGCACGTAGACGAGCTCCGAAACCCGGGCCGCGAATTTCCCAAGTCCATCTTCCTGGCGATGGCGCTGGTCCTCGCTGTTTACATCGGCCCGACGCTGGCGATCTCATGGGTCGTTCCCTCTCATCAGATCAGTTTCACCGTCGGCGTCATGCAGGCCTTCAACGGGTTCCTGACACGCTACAACGCGACGTGGGCGCTGCCGGTCCTCGCGATCGCGCTGGCAGTGGGTGCGCTCGCCGGGATGATGTCCTGGCTCGACGGGCCCTCAGAGGGGCTGCTGAAAATTGGCCGCGAGCAGGGGTATCTCCCGCCTTATTTCCAGAAGGTGAACCGCCAGGGCATTGAGATGCGCATTCTCTCCGGCCAAGCCATCGTGATCACGGCCATCGCGCTCCTGTACGCCTTCATACCGAACGTCTCGCGCGCATATTGGATCTTCGCCGCGATGGCCACGCAGGTGTACATGATCATGTACGTGCTCATGTTCATCGCGGCCATCAGGTTGCGTCGCTCACAGCCAGGCCACGCACGCGGCTACCGGGCGCCGGCACTAAATCTGCTATGCCTGCTCGGCGGGGCATCGTCGGTGGTCGCGCTCGTGCTCGGCTTCGTTGCGCCGTCGCAGTTCGGTCGCTCGAATCCGCTCCTCTACGCCGGCCTGATACTCGCAGGTGTTCTCGCGATCGGGGTTCTCCCGCCGCTACTGATGGACAGACTGCGCAAGCCGGGTTGGAGAGCAGATGCGGGCGGGTCCGACCCCTAGCCAGCCGTTAACAGCTCCGGGAAGGAGATGTCGGGGTTGTGCTCGGACAGCGCTGATGGCGGCCCGATGAGGTTGGCATCTGGCTCCCCGATGACAGCCTCGTTCTTGCCGTAGTAATCGAACTTCCTGAGCACGTGCTTGATTGCCTCGATCCTGGCCCGCTTCTTGTCGTTGCTCTTGACCACCGTCCACGGGCCATGGGCACGGTCGGTGTAGTGGAACATTGCCTCTTTGGCATCGGTGTAAGCATCCCACTTGTCCAGCGACTCGATGTCCATCGGGCTCAGCTTCCACTGCCGGACCGGGTCGACCCGCCGGATGATGAAACGCGTGCGCTGCTCAGAACGTGTTACCGAGAACCAGAACTTCGTCAAGTGCAGCCCAGAACGGACCAGCATGTTCTCGAACTCCGGCGCTTCGCGCATGAACTGCCAGTACTCCGCCTCGGTGCAGAAGCCCATCACCCGCTCCACGCCCGCCCGGCTGTACCAGGACCGGTCGAACATGACGATCTCCCCGGCGGCGGGCAGGTGCGCTGCGTAGCGCTGGAAGTACCACTGGGTCTGTTCCCGGTCGCTCGGCTTGGCCAGCGCGACGACAGTCGCGCCGCGCGGATTGAGGTGCTCGGTGAACCGCTTGATCGTGCCGCCCTTACCCGCCGCGTCGCGGCCTTCGAACACGATCACTATGTGCTGGCCGGCCGATTTGACCCAGTTCTGCAGCTTGACCAGCTCGACCTGTAGTGGACGCTTGAGGTACTCATACTCCTCCCGCGTCATCTTCTCCGAGTACGGGTAATCCTCGCGCCATGTGTCGACCTCACGGCCGTCCGGCCAGCGCAGCACCGGGTCGTCGTGCTCATCATCGTCATCCACCCGCAGCCCCGCGATCAGGCCCGGATCGGACGCCCAGTTCTCCGGCAGCTCGTTGAACCCGACGGCTTCTTGACTAGCCACGTGACAAGCACAGCATCTTCCGCGCCGCTCGTCACCCGAGGGCAGAAAAGCCCAAAGACTCTTGCCTTCGCGTTGTGACTGTTTTGTAACCAGATGGGTGCGGCGCGGCCGTTGGCTGGGTGCGTCCAAGATGCATGACGCTGGTGCGCCATGGTTGTGCGGTCGTTGTTGCCTGCGCCTGCATTGTCGCCGGGCTGGCCGGCTGCAGCAGCAGGCACCGGTCGCCGAGCCCCTCGGCCCCGAATGCGTATGCCCTCGATGTAACGACGGCGGGCCGGGTGCGCTGGCAGGTGGCGCTGCCCTTGCCCGAGTCCGGATTTGGCAGGCTGTCCCCGCTGGCGGTCGGCGCGGTCGCCGTATTCGCCCAAGGTGATGTCCTTTACGGGCTGCGTCTGGCCGACGGTCACCAGCTGTGGTCCAGGGCTATGGGCCAGGACATCGCGGAAATGTGGCGGTCGCACGCCCTCATCGTCGTGGTCACGAACGGCGCGGGCGGGTGGCCGCTGCTCACCGGAATGGACGCGTCCACCGGGCAGGCCCGCTGGACGCAGCAGATTGCGGCGGGCGTCGACGGCTCCTATCCCACCGCCGACGGCGGCTTGGCGATACTCCGCCACGACCACACGCTCGAGGTGGTGGACCTGTCTACGGGGCGGGTCCGCTGGACGAGCCCGGCCGGGTACCCGCCCTATTCGAGTCAAAGCGCGACGCCCGTGGCTGTGGCGGGCGACGCAGTGCTGTTCACCATTAACGGCAAGCTAACTAGCTGTGATGACCGGACCGGCAAGATCCGGTGGGCCGAAGCGCTGATGCCTATCCAGGTCGCGGCCGACCTTGGCGTGCTGGACCTGCAAGCGGCCGCCGGGCTGATCTACGTGACAGGGGCACGGCTGTTGCTCGTCGGCGGGCGATGGATGCCAGTGCTGCTCGGCATCAGCGCGGCCGATGGCCACGTGAAGTGGCAGTTCGCGGCCAGCCCGAATGAGACGCTGTGGAACTACTCCCCCGGGCTGGTGTCCGTCACGTCGAGCTCCGGCGGCACATGGCAGGACGAACTCAACCCGGCCACCGGCCGGGTGCGCTGGCAGGTTGCCTCCAGCTACAACGGCGTAGCTACCGCGGTCGGCATTGTCACCGGACCCGGCCCTGACGCCACAGACCAGATCAGCGTGCACGACACG
>Ga0126373_10000708_pt1 | contig 22505 bp, 18 predicted proteins | sample PanSoiMetPlot_11_FD_92545 | JGI IMG/M metagenome (GOLD analysis project Ga0126373, IMG submission 92545) | Tropical forest soil microbial communities from Panama - MetaG Plot_11 | ecosystem: Environmental > Terrestrial > Soil > Tropical forest > Bulk soil | place: Panama | collected 2016-02-17 | reverse complement strand
GATACGAACGGTGGAACGTTGACCGTGCGCGATGACATCGACGCGCAGCGCACCGTGATCCCGCGCGACCAGTGGCATTTCAGCGCCGACGGTACGCATGTCGAATACGCCGCGGGCTTCCAGCCAGGCCGGATTTATGAGGTCATCTACACCGGCAAGGATCCGGCTGTGGTGGGGCTCGGGCCGGCCGCGGTGCGCGACTACCTTTCCTACATCAAGCAGAACGGCGAGGTGAAGCGCGCCATAGCGTTCGGAACTTCGCAGAGCGGCCGCTTCCTGCGCAACTACGTCTATGACGGATTCAACGCCGACGAGCAAGGCCGCCAGGTGTTCGACGGGGTGTGGGCGCACGTGGCGGGAGCGGGGCGGGGAAACTTCAACTACCGGTTCGCGCAACCGTCGCGTGATGGAATGCCGCGGCTAAATCTCTTGTACGCCGTCGACATGTTCCCGTTCACCGACGCGCCGGAGACGGACGGCAGCTTGACCGATTCGATGCTCGCTCGCGCGACCGCCTCACACGTCGTGCCGAAAATGTTTTACACCAACGGATCGTTCGAGTACTGGGGCCGAGCGGCTGCGCTGATCCATACCAGTCTCGACGGCCAGAAGGACGTTGCGCCGGTTTCCACTTCACGCATCTACTATCTAGCCGGGACGCAGCACGGCGCCAACGCGAAGCCGGAGCGCACGGTGACGCAAAACCTGCCGAATCCGGCCGACTATCGCTTTGTAATGCGCGCGCTGCTGGCGGCGATGAACAACTGGATCACGACGGGCTTAGAGCCGCCCGAGTCGCAGATCCCCCGCGTGGCGAAAGATAACCTGGTGCAGGTGAGCGCGCTGAATTTCCCGAAGATCCCGGGCGTCGCGCTGCCCAACGAGCCGACGCCGGTGTTTCGTCTGAACTTCGGCCCGGATTTCAAGTCGAAAGGGATCATTTCACTCGAGCCGCCGAGGATCGAAGGCCGTTACACAGTTCTCATCCCGCAGACTGATCGCGATGGCAACGAGACTTCGGGTATCCGGCTGCCGGACCAGGTTGCGCCGCTTGCCACCTACACCGGTTGGAACCTGCGCGATCCGAACACCGGCGCTCCGGACGCGATGTTCGACATGGTGGGCTCGATGATCCCGTTTGCCCGCACGCGCGCCGAACGTGAGAAAGCCGGCGATCCACGGCCGTCGATCGAAGAGCGCTACGCGGGCCGCGAAGAGTATCTACGCAAAGTGGAGGCAGCCGCACAGCCGCTGGTCAAGCAAGGCCTTATGCTCCAGAGCGATCTTGCAAAATACATCGAGAAAGCTGGCGCGCGCTGGGATCTGCTCGCTGGCAACGGCCCAGCGAAGTAGCCGGCAGTTCTACTTCTCGCCGGAGTTCCAGCGGACGCCACCGCCAATGGTTGGCTTGTAGTACTCGCGCTGGTTCGGCCAGATCGGGCTGCCGTTGTAGAACCCGAAGACTTCGTTGTTCAGGTCGAGACCGTAGACGACGGCGGTGAAGCCCTTCGCCAGCCGCACACTGCCCTGCGCGTCAACCTGGAAGTGCGAATAGAGATAGTTGTCGCCGTTCGGGCCCTTGAGTCCTAATGGTGCGCCGTCGGTATAGCCGTACGAGAAGATGTTGGCTTGGTTGAATGCGAGCCCGACCCGCACGGATACTCTGCCTTTGTCGAAGGTCGGACTAATGTTCCAGGTGTTGGGAGCTTGCCGCACCAGCGGAGGATGGTCAGAGCGGTTTGGGATGCCATTTGCTTGCGAGTTGGTGTAGCTGTAATTCGCGGAAATTCCTAAGGCCGACAGGACGCTCGGCAGGTAGGTCAAGCGCTGCTGGACGGCGATTTCGAAGCCTTGGACATGCGCGTCACCGATGTTCACGGGCTGGGTCTGAATAAATGATTCCGGAATGCCCGGATAGGTCACGCCGTTCGTCGTGATCTTCACGATTGGATTCGAAATCCATTTGTAGAAGTAGCCGGCTTGAATCAATCCCAACGGTTTGAGGTATTGCTCGAACAGCACGTCGAGGTTGTCGGCGTGCGTCGCCTTCAAGTTCGGATTTCCGACCGAGGAGGTGTTCCGTGCGCCAGCGATATTCAGATTGAGATATGGAGCCAGATCGCCAAAGTTCGGCCGCGCCAAGCCTCGGCTATAAGCGACCCGAATGGCCGAATCGGGCGTGGTCGCATAGCGCAGCTCCGCGCTGGGAAGCGGGTCAAAGTAGCTGCCGCCCTTGAACGACGGTGATACTACGCCATTCAAAATCAGGTTCCCTCGGTTGTCTTCGGTTGTGCCTTCAAACCGCAGGCCCGTATACAGCCGGAACTTATTGAACGAAATCGTATTCATCAAGTAACCGGCCGAAACGCGCTCGATCAAGTCCCACTGATTCGGAACATTTCGCGAGAAAGTGTTCTTTGTGTTGACAGAAAACAACGACGGATGACCCAGGAAGAACGATTTCAGGGCGCTGTAATCGATCATATATCCCAGGCTGTAAGTCTTGTCATAGTAGTTCGAATCGGTCAGCGTCCGCGGAAACATGCTCGACGGAATGGATTGCTGGTCCTTGGCGTTATAGAAGATGTCGTTCGGCTCGTTATATTTGTGCGCGTTCCGCACCTTCGCTCCGATCATGAACGTGCCGAAGTGACCGTTCCAGTTATAGCTCTTGCCGAAATCCACATCAGCCTGCAGATTGAGCTGTGCGCTCCGTCCCGTGTCATAGTCGAGGCCCTGGAGGAAGAACTGTGTCGGGTCGTAAATGTTCGCGCCGTTCTGCGGAAAGATGACCGGACGATTGGTGTTGTTGAGATTGACGCCGTATTGCACGTTGTTGATCGGCGCGTTGGAGTCATTGTTCGCGAAATTTGCAGTTGAATAGCCGTTGTTGTCTGTCGCGGCTCGGGACACCGACAGACTCCAGTAAAGCTGCGTCGTGGCCCAGACATGACGGCCGCCGGCAACCATGTTTCCGATTTGCTGGATCGGCCGCCGGATCTCGGCGTTCATGGTTTCGTTGCCGTCTGGCCCGCCTTGGAATTGCGAAGTGGTGAAGCTGTTGATGTTGGGAGTGAACACCCATCGATCGCCGAAGTTGTTGAAGTGGGAGTAAAGCCCGCGCAAATAAATGCTAGAGTTATCGTTGATTTTGTAATCAGTGCTGCCCTCGAAACCGAAGCGCTCCCGATAGTAGCGATATTCGCGGAGGTCCTCGGCACTATAGGTGCCAAAGTACGGTGCATTTGCGCTCGGATTACCGCAATTGTGCGGGTCGCATTGAATCACTGTCGAGGCCGGCTCCACATCGTTAATCCCGCGACCATTCCAGTCGTAGGTCCCCCCGAACAATAGTCCGAGACGTTTATCCCTGCCAAAGCGCTGGCCAATCGTCCCGCCGAACTCGTCGGCGCCGCGTCCGCCAATGATGGGCGTGAATCCGCCCAGTCCGTACAACGTGATGGCTGGCTGCTCGCCCGCAGTCTTGGTTCGCAGATTCACGGATCCGCCGATCCCATCGCCGTCCATATTCGCTTGCAGAGTCTTGTTGATTTCGACCGATTCGACTAAATCGGATGGGACTACGTCCAGCTTGATCTGTCGAACGCCACTTTCAGGTGAAGGCACGTTGACCCCGTCGATAGTGACATTGCTGTAGCGAGGCTCAGTGCCGCGGATCTGAACATACTTACCTTCGCCTTCATCTCGCTCCAGGGTGACGCTGGGCAAGCGGCCAACCGCATCCGCGATATTGGCGTTGGGAAGACTAACGATCACCTCTGCCGGCAACACCTGAAGAATATTGTCGGCGGTGCGCTGTCGATTTACCGCTTCGGCCTCGCCATGCACGCGTTCGGCCGACACTGTGACTGACTCCGCAGTCGAGGCGACTTGCAGGGTCGCGTCCACTCGGCTGATTTCACCGCCAGAAACGGCTATTTCTCTCGTGAACGGAGCCAGACCGACAAATGAAATCGTTAGCGTATAAGAACCAGACGGGAGATCCGTGATCGAGAACTCACCCTGATTGTCAGAAACGGCTTGTTTTCCGATAGGCGCGAGTTCCACTCGGGCGCCCTGCAGGATCGCCTTCGCCGAATCGGTAACGATTCCGGCAATGGATCCTCTGCTCTGCTGAGCGCTCGCTGTTGGCAGATGGTTGGCGAGAAACACTGCCATCACAAGAAATAAACTACGAACGCGTACTTTAGACATTTGAAAGCCCCCGGACAGGAAATGTATCGGGCTAAGCCGTTGCGCTTCACCCGTCGTGTCGTCGATCCTAAGAGGAGAAGAATAAAGACTAAAGGTTTGTAGATGGTGAATTTTCTACGACAAATCAGTCACACAATGTGAATGAGATGTTGAGAAGTGCGCTAGTTCTTGCTGAATGGAAAGAGATAGTCGGGTACGAACTATCCTTGCTTTAACGCCTATTTTCAATGCGGAACGTTCACAGGGCCGATCCGCAGCAAGCGTTTTAGGAGCTGATCAACGCGGGCGGCACTTATTGCTGTTTCGGAGGCGCCGGCTTAGAATCGACCGTGCTGGACGAGCCGTCCGGCGTCGGTCCAGCGATCGGCGAGCCGTCCTCATTCACTGGGCCACGCTTGCGCTTAGTGGTCGGGGAATAGTCGTCTGATCCGCTGCTCGACGAGGACGAACGCGGCGATGAAGTGGAATAGTCGGAGTCCGATTGTCGCCGCCGTACGAGAGTCGGAGTATCGTCGCGATCATGCCTGCCGGATTGGAACGCACGTCTGTAGCGCACTTCCGCGTCGCGATAATGTGAGCGAGCATCGGCCGAAAGGTCAACGGCTATATTCCGGTCTTCGCCCGGCCTCGCACCTTCCGGCAGATTGAAGAACAGAGCGTAGCGCTGGCGCAGACGCATTAGAGTGTCTTCGAGCGCTCCGGCGTCGTACACCGACATGCTGTCGCCGCCCGAATCGCGCGCGATCTCCGACGTCCCAGCCGATTGCGTATGGCTAACACGATTCCCACCTGGATATCCGCCGCCTGGGTATCCTCCGCCTGGGTATCCTCCGCCACCGCGCGGCCAGATGATGCCGCCCAGTGGTCCTCCTCCGCCTCCATAACCGCCGCGCCGTTGTCCGCCTCCCGGGTATTGGCGTCCTGCCATTGCATCCGGCGCGATCAGAGCGCACATGATGGAGTCCGCTCGCGCCAGCGCCCGAGACACTGCTTCGTCATCGCGATTAAACTCGGTCTGATCGTCGGTCAGGATCACGATCGCCCGCCGCGCTTCCTGACGTCCGTTGCGCCGGATGTAGTCGGCTGCGTCCAACATGCCGCGCGTTATGTCGGTGCCTCCGTTGAATCGTTCGTCGCGGAGGAGCCGGTCAAACGCGCGCTGCACATCTTGCTTGTTTCCCGATAACGGCAGCTTGACGCGCGTATCGCGGTCGAACACCATGATCCCCATGTGGTCGTCATGGTTCAAAACCTGCAGCGCCTGGCCGGATGCGTCGGCGATGCGCTGCACATGTGGCCGCATGCTCGCGCTCACATCCAGGAGGAAGAGCACGTCGATAGGCATCTCTTCGCTCGCGAAGTTCCGGATCGTCGCCGGCTTTCCGTCCACGCGAACAACGAAATCCTCGGCGCGTAAATGAGTAATGGCGCGATTGTTCAGATCAACCACCTGCGCGTCCACTCGAGCCAGCGCGACGTCGCTACGGAAGACTACCTGATCCTGTGCCGCCCCTGGCCAGGATACTGCCAGGAGCGCAAAAGCCGCGAGCCCGCGGCGCGATGCGCGATGGGAACTCTCGATGGGGCAGAGCGGGTGGCAGGCCGTTTTGCGCGAGTTCCTCAGAAGCCCAATCACGAAAGCAGCTTGTTTCATGTAAACCCCGCCTTGTCCTATTCAACGTACACCAGAATGAGACCGTTACATAATTGGCACATGTGCTACCTTGAAAAAATGTCAGCCCATAATGGCGATAAATCGCGTTACGGACGCCAGCGTAAGCAAAAGATCAATCGCAGGAAACGCATGCGGGCGCTCCGCGCTGCTTTAGGTGAGACTAAAGCCGCAAAACTCAAGTAGCTGAACCCTCTCCCTGCAATCCTATTGTCACTTGCAAAATGGAATTTTGCGTGCATGGGCATGGGTTAGGAGCGCACGATGTACTCCCAATGGCTTAAAACGGAACACGATCGCTTGCATATCGTCGAGCAGTGGCCGGACGGCCCTCACAAGTTAGCTGTGTTAACGGCGATTCGATCCTCACTGGCAAGCTTGATCCGCAAAGCGCCTTCTGCAGTTTCTTTGGAGTGCGAAATCTGCTTGAATCGGCAAATTGCTTCCGCGGTGGTTGCATTCCGGGCTTTCGCTCAGGTCGAAAATCAATCCAGGGCCCTAGCTGTGTAACTCGTGTCTCGTTGCCGCTCAGCTTTGGCTGTCATAATGACACGGAAGCCGCATACGGCTACGCCAGTGAATGAAAATCGAAGCCATCCAGTTGGATAAGGCCGTTCTGCTGAGAGTCAACGGTCGAATGGACGCCGAGAGCGCTCACGAGTTTGAGGAAGCCTGCCAACATTGGATGTCGCACGGCGCCCGCCATCTGATCGCGGAACTGGATGGCTTGCAATACATCAGCAGTATGGGCTTGCGATCGTTCCTGGCGGTCGCCCAGAAGATGAAAGCGGCCTCAGGATCGCTCGTCCTCTGCGGGCTAACAGGATTGCCCCGGCAGGTTTTCGAGATGACACGACTGATCGGCGTCCTGTCGGTGTACGATTCCGCCAGCGAAGCCATCGCCGGTCTACCATGAGCCGGCGATACGAGCGCTTGACGCTGCCGGCCCGGATCGAATCGTTATCGGCGCTGCGAGAGTTTGCTTTGGCTGGGGCAGATCGGGCCGGACTTTCATCCGCAGAACGGGACAAGCTAGATCTAGTACTTGAAGAGTTGATTGTAAACATCACGCGCTATGCTTATCAGCCTGGAGAAGGCGATGTGGAGCTGGCCTACGCCATCGACGGCCCGGGAGCGCTTGCGATTAGAATTACTGATAAGGGTCGCTTTTTCAACCCGTTAACTGCTCCGGAGCCCGATCTCACCGAGGAGCTGGATCGGCGCGGTGTAGGTGGCTTGGGCGTTTTCTTGGCCAAACGATTAGCGGGTCCGATCCGATACCGCCGCGATCGGGGCCGCAACACGTTGTGCTTTCGGCTACCTTAAACAACAGTTAAAACTTTTTTGGGAAGCGCGTAACATTCGCCTGACTTTGTGTCACCCTAATACGATGGCGCGTCGAACCTAAGCGCCCTTTTGGAAAGGACAAAGATGGCATCACTCCGGAACTGGCGGTTTACGATCCTGATCGGCGCAGGCATTCTCGCGGCCGGCACACTGATGTACTTCTCGAGTGGGCGTGTTTCGAAAGATAAGACGCTGGGCGCCATCGGGCAGCGCAAAGTATATCGCGATAGCCAGGCTACCACGGCCGATATCGCCAAGCCGGGCGAGGCGCCGGTGGCAGCCGCGGCTATCCTGGAGAGCGCCGACTTCAAAGAAGTGGCCAAGGACCCCGCCTTCCAGCAGCTTATTCAAGACAAGTCGTTCGCCAATCTGATACACGAAGCGCAGTTCGCCGACCTGCTGGCGAATGCATCCTTTCGCCAAATGGCGACCAACGATCTGTTCCAGCAATTCCTGAAGAGCGACCTGGCGACGCAGGCCTTGTGTCCTGCGTGCGATCCGAACAACGTTCACTCGTCGCAGTATTCCGGACTTCTGAAGCAGGAAGCGTTCTCCGATTTAATGGCCAATAAGGCGTTCCGCGATATGGCGCAGCGTCAGGCGTTTCGCGACTTGATGGCTGGCGGTGCGCTGGCGAACGCGCTGAAACACGAAATGTTCGCGCAGCTGATGACGCAAGGGGCATTCCGCAATGAGCTGCTGCACCAAAGTGCATCGGATTTGATGATGCACAGCGGCGGGGGCAGCAGCGGACCGGCCACACCGCACCATTGATCGTGGTTGGGCTTCCGCTACACTGAACTACTTGCCCGAGAAACAACCGAACACAGTATTTCGAGTCCCGCGCGCCTTGGCGGGACTCGTTCTCTTTTGCGCGCCGGTTTTGTTGGCCCGGAACCCGCGGATCTTCATGCAGTCTTCCGAGCACATCGAGGTTGTCTATTACAGCCCGGCGCACGAATATTTGGTGACGCACCTAATCCGCGCCTACGAGAACGCGCTGAATTTTGAGCACAATCAATTTCACTTCACGCCCTCGAAAAGGGTCAGCGTCCTGATCGAGGACTTCGGGGACTATGGCCACGGCGCCGCCGGGACCGTACCTTCCAACTTTATCGATGTCGGCATTGCGCCATTTAGCTACACCTACGAAACTCTTCCGGCTAACGAGCGCATGACCTGGATAATGAATCACGAGTCGACTCATGTCGTGATGGCGGACCAGGCCAACAGCGTCGACCGCCGCTTTCGTTCGTTTTTCTTCGGCAAGGTAGCTCCGACGGATGAAGATCCGCCGTCTTTGGCTTACAGCTCGCTGACCAGCCCGCGGCACTATGCCACACGTTGGTTCCACGAAGGAATCGCGACGTTCATGGAAACCTGGATGGCGGGCGGGCTCGGACGCGCGATGGGGGGCTACGACGAGATGGTGTTCCGGACGCTGGTGCGCGACGACAGCTACATCTATCACGTGGTCGGACTCGAATCGGAGGGAACCGCGGCTGATTTCCAGACCGGCGCAAATTCGTATCTTTACGGTACACGCTTCATGACCTGGCTCTGCTACGCCTACGGTCCGGAGAAGCTGATGCAATGGGTGACGCGCGGCGAAAACACCAGCCGATACTTTGGGGCCCGATTTAAGCAGGTCTACGGCATGGGCATGGAGGCGGCCTGGGAAAGATGGATCGCCGAAGAGCGCCGCTTCCAGGAAGCAAATTTGGCCGATATTCGCAAGTATCCAATCACTAAGCCGGAACGGCTTTCCGAACGCGCGCTAGGTTCCGTCTCGCGCGCTTATTATGACGCCAAGAACAACGTGCTCTATGCCGGTGTACGATATCCCGCGCATATGGCCAGCATCGCGGCAGTCCATCTCGACAGCGGGCGCATCGAAGAACTGAGGGACATCAAGGGCCCAGCGCTGTATTATGTCACTTCGCTGGCCTGGGATCCTAAGGGGCGGAAGCTGTACTTCACGACAGACAATAACGACTGGCGCGATCTGAACGTTTACGACCTCGAGACTCGCCGCGCGCGGCGCCTGCTTAAAGATTTCCGCACTGGGGACCTCGCTTTCAATGCCGACGATGGCTCGCTTTGGGGTGTTCGTCACGACAACGGGCTCTCGAGCCTGGTGGAGATACCTGCGCCGTATCGCGAGTGCAAGACGCGCCGCGAATTCGAATATGGCACTGACATTTTCGATATCGACATTTCGCCGGACGGCCGCTATCTCACCGGCGCCGTCACCGGCGCGGACGGGCGGCAGAAGTTAGTACGCTTTCGCATCGAGCAACTGCGCGGGAAAGAAGCGCCTTTCGAGGCGCTATACGACTTCGAATACAACTCGCCAGGCAATTTTGTTTTTTCGCCGGATGGGCGTTATCTTTACGGCTCGTCCTATTACACCGGCGCATCGAATCTCTTCCGCTACGATTTTCAATCGAAGAAAATGGACGCCATCAGTAACGCAGAGACCGGCCTGTTCCGGCCGGTTCCACTCTCTGATGGGAAGCTGATCGCATTCGAGTACACCGGCCAGGGTTTCATACCCGCGCGCGTTCCCGCTCAGCCACTGGAAGATATCAGCGCCATAAAATACTTCGGCCAGGCGACGCTCGAAAAATATCCCGAGCTCCGCAACTGGAAGGTGACTGCACCGAAAGCTCCTTTGGCGCAAAACCTGGTCACGAAAGCGGGCGCCTACGATCCTGTTCGCAACGTCCAATTGATCTCGGCCTATCCGATCGTCCAGGGATACAAAGATACTGTCGCAGGCGGGATGCGCGCCGAATTCGCCGACCGGCTGCGCATTGCCAGCTTAAGCCTCGACGCTAGCGTTTCTCCCGATCCTAATCTTCCGGCGAAAGAACGCGCGCATGCCTCCTTTGATGCACATCTCTGGAATTGGAAGATCAGCGGTTATTACAACTACGCCGACTTCTACGATCTTTTCGGTCCCACTAAGCTGAGCCGCAAGGGCGAGTCGTTGAAGGTGGGCCACTCCAATTTTCTGATTTACGATACGCCGCGCACGCTGTCGCTCGAGTGGAACGTGGCGGGATACTCGGGCCTCGATCATCTGCCCGAATATCAGAACGTCACCAGCGTCGCGCCGAACCTGCTGGAAGGCAATCTGTTCCTGAAATATGCCAACCTCAATCGTGCGCAAGGCGCGGTCGACGACGAAAAAGGTATCAACTGGGGAATCTATTCAAGGTTTTACTACAGCCGCGGATCGTTTCCGCGAGTGTGGGCTAACTACGACCGGGGCTTTCTGCTGCCGCGCAATAGCGCGTTCTGGATCCGCAGCTCGGCGGGCAAGTCTTTCGGCGATTCGAGGAGTCCTTTTGCGAATTTCTATTTCGGCGACTTCGGCAACAACTACGTCGATCACGGAGAAATTAACCGCTACCGGGAATACTATAGTTTCCCTGGCGCTGGCATCGACGCGATCGGCGCGCGCAGCTTCGGAAAAATCCTGGGCGAATACAATCTTCCGCCGAAGCGCTTTCGGGAACTCGGTGCGACATGGCTATACGTGAACTGGGCGCGGCTCAGCCTATTCTCCTCCGGTCTCTTCACCAACTTCACTAGCGCCCCAGCGCGCGATTACTTCGCCAACCTGGGAACGCAGTTCGATCTCCGGCTGGTTCTGTTCACTTACTTGAACACTACGCTTTCCGGCGGCTACGCCGCGGCGGCCGACCGCGACGGCCACATCACCGCGCAGTATATGGTTTCGCTGCGAATTCTGTAATGCCGTTCGTGTCCTTGCCATTGTTGCTTGAGCAGGCCGCGTTGAGCCTGCTCCCGGTTCTGATCTTTTTGCTTGCGCTGGAGCTGATCGATACTTATAAATTGCTTCCGCTGCGCCGTGTTCTTCGGAGCATCATGGTCGGCGTTATTGTGGCTGTAATTTGCTACGGCCTTAACAGCGCCGTTTACTGGCTCGGTTGGGTCTCGCCTCCGGTCTGGGCCCGAACCGGCGCGGCGCTGCTAGAAGAAATCGCAAAGAGCCTCTATATTGCCTGGCTACTTTCGCGATACCGCATTGGATTCATGGTGGACGCGGCGATCTCGGGCTTCGCCGTCGGTGCCGGGTTCGCGCTCGTAGAAAATCTAACTTACATTCCCGACGTCAGCTCGAGCGGATTGCTGACCAGCGCGATTCGCGGCTTGGGAACCGCGATGATGCACGGGGGATCGACGGCGATCTTCGGAATCGTGTCTATGAACCTGAGCGAGATTCGCGGAACTAAGTCGTCATTGATCTTCGTACCTGGCCTCGCCATTGCAACGGTCATCCACGAACTTTACAACCAGCCAAATTGGCGCCCGGTAACGGCGGCGATCTATGTCTTGGTACTGTTGCCGGTCGTGATGTCGTACATCTTCTGGCGCAGCGAGAAGGCGCTCGAGAAATGGCTCGGAGCCAAGCTCGATCGCGACATCGATCTTCTGCAAATGATGAGCACCGGTTCGTTCAACTCCACGCCGGCCGGCCGCTACATGCAATCGCTCGAAAACTCGTTCACGCCCGAGATCCTGGGCGACATGTTTTCCTACCTGCAGCTTTCCATCGAGCTGAGCGCCCGCGCAAAAGGCGACCTGCTGCGGCGGGAGATGGGGTTTCCAGTGCAGTCCGATCCCGAACTTCCCGCCCAGCTTCGTGAATACCGCTGGCTTGAGGCGCAGATTGGCCGGACGGGCAAGCGCGCTCTTTCGCCACTGACCCGGCAAAGCCGGCAGGATGTCTGGGAACTGGAACAGTTGGCCGCGAGCTTTGAAGAAGGCGCAGCCGAGGCTTAGGCGTGGAAGCTCGCGATGGCCGCGGCCTCGTCATCGAAGCTCTGCAAAATCTTGTCGACTTTGGTGAGACTCAGAACGTGCTTTACCGGCGCATCGGGACGCAGTAGCTTGAGAGCGCCCGCATTCTTCACCGCGTGGCAGTAGCAGTTCATCAGCACTCCCAGCCCAGTGCTGTCGATCCGGCTGACCTTGCTCAGATCGATCAGCACCTTTGTGTCACTCTGCAAGCGAATGGCGCTTGCTAGTTCGTTCAGTTCGAGCGAGTATGCCAGTAGCTCGGTGTTCTCAACGAAACGCAGGATCGTGACGTCCCGCACGCGTTTTCGCACCAAGATTCGATCATCCAACCCCCGCATTAGCAACTCAGTGGCCCGCAGTTCCTCGAAGCATTCGTCGCATTCAAGGTAGTGGGCCTCCAACTGCTCCACGAGATCGGCGCTCAAACGGCGCTCCAAGTATCGCCGAAAGAGGTCTTCCCTCTGGGCCGGATCCTGGTGCAAGTCCGCGATCATATCTCTAAGTGTCGCAAGGCGCTCGGATGTTTCGTGAGCTCCAAATAAAGCCGGCGAAATTTTTCCTTCGCCCGGAACAATACGACGCGGAAATTCTGATCTGTCAGGCCGGTTTGAGCCATGATGTCTTCCTTTGTCTTTTCTTCAAGATAGAAGGCCCGCAAGATGCTGCGGTCGCGCTCAGAAAGCTGTTCCATCGCTCGTGCGATGGCCTCGCGGCAGTTGAACAATTCGGTTTCGGGCATGGATTTTCCGGGCGGTTCGGGAACGACCTCCGGCATCGGGTCCTCCCGGTGCGACCGCCGGCGGTATTCGGAGATGACGTTGCGGCATACCCCGAGCAGAAACGCGCCCGCGGCTTCCGGATTGCGAACTTTTTCCTGCTGGCTTGCGACCAGAAACCGCGCAAGCGCTTCCTGCACAATGTCATCGACGTCGGGGCAAAAGAACCCGACTTCGTAACACACCTTGAACCGCAGTTTTGGCCTCAGTCTCTCGATATCCTCTGGCGACAATCAGTGAGTGCCCCCGAACGCTCAGAGTAACAGATGACGGCCGGTTGCCTACGGTTTCGCGCGGCGTTTGACACCCGCGCAGCGTGAATATACGATCAATCACGGTAGCCGAGATGGACTCAGTTCGTTCGCTCCGCCTCGCGGGTCTTGCGCTTTGCGCCGCTGCGATACTTCCCGCGCAAGGGCCGCATCGCACTCATGACGGGCATCCCGCTCTCGAAGGGCTCTGGAACACAGTCACGATCACACCGCTGGAACGGCCGCGCGATCTCGCAGGAAAAGCGTTCTTCACGCCAGACGAAGCCGCGGCGTACGAAAAGCGTGTTGTCGAGCGGCGCGATGCCGCAGATGGAGACGGCCCGGAATCGGTGGCCGATCCCGTGGTGTGGTGGGAGCGGGGGACTCATGTGGTCTCGACGCTGCGCACTTCACTGATTGTAGATCCCGAAGATGGCCGCATGCCGCCGCTCTTACCGGAAGCGCAGAAGCGGATGCAAGAGGCGCGGGCCTATACGCGGCTGCATCCTGCCGACGGCCCCGAAGACCGCAGCTTGCAGGAGCGCTGTCTTTTGTCCGGTACCACCGGCCCGCCGATGCTTTCCGGTCCTTACAACAACAATATTCAGATCGTCGAAACGCCGGGCGCAATCATGATGACCATCGAAATGATTCACGACGTGCGCGTGATCCCGATGGACGGGCGTCCGCATCTGCCTGCGAACGTGCGCCTGTGGCTGGGCGATCCGCGCGGGCACTGGGAAGGCGACACGCTGGTGGTGGACACGACTAATTTCACAACCAAGACGCACTTCCGCGGCGCTGACGAGAATCTGCACCTGATCGAGAAGTTCAAGCTGGTGGATGCAGAAACGATTCTCTATCAATTCACGGTCGAGGATCCGACGGCGTTTTCGAAATCATGGACAGCCGAGCTTCCGCTGCATCGCTCGGCCGGACCGATGTACGAATTCGCGTGTCACGAAGGCAATCGCGCGCTGTCGAATATGCTGCGGATCGCACGCGAGACGGAAAAGGTTCAAGCGCTTCAGGCGCCCAAAAGCTCCAAATAGCGCGCCACGGCCTCGATGCCCCTGAAGAAATTCGGCAGGTGCATCTTCTCGTTGGGCGCGTGCAAATTGTCGTCCGGGAGGCCGAAACCCATCATGACGCTCGGGATTCCGAGGAACTCATCGAAGGCGGCGACGATCGGGATCGATCCGCCTGAACGAATATAGACCGTTTCTTTGCCGAACACCTGCTTCATCGCTTCGGCCGCGGCTTGAATGAACCGATTGTCGGTGTTGACGAGCGACGGCGGCGCGAAGTGAATCAGTTTGAACTCCGCCGTGACGCCTTTCGGGGTTGCTGCGGCGACGGCTTTTTTCAGCTGCTCGATGGCGTCCTGTGGCCGCTGATCGGCCACCAGGCGCATGCTGACTTTTGCGAGCGCTCGCGCGGGGATCACGGTCTTTGCGCCTTCGCCCACGAACCCTCCGCGGACGCCATGCACTTCCAGAGTCGGCCGCGCCCACAGGCGATCGAATAACGGGACTTCTTGCTCGCCGGTGAGCTCCTTCACCTGGGCTTCTTTTGCTTTGTACTCGCGCTCGTTGAATGGCAGGCGCGACCAGGCGTCGCGTTCCTTTTTGCTCGGAGGTTGGACGCGATCATAAAAGCCGGGGATCTTGATGTGGCCCTCGCGATCCTTGAGCGCGGTCAGAATTTCGGCAATGGCAAAGATCGGATTCGGCACCGCGCCGCCGTAGACGCCAGAATGCAGATCGTGGCCGGCGCCTTGCACCACGAGCTCGCCATAGACCATGCCGCGCAGGCCTGTGCAGATGGTGGGAAGCTCAGGCGCGAACATCTCGGTATCGCAAATCACGGCGGCGTCGGCCTTGATTAGCGCCGGCTTGCTCTTCACATACGCTTCAATGTGCTCGCCGCCGACTTCCTCTTCACCCTCGATCAGAAATTTGACGTTGATCGGTAGTTTTCCACGCTGTTTCAGCAAGCCCTCGACCGCTTTCATTAAGATCATGGTCTGGCCCTTGTCGTCGGCCGATCCGCGCGCGTAAATATTGTCGTTGCGAATATCCGGCTCAAATGGCGGCGTCTTCCATTCGTCAAGCGGATCGGGCGGTTGCACGTCGTAGTGGCCGTACATCAGCAGTGTGGGCTTGCCCGGCGCTCCGATCCATTCGGCGTAAACCAACGGATTGCCGTCGCCTTCGATGAGCTGGGCATGCTGAAGCCCGGCTTTTTCCAGATCCGCGCGAACAAATTCCGCGGCCCGGCGAATGTCAGGCTTATGTTCGGAAAGAGTGCTGATGGAGGGAATGCGTAAGAACGTCTTCAAGCCCTCGAGGTAGTCCTGATGGTGCTGTTCGAAGTAGTTCATGCTTTCCTTATCGTAGAACGGTCTGAAATCAGCACGAGGTGCAGCGTGGGAGGGAGCGCGCCGTCAGTCGCCGCACTTTTCCACTTCGACCAGGCAACTGTAAAACGTCGGCCCGCCGCCAATGTCGGTGAGCCGGTCGGAGGTGAGCATGTTGACATGGCCGTTCTCGGGTGCGAGTTTCCCCCAGCGAACCGACGGGGCCGAGACCACACCAGGTTCTACTGCACCGTCCACATCGGCGGTCAACAGGCAACTGCCGCGGCCGTTAAAGACGCGAACGCGATCGCCATTTTCGATTCCGCGCTTCGCCGCGTCGGAACGGTTAATTTGGAGGACGGCAGTTTCGCGCTGCGCCCAGGAAGCGTTTCCGAACGTCGAGTTCATGCTGTCGTGGGCTTTCGCCGTGATGAACTCGAGGGGGTACTGCGATTTCTTCTCAAACGAGCCCAAGCGCGATTCAACTGGCGGCGAGTAGTCCAGCGCCTCTGCGCCGAATTCGCACTTACCCGAGGGCGTCGCGAATCCGCCGTTCGCGAACGGCAGGAACGGTCCACCCTCGGGCGAGATTTGAAGACGAACCGAATGCTCGCGATCCAGTTGCTCGAGCGAAATGCCCTTCACGAAGGGATGTTCGGAGGCAAGCAGCGTCCGGATCATGTCATCGTCCGAATCGTGGAAGCAGTTGTCATCAAAGCCCATGCGCACCGCGAGCAGACGGAAGAATTCCACATTCGATTTCGCTTCGCCCGGCGCGGGTAGAGCCGGACGAGCCAGTTGCAGATAATAATGCCCGTAGGCGAAATAAAGGTCCGTGTGTTCGAGGAACGTCGTGGAAGGCAGCAGAATGTCGGCGTAATCTGCAGTGTCGTTCTGAAACTGCTCTAGCACGACGGTGAAGAGATCCTCGCGACGGAGTCCTTGCAGGACCAAATTCTGATTGGGCGCGATTGCGGCGGGATTCGAGTTGTAGACCACCATCGCTTTCACGGGCGGTGCCTCCAACTCAGTCAGCGCTTTGCCAAGCTCGCTCATGTTTATCAGACGCGCTTCCCGGCCGAGTGGCGACCGGTGCTGTAGTTCCGGCATCTCGAGCCCGGCGCGATTCAGTTGAAACGCCTGGCTGGTGGAAAGCTGCAATCCTCCGCCAACCTCTCGCCACGATCCAGTTAGCGCGGGCAGACCGGCGATGGCGCGAATCGCGGTGCCTCCGCGTTCGCTTCGTTGAACGCCATATCCCAACCGGATAGCAGCAGGCCGCGTCGTGGCGTACTCCCGCGCGAGCGAAACGATATCAGTCCGAGCGATTCCGGTTAGCGCTGCCACACGCTCAGGCGGATATTCGCCCGCACGTTTGGCAAGCTCATCGAAGCCGTGCGTGTATCGCGCGACGTAGTCGGCATCGTACAGCTTCTCGCCGATGATCACGTGTGCGAGGCCGAGCGCCAGCGCGAGATCGCTGCCCGGGAAAATACTGAAGTGTCGATCGGCCAACTTCGCCGTCTGCGTGCGAACCGGATCGATGGTGTAAAACTTCGCTCCGTTGCGTCGCGCTTCGACGATGAACGGCCACAGGTGCACGTTCGTGTTCAGAATACTCGCGCCCCAGGCGATGATCAGCTTCGAGTGGGGGAACTGTTCAGGTTCTGTTCCATACCGCAGGCCGAGAGTCTTCATGAGGCCGGCGCCACCCGCCGACGAGCAGATGGTCCGGTCGAGCCGCGACGCGCCCAGGCGATGGAAAAACCGGTTGGGCGCCGTTCCGTTCAGCAACCCCATGGTGCCGGCATAGCTATACGGCAGAATCGATTCGCTTCCAAACTCAGCGGCAACGCTTTTCAGCCGACCCGCGATCGTGTCCAGCGCTTCGTTCCATGAGATCCGCCGAAACTTTCCAGCGCCTTTGGGACCCACGCGCATCTGCGGGTATAGGAGGCGATCGGGCGAATACTCGCGTTCCAGATATCGGGCGACCTTACCGCACAGGAACCCGCGTGTAACTGGATGATCTGGGTTTCCACGCAACCGGGTGGCCTTGCCGTCATCAATATTGATGAGCAGGGAGCAACAATCCGGACAATCCAGGGCGCAAACGGAATGGCGAATGTCCGGCATCAGTCCGATTATAGCTAGGCTTAGAGGGCGGGGAACCGGAACGGTTACTATCACGTCTGTGCAGCGTAAGTTGGATTGGTCTTCTGCGTTACAATTGCTTCGGGAGGTGGTATGAGGTCCTTGATCCTGGCGGCTGGCGCGTTCGTTAGCATGACGACCCTAGCGTTCGGACAAGGGAATGCACCCCCGTTCTGGTCGCTCGGCGGATACGGACACGTTCTGTTTCCCGGTACAGGCCATTCTCCTTCTACGTCGCCGCCCGGCGCAGGGGCGGTTTTCCCCAACACATTCTCTACAGGAGGCTTCCGTCCAGGAAATGGCGGCTTCGGTGGCGGGGGATTCGGTGGCGGTTTTAAGGGTGGACATCCGCAGCACGGCCAATCGAACGTAATTCTGTTTCCGGTTTATTACGGCGGGTTCGGTTACTCGCCGGGATATGGCTACGGTAACGGGTGCGATCCATCGCAGGGTTGCGGCCAAGGTTACCCGGACCAGCCTCCGGTGATTAACTCGGGCGCTTCGACGCCTCCTGTAATCATCAACCAGAATTATGTGCCGCCCCAGGCTAATCCACAGGTTCGCGACTACGGATCGAACGATACGAACGGCGACCAGTCCTCATCCAGTCTCCGTATGTACCAGGCGCCGACTCCCGGGCAGATGACACCAGCGCAGCAGGCGCAGGCCTCCGGTCAGGCGACCGTTTACCTGATCGCATTCAAGGATCACAGTATTGTCCAGGCGCTGGGCTATTGGATGGAAGGCTCCACGCTGCACTACGTGACGGTGGATCACGACTTGAATCAGGTGAGCCTGAATCTGATCGACCGCGATCTCTCCCAACGTCTTAATAGCGAACGGAACGTCGAGTTCCGCTTACCGGCCGCTCGCTAGGTGTCCGGCTCCGTCGTGGAATCGGCCAAACTGACGATCAATCGCACGTCGCCCGAAGACGTGAAGCAGCGCCAAATCATCATCAAGCTGGACGGGGAGTGGATCAGTGATCTCATGTACGGCAAGAGCCTCACTCGAACCATCGAACCCGGCCGTCACGAATTGCGTTTCGACAACACGTGGAAGAAAAAGACCGAACAGTTCGAGGCCGCGCCCGGTGAACACGTCAAGTTTCTGGTTGTGAATCGAACTGGCCGGTTCACTTGGGCGCTAGTGGCGACGCTCGGCGCGGGTCCGATGTACGTTACGGTGGAACGCGAGGGCTGAAGCGCAAAGGGTGTGGAGTGCACCGCCAAACGTGTCAGGAACTGCTTCGCGCAGTACTCCGTTTTGCGCGAGTTTTTTAGAGGCTGCGGATGAACCGCGCATCGCCTTCGAGGAAGTCGTAATCGGCCAGGCGCTCCGGCGACTCCCAGCGGATTTGTTCGAAACCGCGGTTTTCCGGCGAGCCGTCGAAATCGACAATTCGATAGAAGATCAGCAAAATCGGCGCACGGCCCGGATACTGGAATTCGTAGCGCATCATCTCGCGATTCACGCGCGCTCGAATGCCCAGTTCCTCTCCGAGCTCGCGAACCGCGGCCGCTTCCGGCGTCTCGTCCAGTTCGACTTTTCCGCCCGGGAATTCCCACTTGAGCGGATGATGGCCTTCGTTCTTCCGCTGCCCGATCAGAATGCGTCCATCACGCTCGATCACCGCCGCGACAACGGTGGTCACGAAGCGTAGGATCCGCACCGCAGGTCTTCGAGGATGCCGGCCGAGCGGGGTTTCCAGCCGAGCAGCGTTTGTGCCCGCTCGGAGGACATGATCTGGTCGAGCGCCAATGCATCGGCATAATCGCCGAGTGTTTTTCTGGCCTCATCCAGCGGCCAAACGTCGGTGCGTCCGCTGGAACTCGCGGCCGCGGCGATCTCTTTCACTCGGTGCGCCCGTTCGGCGGCGATGAGCAGAGTTGCTGCTGGCGCCTTCTCGACGGCCCGCACGTAGAGGTCGGCCAGGTCGTCGGCATCGACCACCGGCCAATGGTTGTCGCCATTGCCGACGTGCCTTGCCGCACCGGTTTCGCGCGCCGACTCGACGAAACCCGCGGGGATTCCTCCGCCTCTCCCATAAACCACGCCCGGCCGGATCACGATAGAGCGAACGCCGCTCGCCGCCGACTCCAACACCAGTTGTTCTACATCGGCGCGCCAAGCCACCAGTGCAACCGGCCGCGTGGGCCAACTTTCGTCCGCGATGCGTCCTCCGGTATCGCCCACCACCCAAATTCCGCTTGTGTAAACGAAAGGCTTACCCGATCCCGCCATCGCGTCGAGCATCACGCGCACGGCTTCGTGATCGATTGGGCCGTTATTGGTAGTTCCGGCGTGAATCACGCCATCCGCCGCCGCTGCCGCGGTCGCAAGACTGCCGGTGGAGTCCAGATCGCCGTGATGCACCGCGATGTTCCGCAAGTGCAAACGTCCGGCCGCTTCGTCCGATCGCGCCAGGCCGATCACAGAATGCCCCGCGTTCTGCAGCGCGTCTGCGACCGCGCCGCCGATGTAGCCTGTCGCCCCAGTGAGAAAGATGACCATAATTGGATGGAGATCGTTATTGTACAGCGAAACCTTTCTCGATCATTTCAAGAATCCGCGAAACGTGGGTGAACTCGCGACACCCGCGGTGACCGTTGAGATCGAGAATCCGGCCTGCGGCGATATCTTGCGGCTCTCGGCGCGTTTTGAAAACGGCCGCGTGGCAGAAGTTCGCTATAAAGTGCGTGGATGTACCGCAGCCATCGCCAGCGGATCGGCTCTGACAGAATGGATGCAAGGTAAAACGCGCGCAGAGCTCGCCGCGTTGAAGGCCGCCGAGATCGACGAAGTCGTCGGCGGACTCATTCCGGAATCAAAACATGCCGCGGTCCTCTGCCTGGACGCGGTCAGGAGGCTGCTCAATGACTCCCATTGAAACCGTGCTGCTGTTCCTGGATCGCATCAACCAGCGCGATCCGGGCGAGCTCGCTAAGCTGATGACCGAAGATCACGTTTTCGTCGATTCGCTGTCGAACAAGGTGCGCGGCCGTGACGCGATGCGCCATGGCTGGCGAGGCTACTTCGCGATGTGTCCCGACTATTGGGTTTCGCACGAAGACATCTTTTCCAACGGAAACGTGGTGGCAGCGTTTGGATCCGCCGGAGGTACGATCAACGGAAACAAATGGGAGATCGCCGCTGCATGGCGCGCGGTGATCCGTGACGGAATGGTTCAGGAGTGGCGCGTTTACGCCGACAACAAGCCGGTCTACGATATTCTTGCGAAGCCTAAATGATGGGCGGCGCCTCGCTCCGCGCTTGGTGCGCGAATGGCTGTGCCACAATGGGTTCGAGGTCCACATTTGGCTGAGGAGCGCACAACGCCCCAAGCCGTGAGCCCCGGTTCCGTGGGTTCGATCCGGCTGATGGGCGTTCCCATTCGCCTGCATTTTACGTTCGTTTTGCTGCTGATTTTCCTGCTGATCGGCCTTGGCAGCAGCCAGTCGCCCATCAACTATTTCTTATTCATCCTCGCAATCGTGGTCTCCGTGTTGCTTCACGAACTTGGGCACGCTTTCGTCAGCTCTCGCTACGGCATCCGCACGCTCGAGATCGTAATGTTCCCGATCGGCGGGGTGGCGCGAACGGAGCGTCCTCCGAAGCCACGCGAAGAGTTCTGGATCGCCGTGACCGGACCGCTGGTGAATCTGTTGATCGCCGGCTTGATGCTGGGCTTTCTTTACTCGCAGAAAAAAACGCTGGATGTACTTGCGCTCGGCCAGCCCATGGACGCGAATTTGGCGGATCGCATCATTCTCGGCAACTTGATTCTCGCCGGGTTCAACCTGCTTCCCGCCTTTCCTATGGACGGCGGACGGATGCTGCGAGCTGTGTTGTCGCCATTCAAGTCGGAATACGAGGCGACGCGCATCGCCACTTGGTGCGGACGGATGCTCGCACTCAGCATGGGCCTCTACGGCTTCATTTTCATGCCGCTGCTGACGTTCGTGGCGTTTTTCATTTATTTGGGCGCGGCCAACGAGGGCGCGGCGTCGCGCGGACGCAATCTCACCCAAGGGATTCCGGTGCGGGCGGCGATGATGACCGGCTATCATACGCTCACGCACGGCAGCACCATTCGCGATGCAGCGAATTTGCTGCTATCGACCTCCCAGCAAGATTTCCCCGTCGTTCATGGCGACCAGGTGGTCGGCTTGCTCGGCCGCAATTCGCTCTTGCGTGGCATGGCGATGGAAGGGCCCGATTCCTACGTCGCCGGTTTCATGGATCGCGGATTCATCAGCATCGCACCCGATCAGGATTTGGCCGAAGTTCTTCCACAAATGGCCAACGCGGGTGCGTGCGTACTTGTAATGGAAGATGGCAAGCTTCTCGGCTTGCTGACGTCAGAAAATCTTTCGCAGTTCTTGCTGCTCCGCAGTGCCGGATTGCAGCCAGCGCAAAGTTGAAGATCGGAGTTACTCCATGCGTTCCATTGCGCGCTTCGGTTTGTTATTCGTGGTGATCGCCGTCTGCCTGCTCGGCGCGACCATCAAGCTTTATCTCAAGGATGGAACTTACCAGTTTGTCCGCGAATATCGTGTGGAGGGCGAACGCGTCCGTTTTTACAGCATCGATCGCTACGATTGGGAAGAGATTCCGCTGGACCTCGTAGACCTCAAGAAAACGCAAGCCGAAGTTCAGGCTCGGGAGGAAGAAACGCACGCAACCGCGGCTGCCAACGCGGCGGAGGACAAGGCCGAGGCTGACGCTCGCAAAGAAGTAGAGCAGATTCCTAAAGAAAACGGCGTGTATTTGGTTGAAAACGAGAAGCTCACGCCGATCAAAGCGGCGGAGTCGAAGATCGTGACCGACAAAAAGCGAACCGTGCTCCAAGTTATGAGCCCGCTTCCGCTGGTTACTGGGAAGGCCACGGTCGAGGT